>Ga0210394_10001662_pt1 | contig 34218 bp, 35 predicted proteins | sample IncBWC12MmetaG_FD_160121 | JGI IMG/M metagenome (GOLD analysis project Ga0210394, IMG submission 160121) | Forest soil microbial communities from Barre Woods Harvard Forest LTER site, Petersham, Massachusetts, United States - Inc-BW-C-12-M | ecosystem: Environmental > Terrestrial > Soil >... | reverse complement strand
ATGGTAGACGATGTGATCGACCAGCAATAAATCGCGAAGCTTCTCGACCGATACCTCGATGTCGGGGACGTTCTCGATGATCGAGAATGCCGCGATGAGCGTCGTTTCGGCGGGCGGACTGATCGTCATCGTCACACCCGGGCTATTGCCGGTTCCGTCGGACGTATCTTTGCGAATCGATCACCGCAGCGCCTCGCCGCATGGGTCTTCGATCAAGCAAATCGGCCCAACCCTCAGGCTCGGCCGTTTCGGCCGAGTGAATGAAGTTCAGTTCTCGCCGCTAGCAAATCCGACAGCTGCGCCCCGCAGCCGGTGCCTAGTGGCAAGTCCCCTTGTGGCAAGTCGCTTGCGCCAAGTTGCTTGCGCCAGGTCGCCTGCGCCAAGCCGCCTGCGCCAAGTCGCTTGCGCGAGTCCCCTTGCAGCCGGTCCCAGTGAGGCGTCCCGCGCAGCCCTTACCCCTCGGGGGGCATTATCATAGCCAAGTGTGGAACCGAAGGGAATCCCCCCTCTGCGGTGACGCAGTCGCCGTCCTCGTCGGCCTATCCTCGCAAGTCGACTGAGGGAAGGGTGGGGATTGTCATGGAGTACAAGCAGTTCATCGTTAAGGCGTTCGAGCGAAAGCCCGGCAAATGGCGGGCGGACGTTCATCGCTCCGACGGAAAACCTCTGATGGTAACAGGCCGGGCGAAGCTGGATAAATTCGTGACCGGCCTCGACGCAGCGACGGCGCAGGATGCCCTGCTCATGGCCATGGCGGCCATCGACGCCGAGACGTTCTCGCGGCGCGGCGCACTGCTTCCGTCCCAAGCCGCGCGGTCGATAGAGGAGTGCCCGCTGGGCTGAATGCGCTTCGGCAAGGATCGTCACAGCCGAGATCGTCATAACAATGAGGCCAATCGCCAATTGGCCCGATGGCGGCGGCTTGTCCTTGGCGCTCGGATTCAGAGCGGCAGGAATACCTCATCGCCGGGGTCGATCGTGCCGGCGAGCCAAGTGCCGCATTCGCGGCATTGGATGAAGTAGCCTTCGCGGCCTTCGCTATCGATCGGGGCGTCGGCAACTCTTGAGACCGCCAAGCGCGACCCGCATTTGGGACACGCGGCCTCGGTCACGCGGTTCCCCTTTATTTGGTCTTTTTCAGTCGACACGGGCGCCTCGCCAACCGGTCCCCGACATGCCTCTTTATCGCGACCGCAAGTTGAACGCTACGCCCGCCTCGAGCAGCGGCATGTGACCCCCAACACAAACTTGAGCTTTTGTTGCTGAGCGGCGCACATCCGGCCGGGCGCAGGCACCCCTGTAAACTTAGAGCCCGCCGCGCGTCGGAATTATCAGATGACTTCACTTGGTTTTTCATCCACGCACATAGAGGGCGTGTTCGGTCTATGGTCATCGAAGACCGCGGCGGATGCATCGTGAAGGCCGGGGTGAGCGCCGAGGATCGGCATGACAGGACGGACCGCGTGACGGGCTCTCGATCATCAATTGTTGGGTGAAGATGCGGCATCTGTTCGTGTCAGCACTGTACTCAGGCGATTGGCAACGAACGAATTCCCCTTTGGAGTCCAATGAATATCTTTTGGCATATAGTCGTCCGCACCGTCCAAGGTGACGAAAGAAATATTTTTTTCGCTCAGAAAGGTTTCGATCCGGGCCTCACGTCCCTGCAAGCCGACCAAGAATCGGCCGCCTCGAGTCTCCACGAAATCCCGGATCATGCCGACCAGATGCTCGGTCGGGTCGGGCACCTTGACGAATGGATTCCGCAGGATGACATAGGCGGAAAACGCCACACGGGCGACGAGAAAATTGCGGGCAAACCAATTTTCGACGAAATACGAACGTCTTGATTTTGGTACCGGGAGCCCCCGCCACTCCCAGCGGTCGTCCCCGGCGTCGACGATATACGGCTTGTAGTAGCCATCAAACCTGACGTTGGTGCTGTTGTCTTCGCGGTCGCTGTCGCCGTGGTAGATGAGGACCACAATGCTCGGTTTTAATTGCGGCCACAGGCGCCGGAGCATGTGGTATTCCTGATCGGTACCAAAGCCCGATACTCCGGCGTTGACGATCGTATAGGCCGGCATTTTTTCCCGGAGCATTTCGGTAAATCGCTCATCGGACTCGACATTGTAGCCCCAGACAAACGAATCCCCGATGAACAGGACCGTCGGCTTCGAAGTGTAAGCCTGTTCGATGTCGCGCAGCCCAAGGCTGTTGTTGTGGACGTTGATGGTGCGAAGATTGCAAGGAAAGGTCGAGACGGCATTCGGGGTCGGAGACCAGCCGAGTTGCGGGTCGAATTGAAAAATCGATGCGACCTCGTTCCTCGGAACCACGATTCGCAGATAGCGCAGATCGATAACGCGGAGCACTCCTTCGGTAACGACGAGAGACACGAGCACGAGTATCAATTGGAGGAGGACGCTTTTGAAGAAGCCTCGCGTTGCGCTCTGTCTACCGGCCCCGGCCATTGCATCCTTCCCATCATTGCTGTATCGGCAATGATGGGTGTTGTACCGCATTCCGGCGGGAGCCGAAATCGGCGTTTGACTTCAGAATTCAAAACTGAAATCCGAAAAACTCCAACGAGGCGATCGGTAGGGTCTTTGCACGTGCATGAGGATTTCACCCGCGCCGTGGAAGTTGAGGGTTCGTCGGATCGCTCGTTCGGATTTGTCTTTGCCGGCTTCTTTGTGCTGGTCGCCGTCCTTCCGGCATTTCATGGACCATTGTCGTCAATTCGATGGTGGGCGGCGGCGGTTGCGGCGGCATTTCTCGCGTTGGCGCTTTGGCGGAGCAAGACTCTGCGACCACTCAATCGTCTTTGGTCCAAGTTCGGGCTCTTGCTGTCCAAAATCGTCGGACCGGTGGTGCTGATGCTGCTTTTCTACGCGATCGCGACGCCGATCGGCTTGCTCATGCGCGCCTTCGGCAAGGATCCATTGCGATTGCGCCGGGATGAGGAAACGAGCTATTGGATCGTGCGCCAAGCGCCGGGACCGACACCCGAGTCAATGAAGGATCAGTTCTGAGGCCGCCGATGTTGTCGTTCGCGAAAGAATTCTGGAGATTTCTGCGCGTGCGGAAGAAATATTGGCTGTTGCCGATCTTTGCCGTGAGTTTGACTTTCGGGGCGCTGATCATACTGACCCAGGGGTCGGCCGTGGCGCCTTTCATCTACACGCTGTTTTGAGCCGATCTCGGTCGTGGAATGCGCGTCCTCGGCCTTTCGGCCTTTTATCACGATAGTGCCGCCGCGCTGATCGAGGACGGGCGCGTCGTCGCGGCGGCGCAGGAGGAGCGGTTCACCCGCAAGAAGCACGATCCCGGCTTTCCGCGCCACGCGCTGGCCTACTGCCTGCAAGCATCGGGAAGCCGCCTCGACGACATCGACCACGTCGTCTTCTACGACAAACCGTTCCTCAAGTTCGAGCGACTGCTGGAAACCTATCTGGCATTCGCGCCTTCCGGCTTCGAATCCTTCCGCCTGGCTATCCCACTATGGCTGCGCGAAAAGCTGTTTCAGAAGCAGCTCCTGCGCGACGAATTGCGCAAGTTCTCCCGGGAGTTTGCCTGGGAGGAAAAACTCCTGTTCACCGAGCATCACCAAAGCCACGCGGCATCGGCATATTTTCCGTCGCCCTTCGACGAAGCGGCGATCTTGACGATGGACGGCGTCGGCGAATGGGCGACGACGTCGGTCGCCTTTGGCCGGGGCAACCAACTCACGATGCTCAAGGAGCTGCACTTTCCGCATTCGCTGGGCCTGTTGTACTCCGCCTTCACCTATTACACCGGCTTCAAGGTCAATTCCGGTGAATACAAGGTGATGGGGCTTGCTCCTTATGGAGAGCCGAAATTTGCCCAGCTCATTCTCGATCATCTTGTCGACGTCAAGCCGGATGGGACGTTCCGGCTCGATCAGTCCTATTTCGACTATTGCGTAGGACTGCGGATGAGCAACGAAAAATTCGATCGTCTGCTCGGAGCGCCGGCGCGCAAACCGGACGAGCTTCTGACCGAAAGACATATGGATTTGGCCGCATCGATCCAGGCGGTCACCGAAGAAATCGTGCTGCGATTGACGCGTTCGCTCGCCGCCGAAACCGGCGCGCAAAATCTGTGTCTCGCCGGCGGCGTGGCGCTCAATTGCGTCGCCAACGGCCGGATTCTGCGCGACGGCAAGTTCAAACGCCTCTGGATTCAACCGGCGGCCGGCGACGCCGGCGGCGCGGTCGGCGCGGCCCTGGCCGCCTATCATGTTTACCTGGGCCGGCCCCGCGATGTCGCCGCAACGCCGGACGGCATGAACGGCGCGTATCTCGGTCCGGGCTTCGACGATGCGGACAGCGCAAAGAGGCTCACGGCGGCGGGCGCGCGCTTCACACGCCTCGACGACGGCGCGTTGATCGGCCGCGCCGTCGCGGACTTGGCGGAGGGCCGGGTGCTCGGCTGGTTCCAGGGGCGCATGGAATTCGGGCCGCGCGCACTCGGCAATCGCTCGATCATCGCCGACGGCCGGTCACCGGCGATGCAGTCTCGGCTCAATCTCAAGATCAAATACCGCGAATCGTTTCGACCCTTCGCGCCGGCGGTGCTGCGCAGCGACGTGTCGGATTGGTTCGAGCTCGACGACGACAGCCCATACATGCTGTTGGTCGCCAAAGTGCTGGAGCGCCGGCGACGGCCGATGACGGCCGAACAGCAGGCGCTGTTCGGAATCGAGAAGCTCAATGTGGCGCGCTCCGACATTCCCGCCGTGACCCATGTCGACTATTCGGCGCGCATCCAGACGGTGCACGTGGAAACCAACCCGCGGTTCCATGCATTGCTCTCGGCCTTCAAAGCCGCCACCGGTTGCCCGGTTCTGGTCAACACCAGCCTCAATGTCCGCGGCGAGCCGATCGTCAACACGCCGGAGGATGCCTTCCGATGCTTCATGGGCACGGAGCTCGACCGGCTGGCGGTCGGCAATTTGTATCTCGTCAAAGACGATCAGGATCCCTCGCTCCGGCGCGAATACCGGAGGGCGTTCGAACTCGATTGACCGTCGCCACGTCCGCTTCACCCCTGAACGCAGACATTGATCCGCGGCGCACGCACGTCGGCTTTGGGCCAATTTCGGAAGTGAGAGCGTGCTCAGCCGGTGGGAAGTCCAGCGACGCGAAGGGCAGCGATATCAGCATCGAGGCGAGCCGTATCGCGCCGAAACTGGGTTTTCAGCAATGAAGTGATCGTAAAGTTCCGACGGAATAGCGCCCCTGCGCCAAAGGGCATGTCAGCTATTCCGGCACAGCACCACAAGTGAAGCGGGTGCAATCCTGGTAAGTGTCCCGACACTCGAAGAGTGGGATTTCCCTCCGGGACTGGCAGTCGCGATATCGTGCACGACAGGTATTCATGCATCTTTGTTTGGCGGTCTTAGCTTGAGTGGCGAGATCGGCATCGCGCGCTTTGAGTGTTCCCGCACTCAGTGACAGAAGGAATGCGAAGAGTACGAAGACAACGGCAACCGACCGCTTGCTACATTTCATGGCCCAGCTCCCTTAGGTCGAAAAATACAGTGAGTATTAGCGTGGTACCTCATAAACACATCGTAGCGGTTCAAATTAGCACATTGAAAGGGGTCGGGCGTGACGTGAGCCGATGTCCGCTTTGGGTCATTAACGGACGGTTCGCGATGTTCGCCTAACGTCTGCTTGCCCCCCGCAAGCAACGTGCCTGGAGCGCGGCCGGCGCCGTCCGACCGAACGCCTTATCGAAGTTGGATTGGGACCTCGCGAACACACGACCTGTTCCACGCCAATTCTTCAGGTTAGAAGAGCGAGAACCGAACCCGCCACCAACGACGCATAGCGATGAAAAAGATCGGCTTCCTGTCATTTGGCCATTGGACGGCTTCGCCGCAGTCGCAGACGCGCTCGGCTGCCGACGCGCTCCTGCAATCGATCGACTTGGCGGTCGCCGCCGAGGAGCTCGGCGCCGACGGGGCTTACTTTCGCGTGCATCATTTCGCCCGCCAGCTCGGCTCCCCGTTCCCTTTGCTGGCCGCCGTCGGCGCCAAGACCAAGCGGATCGAGATCGGCACCGCGGTCATCGATATGCGTTATGAGAACCCTCTGTACATGGCGGAGGACGCCGGCGCGGCCGATCTCATCGCCGGCCGACGCCTGCAACTCGGCATCAGCCGCGGTTCACCGGAGCAGGTGATCGACGGATGGCGCTACTTCGGCTACGTCCCGCCCGAGGGGATGACCGATGCCGACATGGCCAGGCGCCACACCGAGGTGTTGCTCGAGGTGCTGCGCGGCGAGGGCTTCGCGCGCCCAAACCCGCGACCGATGTTTCCGAACCCTCCCGGCCTCCTGCGCGTCGAGCCCTACTCGGAGGGGCTACGCGATCGAATCTGGTGGGGCGCCGGTTCGAATGCCACCGCCGGCTGGGCGGCCAAGCTCGGGATGAATCTGCAAAGCTCCACCCTCAAGAATGACGAGAACGGACGTCCGTTCCACGAGCAGCAGGCGGAGCAGATCCGGGTCTTCCGTGAGGGGTGGAAGGCGGCCGGTCATGCCCGCGAGCCGCGGGTGTCGGTCAGCCGCAGCATCTTCGCACTCGTCGACGACCGCGACCGCGCGTATTTCGGGCGCGGCAACGAGAACGAGGACACGATCGGCTTTATCGGCGACGACACGCGCGCCATTTTCGGCCGCAGCTACGCCGCCGAGCCGGACATCCTCATCGAGCAGCTCGCGAAAGACGAAGCCATCGCGGCGGCTGACACGCTGCTCTTGACCGTCCCTAATCAGCTTGGTGTGGACTATAACGCCCACGTCATCGAGGCGATCCTCGAACACGTCGCCCCCGGCCTTAGCTGGCGCTGACGCTTGCCAGCCCGGACCTTCACGGCGAGCGCCATGTAACGCTGCAACTCATGTACACTCCGGTCCATTGGGAGGTCGGGAAGGATGAACAGCGAGGGCCCATCGAAACCGTCCATCGGTGCGAGGATGACAAATGAACTGCGGGAGTTTGCAGTCATCGCCGCTTATCTCTGCGTCTGTTTCGCCGCCCTCGCTTACCTGAAAGCGGCAATCCTACGGGCGTATGGCATTGATTTTGCCCCGTTTGGTTTTGCCGTCATCAAGGCCCTGATCTGCGCCAAGTTCGTGCTGATGGGGCGCGTCTTTCATTTTGGCGAGCGGTTCAAGACCAGCCCTCTCATTTGGCAAACGCTCTACAAGTCACTCGCCTTTTTTGTTCTGTTATTCGTCCTGAACGCGTTTGAGGAGGTCATCGTCGGACTTATCCACGACCGGACCGTTGCTGACTCTATCGCCGAGATCGGCGGCGGGACCCTCGATCAGCTGATTGCGACCAGTATTATCGTGTTTCTGATATTCATTCCCTTTTTTGCGTTTCGCGCGCTCGGCGAAGTTGTCGGCGAGCGTAATCTTGTTCGCATGTTCTCTGAACCTCGCCGCGGGGACGACAATGCATGAGTCCATCTGCGGGCCAAAGGTTATGCGCCTCACCAACCTTCTAGATGAACTGAAAAGGAACGCACCATGAATCGTCGTGTTACGATCGCCCTGGGCGCCACAGCACTTCTGTATGCGGCATCGTCTGCCGCAGTTGCGCAAAATGCGTCCCCGACATACCAGGCAGACCCGTCTGTTTATAAAATCATTTTTGAGGACCAAAACTTCCGCGTGATTGCGGCCACGTATAAAGCAGGCCAGACCGACCAATCGCACTCGCACCCGGTCCCATCGATCGCATATGCTCTCAACGACTGTACACTGCGAACCCACGCCCCGGACGGAAAGACCAGAGATATCGACGTCAAGACAGGAATCGTCAACGCCGTGCCCATGACGCCATCCCACACGACCGAAAACACCGGTCCGAAGGACTGTCAGGTAATATTTGTCGAACGCAAATAGGTCACTTTAAGGCCTCGGCGGCGTCGTGACCGCCGAGGTGGTCCGGTCCGCTGTCCAGACGAGTTCACGCGCACAACGGAAAATGCTCGTTTCGGGGCCGCCTCGGCAGCGTTCTAAAATGCTGGAGCGCTGGTCTTACATCGCGTCGGCAAATGCCTTCATGGCGGCCAGAGCCGCGGAGGTCTGCTGCAAATTCGCGCTGAAGAGCGTCATGTTGCGCGGCGAGTTGCCGGTTACCGAGATCTGCTGGACGGACGCCAACCCTGCCAAGTCTGCACCAAACAATGTTTTGAGACCGACAGCGGCGACACCGGTGTCGTTGCCATTGAACTGTCCAACGTCTTTGCCATCGGCAAGCACATGGAAGACGGCACTGGGCGCAAACACACCTGAACCTGGCGCAATGGTAACGGCGATTTGGCTATTTTCGAACAATGAATCGTGTCGATATTCGAGCTTCAGCGCAGAAGTTGGCACGTCAGGGCCGGGACTCGGGCCGCCGGAAGCAGGCAATGTGATCGCTGCAGGGGTCAGAGTCGCGCCAACAACTTTGTTGGTAACGGAAACAACCCAGCTTCCAATCGTTTGCGATGGATAGGAGGTGTACGATTTGATGTCGTGAAAAGCGGCAAGACAGGTGGCTCCGGTTTTCAATCGCACCCAGTAGACCGGATACGTTTCCGTACTCTTGAACGAACCGCCGAGCCCGATCGTCGATTTGCGGAGCACCGTGCGGGTACTGGTGTCGTAATCTCGTCCTTTTTCAAGTTGGCGTTTCGTGCCGACGTTTCTTCCGCATTGCATGCCTTCAGTTGTTGAATCAGGGTGGCGTTACTCGCTAGGGCGCCGCCTTGCCCGTGCTGGTTGATGTTTTGCACCATCTTCTCTAGGCCGTCGCATTGCTGGTTGGCGTATGGAGCGTTGGCTGCGGTGTAGCTCGTCGGGCTCTTGAGCATGAACTGCATCGTTGCCCCGCTGCTCAAGGCAAGCACCAGGAGCAGGGGCGTATTTTCGCCGTTCGAGGCCCAGACGCACTGATCTTGGACCTGAAGGAAAACGTCAGCGCAGAACCCGGTGCAAGGCGGTGGCGTCTCGATTGTCAGCGGGGGAACATTGGGCGCATCCGCCGCCAGTGCCGGGCTCGCCGCCAGCACGGCGAAGACCGCAATCGCCTTGATCATCGCGACCTCCGATAAAGGTATCGTCATCGAGCCTCCTGCCAACCGGAAAGGCGCGCCTGCCGCCGCGTGTCGATCCGGCGGCCGCACCTGAAGGCTCCGGAGTTCATTTGATTTCAGTCCAGCTATTGTCGGAGTAAAACCAGGTGCGGCCGGTTTGCGTCTCCAGCCGATAGAGCCAAAAGGCTTTGTTGTCCGGCGTCTCGGAGGTATAGAGCCGGTATTTGCCGGCGGGAACAGCCTGCGGGTCTTTGACATCCGCGGGGCTGGCGCCGGAAACATTGCTGACTTGGCCGGTCGCGACATTGATCCGGAAGGCGGTTATGCCGCCACCTGCTGGCGGCGCGATGAAAGCGAGCTCATAACCATCTTGGGCCAGCGATCCGGTGCTTCCAATGGCCGTGAGCGCCAGAGTAATCGCGGCAAGCGCTGTGACTCGGGATAAGAAACGCATCGCTCGGTCTCCTCGTTGGGCTTTCGATCGCGTCAGGTTTTTTGCGTAGTTGCGCCGCCCTCAAGCTCACGACTGCGCCGAATTCTGACTGGCAATTCTTTGGAGATTAAAACAGCAAATTGCCGACTGCGAAATAGGGCCAGCCCTTGGCTTTGCGCCGCAAAAATCCTGCGCTCCGCATGCCTCGGTCGGGTCATCAACCGGAAGCGGATACCTTTGCCGTGCCCGGCGCCGACGCTGACGGCGCAGATCAACAAGGCTGATCTAACGAAGACTTCCACACACGTAACCGCAGCGTCTCCTTAGAGCCAGTCCGCTAGTGGCGTTACATCATCCCGGTGGGCATGATATTCCGCCGTCTCGCCCAGGTCGGAATTCGTCCAGCGGATGATCACATAGTCGCCTTGGAGCCGTACCACGACCCCGATGCGATTCTGATTGCTGCGTCGCACCGAGACCCTCATCCCTAACGCTATGTTCGAAGCGCCCTTGTCGGCCGTCATCTTCGTCCTGCCGGTCCGTGCCGCTCGAAGCCTAGCAACATCGTATACACATTTTTCGCTTTTTGACGCCCCGGCGTGTCAGCTTGCCGGGGCACACGCACTGGGCATTGCAACGATCAGTTGAGAACTTCCGATAACAGATAATACAGCGCGGCCATGAGCGCCGCTGCCGGAAGCGTGATGATCCACGCAATGACGATGTTACCGGCGATGTTCCAGCGCACCGCGGAAACCTTCCGTGCAGCGCCGACGCCGACGATGGCTCCCGTCACGGTGTGCGTCGTCGAGACGGGGATCCCCAGATAGGTCGCGGCAAACAGCATGATGGCGCCGCCTGTGGAGGCGCAGAAGCCTTGGACTGGAGTCATCCGGGTAATCTTAGAACCGACGGTGTGCACGATCCGCCAGCCGCCGACGAGCGTCCCCAGACCCATGGCCGCCTGGCAGGTGATCACGACCCAGAACGGCACATAAAAATCGCTGCCGAGATAACCCTGAGAGAACAGCAGAACCGCAATAATACCCATGGTCTTCTGCGCATCATTGCCGCCATGCCCGAGGGAAATGAGCGATGCCGCGGCAAACTGGAGCCATTGAAACGTGGGCTCGACGGCACGCGGGTTGGCGCGCACGAAGGCCCAAGACACCGCCAGCGTCAGCAGCAAGGCGAAAAAAAAGCCAAGCAGCGGCGATAGGACGATAAAGGCGCCAGTGGTCAAGAGTCCCGGCCATACGATCGAGCTGACGCCGGCCTTAACGACTCCGGCGCCGACCAGCCCACCGATGAGCGCATGTGAGCTGCTGGACGGGATACCGGCCCACCAGGTGACGAGATTCCACGAGATAGCGCCCATCAGCGCACCAAAGATGACATGGGCGTCCATCACGTCGGCGGAGACGATGCCCACGCCGATCGTCCGTGCGACATGAACGCCGAAAACCAAAAAAGCGATGAAGTTGAAGAACGCCGCCCAGATCACGGCGTAGCGCGGCCGCAGCATGCGCGTCGAGACGAGAGTCGCTATCGAATTTGCGGTGTCGTGCACGCCATTGAGGAAGTCAAAGGCCAGAGCGACCAATACGAGCCCGATCAGAAGCGGCAAGTTCAGCTCTGCGATCATGGGGCTATACTGCAATCAGCATCGCGGGAAACGACTTCACGGCGAGCACGGCTCGTTTCAGGTTAGAGCTGATCGATAACGATCGAGTTTATCTCGTTGGCAACATCCTCGAAGCGATCCACGACCTTCTCCAGGTGGTCGTATAGCTCGGACCCAATGATGAATTTCATTGCGCCGCCCTGATTGTTGTCCTGCTGATTCGCGAGAAACAGCGCTTTCAGGCCTCGATTGTAGGTATCGTCCGCCGCTTCCTCGATGGTGATAAGCTTTGTGGTGAGCGCATTGAGACGTGCGGCGTTGCTGCCGATCGAGCTCAATAGCGGCACTGCCTCCAGCACCAGTTTTGCCGACTGAAGAATAATGTCGCTCATCTGCCGCATTTGCGGCTCGAAGTTGCGGACCTCGAACAAGACGATGGTCTTTGCAGTCTTGTTCATCTGATCGATGGCATCGTCCATCGAGCTAATGAGATCTTGGATATCCGTCCGATCGAATGGCGTGATAAAGGTACGCCGAACCGCCACTAGAACTTCGCGTGTGACGTCGTCGGCCTCGGATTCGCGCTGGAAGATTTGCTTGCAATAATCCTCAACTGTGTCGCCACCCTGCAGCAGCCCGCACAGCGCTTCGGCCCCGGCGACGACGATAGCCGCGTGTTTCTCGAAGAGCGCGAAGAAACGCTCCTCCTTGGGCATGAGTGCCTGAAACCAGCCAAGCATTCTAGGTCTCGATTTGCGGGAGGCGAATCCCAGCTGCTAGATTTAGCATTCTGCGCCGCCGGCTGCGTTGCGGTCGTCAAGATTTGAGGCGGCCATCCACCGAATTATTGCAGCGGGATTCTCTTAGCCGGAAAGCCGCTGCGCCCGCTTGGCCTGAATCCGGCGCGCCGTAAAGAGGCCTCGCACCGACGAACTCAGAGTCCTGGTGCCTTCAACGGTCCTTTTGTTCCTCCGATCAAGGATGCTCGCGACGAATAGCGCAATGATCGCCAGCGGCAGTCCGAATACGATAAGCGCCACCGCGGCGCCGACAAATATTGCCAGCACGAGTATCCCCCGACTTCGCTTTTTGCACTTTGAGCCGACCGCTTGTCGAGCAAAAAGAGGACGCGAGGCCGATTTTTGCCTGTAAGCGCCTCGACAACGCGTGCGAGTACGCCGACCTCTCGGCCCCGCGCTGGGCACGTCGGCGAAGGGCCGCCCTAGGCTTGTCTCGGCTTTCTCGCGGAGCTATTTGCGCAGAGGAGCTTTCCGGCACGGCATGCCAGTGCCGGGACCGATAGCGCGGAGCGCGGACACAATGGGGTCGATCGTTCTTTTGGACCTGATGGGAGGCGTGGCTCTGCTGCTGTGGGGCCTGCATATGGTGTTGAGCGGCGTGCTGCGCGCGTTCGGTCCCGATCTTCGACGCTTCCTCGGCAAGGCACTGCGCAATCGCTTCACCGCATTCGGCGCCGGCCTCGGCCTAACCGCGGTCTTGCAAAGTAGCACCGCGACCGGCCTCATGACGACCTCGCTGGCCGCCGACGGCGTGGTCGGCCTCGTGCCCGCGCTTGCGATCATGTTAGGGGCCAATGTCGGCACGACGCTGATCGTGCAGGTTCTCTCCTTCAATATATCGGCGATCGCACCGGTTCTGTTCATCGTCGGCCTCGTGACCTTCCGCGCTGGCGGCCAAAGTCTCACCCGTGCGCTTGGTCGTATCGCCATCGGCTTGGGCCTGACGCTTTTGGCGTTGCACATTCTCGTCGATACGCTGGCGCCGGCCGAGCAGGCGCCGGTAGTGCACGTACTCCTCAGCGGCATCACTCACGATCCGGTCCTGTGTATCGTCATCGCGGCGGCGTTGACGTGGGCCGCGCATTCGAGCGTCGCCGTCGTGCTCCTGGTGATGTCGCTTGCCTATTCGCACTTCGTCACCGGCGAGGCCGCGCTGGCGCTAGTGCTGGGAGCCAATCTCGGCAGCGCCATCAATCCGCTGCTCGAAGGCGGAGTTCGCGGCGATCCGGCGAGCTACCGCCTGCCGCTCGGCAATCTGCTCAACCGCATCGTCGGCATTCTGGTCGCGCTGCCGTTGCTGCCGCTGCTAGCCCGCGAACTGAGCGTCCTGCGGCCGGACGCAGCCAAGATGACCGCGGAATTCCATATGCTGTTCAATGTGGCGCTGGCGGCGATTTTCATCGGTCCGCTCGATGCCGTGGCATGGCTCCTGGTGCGCGTCTTGCCGGAACGCAAGCAACCGTCCGATCCTTCGCTACCCCGCTATCTCGACGAGACCACACTCGATACGCCATCGCTCGCGATCGCCAATGCCGCGCGCGAGACGCTACGAATGGGCGACACCGTCGAAGCCATGCTGAGGCAGGTCATGAATGCGATCATGAATGACGATCGCAAGCTTGCCGGCGAAGTGTCGCGGATGGACAACATAGTCGACCGCTCGACCGAAGCGATCAAGCTTTACATTGCTCGGCTGACGCGCGGCAGCCTTGACGAGCGCGAGGGCCGCCGCGCCATGGAAATCGTGTCCTTCGCCATCAATCTCGAGCATGTCGGCGACATCATCGACAAGAATTTGTGCGAACTCGCAGTCAAGAAGATCAAGCGTCGCTACCAGTTTTCCGCGGAAGGGGCCGCCGAGCTGGTGGCCTTTCACAAGCGCATTTGCGAGAGCTTACAGGTCGCCTTTGGCGTGTTCATGACCGGCGATGTGGAAGCCGCGCGCCGTCTTATCCGCGAGAAGGCCGAGCTGCGCAGCATCGAGCTTGCCGCTGGCGACAGGCACTTCGAGCGGCTGCGCGAAGGGCGGCCGGAAAGCATAGAGACGAGTTCGTTGCATCTCGACATCTTGCGCGACCTCAGGCGCATCCACTCGCACATCTGTTCGGTCGCCTATCCGGTGCTGGAAGCCGCCGGCGAATTGCCGGCGCGAGAAAGCGCAGCCGGCGAGGCGGCGACCACGGAGGCGCTGTCGTATCGCCCAGGATTGCCATGACCGCGTCACTATGGCGGGTATCGCGCTCACCGTTTTAGGTCATTCAGCGCATCCGCTCGACCCATTGAGCGCGCGAGGCCCCGGGCTCGAAGGGATCGCCGAAGTACTGGGTCTCACGGGCAACCTTGCCGTCTCGGAACTCCATGATGCTCACCGTGTAAGACGGCTGGCCGTCATAGGTCAGGACGAATTCGCTGACCCAAAGGTCGGCGACGCCGAGGACGCGCCGCACCGTAAAGCGCTTCTTGTTCGGCTGCGCAGTACGCGACGCTTGAATATTGCGCCGACCGCGGATCCGCTCCCCGGATTGCGGGTACTCGAGCACGGCATCGTCGTGGTAAATCTCGTGCTCTGTCTCGAAATCATTCGCATCCGAAGCGGCCCAGTGGCGATCCAAAGCCGCTCGAATGTCTCGGTCGTCATTCATTGTCTGCCCTCGCGTCGCAGTGCCGGGCAGGCAGTTTACACTCTAAACGGACATTCGCGGGCACGAATGGAATGTCCGCTAAAAGCGATATTTCGAGCCGGCGCCATGAATCCGCGTCTGTAATCCGCGTCAGTCGCCGCGCAGCTGGCGCGCAAGACCAAGGAGGTCGGATTGATCCCAGTGCTCGACGAACTTGCCATCGGCAACCCGCCAGATTTCTATGTCGCTCCAGGACAGCTTCTTGCCGGTCGGCTGGAAGGTCGGTGTCCCGGGCCCAAGCTGCACCGGATTGGTGTGGGTTGCCGTCAGCGTAACGCGAGCGACGACCTTGTCGCTGCCGACAATCGTATCTTCGACCTGCACATGCATGTCGGGAAAGGTCTCGAAGTACCGCTTGAAGGTCGCCTGAGTCCCAGCGAGCCCCTGCCCGGCGCGACCGTTGTGCTGGACGTATTTGTCAGCGATGACCTCGGCAAAGGCGTTGGGATCGTGATTATTTAGGGCGGCGATGTAGCGGTCGAGGAGCGCGGTGCCAACCCCGGCAGTCTGTGCCTTGAGCGCGGTCATGCCCGCGAATGTGACACCGGCAAGAGCGAGAACCGTGAGCACGGCGGCAGAGTGTTTTTGCAGCATCGAACTTCTCCATGATGATACGTACTGAGTTTCCGGGTCGAGCATCGCAATACGGCATGCGGTACGTTGAAGTACCGCCATTGTTTTATTGATGGTACTTGCTGGTACCAATGTCAATGGTTTTGTGGATGCCAGGAGCCGCGCGATTGATGGCCTCGTTCAAGCGCGGTCCTGGCGGCGTGTACTTGGTTCGCTGGGTCGAGCAGGTGGTTCAGAAGAATAAGATGCCCTATCGTTGGTTCCGAAGTGGAACATCGCGGCATATAAATTGGTTGAGAGTCGAGTCGCAGCGCGGCTGGTGTTCCAGTATAGCTTCGCTAGGGTATGCCGATCGGCACCGCGACGATGACCCGTTATGGCAAGGCGCTGGCTCGGCCGCGGGTTCAATCGGTAGTCGGCGACTGACCGCCGGACCTACAATCACACGGAGCACACCATGAAAGCGGCAGCCAAGAGGAAGACAAGTCGCACGGTCAAGAAAAAGAGCAAACAGGCGCTCAGGACCAAGAAGGTCAAGAACCCCACTTTTCATCACGCGCTTCTGAAAACAGCCCGCATGCAGGAAATGATCGATTGGTATGCCGCGGTTGTCGGCGTTGAACCGGTATTTCAGGCTCCCGGCATCGCGTTTCTGAGCAACGATGGCGCCAACCATCGGATTTCAATGGTCGGAAATCCGGAGTTTCTGGCGAACCCCAATTTTCGCAAGTTTGTCGGCATGCATCACCTCGCCTTTGAGTACGAGTCGGCCGACGATCTCCTCGACACTTGGCGCCGCTTACACGAGGAATACGGCTACAAGCCGCATGTGGCAGTGCATCACGGTATGACGCTGTCGTTTTATTATGCGGATCCGGAAAACAACAGCGTCGAGCTGCAGGCCGACGTGTTTGGCGATTGGAAAAAATCAAAGGCGTGGATGCGGACGTCGCCGCAGTTCAAGGCCGATCCAGTCGGGAAGTTTGTCGATCCCGCCGCGATGCTCGCGGCGCGAGCTGCCGGAGTAAAAACGAAGGAATTGCTGCGTCGCGCCTATGCCGGCGAATACCCGCCCGCGGCGCCGTATGATTACCTCGTCGACTTGCCGGAGCTATAGGTCGCCGCGGAGGATGCCGGGTCGCATGCTGACATGCGGCGACTTCGGCGTTGGGCGATAGAGCGGACATCATCGCGTCTGCGTCCAGACGGGGCGTGAAATACATCAAGGACCGCGGTGTTGAGGCGTGCTATCGTTTGCAATGATCCGTGCGCGCGGCCTCCGTTCGGGATGGGTCAAATGGCAATAATCGCAAGGCGGCAACTCTTAGCCGGTCTTGGCAGTACGGCAGCGACGTGGTCGCTGACAGCGCGCGCGCAGCAGGCCGACCGGATGCGTCGCGTCGGCGTGCTCGAGAGCCGAGCCGCCGACGATGCGGAAGGACGGGCTCGCCTCGCGCTCTTCGTGCAGGGGCTGCGAGAGTTGGGTTGGACCGAAGGCCGCAACGTGCGGATCGATTACCGTTTTTCGGGTGCGAGCGATGCGGACCGCTATCGCACATACGCGGCGGAATTGGTGGCGCTCGCGCCGGACGTCATTCTGGCCTCTGCCAGCGCGAGCGTGGCGGCGTTGCAACAAACAACCCGTGCCGTGCCGATCGTGTTCGTGAATATCATCGACCCGGTCGGGGCCGGCTTCGTCGCCAGCTTGGCGCGCCCAGGCGGCAGCGCCACCGGGTTTACGCTGTTCGAATACAGCCTTAGCGGAAAATGGCTCGAATTGTTCAAAGAGATTGCGCCCAACCTGACGCGAATTGCCATCCTTCGCGATCCTTCCATAGCCTCCGGGATCGGCCAGTTCGCCGCGATCCAGGCGATGGCGCCCCCGTCATTCGGGGTGGAGTTAAGCCCGATCGACGAGCGCGACGCCGGCGAGATCGAGCGGGACGTCGCTGCGTTCGCGCGCGCGCCGAACGGCGGCCTGATCGTGACGGCGAGTCAGGGGGCAGTGACCAATCGCGAACTCATCATCACGCTTGCGGCTCGGCACCGTTTGCCTGCGGTCTACCCTTTCCGCTACTTCGTCACCCATGGCGGCCTGATCTCCTACGGGCCTGATACGACCGAACAATATCGGCGAGCGGCGGGCTACGTCGACCGCATCCTCAAAGGCCAGAAGGCGGCCGACCTGCCGGTGCAGGCACCGATCAAGTACGAATTGGCGATCAATCTCAAGACCGCGAAGGCGCTTGGCCTCACCCTGCTGCCGACATTGCTCGCGCGGGCCGACGAGGTGATCGAATAAGGGAGCGTGATGACAAATGCGCACCTTTTCAACAAAGTTTGCGGCAATTGCGCTCGCGTTTGCGGCGCTTGTCGCTATCGCCGAGGTCGGCCCGCGCGCGCTGAGCGATAACGAACTGAGCTTGTCGGATCACGGGCCGGCGCCGGATTTCACCGGGATTTCCAACTGGCTGAATTCTTCGCCGCTCACGGCAACGGGTCTGCAGGGAAAGGTGGTCCTCATCCAGTTCTGGACCTTCTCCTGCATCAACTCCCTGCGCGCGCTTCCTTATGCGAAGAAGTGGTACGCGGCCTACAAGGACAAGGGTTTCACGGTGATTGGCGTTCACACGCCCGAGTTCGCCTTCGAGAAGGAGACGAGCAACGTCGAAACCGCGATCAAAAGCCTAGGGGTCACCTATCCGGTCCCGCAGGATAATCAGTACAGCACCTGGAAGGCTTATCGGAATTACGCTTGGCCTGCGGAGTACCTGATCGATAAGTCCGGCAAGATCCTCGCCATCCAATTCGGCGAAGGCAATTACGGGAAAATAGACAACGCCATCGCCCATCTTGTCGGCGCCAGCGTGCCCGATGCCGAACCTGACGATCCGGGCTTGGGCGCTATCGGTTCACCGGAGATGTATTTCGGCACCGAAGAAAACGTGAATGGCGAGCTTAAAAAGCGGCAGGAGAGGAGCGCGATGGTGAGTTCGCAGAGCTCTGCCGTCGGGGAGCGCTCCTATACGGCGCCCGCAGACGTGCCGCTGAACCGCTTCGCCTTTTCCGGGAGTTGGACGATCAGCCCGGATAACGCCACTTTGTCGGCCGATGGCGGCGAGATACTTCTGCGGTTCCGTGCGCCCAAGGTCAACATCGTGGCAGGCAGCGTCTCATCGCAAACGCTGTCGATCACGGTCGATGGCAAGCCGCAGCCGCCGGTGACGGTACAGAAAAGCCAGCTCTATTCTCTCTATAGCGGCGGCCCCGGCGAGCACGTGCTGCGTCTGACGATCCCAAAAGCCGGGCTGAGCGCTTTCACCTTCTCGTTCGGATAGAGCAGCCGTCATTCCGTTTCCATCGTCGATTGCTTCTTCAATTTTCGTAACAGCGCGCCCGCGACGTTCGAGTAGTCGTCGATGCGGATTCTTTGGCATTAGTCCTCTGACTCCGTCCACTTCACAGCGGACACAATCTGATAGCCTGCCAGCAGACCGCCTCGAGGGGACTTCGGTCTGGGCGTGGAGCGAGCGCGTGGCGGAGACGATTTCGTTCAAGTACCGAGCCTTCCTGAGCTACAGCCACCGGGACACCGGTTGGGCCAAGTGGCTCCACGCTCGGCTTGAAGGTTTTCACATCGACAAGGACCTGATCGGGCGGCAAACGCCGGTCGGGCCGGTGCCGAAAACGCTGCGGCTGATCTTTCGCGACCGCGAGGATTTTTCCGGCGGCCATGCACTGACCGAGGCGACCGTCACGGCGCTCGATGCGTCAGCGGCGTTTATCGTGCTCTGCTCGACGGTTTCGGCGGGCCGGCCCGCCGTCAACGAGGAGGTGCGGCTGTTCCGGTCGCGTCACCCCGACCGGCCGGTGATCCCCGTCATCATCGACGGCACCTGGCCGGATAATTTTCCCTCGGCGTTGCGCTACGAGCTCACCGCCGACGGTGCCATCACCGACCGCCCCGTTAACATCCTCGGCCCGGATCTGCGCGAGAGCGGCGACGGAAAGATCCTCGGCCTCGTCAAGATCGTCGCCGGCCTAACCGGCCTCGCCCCCGATGACGTTTACCGCCGCGCCGAGCGGGCGCGGCGCAAGCAAGGGCGGCTGCGCGCGGCGGTCGCAGCGGTGATCGTCGTGCTGGCGATCGTCGGAGGCGGCTTCTACTGGCAATCCCATCGACAGAAACAGACGCTCGCCGAGATCGCCGCGCTGGTCGACAAATATAGTCTGGTCACTCCGGCGCAGGCGGCAGTTCCGGGCGCCAAACAAAGCCTGACCCAAGCGATCACCGCCATCGCGGAGGGCGCCGCCACCGATCCCCGCTATGCCATCGCGCTTGCGCTGCTCAAAGCCGGTAAGCCGGACGAGGCGGAGCCGCTGTTGAAGGCCATTGCCGAGGACAAGGAGAAGCGTGCCGACAAAGACGCCAAGGATGCGGCGGCGGCCTACCGAAACCTGGCCTCGATTGCCGCGGTGTCCGATCCCGGACGGGCGCGAGATTACTATGCGCGGGCCGCTCGCCTTGATCCCTCAGATGTCGATGGCATGTTTCAGAACGGCTGGTCTCAGGAGGAAGCCGGCCAACTCGATGCGGCGCAGGCCGCCTACGTCCGCGTGATTTCGGCGGCGAAGCCGGGCACCGACGACGAGGACCTTGTCTGGGCAAAATTCGGAATGGGCGACATTGAGCAGCAGCGCGGCGATCTTGGCGCTGCGCTCGCCTCCTATCACGAGGCGGAGGCCATTGCCGACCGGCTGGCGAAGTCTGACACCGGCAACGGCGGCTGGCAGCGCGATCTGTCGGTGTCGTACAACAAGGCCGGCAACGTGCAGGTGGCGCAGGGCAATCTGCCGGTTGCGCTGGCCTCCTATCAGGCGAGCCTCGCCATTGCCGACCGGCTGGCGAAGTCCTATGCCGGCAACGCCGAATGGCAGCGCGATCTGTCGGTGTCGCACAACAAAGTCGGCAACGTGCAGGTGGCGCAGGGCGATCTGCCGGCCGCGCTGGCCTCCTATCAGGCGAGCCGAGCTATCCTTGACCGCCTGGCGAAGTCCGATCCCGGCAATGCCGGCTGGCAGCGCGATCTAGGGGTGTCGAACGAGAAGGTCGGCAACGTGCAGGTGGCGAAGGGCGATCTGCCGGCCGCGCTGGCCTCCTATCAGACGGACCTCGCCATTGCGGAGCGCCTGGCGGAATCCGATGCCGGCAATGCCGTTTGGCAGCGCGATCTCGCCGTTTCCTACAGCAAGCTGGGTGACGTGTTCGCGAAGCAGGGCAACGGCGAAGAAGCGCTCCAGAACTACCGATTGGCAATTGCCATCATGGAGCGCCTCTCGGCTGTCGATGCCACGAACCTGCAATGGCAGGCGGACGTTATTGAGTACAACTACGATCTTGCCATCAACGGCGATAATTCGGCCAATCGGTTTGCATATGTCGTGGGCCGTCTGAGGAAGTTGAAGTCGGAACGGGAACTCTCCGCGGAGCAGGTGGGGTGGCTTGCCGAGGCGGAGACGCGGCTTGGCAAGATGCAGGGCGGTAATCGTGACTTGCCCTAGCTGAGCACGCCGACGATCGCGCCGAGGAGGCAGGTCGTCAGCGTGCCGGAGACGATCGACTTCAAGCCGAGCGACACCACCTCGTCGCGCTTTTGCGGGCACATGGTGGCGAGGCCGGCGATCATGATTCCGAGCGAGCCGAAATTGGCGAAGCCGCACATGGCGTAGAGTATAATGAGCCGCGAGCGCGGGTCGAGCGTGCCGGGAGGGAGCGCGGCGAGCTGCAGATAGGCGACGAGCTCGTTGAGGATGGTCTTGATCCCCATCAGGCCGCCCGCGGTCACCGCCTGCGACCAGGGAATGCCCATCAGCCAGCAGACCGGCGCCATGATCCAGCCGAGCGCGCGCTGCAGCGTCAGCGGGGCGCCGGCGAAATCCGGCAGCAGCCCGAGGATGGCGTTGGCGAGATAAACGAGCGCGATGAACACGATCAGCATGGCGACGATATTGAGGAGCAGCTCGAGGCCGGCGCCGGTGCCTTTGACGACCGCGTCCATGGTCGAGACCGCGCCGTGCTCGATGTCGCCGAGCGTGCCGCCGGTGCGCGCCGCGCTCGCGTCCGGCACCATGATCAGGCTGATGAGGATCGCCGCCGGCGCGCCGAGCACCGAGCAGACGACGATGTGCCCGGCGGCGTCGGGAATGGCCGATGCGAGGATGGTGGCGTAGAGCACGAACACCGTGCCGGCGATGCCGGCCATGCCGCCGGTCATCACCACGAACATTTCGGCGCGCGACAGCTTGGCGAGGTAGGGCCGGATGAACAGCGGCGCCTCGACCTGGCCGACGAAGATATTGGCCGCGGTCGAGAGCCCGACCGCGCCGCCGACTTTGAGCGTGCGCTCGAGCGCGTAGGAAAATCCGCGCACGATCGGCGGCATGATCCCCCAGTAGAACAGGAGCGAGGAGACGACGCTCATCACCAGCACGACCGGCAGCGCCTGGAAGGCGAGGCTGAATTCCGTGCCCGGCGTTTTTAATTCAAATGGTAGCGGCCCGCCGCCGATATAGCCGAACACGAACGCGGTGCCGGCCCTGGTCGCCGCCGCGATCGCCGTGACCGCCTCGTTGATCCACACGAAGGCGAATTTGACCTGCGGCACCTTGAGGAGAATGAGCGCCAGCACGAAGGTGACGGCGAGCCCGATCCCCGCCTGCCGCCAGGCGACTGCCCGGCGGTCCTCGCTGATGCTGAAGGCGATGGCGATGATGGCGATAACGCCGAGCGCCGATTGCAGGTTTGGCATGGTCGATTGAGCCCCGTTTCCCGGCGCTCATTCTATTCCACCGTCATTCCATCGTCATGGTCGGACGCGGGGTGCCCGCGGCGCCCGCTCAACTCCAGCGCAAGCGATCGTGATCGAAGGCGGCGCTTCCGGCGAAGCCGGCCGCCTTGCCGAGGCCGGGCTCGCCGCACACCTACCCATAAGCTTGATCGGTGGAACTTTGTCCCGAAGGTCACGGAGGACTTAGGTCATGTCATACGCGAAGCAGGTTGCGAAGCGAAACACCGCGGCGAATCGCGAGATCGAACTCGGCGAGGAGGAAATCGCCGACGTCAGCTTGGGGACATTCTACGTCTTCGACACGGAAAAGGCGGCCCCGCGCGGCCGAAGACTGGTCCCGGGAGGCGGCGGCTGCGGCGGCGGCTGTGGTTGCAGCAAAGGCTGCGGCAGCTGAGTTCTCGCGCCACGCGCCACGCCCTCAGGCGCTCGCGCAGAGTTTTCATCCGCCGCCCGCACGCGCATGGGCGGCGAGGCCGCGCTCCCATTCGTCATTGCCGGGCATGGGTCCGCACGGCGTTCGCGTCGCCGAGTGCCGCTGATGGTGCCGTGCCTCGCTCGCCATGCGCGGGCTTGATCCGCGCATCCATGCGCGGCTCGATTATCCCACCGGCATCCACACCTCGATTGTGCCGGTCCCGGTCCTGGGGTTGAAGTCTTTGTTGTAGCGCTCAAAGCTTGGACCATCGGTGAATTTGACGCCGGACGCATTCAGCCATTTGTTCCAGATCGTGTAGTGCGTGCGTCTCAGCATGGATACATGGCCAGGATGACGGAAGATCGCATAGCGCTGCGCGCCGATCCGGACCGAAGCGAATCCTTCCGGCAAATCGGAAAATTCCGTGACTTTCACACCGGCGATGTATTCGAAGTTTCCGGAGTTGTCGGCATTGCAACAAACACCGTACGTTTCCGGTCCACTTTGATAGGACAGGTTGCCGATGTAAGGCTCAAACCGCCGCCATTGGTTGGGAATGCCTTCGTTTGTCGCGAAGGTATAGCGGGCGCCAAGACCGGCGACCAGGAACTCGCCAAAATCTTCGAAGCGCGGTTCGTCGAGGTCGATCAACAGCGACTTGTCCATGCGAATTGGCTCCACAAGCTTGAAGTGATCGAGATCGCCCGCAGCGCGGCATTCCTCGGGCGTGACACCGAATTGTTCACGGAACGCCCGGGTGAACGCCTCGTGCGAGCCGTATCCCGCGTCGAGAGCAACGGCCAGGATATCGGGTGCGCCGGCGGACAAAGATCGCGCCGCCTCGCTGAGACGGCGGCCTCGCGCATAGCGCATCAGCGATTGTCCAGTCGCCGCGCCGAATGCTCGTGCCAGATGATGGCTCGACACACCCGCCGACGCGGCAATCGCTTGCAGGGAAATTTCCCCGGCAATCCGGTTTTCGATGAACCAAAGCGCTCTCTCGACGGGGTACATGCTTTCTCCACCCGTACGTATCGCAGCATGTCAGCGAGCAGCGCCGTTTGCTTGATCGGGATTGATCATTTCATGCCCATGTCTTAGACGCCGCAATGTGGAACGCTGGTCTGAACAATTCGTGTGCTCCTCTTGTCAGGCGAATCCCCTTATTGCTAGGCGACCCCTGCGAGGAACAACCGGATGACCGCACAAATAGTCCGAGAAATATCTGCAAGTGCCTTTACAGATGCCATAGAAATGCTTGCGATCATTGAGGTTCTTGTCGCTGGCAATGAGAAGCCCGTCATCAAGGGTGTAAATGACGCGGGGGCAGGCCGCGCGGCAGAACATGTCAAACGAGCTCTTTTCACGCGGTTGCATCTTCTTGTTGCCAGGTGCTACGGCAAGACACGACGCAAGGACCGCCATGCCCGCAAGGCCTTCGAGATACTCAAAGATCCCAACGTCGCTAAGGAGATGCAGAGTCCCACAGACCTAAAAGGTGCTCAGACAAAATGGGACGCCTGCTGCAGCGACGATCGGTTGACGGCATTTATTCACTTCCGAGATAAGTATATTGCTCATCTGGGCGAGCCTGACCCAGGCCTGGGGATACCGACGTATGGGGAGGTTTTTGCGTTGACGAGAGCGACGGCGACCGCTCTTGAGAAGCTAGCTCACGCAACTGGTGTGGTGATGCTCACCTTAGAATCCCAAGTTCCCACCCACAGGGAGAGCGCTCAAAAGTTCTTTGCCCCCTGGCGCGGAGCGCAAGTTGTCAAACCTGAGCGCTAACACCGCCGCCGCTCACATAATCAGCTGCCTATCGGGGACCGGCGCAGCTCTTGCAGTATTTTATCGCCGAGCGCTTCGACAGTGAGGAAGTCCGCTATAAGTTGCGCGTGAAAGACGTATGGGGCCTTCGTTTCAGTTGTTGAATGGGCGATTACTGGCTGGAATACAAGCAGCTTGCATTGCTGCTTCGATAGCTGCTCATAGTCGTACGGATTCATTTTGTTGAGTGCGTCTGTCATTTGCACCGTTATCGCGTTGTACGCTTCGACGTTCCTTTGCGGGACTATTCCAGGCGGGATGTAGACAGGTATGCGGTGCGCCAAAGCATGCCGAAAATCAGACAAATATTCAAACCATCCATCCATCGCGGCCAGGTAGCTTTGCAGCTCGGCTGATAAAGAACTTCGAACCGCCTTGTTGTCCTTGCCGAGACCCACGTGCCGACGCGGAATGCTATTTGAGAGGCCTCGTTCGTACACCTATATCCATGCCAGATTGTCCACGATACCGTACACGTTTGCCAGAAACGCCTGAATGTTGATTTCGGCGTCATAGAGACGCGCCTTTGAAGGCACCTTCACGGTTCCAAGAGGGATGATCTTGAAGACCTTATCAATGCAGCGTTTTAGTATTTGTATGCGCCGAGCGAATCCTTGTTGGGCATAGTGCTTCGCTTTTTCGTTCTCAAAAGGGAAATAGACAAACTTCAGAACAAGGCTGTTGGTTTTATTCTCGACCGTCGCGCGCTTAAGGCGAATGTCGGCGACTTGCTTTTGTGTGAAGTATCTCTTCACGGTCACCCCAAAATGCCGCCGCCTGCGCGCTACCGCCGATCCTCGCGCGCTTAATCGGACTTTGACTGCGCCCCGTCCACCGCCGGCATCACCTGCAGCAGCGAGCCCGGCCCGACCGAGATGTCGCCGATGAACGGGCGGTCGTGCGCGGCGATCAAGAGGACCGAGGCTGCCACCCCGGCGGCGAACAGCCCCATGGTGATGACGCAGGCGAGCCGGTTGTCGCTGTGCACCATGGCGATGGCCCCGAGCGCGCAGACGGCCTGCAGATAGAGGCAGAGCCACTTCACCCAATGGACTTCCGATTGGCTGATGGTGATGCGCTGCCGGCGCGCGTCCATTGCGCTCTCCAGCGCGGCGGCGATGTCGCGCTGCGCGGTCTGTTGGCCGTGGCTCGCGGGATCGAGGGCGAGCGTGACTTGCAGCGCTTCGGCGAGCGCGTGCGGCGTCGGCGTGAGCGTGATCGCGCGATGCGCCATCAGCGGCCATTCCTGCGCCGCGGCCTCGGCAATGTAGCTCGCGATGAGGGCGCGCAGGCGCGTTTCCGTTTCTCCGGGAAAGATCGCGGCGAGGAGCACGACCGATCGCAAGGCCGAGGCTTCCCGGTCGACGGCCGCATGGGCCTGTGCGCCGTCGCTCCAGACCTGGGCGGCGGTAAATCCGACGAACAGGCCGAAAATGATGCCGAGCGGCGGCAGCATGCCCGGAGAAACCGCCTTGAACGAACGCGCGTGCCCGGGCGCGAGGATCATGACGAGGGCATAGATGGCCGCGGCGACGAGGAAGGTAAAGCCGAACACGACCAACCCCATCCACACGAGCGGAAGATTATGCAGCCAGTCGCTCATGGTGTCCTCGCTTCAGCCCGACGCGCCCGAGCGTACATACCAGCGCCCATTGCCGTTCGAAAGCGAACGGCAATGCTGCTTCGCGCGGCAGTGCGATCGCCGGGGCAGGGGGAGGGGGCGAGATTGGCGCGCGCCGGAGGCTGCGCGGTTCAATCCGCGCGCAGCGAGGCACTCTCGTACGCGATTAAAAAGACCGATGATCGGCAGCGAGTGAGCCGCAGGCCCAGGCCGCGAATCGGTGGGCGGCGCTTAAGTCCCGATCAGGCCTTGATCGAGGATCTCGGCCTCTTGCGCGGCCTCGCGCCACTGATTCGCGAATTCCAGGAACATCGTCCGCAACGCCTGGTCCTGAACGGACACGGCCATCTGGTCGTAGTCGTCGGCCATTTTCTTGAATTGTTCGATCTTTCGCATTCTCGTCCCCCATCGGTATCGAGCAAGCGACAAGACGTTGCGCGTATCCCCCGAGTCCCCGGTCCCGTCGGTCGCGAACCGCCATTGCGATTTCCGCCAGGGGAATTGGGCCTATTTGAGTCTGGAACGCGCCTTTTGAAGGCCACGACCGCCGCAGTTGTGGCGGTCCACATCGTCTGCTGCCCGGCGAAGCGACGCGCGATCGAGCCCGGCGTTGGCCGCTCGATCACGCCGAAGGCCCATCGTCGGCGCCGCTTCCGTCCGGAGCAATCCGGCCATTCTCCCGCAGCTCCAGGCGCATCTTGCAGACCAAGCCCGTCGGCTCGAAATTCATTTCGACGCTCCCGCCGAACCGGTCGAGCGCGCCGGTCAGGAGGCGCAAGCCGAATCCCCGGTGCGTCGGAGCTTTGACGGCGGGCCCGCTGCTCTCCCGCCATTCGACGTCGAGAACCGCGCCGGAAAGCGACCAGTGCATCGACACGCGGCCCTCCGGCGCCGACAAGGCGCCGTATTTCGCCGAATTGGTCGCCAGCTCGTGAACCAGCAAAGCCATGGTCACCGCCATCTTCGGGGGCAGAAGAATGTCCGCTCCGGCGATGGCGGCGCGCGAGGCGACATAGGGACCGAGTTCGGCCACGGCGATGTCGCGCATATAGGCGCCTTGTCCCTGCGCCTCCTCGATCAGCCCATCGGTCGCCGAGAGCGCATGCAGGCGGCCTAAAATGTCGTCCCTGATTTGCGGGTTTTCGCGAAGCTGCATGCTGATGATGGCCTGGATGGTGGCGATCTTGTTTTTCAGCCGATGCGCCAGCTCCTCAACGGCCAGCCGGCGAAAGCTCTCTTCGTCCTCGAGCCGCTCGGCCAGTCTGCGGAAATAATTTGCCGCCCAGATGATCAGCGCCGACGCCAAGGCGTAGGTGAGGAGGTCGATCAGGTCTCCGTATTGCAGCGGCAGGAAGGCGAACGCGGGCGGCATGAACGCCCACCAGGCGATCACGCTTCCAGCGATGGCGGCGAGAACGCCGGGCCCGATCCCGCCGATCAACGCAGCAAACAAGATCGCCGGGTAGTAGGTCCCGAGCGCCGAGATTTCTCCGCCGAGCCAGTCAAGCCCGAGGCGGAGCAGCGTGGCCGCGCCGACACAAAACAGCGCAAACGCGTAAGCCGGCACCGAGTCGGGCGAAATACGCCGGCGCAATTTCGACAAGGCGGCATCGACACGCGATGGAAACTTGTTCGCGTCGGATGACTGCATGACCCTCACTCTAGAACCTTGCCCGCCGCGCCGCCGCTCCGGTTCTTTGGCCACCGGCGCTTCGAAGCGCGGGCTTGCCCGCAATGTTGGGTTGTATCACCGGTTTCGCTCAGGGCTCAATGAGGCGCGGGACGGCTCGCGCCCCGGCGAAATCCGTCGCTGGCGTCGCCGCAGAATTTGGCCGCGGAATTGACCGGCTTCGCTCCACTCAGCCCATCATAGCTTGGGCAATAGCTTGGGCGCGCGATCCTGAATATTTGTTGCCGTAATAGCTAAAATCCGCCGCGGCGCGGCTCTAGTTTCGCCGTTGCGCCTCGCTTTAATTCCGCATCGTCTCATGGTGCCGCAGAGGAGCAGAGCACATGCAAAATCGGATAAGCCTAGCGTTGGCCGCGGGTGTGAGCGCACTAGCCTTTGGCGCCTTCGCGGCTCCCGCAGCAAATGCCGCGGATATGGGCGTGCCGCAGGGCGAGTACTACCAAGGGCCGGGACCCGAGTCCTACGGTCAGCCGCCGCAGGAGGAGGAAGGCTACGCCTATCCGCCGCCGCGCGGCGTCTACGGCTATCCGCCGCCGGCGGTCGCATACGCTGCGCCACCCGTGGTGTTTGTTCCCGGACCCTATTACGCGCCCGGGCCGTATTGGCGCGGCTACGGACCGCGCTTCGCCTATGGCTATGGGCGCTACGGGTATTGGGGCCGCGGCTATCGTCGCTGGTGACCGACAAGACCGTGAGCAGATACCTATTCATCAGCGCAGCCAGAGCGCCGGATACGAATTCTTTCTCTGTCAAAAAATCCAGCAGCGCGGCGCTGCCGAGACCGGCCATGGCTGTCGCCGCGAGAGCCGTCCCGTTGTCCGCTTTGAATCGCCCTTACGGATGCACGGCGATCCTCTTGTCTCCGTCAATGAAGTGCCACGTCTCGGCGCCTTGCACGAGACGTGATGCGCGAGGAGCTGGTCAGGCGGCGGCCACAGCACATTCATGAGCAAAGTCGCGCCGACGAACGCAATGAGGACGATGATCAGGCCGAGGATGATCGAGCGAATGTGATGCGGACGGCCGTCGGAGGCAGCCGCGAAGTGGGCTGCGCCCGACGGAGCCTAGCGAAAGCTGCCGGTCTTGTTGCGAGCCTTGGCGGGCGTCGCGCTCACCTTCAGGGTCAGGCGGCCGCCTTGAGCTTTTGCAGCGCCGGCACCAGTTCTTCCGGATCGGGCCGGCGGGTATAGTCCGGGTTGACCTCGGCGTAGAGAATGGTGCCATCCTGCGCGATGACGAAACGGGCCGGCATCGGCAGCGTCCAGCTCTGATCGCCGTTGACGACGGCGAGGTCGTTCTTGAACACATTCTTGTAAAGATCCGCGAGATAGTCGGGCAGCTTGAAGCGGAGCCCGAACGCGGCCGCAACTTCGTTGCCGGGGTCGGACAGAATCGCAAACGTCAGCTTGTTCTCGCGTTGCGAGCGCCGGCTGTTCGGCGCGGTCTGCGGCGAGATCGCCACCAGCTTGACGCCGTATTTTTCAAGTTCGGGCAGCGCCGCCTGCAGTGCCTGCAAGTCCGCGTTGCAGTACGGGCACCAGACGCCGCGATAGAATGTCAGCACCAGCGGACCGCTGGCCAGAAGCTCCGCCAACGAAACCGCTTTGCCTTCGGGATCCTTGAGCGTGAAAGCCGGCGCCTTATCGCCGGCCTTGAGCGCGCGTTTGGCGGCGCCGGAGGCGATAAGCTCCGCCGTCGCGCGGTGCATCGTCTCGGTAACTGGAGCCGGGATGTTGTAGGGAGGCCCCCCCGACTCGAAATTCTGTCGCATCGCGTCAAGTTTGTCTTGCAGGGACATGATTCACTCCTTGTGCGTGGCGGGAACACCGCCTTCATGTCAAACGTGCCCATGTCCGACGGCTTGCCCTAGAGGGCTTGCGGCAATAGCTTCCATTCCACGGAGGAATGACCGTGGATCGTCTATCCGCGATGGAGGCGTTCGTTCGGGTCGTCGATACCGGGTCGTTCTCGGCCGCGGCACGGCAGCTTCGGATCGGTCAGCCCGCGGTTTCCAAGGCGATGGCGCTGCTTGAAGAACGGCTCGGCACGCGGCTGCTGTTGCGATCGTCGCGCGGACTGACGACTACCGAAGCCGGACAGAATTTCTACGAGCGCGCCCGGCGAGCCATCGAGGAAGCGGACGAGGCCGATCTCGCTGCGCGCGGCGCCGGAGCTGGCCTGGTCGGACCGCTACGCTTTAGCGCCGCTGTAACATTCGCACGGCTGCACGTCGTCCCGCACTTGCCCGTATTCCTTTCGCGCCATCCGGGATTGACGATCGAAGCGGTGCTTGACGACCGCAACGTCAACCCGGTGGAGGAAGGAATCGATGTCACGCTGCGTATGGGCGCACTGGCCGACTCGACCCTGGTCGCGCGCAAGATCGGCGAATCCCGCCGGCTCGTGGTTGGGACGCCGGCCTACTTTGCCACCGCGGGCGAGCCCAAAGCCCCCGCCGACTTGTCCGCACATCGCGCGGTCATCTACAGGCGCGACGGCGGCGGCAATCATTTCACCTTTCGCAACGGTAGCGCCGCGGTCGCCGTCACCCTGGACGATCGACTGCGCATCACTGCGGCCGAAGGCGTGCGCGAGGCCGTGTTCGCCGGCCTCGGCATCACCGTTGCTACCGAATGGATGTTCGCACGCGAATTGCCGACGGGCATCGTCCGCGAAGTCCTGCGCGACTGGACATTGCCGCCGACCGACCTGTGGGCTCTGTTTCCGACCGGCCGGCAGGCTAGTGCCAAGGCGCGGGCATTTGTCGATTTCGTCGAGGATATTCTGACGAAGAATGCTGCGGGCGGGTAGCAAGGCGATGAGCGCCCTGCGCGTTGTGGCCCATTTGCCAAGATCCGCCGTCGGCTCAGGTCACTAGGCGACATCGCCCCACGGGGCGTCCCTTGCCGCCTTCCTCCCCGAAAGCAGAAATCGCGAGCAAGATCGGCAAGTCTGCCCGACCCGATTGCAAGAACGACATCAGGCGCAAAGGCAAACCGAGTTCACCTTCGGTATTCAAGCGGCCGAAGAAACCGGGTCCGTCGAACCGACGGACCCGGGCGTTTCCTGCCGATCCCCGCGATCGAAAAGCGCCCGCGCTCCGACCGCACGCCTCTTAGAAGCCCAGCGGCTGGGTGACCCGCGTCCAGTGTCCGTCCTTGACCACTGCGAGGAACGAGGAATTCGCACCTTGTCGGATCTTCGGCCCGAAATTGACCTGCGGGCCGTTGAAGATGTCTTGATAGCCGCGGATCGCCTCCATGCCGTTGATGAAGCTGTCGAGCGTGAGGTCGGCTCCGGCATTCTTCAGGCCGGTGGCGGTCAGGTCGGCGCCCACGTAGCCATAGACCGCGCCGATGTTGGGATCGACGTTATACTTCGCCTTGTACGCGGCGACGAACTTCCGCACCGCCTCGACCGAGCTGTCGGCATACGGCATCTCGGTCAACCCCATGCCGTAGAATCCGTCCATGCCTGGGGCAGCGCCGACGACGCTGTCGTAGGTCGCGGCCGAGCCGACGAAGTCGACATCGGTCCAGCCCATCTTTCGTGCCGCGCCGTACGGGATAATGGTGTCACGCACGATGGTCCCCATCAACACGAGATCGCAGCCGGCGGTCCTGAGATTGGTCAGCGAGGCGGTGAAATCCTGGTCGGTCGGCTTGTGCGCGCTGGTCGCGGCGATCTTGATGCCGAGCTGCTTGGCTTGGGTTTCGGCACCGACCAGGATCTCCTTGCCGAAGTCGGTGTCCTGGTACATCACGCAGATCGCCTTCTTGTCCTTCTTGTTGACGAAATAACTCACGGCCGAACGGATCTGGTCGACATAGGAGGCGGCGCCGTAGAATTTCAGGCGATCGTAAGGCTCGAACATCGAGCGTGCCGCCGACAGCGGGAACAGATTCGGCACGCCGGCTGCGAGCTGATCCTTGAAGCAGGCGTTGTTCATCGGCGTGCCGAGCGACGCCACGAAGGCGAACACGTTGTCGCGGTTGATCAGCTTGTTGCAGGCCTGCACCGCCTTCGGCACCTGGTAGGCCTGGTCCTCGATGATCACATTGACCTTGCGGCCATTGATGCCGCCGGCGGCATTGATCTCGTCGAAGCGCATCTTGACGCCATTCGAGGAGGACACGCCATAGGTCGCCGCCACGCCCGACAGATCGGTGTGCATGCCCAGAGTGATCTCGGTGCCGGTGACGCCGCGCGTTTCCGCCGACGCTTGCGTTGCGGTCGCCGCCAGCGCGGCCGCCGCCATTATTGTCAACTTCCAGTTCATGTCGCTTCCTCCCTGAGGTGACTTAAAAATCGCGTGACGCCGTGTTTCGACTTCCGCGTTAGGCGGCGTCCGCGTACATGCTTTCGATCAACTCCCGGTATTTCTCGTTCACGAACTTGCGTTTCAGCTTCATCGTCGGTGTCAGCTCATCGTCTTCGGCCGAGAGCTGGTGCTCGATCAAGCGGAATTTCTTGATGGTCTCGACGCGGGCGAATCCTCGGTTCACCTTCTCGATCTCCGACCAGATCAGATCCTGCACCTCGCGCGTGCGGCAGAGCGAGCCGAAGTCGGTAAACGTCACTTTGGCGTCCTGGGCGTACTTCGCCACGTTGTCATGGTCGATCATCACCAGGCAAGTCAGAAACTTTCGCCGATCGCCGATCACCACCGCGTCGGACACGTATGGAGAGAACTTCAACAGGTTCTCGAACTCCGACGGGGTGATGTTCTTGCCGCCGGCGGTGATGATGATGTCCTTCATGCGGTCGGTGATCTTGAGATAACCCTCGTTGTCGAGCAAACCGACGTCGCCGGTGTGCAGCCAGCCGTCGCGCACGGTCTCGGCGGTCTTGGCCGGACGGTTGTAGTAGCCCATGAAGACGTGGGGGCCGCGCAGGAGAATCTCGCCCTCCGGCGAAAGCCGAAGTTCGGTGCGCGGTGCGGCAACGCCGACGGTGCCAAGCTTGACGCGGTCCGGCATGCCGGTCGCAAGCCCGCAATTCTCGGTCTGACCGTAGACCTCGCGCATGTCGATGCCCAACGCGCGGTACCACTTGATCAGGTCGGGGGCGATCGGCGCGGCGCCGGTGCTGGCATAGCGCACGCGGTGCATGCCGATCGAACGCTTGATGTTTTCCAGTACCAGACGATCGGCGATCTTGAACATCAGCGCCAGGCCCGCCGACGGCTCGCGGCCCTCGAGCCGGCGTTCCGCCACCGCGAGGCCGAGCCGCACTGCCCAGGCATAGGCGAGCCGGCCGATCCAGGTCGCTTCCTTCATGCGAATGACGATCCCGGAGTAGAAACGCTCCCAGATCCGCGGCACCGCAAAGAACAATGTCGGCGCGACCTCGCGCACATTATCGGGGACGGTCTCGATGCTTTCGGCAAAATTGGCGATCGCGCCGGAGCTCAGCGGCAGAAACACGGTGAAGGTACGCTCGGCGATGTGGCAGAGCGGCAGGAAGGCCAATTGCTCGCCGCCTTCCTGCACCGGAATGAAGGCGCCGGCGTTGTCGATCTGAAACAGCACGTTGCGGTGGCTCAGCATCGCGCCCTTCGGCGGCCCCGTCGTGCCGGACGTGTAGACGAGGAGGGCGAGCTCGTCCGGCGCGGAGGCGTCGACCAGCTCATCCCACAGGTCCGGATGGTTGGCCTCATGGTTGCGGCCGAGCGCCAGCAATTCGTCGAACGAAATCACCTGTGGATCGCGAAAGCCCGCCAGCCCCTCGAGGTCGAAGACGATCGCCTTGCGCAGCAGCGGACAGCGCTCGCGCACCTCGAGATACTTGTCGAGCTGTTCCTCATTCTCGACGAACAGGAAGCGCGAACCGCTGTCGTTGAGGATGTACTCGACCTGCTTGGCGGCGTCGGTCGGATAGATGCCGTTGGAGACGCCGCCGGCGCCCATCACGCCCCGGTCGGCATAAAGCCATTCCGGCATGGTCTCGGCGAGGATCGAAACCACCTCGCCGCGCTGCAACCCGAGACTGACCAGGCCCAGCCCGGTCCACTTCGCCCGGTCGCCATAGTCGCGCCAAGAGGTGGCGCGCCAAATGCCGAGCCGCTTCTCGCGGAACGCCGTCCGCGCGCCCCACTCGGCGACCCGGTGATGGAATAGTTTTGGGACGGTGTCACATCCCGCCACCTCGATCGTCTGGACCGCTTTCTCTTCGACGTCCGCTTTCATGGCCGGCCGCCTCCCGCGTCAGCCGTTCATTGCCACTTCCGGTTCGTCCAGTCGTCGATGGTACGACGACTTACGCCCGCGCGCTAACGCCAATTGCTTCGGCGCCGGCGGTTAACGCCATGTCTGTTAACGCCAGGTCTTTTAGCGCCATGTCTTGCGCCGCTTCCAGCGGCGCCGTCCGCGCGCGCTCTCTTCCTTGATACCCAGATAGAACTCTTTAATGTCGTCGCTCTGCAACAGGCGTTCGCTGGTACCGGCCATCACGATGCGGCCGACCTCAAGCACGTAACCGTAGTCGGCAATTTGCAGCGCCTTGTTCGCGTTCTGTTCGACGAGCAGGATGGTGACCTCGCGTTCGCGGTTGATGCGAACGAGGATGTCGAAAATCTCC
>Ga0210394_10001661_pt1 | contig 34233 bp, 32 predicted proteins | sample IncBWC12MmetaG_FD_160121 | JGI IMG/M metagenome (GOLD analysis project Ga0210394, IMG submission 160121) | Forest soil microbial communities from Barre Woods Harvard Forest LTER site, Petersham, Massachusetts, United States - Inc-BW-C-12-M | ecosystem: Environmental > Terrestrial > Soil >... | reverse complement strand
AAATCAATCCAGATAATCCGCGTATTTCGCCACGTGCTCGGCGAGGCCGAGCGCGTGATCGCGCACCAGCGTCTCGGCGCGCACCGTGTCGCGCGCTTCCAGCGCTTCGATGATGTGCATGTGGTCGCGGATCGAGCGGTCGGCGCGGTCCTTCTCGCCGATGGTCTTGCGCCGGATCATGCGCATATGGGTGAACAGGTTCTCCGCCAGATTGATCAGCATGCTGTTGCCGCTCATGCGGATGATGGTCTGGTGGAAGCCGATATTGATTTCCGAATATTCGTCGAGGTGCGCGCGCACAGCACCATTCTCGAAGGTGGCGAACATGCTCCGCAGCGAGGCGATGTCTTCGTCGGTCGCGGTCTCGGTGATCAGCCGCGCCGCCATGCTTTCCAACGCCGCCCAGGCGGTGATCAGCTCGATCACCTCGCGCCTGGTCTTGCGCACCACATAGACGCCGCGCCGCGGCACCGAGCGAACGAATCCCTCGCGCTCGAGCTGCGCCATGGCCTCGCGCACCGGGGTGCGGCTGATGCCGAATTCGTGCGCCAGGCGGCGCTCGTCGAGCCTGATCTCGGCGCGGCTGCGGTAAACGTCCATCGAGGCGATGGCGTTCTTCAGCGCCGTATAGGCCTGGCGCTTGAAGCTTGCCGGGTTGGCGAGCGGATCGACCGCAAGCCGCGGCGCCGGCAGCTCCGCCGCACTCGCCTCAGCACGCCGCAATATGGGGAAATTCGAACTCATCGGTGGCATACAATATTCCAGTTAGGCCAGGGTCGTCAAAGGTCCACCGGGTCAGATCCGGTCCGCAGCATCGATACCTTATAAGTGCCGCCCCAAGGGAGGGCCGATTGGGCCAAATACCCCTGGCCATCCAACCGGGCGATCCCGCCCGGGTCGTTTGACGTCCCGCGCGACTTTCAGCCTTTGGCCATCGCCCGCGCCCGCAGCGGTTTGAGCACGAAGAGCGCCAGACCTACGACCACGAAGTTCATGATCGCGGTCACCGCGAACACCATGTGCCAAGAGCCGGTCGATGATTTGATGAGGTTGGCGACAGGCACCAGGAACGCCGACGTGCCTTTGGCGGTGTAGAGCAGGCTGAGATTGACGGTTGCGAACTTCGTGCCAAAGGTGTCCGTGCAGGTCGATGGGAACAGACTGAAGATTTCACCCCAGGTCAGGAAGATCAGGGCGGCGAAGACCACGAACGCCCACGGGGCAAAACCGAAAGCCCCGAGCAGCCAGTAAGCTATTCCGCCCAGACCAAAGGCGATCGCCATCGTGTATTCACGGCCGATCTGGTCGGAAATCCAGCCGAACAACGGTCGCGCGCCACCGTTGCAGATATTATCGACGATCAGCGCCACACTCAGCGTCGAGGCGCCGAACAAGATCACCACATCGCCGACGTTGAAATCCTTGGCGATGGGGGCGATCTGCGCCGTCGCCATGAGCCCGCTCGCCGAGACCATCACGAACATGATGTAGAGAAGCCAAAAAACCGGGCTGCAAAGCACCTGCGCGGGTGAGTAGTTGCCTGACGTCTGTGCGACTTTCGGCGCCGCGGCTCCGGCAGTCTCGCCGGGATCGGGTCCCCGCAATAGCCAGGCCAGAACAAAAACGATGCCGCCCTGGACCAGCCCAAACCAGAAAAAGGCCGCTTCATAGCCGGCCGAGTCGATCACCGCGCGAATTGGAATGACGGAGAGCGCGGAGCCTGCGCCGTACCCCGCGGCAGTCAAGCCGACAGCAAGGCCGCGCCGGTCGGGAAACCACTTGACCGCTTGGCCCACGCAAGTCGCGTATACCGCGCCGCCTCCGCTGCCGCCGACGACTGCGCCGAGATACAGCATCTCGAGGGACTGCGCGTAGGCATTGATGACCCAACCCAGCGCCACCATGATGCCGCCGAACGCGACCATCAGCTTCGGTCCGCGCCGCGCGCCGAGAGTGTCGACGATCCAGCCCTGGATCGGCGTCAGCCACGTCTCCAGCGCGATGAAAATGCTGAAAGCCAATTGGATCGATGCCAGCGACCAGCCGTGCGCTTTGTTGATCGGATTGACGAACAGCGTCCAACCGTATTGCAGGTTGGCGATCAGGACCATGCAGATGATGCAGGCGATGAGCTGGCCCCAGCGCGTCGACGCGGTGGCTGTTGCGTCGGATTTCAGCGTACCTGTCGAGACCGACATGGTTTCCGTCCCCTCTAACGAGATTTTTTTATGGTCGGAACTTAAAACATTTGGCCGGATTTTACGAGATTGTGACGCGGTGTTTTCGTGCCGCGTGGCTAATCGCCGCAACCTCCAGTATGCCTGGAATGAATCCCGGTCCGGCCCTTATCTTTAACCGCCAGGCGCGATGTGCGGTGCAACATATTTGTTTGGCGGACGGACCTATCTGGACCCTGGCGCGTTCGGTTCCGTAAGGGAGCACCGCCGCATGCGCAACGCCCAGAGCTTTCCAGCCGCCGTCCTCCTCGTAATAGTGAGCCTCGGCCCACCCGCCGCACTCGCACAGTCCGCAGGACCCGATGAGGCGGTTCAGCCCAACGGAACCGTCGGGCAGACCCTCGCCCTCACCGCCTGGCAGCGAAGCGCGATCTACAACATCGTCATCCGGGAACGGGCGAAACCCCACGCCGACCAGATTTCCGTCGCCGTCGGGGCGCCGGTGCCGCCGACGATCGACCTTGCCGACTTGCCGGATCAGGCGACGGCGAACAATCCGTCAACCGCCCTCCTCAAATACGCCATGGTGCATGGCGATGTGGTAGTGGTCGATCCGGTGGCGATGCGAGTCGTCGATGTCATCGGCAGCGGCGCAAAACCGTAAAGGCAGCGCAGCGGCACACGTAACCTGATCTGCGCGTGCCGGCGTCAGTGTCTTCTAACCAAGCCCCGGTCTGAAACCTCGTCATTGCGTCGGCGTCGACCGGATCGAGAAGACTTCAGGAGCTTTAGCGAGACGCAATGTCGCCCAAAACCGCCGCACACTTGATTCCCGTGGAGGAGCCGGCGGAAACGCCGTTCTACATCGCCGCCACGCAGCAGGCGGCGGCCCGGCCGTCGCGCGTTCTCAAATACGGCGACACCTTCATCGTGCTCGACAGCCGCGGCGACATCACGGCGACGGGCGGCGGCTCGGCCGGCCTGTTCCATCTCGACACCCGCTATCTGTCGCGGCTGGAATTGCTGGTCAACGCCACGCACCCGCTGCTCCTCGGCTCCAATCTGCGCGATGACAATTCCGCCTTCTCGGTCGACCTGAGCAATCCTGACCTCATGGCCGACCAGCGCGTCGTGCTGGAGAAGGACACCGTGCACATTTTGCGCACCATGTTCCTGTGGCGCGGCACCGCCTATCAGCGGCTCGGCGTGCGCAATTACGGCGACGGCGCGGTCGACTTGCAGATTTCGATCCTGTTCGAGAACGACTTTGCCGACCTGTTCGAGGTGCGCGGCGCGCACCGCGAACACCGCGGCACGGCGGCGGCCAATTTGCGCGGCGCCGACCAGGCGCTGCTGAACTATCGCGGCCTCGACAACAAGGTCCGCCGGACCACGCTGACCTTCGATCCGCCGCCGAACCGGCTGACCACCAGCGCCGCGGTCTACGAGCTGCATCTCGAACCCGGCGAGATGCGGCCGTTGTTCCTGGCGGTGAGCTGCGACGGCGCCGACACGCGGCCGCGGCCGTTCCTGCCCGGCTTCATTGCCGCGCGCCGCGAATTGCGCGAAGCGACGCGGCAACAGACCTCGGTCGAGACATCCAACGAGCGTTTCAACGAAATGCTGTGCCGCTCGGCCGCCGATCTCGCCATGCTGATGACCGAGACGCCGCAAGGCCGCTACCCTTATGCCGGCATCCCGTGGTTCTCGACCACGTTCGGCCGCGACGGCCTGATCACCGCGCTGCAGATGCTGTGGTGGAGCCCGGACGTGGCGCGCGGCGTGCTGCGCCGGCTCGCGGCCTATCAGGCCACGACTGCCGATCCGCTGGCCGATGCCGCGCCCGGAAAAATCCTGCACGAGATGCGCGGCGGCGAAATGGCGGCGCTGCGCGAAGTGCCGTTCGGGCTTTACTACGGCAGCGTCGATTCGACGCCGCTGTTCGTCCTGCTCGCCGGACTTTATGCCGAGCGCTGCGGCGATCTGCAAACCGTCGCTGAGCTGTGGCCGGCGATCGAGGCGGCGCTCGGCTGGATCGACGGCCCCGGCGATCCGGACGGCGACGGTTTTGTCGAATACGCCCGCGCCAACGAGCAAGGCCTCGTCAATCAGGGCTGGAAGGATTCCCACGACGCGGTGTTCCATGCCGATGGCCGGCTGGCGGAAGGCCCGATCGCGCTCGCCGAGGTGCAAGGCTATGTCTATGCCGCAAAACGCATGGCGGCGCAGTGCGCGCGGCGGCTCGGAAATTACGCCATTGCGCGCCAGCGCGACGCCGAGGCAAGCCGCCTCGCCACGCGCTTCGAAAACGCATTCTGGTGCCCGGAGATCGAGACCTATGCGCTGGCGCTCGACGGCGCGAAAAATCCGTGCCGGGTGCGCACCTCGAATGCCGGGCAGGTTTTGTTTACCGGCATCGCCGCGTCCGAGCGCGCCGCGCACGTCGCCAAGGGTCTTTTGCAAACCGACTTCTTTTCCGGCTGGGGCATCCGCACCGTGGCGCGCGGCGAAGCCCGCTATAATCCGATGTCGTATCACAATGGCTCGATCTGGCCGCACGACAATGCGCTGATCGCCTTGGGGCTTTCGCGCTACGAACACAAGCACGCGGTGCAGACGCTGTTCGAGGGCCTGTTCGACGCCGGCACCTATATGGATCACCGCCGGCTGCCGGAACTGTTCTGCGGCTTCCAGCGCCACCATGGCCAAGGGCCGACGCTCTATCCGGTCGCCTGCTCGCCGCAGGCCTGGGCCAGCGCCACGCCGTTCACGCTGTTGGAAGCTTCGCTCGGCCTGCAATTCGATCCGTTCAAGGGCGAGATCCGGCTGTGCAATCCGCGCCTGCCGGCGTTTTTGGACGAGGTGATCCTGCGCGATTTGCGGCTCGGTTCCTCGAGCGTCGATCTGCGGGTGCGGCGGCACAAAGACACGGTATCGCTCGATACGCCGCGCATCAGCGGCGATATCCGGGTTTCCATCGTGTTTTCGTCCTCCTGATCCCACCGGGAACTTTTTCCGCAAGGCTGCTCACCGCGCCAAAGCCGTGGAACCTGCTGCGCCGCGCAAGCTTAGTGGTGTGGGTTCCCAGTCATCGCGGAGGACAGCATGCGCGGCGAACATCCGACCGTCATGGCGGCGGCCGCATTATTGGCGCTGACCGCCGTCGTCAGCGTGGCGTCGTCTGAAGACGCGCCGGCCCCGCCGGCCCCGGCCAAGACCGAGCAATCGGCGCCGCCCGCGGTCACCATCCTTCCCAACCACGAGGTCGAGGGCATCCTCGGCCGGCAAGTGCGCAGCGCCGCCGACGAGAATATGGGCCGCATCGTCGACGTGCTGGTCGACCGCAGCGGCCAGGTGCGCGCCGCGATCATCGACTTCGGCGGTTTCCTCGGCGTCGGCAGCCGCAAGATCGCGGTGGATTGGGCGGCGCTGCATTTTCCAGCACCTGCCAAGCCCGAGCCGCCGATCCAGCTGGAACTGAACCGCGACCAAGTGAATGCCGCACCCGCTTATGAGGACGGCAAGCCCGTCGTGGTCTTGAGCGCGCTCGGCAAGCTCGAGCCGCTGCCGTTCGAATAATTTTTCAAAATTTGCGGGAGACGTATCCTGCCGGCGAAGCCATCACGCGCCATTCGCGATCAAGTTGAACCGCAAGACGCGCGCGACGGTGAAGCCTTGCCGCCAGCGGCGCCGCCGGCCCCTGAAGGCAGCGAGCCGCCGCTGCACCCGTCGCCGCGCAGCCTGCGCGGGCTCGATTGGTTCGTCTTCTTCGTCGCCGACGTGCAGACCGGTTTCGGACCGTTCGTGTCGGTCTATCTGACCGGGCAACGCTGGACGCAGTTCGATATCGGCCTCGTGCAATCGGCGGCGGGCATCGTGTCGCTCATCGGCCAGATGCCCGGCGGCGCCATCGTCGATGCCGCCCGCTCCGAGCGCTTCGTCGCCGGCATCGCCATCGTCACCATCTGCGTCGCCGCCTTGACCTATGCGGCACTGCCGATCTTCCCGGTCGTGCTGATGGGATCGATCTTGCACGCGCTGGCAAGCTGCGTGCTCGGCCCGGCGATGGCCGCGATCAGCCTCGGCTTGGTCGGCCATGCCGCGATCGGCGCACGGCTCGGCCGCAACGCCCGTTTTGCCTCGGTCGGCAATGGCTTGGCGGCGGCGGTGATGGGCGCCTGCGGCTATCTGCTGTCGGCGCGCGCGGTCTTTGTCGTCACCGTGCTGTTGCTCGGTCCGGCGCTGCTGGCGCTGCGCACCATTACGCCGAGCGAGATCAGTCCGGAATACGCCCACGGCGCCGTGCCGCGCCGGCGCACCGACAAGCCGCGCACCAAGGTGACCGAATTGCTGCGCAATCGGCCGCTGCTGATCTTTGCCGGCTGCCTGCTGCTGTTCCATCTGGCCAACGGCGCCATGCTGCCGTTGATGGGCAGCGTCGTGACCATGCGCTCGAGCCAATGGGCGACGGTGCTGATCGCGGCCTGTATCGTCGTGCCGCAGGTGGTGGTGGCGCTGCTGTCGCCGTCGGTCGGAACCCGCGCCCAGCTTTGGGGGCGGCGGCCGTTGCTCTTGATCGGCTTCGCCGCGCTGCCGATCCGCGGCCTGTTGTTCGCCTCGGTGAGCAATCCTTGGCTGCTGGTGGTCGTGCAATTGCTCGACGGAGTCACTGCGTCGGTGCTCGCCGTCATGGTGCCGCTGGTGGTCGCCGATCTCACCCGCGGCACCGGCCACTTCAATCTCGGCCAAGGCATCGTCGGCACCGCGACCGGCGTCGGCGCCTCGCTCAGCGCCACCTTTGCCGGCTACATGACCGACCGCTTCGGCTTCGGCTCGGCCTTCGCCGGCCTGGCCGCGATCGCGCTGGTCGGCTTGACGGTGCTGTGGTCGCTGATGCCGGAGACGCGGCCGGAGGAAGAAGAGCAGTAGAGCCGCCGCGGAGTGCTACAGCGCCGGCGCGTCGTCGGTGACCAGGCGCAGGTGCGGCGCCAGGCTGTCTGCGAGGCTGCGATAGACGCTGAGATAATCCTGCGCCATGCGCCGCGCGGTGAAATGCTTCTCGAAATGGCCGCGGATTTTCGCGCGCGACAAATGATCCAGCCGATCGACGGCACCGATGGCGCCATTGATGTCCTCGACGATGAAACCGGTGAGGCCGTCGTCGATCACTTCCGGCACCGAGCCGCGATTGAAGGCGATGACCGGCGTGCCGCAGGCCATGGCTTCGATCATCACCAGACCGAATGGCTCCGGCCAGTCGATCGGCACCAAGAGCGCGATGGCGCCACTCAGGAACTCGGATTTATCCTTGTCGGCGATCTCGCCGATATAGTCGACATTGGCCGCCTTGATCATCGGCTTGATCTGCTCGTCGTAATAATCCTGGTCGGCGCGGTCGACCTTGGCCGCGACCTTGAGCGGCACGCCGCAATGCTGGGCAATACGGATGGCGCGATCGATGCCCTTTTCGGGCGCGATGCGGCCGAGAAAGGCAAAATAGCTCGGCTTGATCGGCTTCGGCACCAATAGCCGCTCGGGCAGGCCGTGATGCACCGTGCGCACCCAATGCGCCTGCGGCAGCGGCCGCCGCTGCGAGTTGGAGATCGACACCACCGGCACCGTGTTGAAGGTGTCGAATACCGGCTGGTGCTCGGGCAAATCGAGCCGGCCGTGCAGCGTGGTCACGAACGGCGTCGCCTGCCGGGTGAACAGCGAGAACGGATAGTAATCGAGATGAAAATGCAGAAAGTCGAAATCGCCCGAGCGCTGGTAAACGCGCTCCAGCATCATCATGTGCAGCGCGTTGGGATCGCGCACCGCGCCGTCGAGCCGCAGCGCCCGCGGCCACACTGCTTCGAGCCTGGCCGAAGTCTGCGAATCGCCAGAGGCGAACAGCGTGACCTCGTGGCCGAGCGCGATCAGCTCCTCGGTGAGCCAGGACACGACCCTTTCGGTTCCACCGTAAAGCTTGGGCGGGATCGCCTCGGTCAACGGGGCGATTTGCGCGATATGCATCGATTTTAACCTTTCATGGTCCCGGTATGGATGTCCCCGTCGCCCCGCGATGTGCCGACGCAAAGACAACAACGAACCAAGGGCGAAATATTTCAATTCCGGCGTGGAACTTATTTTTCGCAAATCGTGGAACTTTTTCGCATCTGCGACGTCATTCTCAATGCACGAAATCGGCGCTCGATCGTCACCGGCGCAACGATGTGCCGACACGAAACTGACGCAAGCTCGACATGGTTCGTCCACGCCACGCGTCACAAAACTTTTTTGTGCAGCCGGCGTTACATTTACGAGTTCCGGGCGTTGTGACCCAGTGTGAGGAGGGGGCGGCAGCATTCGCGACCGGAGTTTCGACACGCATGGCCGATCTTTGCGAATACGCCACCCGTCCCCTCGCCTTCGTTTTCCACTATGTCCGGCTGCGGCCGGTGTCGCACACGGTCATCCTCGCCGCGGTGCTCGCCGCCGTGACCTGCTCGGTCGGCACCCAATACGGCGTAAAATTCCTGGTCGATGTGCTGTCCAATCACAATGCTGCGGGCGTGTGGACGGCGTTCCTTGTGCTCGGCACGCTGATCGCGGCGGATAATCTGCTCTGGCGCGTGGCGAGCTGGGTGGCCAATTTCGCCTTCACCGGCGTCACCAGCGACCTGCGGCGCGACCTGTTCCGCCATCTGATGGGCCATTCGCCGGCCTATTTCGCCGACCGCCTGCCCGGCACGCTCACCAGCCGCGTCACCGCCACGTCGAACGCCATCTTCACCGCCGAGAACATGTTCATGTGGAACGTGCTGCCGCCGTGTGCGGCCACCGTCGCGGCGATCGCGCTGGTTCGCACCATCAGCCTGCCGATGGCGCTCGGCCTTGCGGTTGTCGCCGGCATCATGGTCTGCCTGATGTTCCGTCTCGCCGCCGCCGGGCGGCCGCTGCATCACGATTTTGCCGGCAAGGCCGCCGCCGTCGATGGCGAGATGGTCGACGTCGTCGGCAACATGCCGCTGGTGCGCGCGTTCTCCGGCTTCGCCCGCGAACATCGCCGCTTCGATACCACCGTCGATCGCGAAATGGAGGCGCGGCGGCGCAGCCTGCTCTATCTGGAAAAGCTCCGCATTTTCCACGCCGTCGTCACGATCGTGCTGACGCTCTGCCTGGTCGCATGGGCGATCGTGCTATGGCAGCAAGGCGCGGCAACGACCGGCGATGTCGTGCTGGCCTGCACATTGGCTTTATCGGTGCTGAGCGCGACACGCGACCTCGCGGTGGCGCTGGTCGATATTACCCAACACATCGCGCGGCTGTCCGAAGCGCTCGCCACGCTTTTGGTGCCGCACGAGCTACGCGATCATCCGAGAGCCGAGCCGCTGGTCAGCCGCGGCGCCAGCGTCAAGTTCGAGCATGTCGATTTCCGCTACAGCGATGGTCGGCGGATTTTCACCGACATCAACCTGCACTTCCGGCCGGGCGAGCGCGTCGGCCTGGTCGGCCATTCCGGCGGCGGCAAATCGACCCTGTTCGCGCTGTTGCAGCGCTTCTACGACCCGCAAGGCGGACGCATCCTGCTCGACGGCCAGGATATCGCGCGGGTGACGCAAGCGAGCCTGCGCGACGCCATCGGCGTCGTGCCGCAGGATATCTCGCTGTTCCACCGTTCGGTCATGGACAATATCCGCTACGGCAAGCCGGAAGCGTCCGACGACGAAGTGCTGGAAGCGGCGATCACGGCGCGCTGCGATTTCATCGAAGACCTGCCGACCGGCAGCCGCACCATCGTCGGCGATCGCGGCGTAAAACTATCCGGCGGCCAGCGCCAGCGTATCGCCATTGCGCGCGCCTTCCTCAAAGACGCGCCGCTATTGCTGCTCGACGAGGCCACCTCCGCGCTCGACAGCGAATCCGAGGAAATCATCCGCGAGGCGCTGGCGCGCCTGATGCGCGGGCGCACCGTGATCGCCATCGCCCACCGCCTCTCCACGGTACGCAATTTCGACCGCATCGTCGTGCTGCAGGCCGGCGAGGTCATCCAGGACGGCGCGCCCGACCTCTTGATGCGCCGCGAAGGGCTTTATCGCCAGCTGGTGCAGCGCGAAATGGATCGGCTCGCCAGGCAGGCGGCTTAAAGATGGTCCGGCACGCGGCGCACGAGCTTGCCCGCGCTCAAGCCTTGGCGATGCTGACCTCGACGCGGCCGATGCCGGAGAACTCGGCAATCGCGGCGTCGCCTGGGTGCAGCGGGAATTGGCGCACGAACGACCCGGTCATGATGATGTCGCCGGCGCGCAAACTTCGCCCGTATTCGCCGAGCTTTCCGGCGAGCCATTTGATCGAGTTCAGCGGATTGTCGAGCACCGCGGAACCCAAGCCGGTCGCCACGTCCCGGCCGTTGAGCCGGACGCGCGCGGTGACCTGAGCCAGGTCGACATCCGGCGCGAGCGGCACAGGGGCGCCGACGACGACAGAGCGTTGCTGGCCGTTGTCGGCCACAACCAGCTCCATTTGGTTCACCGGGTCGCCGCGCGTTTCGATGATCTCGAATGACGGGTGGATCACATCGACCGCGGCGCGGACTTGTTCCGAAGTGACCTTGCCTTCGAGGCCCCGGCTAAGACGCACGCACAGCTCGGTTTCGAAGCCGGGATGGATCAACTCGGTCGCGCCGAACACATGACCCGTCGGCCGCGTTTCCAGGATGCAGGCGAATAACGGCTCGTGAAAACTGAATTGCTCCTGTATAGCCTTCGCGGTTAAGCCGACTTTCCAGCCGATATGGCGCTCGCCGGCGGCCACCCGACGGTCGATCAGCGCAAGCTGGATGCGGTAGGCTTCGTCCATCGTAAGCCGGTCGAAATAGGCTTGCGGGAAAAACTCGCCCCGCATGCGGGCGGTCCAGAAGTCGTCAATCGCGGCTGCGAGGTTGACGGTCACGCCGCGATCACCTGCGGCAAGATCGGCGAGTCGGCGTCGAAGCGCTTACCGGCGCGCAGGCAAAACGCCGGGCGCAACAGCCGCTCGGCGACGACCTTGGTGTCCTCGTTGTCGCGCAGGATGAAGCGGCCGCGGTCGTCCCACAACACCGACACGTCGGCGGCATAGCCTGGCGTGAGCGCGCCGAGGCGATCGCTCATTCCAAGCATCTGCGCCGGATGCGTGGTCACCATCGGCACCACGTCTTCGAGCTTGAGCCCGAGCGCCAGCATCGAGCTCATCGCTTGCGTCAGGCTGAACTTCGCCTGACCGCGGAACGGATGGTTCTCGTCGTCGTCGTGCTGGGCCGGCGTGCCGGGAGGCGGCGGCACTTCGGTATTGTAGCCGTGCATGTCGGCGCCGAGCGTATGCGGCACGATGCCGACGGCGAGCGCGTGCCGCGCGATGCGGTAGGAGAAATGACTGCCGTGGCCGACGTCGACCTTCAGGCCGGCGTCGATCGCGGCGCGAATGACGCTGTGCACTTCGCCCTCGCGGTTGACGAAGCCGCCGGGATGGCGCGTGAACGGATGGGCCAAAATGTCGCCGGGCCGCAATTTCGGGATCACCCGTTCCAGGATCGTATCGGCGTCCTCGCCGTTGGCGCCGCTCTCCGGCAGGCCCCACAGCGTGCCGAAATGCACATAAAGGGGAAGGTCAGTGCGGCGGCCGATCTCGGCCGACATTTCCAAAACTTTTATGCCCCAGCGCGCGAAGCCGCCGATCTCGGCGTGGCCCTTGATGCCGCGCACGATGTCCTTGTTGGCGTTCGCCGCCGCGACGGTCGCGTCGATATCGACGCCGGCCGGGCTGTAAAGATTGGGGTAGTAGTGGCCCTCGAGGCCACCGACCAGATAGGCCGACAGGAAAGCATAAACCTGCGTCGCTGAGGGCTCGACGATGAAGTGGCGGAAGCCCGGCAAGGTCATGCAGGACGGACCACCCTGGTCGATCACCGTGGTGACGCCCGAGCGCACGCCGACCATATCCGGGTTCAAGCCGAAGCGGCCGGTGACATATTGGTAAACGTGAGCGTGGGTGTCGATCAGGCCCGGCAGCACCAGCTTGCCGGCAACGTCGATCACCTCGGTGGCGCTTGACGGCAAAATGGTCTTTTCGACCGCCGCAATGCGCCCGCCGCGCACGGCGACGTCGCGGATGCCGTCGATGCTCGACGCCGGGCAAATAACGCGTCCGCCGCGCAGCAGAAGATCATATTTCGGATTCTCAGCCATTTGACGTTCTCGTTGTTCGGCGTACCAGCTCTTTTCTAGTCGAATATTCTACGCAAAAACTGGATCGCCGGCAATCGACCCGCACCCGTCGTTGCGTGCCGAATGGCGGCGATCATGAGCTAAAACATTTTTTCTTGCCCGGCCAGCGCGAGGCGATTTCATTCGCCCAAAACATCCTCAGTCAAACAAGACTCTCTTATTTTTGTTCGCCGCATTGACTATTCGCCGCCCTGTGGCGAAATCAATCATCCGATCTTGTTTGATTGGATCGCGGGTTTTGCGCCGCGAAAAAACGCTAAAGCGCCACGAAACGTCTTCGTGGGCTCCTCAACCATGGAGATGGACCGATGACGCTGAAGGTTCTGCGTCGCGAGTGAAGGCGGCTAACGCCGCCGCCGATCACAATCGTCCATTGGAAATCTCTGCAAGGAACGCCGGCGACCAATGCCGGCGATGAGGATCGACATGTCCAACGCCTATGTCACCGACTTTCGCGTCCCGAGCACGACCGAGTCCACGGCGCTGCTCAACGAGGATTGGCTTGCCGTCATCCTCGGGCTTTTCATTTTCGTCCTAGGGCTGGCGGCGCTGGTCCATGTCGATCTGATCGGCTGGGTGGTCTCGACGTCAGTGTGGAGCAATTTCGGCCAGGCGCTCGGCCCAGCATCGAAAGGCTATGCCGCGCTCGGTGGCATCGGCGCGCTTTTTGCGACTTATGCCGCACTCACTTTGGTGCTGACCGCTGGCGCCGCCGCTCTCAAAAGCGACGTGAAGCGCTTTGCGCTCGCTTTCACAGCGGTGTTCTGGATCGCCTATGCGAGCTGGATCGTCGGCAACTACGCCCATTTCGCCGCGGTGACGCCGGCGGAGCAACAGAAATTCGGCATCTCCTGGTCGCTGAAGCTGACCAATGAAGGCGCCTATATCTTCGCGCTGATCTCGGGCCTCATCATCGCCAATTTCCTGCCGCGCTTTGCCTCGACGATCAAGGACGCGGTGCGGCCCGAGCTCTACATCAAGGTCGCCATCGTGATTCTCGGCGGCTTCTTCGCCGTGACGGCGGCCGGCAATCTCAGCCTCGCCTCGTCGCTGATCCTGCGCGGCGTCGCGGCCATCGTCGAAGCCTATTTGATCTATTGGGCGGTGGTGTATTTCATCGCCCGCAAGTGGTTCGGCTTCTCGCGCGAATGGGCGGCGCCGCTGGCCTCAGGCATCTCGATCTGCGGCGTCTCAGCGGCGATCGCCACCGGGGGCGCCATCAGGTCGCGGCCCGTCGTGCCGGTGCTGGTGTCGTCGCTGGTCGTGGTGTTCGCCGTCGTCGAGGTGCTGATCCTGCCGTTCGTGGCGCAGACCTAGCTCTCCCATGAGCCGCTGGTCGCCGGCGCCTGGATGGGCCTTGCCGTGAAGACCGACGGCGCCGCAGTCGCCGCCGGCGGCATCGCCGAGTCCTTGATCCTCGCCAAGAATGCCGCCGAGGGCGTGCACTATCAGCCGGGCTGGATCCTCGGCACCGCTGCAACCATCAAGGTGTTTATCGACATCTTCATCGGCATCTGGGCTTTTGTGCTCGGCTATATCTGGACCAACCACATCAACGTCACGCCGGCGTCCAACAAAGCCAAGGCGCGGGAAATCTGGCAGCGCTTTCCCAAATTCATCATCGGCTTCGTGGTGACGTTCATCGTCGGGCTTTATCTCGCGCTCGGCACGCCGGCCGACGTCGCCAAGAACGTGCCGGCGGCGATCGGCGAGGCCAATACCTTCCGCGTCATCTTCTTCATCCTCACCTTCTTCTCGATCGGCGTGCTGTCGAACTTCCGCGCGCTGTGGCGGGAAGGATTCGGCAAACTCGCCGCGGTTTATGTCGTCAGCCTGTTCGGCTTCGTGGTCTGGGTCGGCCTGTTGATCTCGTGGATCTTCTTCCACGGCATCACGCCGCCGCTCGCCAGCTGAAAATCCCGCAATCAAAAATGTACGATTATCAGGAGCTCATCATGTCGCAATACACCGAAACCGACCTGCGCGAGGAACTGCGCAGCGCCCCCGTCGAGCCGCTGTTGCCGGTCGAGAAGAAGCTGATCGCCTGGAGCCTGAGCCTCGGACTTACGCTCCTCGTCGTGCTGGCGGCGATCAATCATTTCTGGCCGGTGACGTTGTAGGCTTGCCGTTGCGCTGGTCTCGCCTTCAGCGCATCTGACACACGATTCCAGTTTCCACGCTCTTTCCGTCCGTCACGGTCAACAACGCGACTTGCGGCGGTGAGCCCGGGCTGTAGCGGCCTTGGTAGGACGCTTGCGGCGGCGCGCCGTGGAACAGCAGGTTGCCGGTGCCGGGATGCACCGACATGGTGCCGCGAAAGCCTTTCGTCGTGGTGTAAATGTTGCCGGGGCCGACGGTGAAATTCAATTCGGCCATTGCGCCGCTCGCGCCCGCGCACTGGTAACGGCCCGAGGCCGGAACGCTCTGCGCCAAGGCAATGCCGCCGCCGGCCACGAGCCACAGCGACGCGGCGAGAGCGGCCGCAACAGCAATGATGGCTTGCCTTGGCCCTCGCATGGCCGATCCCCTTCGCTTTCGCAAAAATACACGAGCCCGGGGCGCTTTCGAGGGGCAAAATCGAGCGCCGCGCAACGGCGCAGGCGCAGCTCTTGACGATGGCAAACCGGTTGCGGGGGTACGATTTGAACCTGCGATTTTTGCCACACTAATAGCCAGACCACGCATGCTCATTTGACACGACGCCGCGTTGCAACACGCCGAAGGTAGCCCGCGAGCTGGACTCGAAACGGCGGCTTTGCCCGATCGATTATGCACCTTTCATTCACAATCTGTGCGACGGTTCGCTGATTAATATTTGCCCGCAGCGCGCCTATTTCCTCGCCAACAGCGATACCGGCGTCACGCCGTTATCGGCTGCGTCAGCAGGAGAATTTCCATGATCAATAAGTCGAAGATTGTCCTCATTGCCGCGCTGGTGGCGGCGACGAGCGCTGCCTCGCCGGCGTTCGCTCAGGCGTTCAGCAAGGGCTATGGCACCGGCAACGTAACGCCGTACGCCTTTGAATCGAGCGGCACCGCCGCGCCTCAGAGCGGCCAAGCTGCGGCACGGCCGAGCAATGCCGGCAAGGTTGCCGCCCATCGCAACGGCAACGCCAGATTCGCCGGCGCCGGCACGCGGCATCGGGTGCAATGAAGGCTTCTTAAAGACTGAAACATCGGCGAAAACGGGGGCGGGCTTTTTCCGCCCCCGTTTTTCCATCGGTCGCTTGGGACAAGCGGATGTCGGGTTTTGTCAGACGACTGCACGAAGGTCGGGCGCCGTGCGCACCTTCGGGCCGCCGTTGCGACTGCGGCAATTGCGCGAAATGTGCCGTCAGAAAATCGACGAATGTCCTGGTTTTTGCCGACAGAAAGTTGTTGTGCGGATAGACGGCATAGACCGGCGTTGCCGGCGTCTTATATGCGGGCAACAGGCGGATCAGCCGCCCGGCGGCGAGTTCATCGGCGACGAGATAGTCCGGAGCGAGCACGATGCCCGTGTCCTTGAGGGCAAACGCCAGCAGGGCGTCGCCGCTGTTCGCCAATAGATGCCCGGAAATACGAATGACTTGTGCGTTGCCGTTCGGATCCGTAAAGGTCCAGGCCCGCCCCGCCGCATAGGTGTAGATCAGGCAATTATGCTCGACGAGATCGCCTGGCTGTAGCGGCGTGCCGTTCGCCGCCAGATAGCCCGGCGAAGCGCACAGCACCGTTTCGACCGCATATAATTTCTTGGTGATCAGGCTTGAATCCGAAAGCTGGCCGAGGCGGATTGCCAGATCGATGCGCTCTTCGACCAGATCGACGAAGTTATGTTTGAGGATCAGATCGACCGAGACGTCGGGATAGGCGACGAGATAATCGGCGATCGCCGGCGCGAGTTGATGCGCCCCGAACGACACCGACGTAGTCACCCTGAGCAGGCCGCGCGGCTCGGCCTGCAAATCGCCGGCGGCGCGCTCGGCGTCCTCCACTTCGCTTAAGATTCGCAGGCAGCGCTCGTAGTAGTTCTGGCCAACCTCGGTGGCGCTGACGTGGCGCGTCGTGCGATTGAGCAGACGCACGCCGAGCCGCCGTTCAAGCATCCGTACATGTTTGCTCACCATGGACGGCGACATGTCGAAATGCCGCGCCGCCGCGGCAAAGCTGGCGGACTCGACGACTTTGGCGAACACGGCCATTCCGACGAAGCGATCCAAGGGCCAACCTCAATTAATCCCGGTGCTCAGCGCGGCCCAAATACCGACCCTGGACTTCCCGGTGAAACCGGCGTCTCGGGCGATTGCGGCACCGTGTATGGAATCGATGGATTGAAGTGCGGTTGAATCGAGGGGGCGCCATCCAGGAGTGGCGGCCCGGAGAGGCCGCGAATTACGCCCACCGCGTGGCCACCGGCACCCCGCGCGTGGGCCTGTCCCGTCGCCAGCGCGCCGAACAACGCCACGCATGCCGCGAGGGAAAGCGTCGCCAGCGTCATCCGCTCGAATTTTATCTTACGCATTTGTCATCTCCGTTGAGCCTATCGGCTACACTTGGAGATAAGCAGCCAACCGGTCGCCGCCATTAAATTGTTGTTCAGAATACTAAATTTCAGTGCGCCACGGCGCCGCTTGCCTGCCCGCGCCGCGTGAACAGCAGCAACCCGGCCGCCAGCAGCAGCAACACGCCGAGCACCGCAAAGGTGTCGGAATAGCCCATGATCATGGCTTGGGTGCGCACAATGTTGCCGAGCGCGACGATGGCCTTGCGCTGCGCCGTCGCGGCATCGCTGACGCCGTGGCTCATGAAATAAGCAGCGAGCTCGTTCAGCCGCTCCCGGACGCTGTCCCGAAATAGCGTCACGTCGCTGCCGATGACGTTGGAATGGAACTGCTCGCGCTTGGTCGCGATGGTCGCCAGCAAAGCGGTCCCGAAGGCGCCGCCGAGGTTGCGTAGCATGTTGAACACGCCGGACGCGGCGCCGGATTCCTGCCGGGCGATGCCGACCATGGCGATACTCGTCAGCGGCGTGAGGACCACGGCCTGGCCGACCGAGCGCACGATATTGGGAATCCATAATTGATCGCCGGCGTAGTCGGGCGACATATAGGCGTTCATGAAGCAGCTGACCGCGAACACGCCAAGCCCACACATCACCATGAGCCGCGCATCAACTCTGGCCATCATCCAAGGCACGAATGGAATAATCAGAAGCTGCGGCAGCCCGGTCCAAGCCAACACAAAGCCGATCTGCTCGGCGTTGTAGCCGAACACCTGGCCGAGATATTGCGGCAGGATATAGACGGTGCCGTAGAGCGCGAAGCCGACAATGACGTTTGTAAGCGTGCCGAAGCCGAAATTGCGCCGACCCAAGAGCCTGAGATTGACGGCCGGGTTGGCCGACTTGAGCTCGATCCAGACGAACAGCGATAGAAAGACGGCGGCGATCAGGGAGAGCCGCACGATCAAGACGGAGTCGAACCAGTCATCCTTGTTGCCCTCGTCGAGCACGGTCTGCAGGGCCGTGAGGCCGATCGCCATGGCACCGATGCCAAACCAGTCGCCGTGCTCGAGAAGGGAAAGCCGCATCGGCTCGCGCTCGAGCGTCAGCCACAGGACCGAGACCATGCCGACGCCGGGAACCAGATTGACCAAGAAGATATATTGCCAGCCGTAGGTCTCGGTCAGATAGCCGCCGATGGTCGGCCCGATCGCGGGCGCGAAAGTCGCGGTGAGCGCGAACAGCGCCAGCCCGATCGGCTGCTGCGCCTTCGGCAGCTTGGTCAGCACTAGCGTGAAGGCCATGGGGATCAGCACGCCACCGGTGAACCCCTGCAGCGCCCGCAGAATGATCATCTGGCCAAGGTTGTGCGCAAAGGCGCAGGCCACGGAGAAGATCAGGAACAGAACCGTGTTGACGATGAGATAGCGCCGGAACGAGAACACGCGGCTGAGATAGTCGCACAGCGGTATGACGATGATCTCGCCGATGAGATAGGCGGTCGAGATCCAGGCGCCGTTGTCGACCCCGGTGCCGATGCCGCCTTCGATATAGAGCAGCGATGCATTGGTGATCTGGATATTCAACACCGCCATGAAGGCGCCGAGAAGCGCGCCAAGCACCATCGCCCACGTCGTGAAGCTCGCCCGGTCGGCCGGGTCGCGCGGGCTCGCAATTGCATCCAATGCGGCCATGATACATGCCTTCGTGCCGCGCGGTCAGTGGACCGCCGCAGACCGCATCAGGCTGGCGCCCGGCGCCGGCGCCTTGGTGTCGACGGTCGCGGTAACCGACATGCCGGGCCGCAGCTCCCCGCGCAGTGGATCGTTCGGATCGATCACGATCTTTACCGGGATGCGCTGCACGATCTTGGTGAAATTTCCGGTGGCGTTGTCGGGCGGCAGCAGCGCAAATTCCTCCCCGCTGGCCGGCGCGATGCTGTCGACATGGCCTTTGACGGTCGCCTTCGAATAGGTATCGACCACGATTCTGACCGGCGCGCCTTTGCGGATGCCGGCAAGTTGAGTTTCCTCGAAATTCGCGACCACATAGACCGCAGCGAGCGGCACCACGGCCATGAGCTGGGTGCCAGCTTGCACATATTCACCAACGCGCAAGCTGCGGTTACCGACGACACCGTCGATCGGCGCAACGATATTGGTATAACCAACGTTCAGCTGCGCCTGCTCCTGCACGGCCTTGTTATGCTGCAAGGTCGCTTTGTCCTTGGCGAGCTGCGCCTGCAGCACGCCGACCTGTTCCTCGGCGGCCGTGACCGCAGCCGTATCGCGCGTCAGCGTGGCTTGCGCGGTGTCGCGCTTCGATGCCGCCTGCTGCGCCACTTCCAAGCTGGCGCCGCCGATTTTGGCGAGGCTGCTGAATCGTGCGTTCTCCTGTTCCGCATAGGTTAGATTGGCCTGGTCGACCGCAACGGTGGCGCGCGCCTGTGCGATGATGGCCTGCTGCTGCTGCAGGGTAGCCGTGACGTTATCAATATCGGCCTGCGCGGACGCCACGTCGGCCTTGGCCTGGTCGAGGGACGCGACATAGTCGCGGTCATCGATCTTGGCGAGCGGCTGGGCGGCTTTCACCGGCTGATTGTCTTCGACCAGCACTTCGCTCAAATAGCCAGACACTTTGGGAGCGACGATCGTGGAATCGGCCTGCACATAGGCGTCGTCGGTCGATTCCAGGAAACGCCCGACCACCCAGTAGTAACTCCCATACGCGGCCGCGGCCGCGATCAAGAGCACAGCAATGCCGAGCGTCGGGACCAAGCGCCTGCCGAGCCGATGCGGTACGGTCTTGAGCGGCAACGGTTCCCGGAACGCAACCGGCACCAGCATCGCGTCGCTGAGCGCGAGGTCACGATCGACGTCGAGTTTCGCAAGGTTCCTCGTGTCGGTCATGGGTCACCGTATCCATTCCATCTTATTACGGCGGTCAAACTCGTCAATGTTTCTTATCGATGTCTTGCTCTTGTTTGATGGGCTGCATGATGAGGTCGATTGTCGACACCACGGTAAGGCCAACGATTGCCAGGAAAAGCAATATCTGAGTCGATTCGCCGAACATGTGTTCCTCCATCGTCGGGAAGGTGTCACAGTGAAGATAAATGGCTGGCTAGCCGGCGCTATTAAATTGCCGTTTAGAAAGCTAAATTCGATTTTATCTGAGCGAGGGACATGGTCGTCGTCGGCCCTCCGAGCGCACGTACTGGCGCGACGCGAGCAAGCTAACGCGGCCAGTGGATGAGAGGCAGGCGCATAAATTTCCCTTTCTTGCATACGGCGGTCACAACTTTGACACGACAATAGATCCTTTTGCCAATGATACCCCACTTGCTTGCTGTAGAGGCCGCGTCCGGGATTCGCAATCCAATCGGTGTCGCGGTCCAGCTGATATATCGACAGATGCGTCGCTTGCGCGCTACGCTCCAATGACGAGTTTATTGCCTTCCGAGCTAGTGTGAGCGCGAATAGCTCTTTTGACTTGGCCGCCGCTTTCATTTTGATTCCAAAAACGTCAGTATTCACGGCGGTTCTGGAAGTCATCATCTGGGCAATATCGGTCCCAAATGAGAGGGTCGCGCCTTGATAACGAAAGTCGTGCTCGGAACTGTCATCGTCATTGCCTTGCTGCGTGGCGATGTGCGGGCTGCGGAGCAAACCGCTGCAACGCTGACGCCTCAAGTGCTTGAGGAAATCGCGCAGGTCGAGGCCGAGATCGATCGCATCGAGGGGCAGACACGTGAGCGGCTGGCCACGCCGCCGGATAATCAGGTCCAGCAAATCGAGCTGCTCGGCAAGTTGATGCTGTATGACAAACAGCTATCGGTGAACCGTAATGAAGCTTGCGCTTTCTGCCATATGCCGGAAACGGGCTTTACCGGTCCGGTGTCGGAGCTGAATCGGACAACCGGCTCTTATCCGGGTTCAGTGCGCACGCGATATAGCGAACGCAAACCGCAAACGCACGCTTATGCGCCGCTCGCGCCCGTTCTGCATTACAATCCCGGTCAGGGTGATCTGGTCGGCGGCAATTTCTGGGACATGCGCGCGACCGGCCGCCGATTGGGCAATCCGGCGGCCGAACAGGCGCAGGGGCCGCCGACCAACCCCGTGGAAATGGGCCTGCCCGATATTGCCTGCGCGGTCTACCGCGCCTCGCAGCAGCCGTATCGCGCTCTGTTCGAACAAGTTTGGGGCCAGCAGGCCTTCGCCATTGCGTGGCCGAGCGACGTGGAGCAGGTCTGTGCCCAGCCGGGACCGCCGCCTGCGAGCGATCCGCTTCCGGTCCATCTCAGCCCGACGGATCGCGGCCGGGCCGGCGCGACCTTCGATCAGATGGCGCAGGCAATCGCCAGCTATGAGGCCTCCGCCGAAGTGACGACCTTTACAGCCAAGTACGACGCGGTGCTCGCCAGCAAGGCACAATTTACACCGCAAGAGCAGCAGGGCTACGACCTGTTCCGTGGCAAGGCGCAATGCAACGCCTGCCATCGTGACGGCGGGCCCGGCGAAGATCCGCTGTTCACCGATTTCACCGCCAGCAATATCGGCGTCCCCGCTAATCCGCGGCTGCCTTATTACGTGGAGAATAGACCCGACGCGCTGGGCTACGCCGCCAATCCGGCAGGACCATCATTCGTCGATGGCGGCGTGGGCAGTTTCCTCACCAAGGGCCATCCGCTGAGCCAGCCGTCAGTGCCGGACGCACAATGGGTCAAGTTCGCGCCAGGCAACCAAGCGCGCTTTCAGGTGCCGACGCTGCGGAATGTGGACAAACGGCCTTATCCCACCTTCGTGAAGGCATATGGACACAATGGATACTTCACCAGCCTGAAATCGATTGTTCATTTCTACAACACGCGGGATGCCCTGCCCCGCTGTCAACCCAATGACCCCGGCGAAGGTACAACGTGCTGGCCCGCACCGGAGTCGACCGACAACATCAACACCAAGCGCGTCGGGCGGCTGGGCCTGTCGGACACAGAGGAAGATGCGCTGGTGAGCTTCATGCAGACGCTAACGGACGGCTTCATGCCTCGCGACCAGCACTAGCCTCCCCGTTCACTGCCGCCAATTCAGGCCTCAGCATTTAGACCGTGTACTCATAAATCCGGCCCTGCGAGCGTGGCTTAATGGCTGCTTTGCCCGCAAAGCGACCTAATTGCTGCGGGGCAGCGGAAAGACGCGATGTGCCAAAGGCGACACTGCCGCTTGGCACGATTGCAAGCGGTTGAAGCTAGAAAAACCAGCGCCCTTCCCCCTCAAGAAAGTGCCACTTGATGACCTTGAGCGGACGGTCGCGTCACTCAGCCTGCACTTGGACCGGAGCCCCGTGCTGCCCGGCGGTCCCGGGGGCGATCACCAGGTAACGCCGCGGGCTCTTGTCCTCGCCGCGCACCAACTGACGGATCGGCCCGATCGCGTTGACGATGGCCGCGCCCGCTGGATTCGTCATGAAGCCTTGCAGCGGCTGGAGCGCGCCGTCGCCGGTCGCCTCGCTTGCCAGCGCCAGCACGTAAGGCTTCCCCGGCTCGAGCCCGGTGACCGCGGCTTCCAGCACCTGCACCAGGCCCTGGTCGGACAGCGAAACGCTGGTGAGCTTTTTTTGCTCATTGCGGCCCGGTGCCGCGAGCCACAGTTGCGTCGACTGGCCGGCAAGCGCGAGTGGTTGCAGATTCTCTTTTCCGGCTTGATCAGGCACGACCGACGTCGTTCTCATTGCCGCGTTGCCGCCGCCGCTTTCCGCGGGAATTGCATTCGGCACGTAGACGAGCGCCTGCGGGGCCTGGCCGACCGGGCTCTCCGCGATCACCTTGTTGGCGAGCGTGTCGACCGCCGCGATCTTGTCCTCGTTCTCCAAGCCGACGTAGACGCGCGTGCCGTCCCCCGACGGCCAGATGCCGTGCGGCAGCGTGCCCGTCGGGATCGTTGCGACCTTGGAAAAGTCGTCCGTGCGAAACACCTGAATCTCGTTGAGCCCGCCCACGGTGACATAGGCGAACATACCGTTGGCGTTGCGCACGATGTTGACGTGATTGGTGATCGGGCCGGTATCGAGCGTTCTCAGGAGCGAGAAGGGCGGCTGCGCGTCGAAGACCTGGGTCTTGCCGGTGTCCTTCAAGGTGAACCAGACCTGCTTGCCGTCGGGCGTGGCGGCGATGTTCGGGCAGAACGGGCTCGCCTGCGCCACCTTGCCGACGATCTTATGGTCGGCAACGGTTATGACGGCGGTCTGGGGCGTGAAGGACGAGCAGACGTAGCCGTATTTCCCGTCGGGCGAGAAGATCGTCATGCCGGGGCCGTTGGCAACGACGATGCGGGTCTTTTCTTCGTAGGTCGTGCCGTCGAGCACCGCGACGTAATTTTCCCCGCGCACTACCACCCAGACTTCCCTACCGTCCGGCGTGAAGAACGCCTCGTGCGGCGAGCGGCCGACGTAGGTCACGTGCTTGACCGCGTTGGTGGCGGTATCGATGAAGTTCACCGCATTCGAGCCGATCGCGACAGCCGCAACGGTGTGATGATCGGGAGAGAACCCCAGGCCATGCACCAGCAATTGGCCCTTGTAGAGCGGGCTCAGGTTTGCCGGCAGCGGATCGCCCAGGTGGATCGCGCCGACGAGCGTGTTGCTGGCGGGATCGGTGACGGAGACCGTGTTCGAGAATTGCTCGGCGGAATAGACGCGGTCGCGATGGCTTATCGGAATGTCGGGATCGCTCGCGGCCGCCGGAGCCTGTCCGGCGCAGGCATGGTGCGCGCCCGCGAGAGCCGTCGTAGCCAGTAGTGCCGTCAACATCAAACTGCGTTTCATTTGAAGTCTCCTCGCTGCACATAGGCGTCGCCCGCGCCTGTCCGATCGGCTTGCCCCGCCGGCACCGGTTGGCCCAGCGCGAGATGCATTGCGGCGATCTCCTGCAGCTGGGTCACGATGATTTCCTGGGCCATGCGCTTAAGCTGCTCGTTGTGCCCGTAGCGCAGCTCGGCCCGTGCCATCTCGATCGCGCCCTGATGGTGCGGGACCATCATCGCGACGAAATCGACGTCGACGTCGCCGGACGGCCGGATGCCCATGTCGATCATCATTTTCGTCATCGCGGCGACGTTCTCGGCGAGATACGGCGCCTCTGCGGCGGGAGCGGAACGAAAGGGCGTCGAGCAGATCGCGGCGATATAGCTCGCGAGTGACCGCGGCTCCCCCGAGCAAGCGACCAGCGATCCGGCAGCAAGGAACGCGGCGAGCAACGCCGTTCCTGCGCCGATCAGCGAACGACGTGGCGTGGGCGGAACGATGCACCTTGCGGGAACCATGACCCACCTATCGGTCCGGGCCTGTGCCGCTGCGAGCTATTTTCGCGAACGCGCGGAATGGGCCAAGGTTCCGCTCGGAAACCTCGAAATTACGAGGCGCCTGGAATCGCGGGATAATCCGGCGGATGTCTCTTGTTTTATCTGCCGGCTGATGTCGTTGGACCCCAAAAAGCGACCTTAGCCCGGGGAGGGTGAAAAGCAGAAGGCACGTTGAGGTTGGCCGGAGGCCTGTGCGTGCGGGCAGACAATTTCCACCGTGCAACCGGGGCTAGCCGAAATGCTAAAATGGAAGCCATGCAATTTGATGATCGCGGCGACCATGCTCAAGCCGAGACCCAGGCCTTTGGTGTCTCTACTTTTGTCTGAGCGATAGAAGCGCTGGGTGACGGCTTCTCGCTCTGCCTCGGAGATGCCGGGCCCGGTGTCACTCACCCGGATGACAGTCTCGCCTTCCTGGTGAAGCAATGCGAGCTCCACCCTTCCGCCTTCGGGAGTGAATTTCACGGCGTTGTCGACCAGATTGGCAATGGCCTCGAAAAGCAGATCGCGGTCACCGCGCACAGCCGCTCCATCAGGGACTTCGACGCGAAGGGTGACATTCTTATTCTCGGCGATCGGATCGTAGAGATCGCCCGCTTCGCGAATCAGAGGGACTAGTTGGACCTCGCTAAAGCCTTCGCGCCGACGCGTATGTTCGATTTCCGTGATGCGCAACAACGCCGTGATTGTGGTCAGCGATTGGTCGAGACCGGCGATCGCCTGATCGGAAACTGCGCGTAATTCCTCCAGCGTCGAGGCGCGTTCGCGGCCGCGCTCGAGGCGAATACGCACGCGGGTGAGTGGCGTGCGCAGGTCATGGGCGATGTTGTCGCCGACCACCTTCGCCTCCTGCAGGGCTTCCTCCAGTAGCGCCGCGCGCACTGCCGCGGTTATGTGCTTGCCGACCCCCCGGTAACCGAGGAAACGTCCTTCCGAATCAAATACCGGCTTGCCGCTCGTAGCGATGTAGATTTCGGAACCGTCCCTGCTGGCGGCTCTGTACGTGAAGTCACGAAATGGCTTGTGCGCATCGAGGTCCGCCATGTGCAGGCGCCACTTTTCCGGCTCCTCCTCGAGGTCGCTAGCGAAATCCCATCGCGCCATGCCTATCCGGCTGGTGGTCAGGACGCCGATAGCGTTGAGTTGTGGCTCGGACACAAAGTGAGTGACGAAACGGTGGTCCGGACCGGTCTCCCAGTACCAATCGGACGCCGAATCGGTGAAATCGCGAAATCGCTGCTCGCTCACTCGAAACGCATCTTCGGCACGCTTCTGGTCTTCGATGTCGGTATCGGTGCCGTACCATTTTACGATGTTGCCGAGCTCGTCACGCAGCGGCTGGGCACGGCTCAGGAACCAGCGATACTCACCATTCGCACTGCGGACGCGCTCTATGTTCTCGTAAGGAGTCCCGGTTTCCACGGCGATGCGCCACCTCTCCGCCACTTCTCCGCGCTCGTCAGGATGAAGCACGTTGATCCATTCGGAGCCCTGTAGATCGTCCAAGGAGAGGCCGATTTCCTGCCAACGCCGGTTGACAAAATCCAGAGAGCCGTCAGGCAAAGCAATCCAGACCAGTGCAGGAATCGTATTGATGGCGAGCCGAAGTTCCCGTGCTGCCTGCTTGGCGACGTCTTCGGCCTGCCGCGCTGCTTCCGTCAGCTTGCGGGCGCGTCTGACCAGCCCCGTCACCGTCAATGGGGTCAGCAAGAAGACGATCACCAGTGCGATATCTTGCGGCAAGCCCATCGCAGAACTGAAACCTGGCGGCGCAAAAAAGTAGGCCAAGCCGGCAACAGCCATGAGAATGAGAAAACCCGATGCAAGATAGCTGCCGAACAAGGAGAGCAACACGAGGACAGCCAAATAAATAAAGGCCGTTGTTGCGAGGTCGGCCCTAAGCCGGAAGCAGACAAAAGTCACTACTGCCAGCGCAATGATTCCGCAGAAACATTGCCCAGCCGATCGCCGAAATCTTGTAATCTGGCTTGGCATCATTCGTCACGCTAGATGCCCTAGCTCCAGTACATGATATTAGAGCATTCTGGGGGAAATCGGCAATTACCTTGCGACTTACGCGCCGGGGGCGAAAGTAAGCTATTGTTCACAACTCTCGATGACAAGCCCGCGAGCTATCGCGCTAACATGATTGGCCAATTCGTCCGCTAAAAATCGAATTGAATGCTCGCAATGGAACCGGCGACATTTTCTCGGCACATTTGCCCCGCGCTACCACCGCCTATTTTCGATCTTTCAGCGCGACGAGATAATCGACAATGGCTGGGACGTCCGATTCCTCGACCGGTGCCTTGTAGGTGCTGCGCATCTTCTCGACTTCGCTTTGCCACTCGGCGCGGGACAAGGCCGGTTGGGTCAGCACCATGCCGGCGGAATGGCAGGCAAGGCAGTTGTTGTTGATGGCGTCCGCCTTGCTATCGCCGGGGAACATGCGCCCGGGGTCGGGAAATTCGACGTTGAGCGAATGCAGCGTCACGCCGGCCCCCGATACGATTGACGGAGCACTCGGTGCGGGCTCCGCCGCCAAAGACGGCCGCACGGCCGCCCCGACGAGGCTCAATAGACAAGCGCCGGCCACGGCAGCGCGGCGGGAAAGCGGTCGGGCTAAAAGGACCATGATATCCTCTCCACTGTCTTGCCAAGTCACGATCTTGCCAAGTCACGATCTTGCCAAGTCACGCGACCGCGAGCTGGATGCGCTCGATCACGTTGCGCATGAACCCGGCGCCATTCCAGTTCGGCTCGGAGGGCTGGACCTCGCCTTTGGTATTGGTGGCGCGCACCTGCAAGGTGATGTATCCAGATTGCGGGGCGGTTACCTGCGAGCTCCATTGGCGGAAACTGTATTTGCCCGTATCGCTGCCCAGCGCAGCAGCCTGCCAGCCGCGACCGTCGTCAGCCGAAATTTCCACCTGCGACACCCCGCAATCGCCGCCGAATGCAATTCCGCGGATTGGCACGGTTGCGCCCACCTTGACGGTTGCGTGGTTTCGCACATTGGTGACAAAGGACCGCGGCAGCATGCGGTTGATTGGCACCGTCTTAAATCCGGTTTCGCTCGGCTTGACGTTGGCGTAGGGCGTATCGGGAATACGATAAGCCGTGGCCATCCAGAAGTTTTGGTCCGGCGCGTCCAGCACTTCAATGTCGTTGAGCATTTTCACCCAATAGGTCGAATACCAGCCCGGCACGATCAAGCGCAGCGGAAAGCCGTTCAGCACCGGCAATTGTTCGCCGTTCATCTGAAAGGCCAGCATCACCTCGCCGTCGCGCGCATGGTCGATGTCGAGCGACTTCATGAAGTCGGGCGCGCCGTCGACGACGGGCTGATCCAGGCCGTTGAAGCGCACCGCGACGGCGCCTGCCTTCACGCCGGCGCGATCCAGTACGTCGCGCAGAGCGACACCGGTCCACCGTGCATTGCCCATGGCCCCGTTTTCCCATTGTCCACCCGCCACACGAGGCTGGAACAAGCCGCGGGAATTGCCGGAGCATTGATTCACCGCGGCCAACTCGACCCTCGGCATCGCCAGGATATCCGCCATCGACAGCGACAGCGTCTTGTCGACATGCCCGCGGACGGCAACCCCGAATGCGGCAACGTCTATCTGTTGCGGAATCACGGCCCAGTGCCAGCGCACGAAAAATTGGTTATTCGGCGTGAAGACACCTTGGTCAAAGACTTCGAAGGGCGTCTCGAGCAAAGGCGGCCGGCTGCGCTGGAGAATCATCGATTTCTTTTCAGGAAAGTCGGTCGTCAGGTCCCGCCGATCCGGGCCCCCCGGCAACGCAAGTTCGACAAAACTGTCAGCCCAAGCTGAAAATGCGGCCGCCATTCCACCGGCCATAATTGCGCTCTGCAGAAGGCGGCGACGGTTCGTTGCGAATATGTTTTGATTGACGGCGCTCATGATGATGTCTCCTGTCCTGCCACCATCGGAAGCCAATTCCACTATCTGATAATAACATAATCTCAATCGCATAACTCCTTCACATTATAAATTCTAATTTAGTTTTCTGAACGGCAATTTAATGGTGCCGGCCGGTCATCAGATTATTTTGTCCACAGAGAAAACTACGCTGCGGAAACCGGGTTCCATGACTTTTGAATCAGCCGAATGCGGCAAACGTTGAGTCGGCGATTGATAAGGGGTCACCCTATGTCCAAGAACGAGACCAGCTCTCACCTCGACTTCCCCCGAGCCTTCGAGACCGCAACTCGCGATCGACAAGGCGGCTCTGGATCAAACAGTCGCTCGCCAGCCAATGGTGAGATTGGTTTTGTCGGCCTTGGTCAGATGGGCACGGCAATGGCCGCCAACCTCGTCTCCGCCGGACGCCGGGTGATCGCCTATGTTCGCCGTCCGGAGCAACAAGGCAAGCTCGCGGCGCTCGGCCTCAAGCCCACAACGAACATCGCCGATCTCTTCGGCTGCGAAATTGTCATCAGCATGCTGCCGGATGACGCTGCGGTTCGCCAAATCGTATTCGGCCGCGAAGAAGTCGGCCTCGATGGTCTCACTGCGGGTCTGAGACCTGGTTCCATTCATCTGTCGATGAGCACGATCAGCACGGCTACCGCCTCTGAGCTGGCGAACGAGCACGCGCTTAATGGCCAGGGTTACGTCGCCGCGCCGGTGTTCGGAAATCCGGATGCCGCCAAGGCGCGCCAGCTGTACATCGTCGCCGCCGGCGCGGCGGCCGATGTCGAGCGCTGCCGGCCGCTGTTCGACGCTTTCGGCCAACGGACCTTTGTCGTCGGCAGCGATCCGGCGGAGGCAAACCTCATCAAGCTCCTCGGCAATATGATGACGGCGACGGCGCTGGAAATGCTCGGCGAAATCGTTGCAGTGTTCCGCAAGCGCGGCCTCGATGCTGCGCCGTTCCTGGATATTTTGACCAACACGATGTTCGGCGGGCGGGCGCACAAGATCTACAGCGCAAAGATTCTTGCCGAGCGCTACGCACCGGGATTCCGCCTGCCGCTGGCGCTCAAGGATGTGCGCCTGGCGCTCGCGGAGGCGGACAGCGCCGGTGTGCCGATGCCATCGGTCGAAGTCGTACGAGATCGGATGACGACCGGGATCGCGCGCGGTTACGGGGATCTTGACTGGACGGCCTTGGGGCTGATCGCTGCGGAGGAGGCGGGACTTCACGATCAGAACGCGTCCGCATTGCAAGCTTCGGCAGCCAGCAATCCCACCCCGGCACGACAGGAAGCAACCGTATCATGACTCATCAAGCTGAAACTCTCGAAATCGATATGGAAACATCCGCTATTGCGGGAACGTCTTTGAAAGTGTCGCCCGTTGCGATCGGCACCTGGGCCATCGGCGGTTGGATGTGGGGCGGCACCGATGAAGCCGAATCCGTTGCCACCATCCGCGCTGCCTTGGACCATGGCATCAATGTCATCGACACTGCTCCGGCCTACGGATTTGGCCGCTCGGAGGAGATCGTCGGCAAGGCGGTAGCCGAAGGTCGCCTGCGCAACCAGGTGGTTATTGCTACCAAGGTCGGGCTCGAATGGAAGGATGGCAGCGTTTTTCGCAATGCCAGCCGCGGCCGCATTATGCGCGAGGTCGACGACTCCCTGCGCCGGCTGCGAACCGATTACATCGACGTCTATCAGGTTCATTGGCCCGATCCCCTTGTGCCGATCGAGGAAACCGCGGCGGCCATGCAAACGCTGTTCAAACAGGGGAAGATCCGCGCCATCGGCGTCAGCAATTTTTCGGTCGAGCAAATGCAGCAGTTCCGCGGCGTCGCGCCGCTGCACGTGCTGCAGTCGCCCTATAATCTGTTCGAGCGCGGGGTCGAGGCCGACCTTTTGCCCTATTGCCGCAAAAACAATATCGCGACGTTCGGCTATGGCGCACTGTGTCGAGGCCTTCTATCCGGAAGAATGCGTTCCGATACGGCTTTCGCCGGCGACGATCTGCGACGCACCGATCCAAAATTCCGCCAACCCCGGTTTGCGCAATATCTGTCGGCGGTGCAAAGGCTCGACCGGCTCGCTCAGGAACGTTTCGGCGAGCACGTCATTCAGCTCGCTGTCCGCTGGATGCTCGATCAAGGTGTCACCACGGCGCTGTGGGGCGCGCGGCATCCCGATCAATTGCAGCCGGTCGACGCGGTGACGGGCTGGCGGCTTGATGCCTCGACCAAGGCCGAGATCGATGGGATCCTGCGCGAAACGATCACCGATCCGGTCGGCCCGGAGTTCATGGCCCCGCCGGCGCGCATTTCCTGAAGCAACGGTTCGGCACCCATACGGAGCCTGGCGCATGAAACTTGGCATCATCGGTACCGGCAATGTCGGCTGCGCAATTGCGCTGGCGGCAGTGACGCGAGGCAGCGCGCGCGAGATCGTGCTTGTCAATCGCACGCGGCGGACGGCGGAAGCGGTCGCGACCGACATTCGTTACGGCGCTCCGCTTTCGCCGCCGGTCGATATCAAGGACGGAGATTATGACGCGCTTGCCGGGGCCGGCGTGGTTCTCATCACCTCGGGAGTCAACGAAAAGACCGGCGGCGCCACCGACCGCAACGATCCGCAAGGGCGGCTCAGGCTGCTGGACAAGAATGCTGCCATCTATCGCGACGTTGTTCCACAAATCGTTCGCGCCGCTCCGAACGCGGTACTGGTCGCGGTCACCGATCCTCCCGATCCGCTCGCCGACATTGCCCGCAAAGCAGCCGGGCACGATCGCGTACTGAGCACGGGAACGTATCTCGACAGCCTGCGTTTTCGCGTCCATCTCGGCAAACATTTCGGCGTTGATCCTACAAGCGTGGAGGCGCAGGTGATCGGCGACCACGGCACCTCCCAGATCTTTCTGTGGTCGACAGCGCGCGTCGCCGGCGTGCCGGTGACGGAACTCGGCAAAAAGCGCGGCGAAAAACTCGACGACATCCGTGCGCAACTGGAGAAGGACGTCCGTTACGCCAATATCACGATCATCGAGGGTCACGATGCCAGCCAGTATGGAATCGGCATCGTGTCGGCGCGGATCGCCGAAATGGTGTTGCGCGATGAGCGCGCGGCAATTCCTATCGGCAGCTTCCAAAGTGAATTTGGCGTCACGCTGTCGCTGCCGAGCGTCGTCGGCCATGCCGGAGTGCTCGAAGTGATGCAGCCGGAATTGTCGTCCCAGGAACGGACCGCGCTGGAAAGAAGCGCGGAAGGCTTGAGGAACGCACTGCAGAGAGTCGGAAATTAGATGCAGCCAGTGCGTGAATGGCGCAAACGGCTGATACGTTTACCGAAATGTATGTCCATCGAAAAGTCGTTGACGGGGTGGGACTGATTTGCCGCCGTCGCATCGAGGACAAGCGTAAGAAAAGAGGGCGCACCGAAGCGCACCCTATTTTCCTTCATCACGTCAGTAGGTCTCGACTCAGTAGGTCTCGACCAACTGATTATAGCCTTCACTGCCACCACCGGTGACCGCCGGGCTATTCGAGTCGGTAGCCGCCGAGGACGCCCCCCGAACCATGGCGAAAGCGTCGAGGCCGCTCTGCCGGCCAGCAATTTTGTTGTGCTGCTGCGCAGTGGATTGGGAACTGAACGACAACACGTTGCCCGTGCCGGCGTCCGGATCGAAAGATTGCGCGAATGCCGGCGTCGCCATGACGCTGGCCGTGATCGCAACAATCGCAATGAGTTTCTTCATAGCACTTCTCCTAGATTGTGTTGACCTGCACCTTTTCGAGGTGCGCAGCACCTAGCTGCACAATGGAAATAGGTTGACGGCTTTTCCGCACCACTAAATTGCCGTTCAGAAAACTAAATTCCATTTCATCCAAACAGATTGGCGAGCGGGCGCGATCGCGTCGGCTGCGGCCGTTCAAAACATTAAATTTTGTTTATCCGGGCGAGTGGGCGCGGCGACGGCAACGCCACTCACGGCACTTGAAGAGAAGCCGGATTCTAACAGCGAATTTAATGACCTAACAGGCAATTTAATGGTGCCGCCGCCGCCGCGAGCTCATTATCCAATAAAGCAACAGCGCAATTACTGCGGATGCGCGGGCAATATGGAGAAACGCGGTCATGGCCCAAACTGCTGCATTGCCCATTTTGTCGGGCGAAACCGGCCTTGCCCGATATCTGGAAGAGATCAGGCGATTCCCGATGCTGGAACCGCAGGAAGAATTCATGCTGGCCAAGCGCTGGCGCGAGCACCGCGACGACAATTCTGCCCATAGGCTTGTCACCAGTCATTTGCGGCTCGTTGCCAAGATCGCCATGGGCTATCGCGGCTACGGCCTGCCGATCGCGGAAGTCATCTCCGAAGGCAATGTCGGGCTGATGCAGGCGGTCAAGCGCTTCGAGCCCGACAAGGGTTTTCGGCTCGCGACCTACGCCATGTGGTGGATCAAGGCGGCAATCCAGGAATACATCCTGCGCTCGTGGTCGCTGGTGAAGATGGGCACCACCGCCAACCAGAAGAAGCTGTTCTTCAATCTGCGCAAGGCCAAGAGCCGCATCTCGGCGCTGGACGAGGGCGACATGCGGCCCGATCAGGTCAAGCTGATCGCCAAGCGGCTCGGCGTCACCGAGCAGGACGTCATCGACATGAACCGCCGGCTCGGCGGCGATGCTTCGCTCAACGCGCCGATCCGCGAAGACGGCGATTCCGGCGAGTGGATGGACTGGCTGGTCGACGACAGCGCCAGCCAGGAGAGCCGGCTCGCAGAGTCCGAGCAGTCGGACAACCGGCACAAGGCGTTGGGCGAAGCGCTCACGGTGCTCAACGATCGCGAGCGCCGCATCTTCGAGGCGCGACGGCTGGCCGACGATCCGATCACGCTGGAAGAGCTCGCCGACGAATTCGGCGTGTCGCGCGAGCGCGTCCGCCAGATCGAGGTGCGCGCCTTCGAGAAGGTGCAGAAGGCGGTACGGCAGCGAGTCGCAGCCATGCAAATGCCGGGAACGGGTTCGAACGCGGCGCCGGCATCGTGGGTAGCGGCTATGTCAATGTCGCCAACCGATGGAAAATACCATGTTGTCGATGCATAATGGAAGGGGGAATAATTCGCACAGCGACGGCGAATCTGATGGCCGGCCATTGTGGACTCCGGACGCTGTCGGAAACGAGACTGCCACACCAGCAGCTGAGAATGAGCCGATGCCCAGATTGCTCCTCATTGAGGATGACAAGGAAACGGCGGACGAGATTACGGCCGAGCTTGGCGATCGCGGCTTTGACGTGAGCTGGGCCGCAGACGGCATCGAAGGATTGGCTAAGGCGCGTTCGGGCGGAGCCGACGCCATGATCGTCGATCGCTTGCTGCCGGGAATGGACGGCCTCACCATCATAGAAACCTTGCGGGGCGAGGGTATTCGAACGCCAGTCCTGGTCTTGAGCGCGCTCGGCGCGGTGGACGAGCGGGTCCGCGGATTGCGTTCGGGAGGCGACGATTATCTGACCAAGCCGTTCGCAACGGTCGAACTCGTGGCCCGGATCGAGGCGCTGCTGCGCCGGCCGACAGAAAGCCCGGATACGGTGCTGCGGGTCGGACCGCTCGAGCTCGATCTCATCAAGCGCACCGCCAAGCGCGGCGAGCGCAAGATTGAGCTCTTGCCGCGCGAATTCCGCCTGCTGGAATACATGATGCGCCGCAAAGACCAGATGCTGACGCGCGCCATGCTGCTGGAAGAGGTCTGGAACTACAAGTTCGTGCCCCAGACCAACCTCGTCGACGTTCACATGGGCCGGCTGCGGCACAAGGTGGACGAGCCGAACGAACTGCCGATGATCACCAATGTACGCGGCGTCGGGTTCATCCTCCGTGCGCCTGCCTGATTTCGCGCGCACCACCACGTTTCGCTCGACGCTCGCCATCGCCGGCGCATTTGTCCTTTGCACCGGGCTGTTGTTCGGCTTCGTCTATTGGCAGACAGCCGCCTACATTACGTCCTCGTTCGACGCTCTGATCACCGGGGA
>Ga0210394_10001660_pt1 | contig 34254 bp, 35 predicted proteins | sample IncBWC12MmetaG_FD_160121 | JGI IMG/M metagenome (GOLD analysis project Ga0210394, IMG submission 160121) | Forest soil microbial communities from Barre Woods Harvard Forest LTER site, Petersham, Massachusetts, United States - Inc-BW-C-12-M | ecosystem: Environmental > Terrestrial > Soil >... | reverse complement strand
GCTGATCCAGGCCAGGGGCGCGACGGCGGCCCACTTCAATCGAGCCGTCTACGAGCGGCTGAAGCCCGGTGGGTCCTACGTCATCGTAGACCACGCCGCCGCCGTCGGGGCGGGCACGAGCGACGCCCAGTCGCTGCATCGGATTGAGCCTGCATCCGTTCGCGAGGAGGTGGAGGCGGCCGGCTTCGTGCTGGACGCGGAAAGCACCATGCTCGCGAACAAGGACGATCCGCACTCGATCAAGGTGTTTGATCCCTCGATCAAGGGCGAGACCGATCGCTTCGCCTATCGGTTCGTGAAGCCCTGACAGGTCCCGGCGCCGACTTCATGTCGACCTCCCCGATGGGTGCAAACAAGCCCATCGAAGACATCGAGGCAACCCTGCTTGCCGCCACGAAGTCGGCTTTGGATGAGCTCGTCTGGTGGGCCCATGCGACGATGGCGGCGAAAGCCGCTGAAGCTTCATAGCGACGCGACCTGAATCGGCGCGGAGCATCGAGCCGCCGGTCTTCCGCCCGGTACGCCGCGGAGGGGAGCGGGAGAGACATCGCGAAGTTTGTCTCCTTCCGCTCGGATGAAGGAAATATGAGCTGCCGGACGAGACCATGGCTAAAGTCAAAATCGAAGGCATGTCGCCCAATGAGCTTTGCTGCGAGCGTGGGCGCGCTGCCCCGCGCCGTGCCGGAACGGACTTTCGGAAGACCGCGCCGTTTTCCCACACGGTGGCGATCAAGCCGTTAGCGATGATGTGCCAGGATTGTGACGACTGTAAGGTCTCAGGACTTCGTCGACAGCCTAGCAGTGGATTTTGCCATGAGCCGCTCGTATGGAGTTTGGCCGTCGAGGGCTCCATGGGGTCGGTGGTAGTTGTAGTAGTCCTCCCATTCGCGAAGCTTATCGTTGAACAGGTGGATGTCGTCGGCAATGCGGTCTTTGTCCAGTAGCTGATAGAACTCCTGCTCATCGACCCGATGTGATCGTTCGACCTTCCCGTTTAGATGCGGTGTCTTCGGCCTGATGTAGACATGGCGAATGTCGTGCGACTCGAGATGCCAGTGGAAGCGGGACTGGAACTCGGCTCCATTGTCGGTCTGGACCACGAGGACGCGGAAGGGCAGCCGTCGAAGGACCTCGTCCATGAAGCGGATCGCCGCAGACTGGTTGCAGGCATCGTAGATCTTGAGCACGCGGATACGCGTGCAGTCATCGATGGCGGTGAACTGATAGAGGCGTTTTCGGCTGCCTGCGATCCGCTCTAGGAACTTCACGTCTAATTGCAGGCGGTGCCCGGGCTGTGGCTTCTCGTATCGCTGCCAGGCCCGCCCAACTGGCCTACGCTTCTGGTTGGCCGGCAGGCGGTTCATCCCATGATGGATCAGGATGCGGTGCACGGAAGAGCAGGCGATGCTCAAACCGTGAAAGCGCCGCAGATAAGCGGCAATCCTCCCCGGTCCAAAGTGATATCGCTGCCGAAGGTAGAGAATCTTCGAAACGACTTCCCGGGGTGTCGCCCGGGGCGAGTGCCGCGGTGCCCGTGAGCGGTCCAGCAGTCCGGCTTCGCCGTGGGCCCTATGTCTGGCCTTCCACTTGTAGAAGGATTTACGGGACAGGCCGAAATGCCGACACGCCTGCGCCACGTTCCTCGGCATCACGCTCGCCTCACGCAGCAGCTTTAGCCGCCAGGCTACGACTCGGTTCTGTTCGGTCTTTGTCATGGGCTCTCTACTCCTGGGTCGAGAAGGGAGCCAGAATGTCACCTTAGTCTTGGGACTTCACAAGTTGGATTCGCACGTCCCTGCCTGCTGTCGGAGCCTCGAGCCGCGACCCCGCGGACACTCAGAGTGGTTCCCCTAACGTCGTCAGGGCTGCCGGCGGGGTCTCTCCCGTAGGCTTTGATAACCACATACGAGGCAGGGAATCGTAGTCCCAGTATGAGCTCGTGGTGTAGAGGGCGAGACCGTCATACTGGCCGTTCAGGTATGCGTAGGCGCCTTTGCAATTCTCCATCATGAGTGTGACGTCATACGTATTGGCGGAGCCGTCAGAACGGGCAACCGAAGTGCCATTGCCGACACAACCGGACGCGGCGCTCTGAAAGAAGAACCTGCCGCTGCTGTCAAAGTTCACGATCACATCACCGGCGGAGGCGAATTCAGCAAGCATCTCCTTGAACTGCCCGGAGATCACCGAAGTCGCCGGATTGATATCCGGCCATAGTTGCAGATCCAACAGCCAGGTTTCTATAGCCCCGGCGGTCGCCACCTGGATGTTTCCCTGAATGGCCGGGCTGCCACTGGAGAAGCCACGCTGTACGTTGGCACTGATGTTTGCTGAGGACGGCTGAGTGCAAAATGGGTTGGCCGTGCTGACGGCGCACTGTTGGCCGATGACGACGCCGCTTCCGGACCACTGGCCATCGCGTAGCTGTATGGTGCCGACGAACTGCTCCGAGCGTTCTGGCCTGGTGATCTGCAGGATCTGCAGAGCCTCGTCCTCGTTATCGGGGCTCCCCACATACAGTCTCACCGCGCCGTCCCGGGTGAACACGGCATCGCCAAAATAAGTGACATCCGCGATCTTGACGGCGCCGACATAGTGGCCAATCAACGCTTGTGTCGGCGCCGGGCTGGAGCCGCTACTCGTCGGCTGAGCGCTTTGCTGACTTCCACCACCGCTTCCCCCACCACAGGCGCTGAGAAGCTCCGCCAGCAGAAGAGCGAGCATCAGTGTCCGTGGGCGGACGCAGGCGCGAGGGACTGCCCAGCGGCTGTCCACTTGCGGTCCGCCCGGGCGAACTCGCTTGCTCAGCAGTGCAACCGCCCCGGCGTCGGGTGCGGCGGCCTCATGGCGCTTCGGCAGAGGAGTAAGTGAGTTGCTCATGGCCTTAACCTTGCGAGCGGGCCGCTGCCTCACGCGCAGCGGCCCTTTAATGCCTGGACGCAGAGGTCATTGTCTGGTGCTTTGCGCTCGGCGCAGTTAGTCATTCCACTGCTTGATCCGCATCGTCGTAGTCTCGCTCACTGTCTGCGCGCCGCAGTATATGCCGGTAGACGTAGGCGCCCACCCGCTGCCCTTGCTCACTGCCTGTTTCTTGATCGAAGCGGAAATGGATTCCGCCGTAGACACGCGCGTCGTTGATGTCGTGGGTGATCTGCTCGAAGTTCTCATATTGCAGGATCACACCCGCAACCGCCGGGTTGCTCAAGGTGATGAAGTGGTGACGCGGCCCATAGAGTCGCTCGAGTACTTTGCGAGCCGCATTACTCAAGCTGCCGTGTGCCGACCCATAGCTCGGGAAGCACGGTGTGACGATGTATGGCTTCCAGGTCGTGTCGCCGCTCGCGTGGATCGCCGTTTCCGGCCGCCAGAAGTCATAAGAATACTTCGTGTCGAACACCGACGCGGACGCGTCGGCGATGGCGACGTCCATCAGCGCTAACGCGCGCGCGTTTTCCGACATCGAACGCCCCTGCTCAACAGCCACCTGTGCAGCGGCCGAGTTCCATACCGGCACCGGGGCTGTCGCTGCGTAGAATCGAGCTACATCGGCGCGATCCTGGGGTCGGAACGCGCTGTCAATACTGCCGACGCGCATGACTTCGTTGTAGCCACGCGCATAGCGCTGGCTCGTGAGCGCCGGCGGTGGCGTAGAGCGAAACTGATCCGAGCGCTCGATCGCGAACGGGCGCAGATTGCGCCACTGCAACAGGATACCGCCGGCGGGCGAACAGCTCGGGGTCGGTTGCCACGCACCCGGGGCGGAGGATGTGGGCGAGTAGAACTCCGGAGGTGCCGAGCCATCGCCGGTGCGCAGCGCAATGAGCGCGGCGGCTGCCGCTTCACCTACTTCAATCCCTTCCTGCTTTGCGCTTCCGTTGGGGATGCTGGCAAGCGACGCGGCATATGCGGCATCCAGAGCCGCTGCGTCGCCGGGAAAATAGTTCCCGAGCACGGCGTGCGCTGCCGCGACCGCGGCGGCATCTGGTGACGCTCCGGACGGCGCGGTGATCGTGCCGAGGTAGGGCTCGAAATCCTTGTCAATTGCGTTTACCGCTTCAAACACCGCCAGCTGGGTAATTGCCGCGAACCGCGCCTGAAAGAACGGGTTCTGACTGGCTGTCGTGTTGACCATGATCGAGTTCCATTCGAGCACCGGATCGGTGCTCGACACTGCAGCATTAGAGAGCAGCATGCCGCACACTGCGGCAACCATGACGATGGGCGTTCTCATGATGATTGACTCCTCTGCGGGAAAGTGTGGTTTGTCAAAGAGTTATTGGTAATCGCGTCCGCGTTCTAGCCGCGGGCTCCAAATGCCGACCAATTCTCGGTGCCTCACTCAGTAAGACACGGCGCAAAGGCCAAACCCGACATCTGTGAGTTCGGTGACCCGTCGGCCCGCGGAGAGACGTCAGCCTGCGGGTGAGCCATCTGCTCGCGGGCGGGTAGCGTGGCGCATCGCTTGCCGTGGTTCCGATTACGCGAAAGCGCTATCTTTACCCTCGCTGGACCGAGCACGATGCCAAGGCATGCGATGGGTCAGCTGACGGATCTCCTCGGACGGGTACAGGGCGGCGACACTGAGGCGCGTGACGCGTTGTTTGCCGCCGCCTACGCGGAGCTCCACGGTCTGGCGCAGGGACGGCTGAGGCACGGAGGACGCAACACGCTTCTGGACACGACCGGTCTGGTGCACGAGTCGTATTTGCGATTCGCGCGTGCCGGAGAACTTCGTGCCGAGGACCGACGGGCCTTTTTCGCCTACGCGTCGCAGGTGATGCGTTCGGTAATACTCAATAGCGTACGCGAACGGGTTGCACTCAAGCGGGGCGGCAATCGGCAGTCCTCAGAAGCATCCAGCCCACTGCTATCCGATCTCCCCGGCGATGAGCAGACGGTTCTGGACGTGCATGAGGCGCTGAAGGATCTGGAAAAAGCAGACGCTCGCGTGGCGCAAGTGGCTGAGATGCGCTATTTCGGGGGTTATAGCGAGAAGGAAATCGCCGAAACGCTGGAGATCACCGAACGCACCGTGCAGCGCGACTGGGAAAAGGCGCGTCTGATCCTAGCGGCGGCGCTGCGGTGAGCCATTAAGCGGTCAGAGTGATCGGCATGGGGCTATCGATTCCCCAGATGACACGGATGAGCCGTCTCCTCGATGAGGCGCTGCCACTCGATGCGGCCGGCCGCTGCGCGTGGCTCGAGGCGTTGCCAGAGGAGCACCAGGACCTTGCCCAGGCATTGCGAGACGCGTTATTGCCAGGGGATGCCCAGCTCGCGGAGATCGAGAAGGTTGCTGCGCTGCCGGAGCTTGGCACCACGACCGAAGCAGGAGCGCCCTCCGCAAGCGGCCTGCGAATCGGCGCACGCGTCGGACCGTACCAGCTGGTTCGGCCTCTCGGTGGCGGTGGTATGGCGGAAGTGTGGCTCGCGCGGCGTGCCGACGGCGCCTTCAAGCGCGAAGTGGCGCTGAAGCTGCCGCTGCTAGGTCGCCTGCGTGCCGATCTCGAGCAACGCTTTGCCCGAGAGCGCGACATCCTGGCGACCCTCGAGCATGCGCACATCGCGCGTTTGTACGATGCGGGAGTCGATCCGAACGGGTTGCCTTATTTGTCGATGGAGTACGTTGAAGGCCGCCCGCTGACCGAATGGTGTGATGCGCATCGTCTCGACATTCGGGCTCGCCTGGAGTTGTTTCTCCAGATGCTCGAAGCGGTGCAATACGCGCATGAGAAGCAGGTCATCCATCGAGACCTCAAGCCCTCCAACGTGCTGGTGACCGAGTCAGGCCAGGTTCGGCTACTGGACTTCGGCGTTGCGAAACTGCTGGAACCGGACGAGCCCCAACTCACGGAGCTCACCAACCTCCACGGTCGGGCACTTACACCGGACTACGCCAGCCCCGAGCTACTGCGTGGTGAATCGGTCGATGCTCGCAGCGACATCTACTCCCTGGGTGTGCTGCTGTACGAGTTGCTGACCGGCGTCCGGCCTTACCGACTCAGGAATGCGGCTTCGATCGGTTTGCTCGAACACGCCATTACCGCGGTCGAGGTGAAAAAGCCCAGCACACAGCTCAAGGCGCAAGCGGTGGCTGCCCGCGGCACGATAGCGGAAAGATTGGCTCGGCAACTGCGGGGTGATCTGGACGCCATTGCACTCAAGGCTCTCGCCAAAGAATCTGCGAGTCGCTACCCGAGCGTAGCTGCCCTGGCGGAGGACCTGCGACGCTATCGAGACGCAAAACCTATCAAGGCACTACCGGCTCGATTCACAGATCGTCTGCGCAAGTTCCTGCGGCGTAACGGAACCGTGGTTGGAGTGACGGTAACCGCAGTCTCTGCCGTCGCTGCTGCGGTCGCGTTCCTCATCGTGGGGCCGCTCCGCCAGACCCCCGGCCATTTGTGGATCGATCCGCTAGCGCGGGCAAGGATTCTGCGACTCACGGATTTTGCGGGTACCGAGCAAGCGGCTGCCATCTCGCGCGACGGCAGATTCGCAGGGTTTCTCGCCGCCCGCGACGGACACCTCGACGTCTGGTCGACGGAGATCGGTACCAACCGCTACCGCAACCTGACTGAAGGAAAGTTTCCGCAGCTCCGAAATCCCGAAATCCGAACGGTTGACTTCTCCCCGGACGGTGCGCTGGTTACCTTTTGGACACGCACCGGTGACGGGTCGCGGGCCCAGGACGTCAACGTAATGGCTGCGCCAACGGGAGGCGGCGCGTTGCAGCCGTACTTGACGGAAACCGCCGAGTTCGACTGGTCGCCGGACGGTGGACGTCTGGTTTTTCATACGACAGCGCCCGGAGACCCGCTATTCGTGCGCGCGGCCACCGATGCGACAGCGCAGCAAATTTACGTCGCTGCGCCTGGCATTCACGGTCACTTTCTGACCTGGTCACCCGATGGGAAGTTCATCTATTTTGTACGCGGTGACCCTCCGTCTGCCGACTGGGATATTTGGCGGCTGCGACCCTCCGGAGCAGGGCTCGAGCGGCTCACGTTTCACCACACCCGGGTTACCTATCCAGTGTTGCTCGACGCGCGCACTCTTCTATACCTGGCGACGGATGCTGACGGCTCTGGGCCGTGGTTGTATGTCCTCGACGTGGCGCTGAAGCGCTCGCGTCGTGTCAGCGTCGGCTTGGAACGTTATACCTCCCTTGCTGCCAACGCGGATCGCACACGCCTCCTGGCGACCGTCGCTGACTCTCGGTCAGACCTATGGCGTGTAACGGTCGGCAGCGGCGGACCGCCTCGGGGTGCGGTCGAACGGCTCGCGTCCATCTCGCAGAGTGCTTCCGCACCGCGCTTCGGACCAGATTACATCGCGTATGTGTCGAGTGATGGCGCGCGGCGCGGGATATGGAAGTACGCGAACGGGATGGCAACTGAGCTCTGGAGCGATGCAACCGCCGATCGGGTTGGCGCGCCTAGCATCTCACCGGACGGTCGCCGCATTGCCTTCACCGTAGAGAGACGCGGCGCGACGCAGTTATGGGCAGTCGACAATGACGGCCAGAATCCCAAAGCGCTCACCCGAACGCTCGCCTTGGCTGGCGAGCTGGCCTGGGCTCCGGATTCTCAGTCAATCGTCGGGGCGATCGTGAGTGACGGCGCGCCGCGGCTCGCAAGGATCTTCCTCGATGCCACTCCGCCGCAGTCGATCGTGTCGGAGTATTCGGTCGATCCCGTGTGGTCACCCGACGGAAAGTACTTCGTCTATACCGGTGCCCAAGTGGCCACTATATTTCCGCTGCGCGCTTCGGCTCCCGACGGTAGACCTTACAACATGCCAGGTCTGATCCTGACAATTGGCGCGCGACGGGTTGCGTTCGCACGCAATTCCGGATCGTTGGTGTTTCTTCGCGGCGCGATCGACCGCAAGGATTTCTGGCAGTTGGATCCGGAGACCGGAACCGAGCGCCAACTGACCGATCTGCCAGCAGGCTTCGTGATCGGCGATTTCGACGTTTCGCCGGACGGCGCCGAAATCGTCTTCGACCGCGTTCAGGAGAGCTCGAGCGTTGTGCTTATCGAGCGCGCGAAGGAATCCGACGCGCATTGAGGTCACCTGGACGATCGGCCTTGGACTAGGAAGCGGGCTGCGTGACGATGGTTTTTGGATGCCGGTAAGTGATCCCGGATGCAGAAACCGGCGGACTGAAAATCCCCAGGGAAAATATCTTAGGGTGCGAATGACTGCTTGTGGCGTATGACGCCTGTGATGCCGACCCGAAGCGGAGATCTGGGATGCCGCTAGCGTTGCACATGCACCGCGGTTTGCCCGGAGCATAGCGGAAGGGTAAGCCAGTCGGACTGGATGTGGTTGTTAGGCAATCAACTGCCAACACTGCACTTAGCTCACGGGTTCTTTAGGAATCTCAAATAGAAGGCTGTAAACACCAAAACAATGCCGATATTCACCATCAGACGTTCCCAAAATCGATGCTTAAAGAACAGTACATCTACGCTGACGACAACGGCTATCAATACCAAAATGTAGATCACCACATAGATATTCCTTGGCATTTCAATCACCCGTTCAAATATCCCAGTAGTCGCGGCAATTCGGTGTCTCCTGAAGAGATCGTACGGGATTCTGAAGCAGTGGGAGAGAGCCGTTGCGTGAGGTCTGCGGCTCGGGTCCTGCTAACCTAATTCCGAACCGGCAATGCACCAGATCCAAAAAAGAGCGGCCGGAGCGTAACTATCCGGCCGCTCGGCGCCTGTCAAAGGCGCGCACCTCTAGTGGGAAGTGTTGACGGAAGTCCCCGCGGAAGTGTTCTCCGTCGCTCCGACGGATGCATTACCCGGCGTCGCGCTCGCACCGCCGGCGGCTGACTCGTTGAGCCCCGCGCGTGCGTTTGGCCCGGTCGGCTGCGACGTCGACTGCTGCGACGGCTTGCCGGCCGACGCCGTCTTGTTGTTCGCCGGGGACGTACGGTTCGGCGAGGGTGTGCGGGTCGAGGAGGGCTGGTTGCCCGTCTCGTGAGTGCTCATCGCGCTCGCCCCCGCGGACTCAGCAGCGCCCATGGCGACACGGCCGTCGCCCGCGGTCGTACCGGCAACCGTCTGGGCCCCATTCACGGCCCCGTTGGCCGCCGCGCGGCCCTCGGTCGCTCCAGCACCCAGGGCAGAGCGCCCCTCGCCCGCCGCCGAGCTGGCTGCACCACGTCCGTCGGCCGCAACATGTGAGCCGGCGCGCGCGGCGGCGTCGACGCCGTTCTTCATGGCACCCGCCGAGGCATGGGTCGCCGCACTCTCGCGCGCTGTCACGCCGCTCGTGTGGGCGGCAGCATGCGCCCGCTCGAATTCGCTCACCCGGGCGCCGCCGAAAGGGCCGCCGATGGCGCCTGCCGCGCCACCGCGAATCCCGCCGCCCACCAGCTGGGCATGGGCCGGCAGGGCCGCGACAGACAGCAGGGCGATCGCGGCGCTCGCGAAAAGAAGATGGGTCCTCATGGTCGTCTCCTCCTGAGGCCGCGGACCATCCGCGACCCTTCGATGAGTACTACGACCGGGGCTTGCGAATTCTTCCCGTGCCGCTCCGGAGCTGTAGGGATTCTCGAGTTAACTTAATCCGTGCCGCGGCTCGCCAGGGCCGCGGGCGGGCGCAAATCCGCGCCCACCACCCCGTAGCCGTACGCCGGATCGATGCCCGCCGATCCGCGGTGCTGCGCCCGCGCAGCAAGAGCCTGGACCGCCTGCCCCGCCGCAGCCTCGTCCGCCGCAGGCAGCTCGAGTGCCAGGAGTGCCGCGACGATCGGCGCGGCGAAGGAAGTGCCACGCACCAGCGCGTACCCATGCGGCGGCCTGGCCGCCGCCATGTCGGCGCCGGGAGCGGCGAACTTCACCTGCGGGCCGCGCTCGGCCTCGGGCAGCACGCGGCCCCGGGCATCGACGGCGGTGACGCCGATGACACCCGGCCACGCCGCCGGATACAAAGGCGGCGCGGCCGGCCCGTCGTTGCCGACCGCCGCGACGACAAGGTAACCGCGCGCGACGACGTTGCGCACGATGCGCTCAAGGGTGCGGTTGGCTGGCCCGACGAGACTCACGTTGATCACCGGCACACGCTCGCCGACCAGCCACGCGAACGCCGCGGCTACTGCGTCCACGGAGCCGCCGGTCGCTAGACCGCAGAACACGTCCGCCGCGTAGAGCTCCGCGCCGGGCGCCGCTCCGTGAAAGCCGCTCGCGTGTCCCACCAGGAGCGAGGCGACGGCCGTGCCGTGTGCCGCCGGCGTAACTGCGCCTGCACAGCCATGTTGGTGAAGTGCCAGCCCGTGGAATGCCCCGTGGCCCGCGTCGACGCCGCTGTCGATGAGGCCTACGCGGGCAACCGCGGCCGGGACTCCGGGATTGGTATCGGGCCGATTCGTGTCGCCGGCGGCGTTGGCCGCGGGCGGCTCCGCAGCGGGGAGAGCGCCGCTGTCGAGATAGACGTGATTGAAGTCATAGCTGCCGGTTGGATCGAGCGCCTGCAAGCGCTGCAGGGCGCGCGCGGTGTCGCCCGTCACATGCAGCACGACGAGCCGCGTACCGAGCTCCGGGAAGGCCTGCTCACGCGCAATCGTGAAGCCCGCGTCCGTGGCCGCCTCGAGCGCGGCGGCCTCCGGCGCCAGCGCCAGCACTTCGCCCCGCACGATGAGCTCGCCGTGGGGATCGGCTTCGAGCACGTCGTGATGCCGGCGCAGAAGCTCGCGCACCCGCAGCCGCCGCAGCTCGCGCAGCTGCCCGATATCGAGTGGCGCCGTGGCCGAGTCGGTGATGCCCGGGAGCACTCCCGGGACGTTTACCGCAGGCAGGCTCGGCAGACGCACCGGCGGCAAGCCGAGCTGTGCGCCGGCGGGCGGCGGGCAGCAGAGCAGCAGTGTCGCCAGCAGAACGCGCATGCGATCACCATAGTCGAATGTGGCTGTGCGCGGAAGAAATGGAAGAAAATGGCAGTCGTGATCGTACTCAGGTCATAGCGCGTGTCCGTCGACGGCTTGCGCACGGAGCTCGTCGAGCTGCTGCCGCGGCTGCGGCGCTTCGCACGCATGCTCGCGAGAAACGTCCACGATGCCGATGACCTGGTGCAGACCGCGATCGAGCGCGCGCTCGCGCACGCGGGGCAGCTGCGCACCGGTGCGCCGGTCGCCGGCTGGATGTTCGGCATCCTGCGCAACGCGTGGATCGACGAGCAGCGCGTGCGCGGGCGGCGGACCGCGCTGCTCGCACCGGCGGAATCCGGCGAGAACGTCGCCGACCCGTCGGGCGGCGAGCAGTCGGACTCACTCGCGGTACAGGACGCCGTGGCGCGCTTGCCGGAAGAGCAACGCCTGGCGGTGGCGCTGGTGTTGGTGGAAGGCCTCTCCTACAAGGAGGCGGCCCACATCATGGTGGTGCCGATCGGAACTCTCACGAGCCGCCTGGCACGCGCGCGCGAGGCGCTGCAGGCGATGCTCGGTGATCCAAACGGAGCGTAGCGCATGACTTTCAGCGACGAGACCTTGAACGCGTACGCGGACGGCGAGCTGAACGCGGCAACGCGCGCGGCCGTGGAGGCCGCGATGGCAAGCGACCCGCAACTCGCGCAGCGCATTGCAGAGTATCGCGCGCTGCGGGCGCGGCTCCAGCAGGCATTCTCGCCGGTGCTCGCCGAGCCGGTGCCGGAGCGGCTGCTCGCCAGCGTGCGCGGCGCGTCGGCCCGCCAGCGCCTGAGCAACGTCATCGAGCTGCAAGGTCGGCCGCGTGGGCGCTGGTCCTGGCCGCAGTGGGGCGCGATGGCGGCGAGCCTGGTGATCGGCGCGCTGCTTGGCCCATTACTATTGCGCTCACCCACGGGCAACGCTCCAGTCGACACGCGCGGTGGACAAATGCTCGCGCATGGGATGCTGGAGCGCGCCCTGTCGGCGCAGCTCGCCAGCACGCAGCCGGCCGCTGCAGCGGTGCAGGTCGGGGTCAGCTTCCGCGCCAGGAGCGGCGCTTACTGCCGCACCTTCGTCATGCACGATGAGAGTCAGCTCGCCGGACTTGCCTGTCGCGAGCGCAGCGCCTGGCGCGTCGAGACGCTGGCACGCACCGACTCAGGTCCCACCGGGGTGGGTTTGAGTCCCGCCGGCTCTGCCCTGCCCGCCGCCGTGGCGGGAACGCTCGATGAGCTGATCGCGGGCGAGCCGCTCGATGCGGCCGCCGAGGCCGCGGCGCGCGCCCGCGGTTGGGATCGGTAGCTCGCCATTGCCGCACTGAATAGACGGCCACGCACAGGCTGCGTATGTGCGACCACAGCGTGGCGAGAAACCTTTCCCGTGCATTTCGTAACTTGGCATCGGGACCACGCTCAGATGCCTGCGTACCACGACCACCCGTTCTGCAGATTGCCGAATTTGCCCAAATCGTCGAATTCGTCTGCAACGACGATACGCTGCAGATACTTCACGCTCTTGTATCCCAACTGGGTTTCCACTCTCACGCGCACCGGTGCTCCGTGAGGAACGGGCAGATCGCGGCCGTTCATGCCGTAGGCCAGGATTGTCTGCGGGTGCAGGGCGTCCAACATGTCGATGCCGTCGGGGGCATCATCGAAGGGGTAGAAGTTCACGAAGCGAGCGCTCGGCAGGATTCCCGCCGCTTCGAGCACCCTGCGCAGCGGCACGCCCGTCCACTCCGCGATCGCGGACCAGCCTTCCTCGCAGGTGTGTTTCGTGATCTGCGTGCGGGCGGGAAAGCGCTTCAGATCCGCCAGCGAGTACCTGCCCGGCCGCGCCACTCGGCCCTCGATCGACAGTCGCCAGTCCGAGAAGCCACCGCTGCGCAGGCGGTCGTAAGTCGCGCCGTTGGTGGCGTTGAAGGCGGGCTGGTGCGGATCAGCCGGGTCGGTGGTACCGATAGCGAGAATCGAGGAGATTTCGCTGTGCGTGTATTCCTTCGCCAGCGACCGCGCCGGGAGCAGCAAGCGATGGGCTTTGTAAGTGAGCAGATCGCCCATCCTCAAGACATTGCCATAGGTTGGAGGCAGTGTCCTGGAGCATCCGGCCAACAGCAGACCACCTGCCGACGTGAGCCCGGTGATGAATGTGCGACGGCTCTTGATCAATGGCTTTTCACTCATATTAGTTTCCGAAGGTCATGGCTCGAAACTGGCGCCTGAAGCCGGTCATGAACACCATGAGCACGTGGACGGCAATAAAGAGCACCACTACCGCGAATACGAAGAAGTGGATCGTGCGGGCCGATTGCGTTTCGCCGAACACAGCCCGCAGGACGGGATAGGCGGCGGCGATAGCAGGCGACATCGTCAGCCCGGTGAAGATCGCCAGTGGCAGCGCGACAAAGACGACGCCGAAATAGCTGCACTTCTGCAGCAGGCCGTATGGCGGGCCACCAGTCGTCGGCTGCATTTGCAACCGCAGGTGACCGACTAGGTCGTGCCAGAACAGCCGGGGCGTCAACTCACGGGCGCGTGGCACCAGATCCCGGCGGGCATGGCCGGTGAGGATCCCCGAGAGGATATAGACGGTCGCGGTCACGACCAGGAACCACGCCGCGAGAAAGTGCAGGCTGCGAGCCCAGCTGTTCTCGTTCAGAATATCGTACGTGCGCACGGCGCTGACCGCAGAGCGTGCATCCGCGAAGAACGGAATGCTCGGGTCCCACCCGCCGTGGTGGTAGTTCCGGCTGACGGGCAGCTCGAGCAGGGCCGGTGTCAGGTCATTGCCCACGGCGCCCCAGTAGAGTCTGGGGTGGGCCATGAGGATGACGAAGCCGCTGACCGCCAGCGTCAGCGCGCTCGCCGCCATGATCCAGTGGCAAATCCTGACCCAGCGCGTGTGCCCGGTGTGACGCAGCTCGCGACTTCCGGGCTGGCCGGCACCCGCATGGCCGGCTGCAGTCGCCGCGACGGGGTTGGTATCCGGATCTGCAGGCGTTCGCGTCATTAAGCCTTCCACCATGTGAGACTCTCCCATGATCTGCCTCAGCATTGGTCGACCGCCGCGCTTATAGCTGCGGGACGTGTTGCGCAGGCGCAGAATGATCGTTCTTGAGCTGGTGTATCGCCGGGTGACACTTTCCGGTGCCGACCGAATTTCGCCGAATCGTAGCCCATCACAGATTTTTCCGCCCGAATTCCCGCCAGTGACCTTTCTGCGACATTGAAACCGCTCCAAAGCAGTCACTAAGAACGGTGGCAGCTGCCGTTATTCAGGTTCCCAAGCTGAGACGTCTTTGGCGAAGCCGATTGCGAAAATGTCTCGTGCGAGATCGAGCGAGCCCCGCAGCTCACGGGGTCGCAAAGATCGGTAACCGTGAAAACAAGCTGCCGGTTACTTGATATCGGTGTCTCAGGGCTTCGGACAGTACGTTACCGTGATAGACCAGGCGTGATGGAGACGGCAGGCTATACTTGGCATGCGCCGACGTCATCGCAGACCCAATGTCGAAGGCAGCCACCAAGGCGAACTGGAGAGGATTCCGCACGTCTTGTTTGACCTGCTGTACGCACGTGTTGTCCACAGAGACCGTCACGTATCCCAGCGCAGTTTCTGACCCCCCGTGAAGCGCCCGAATTGTGTAGTTGGCGGTCATCACCGGCTGCACCACCTGCTCGCCAGCTTGCGGCACCCAAGCGTTATTCAGGGTGAGTGTGAAGCCATCGGGCAACGCCGCATTCCAGCTAAGGGTTGATGATTGAAAGGGCGCGATGTGATCGGGCGTTGCTTTGAAATAGAACAATACCGGGGAAGGCTCGGTCTCCACGCGACTGAGTGCCGAGATCGCCGCAGTGCCGGCATTGTAGTTATGGGGAGATCGCCAGAAAATGGTCGCTGTTTGTTGCGTCGCGATCGATTCCTACGTCAGTAACGGCATTGAATTGGATGGTCGGAGCGCGGCCCGACTGTCTCCTAGATGGAAACCTCAGGCTAGTTGCGCGAATGACAGCCGCTGGCCGATCGCTGCCGTCTGCAAGCAGGGAGCCCTAGGTCCGTTGGCGGGCTGCTCCGGCCTCGCGCCGCCGAGGTGGCGCTTATATACCACTTCACGATTCAATGGCTGCTTATATCATTGAGATGCAATCTCCGAGGATCGATATCGTGGGCAAGCCGAACATTCTTTTTCTAATGGCAGATCAGATGGCGCCGACGGCGTTGCCTTTCTACGGGGGCACAACGGCGCAGACGCCGGTAATGTCCAAGCTGGCATCGGAAGGCGTCGTTTTTGCCTCGGCCTACTGCGCCAGTCCGCTCTGCGGCCCATCGCGCTTTTCGCTGCTGTCCGGGCAGTTACCCTCACGTATCGGCGCCTACGACAACGCATGCGAGTTTCCCGCCGACACGCCGACATTTGCCCATTACATGCGTCTGGGCGGCTACCGCACCATCTGCGCGGGCAAGATGCACTTCGTCGGCCCTGATCAACTGCATGGCTTCGAGGAGCGGCTGACGACCGATATCTATCCCGCTGACTTCAGCTGGACACCCGACTGGACCAAGCCTGAAGCGCGGCCGACCTGGTATCACTCCATGACGTCGGTGACCACCTCCGGTCCGTGCGTGCGCACCAACCAGATCGATTTCGACGATGAGGTGGTCTTCGCCGCCCGACGCAAGATGTTTGACATCGCCCGCGGGAGCGACCGGCGGCCGTTCCTCCTGATGGCCTCGCTAACCCATCCCCACGATCCGTTCGTGATTCCCCAGCGCTACTGGAACCTTTATGAAGGGAAGCCGATCCCGCCACCCAGCGTGCGCATTCCGCGCGATCGCCTTGACCCACATTCGCTGCGCCTGCGACACGTAATCGGGGCGGATCTGGGAGAGGTGACTGATTCCCAGGTTCTTTCGGCTCGGCGCGCCTATTACGCAGCGATCAGCTATGTCGATGAGCAGTTCGGATTGATTCTCGAAACCCTCAGGGAAACGGAACTCGACAAACACACTGTGATCGTTCTGTGCGGCGATCACGGCGAGATGCTGGGCGAGCGCGGCCTCTGGTACAAGATGACCTTCTTCGAGGGCGGCGCACGGGTGCCGATGGTGATCCGCGCGCCAAGTGTTTTCACCCCGCGCGTGGTCGGTCAAAGCGTTTCAAACGTCGATCTCCTGCCGACCCTGCTCGACCTCGCAGGGCTGGAGCCGGGGGGTGCAGCACCGCTCGACGGCCGGAGTCTTGTTCCGTTGGCCCGGGGTGAGAGGATCACCGAGAGCCCGGTCTACGCCGAATACATGGGCGAAGGAGCTTTGGCGCCCATCATCATGATCCGTCGCGGCTCACTAAAATTCATCCATGCATCAGGCGACCCGGACCAGCTCTACGACCTGAGCGGCGATCCGGACGAGCGCGTCAACCTTGCCGCCGATCCGGCCTGGCATGCGACCACTGAACGGTTCATGGCTGAAATCCGCCAGCGTTGGGACTTGGATCGCATTGCACGGGATGTTCTTGCCAGTCAGCGCCGACGACGCCTGGTCGCCGCCGCGAACGCCATTGGCGTCCTTCAGCCCTGGGACTACCAACCGCGCCGCGACGCGTCTTCCGAGTACGTCAGAAGCCATCTTGAGCTGGAGGCGATCGAGGCCGCGGCGCGGTTTCCACGCGGGTGACGCGGCATTTCCTTAACGACGACCGCAAGATGACAGGCGGAGCGACGTGAACGCTATCAATTTCTCATCGGCAAGCGTCCATATGGTCGAGCGCCGATCGTTCACCGCCACCGACACCTACGCGTGCTGACCATAGCGCGTGGGCCGCGCCTCACTGGCTTGGCTGCACTGATCGCGATTGGCTGCGCATCGAGCGCGGCGCACGTTGGCAACAACTTCACGACCTATCTGATCGGCGGTCTCGTGGATCGCTACGGCTTTTCGCCGGTACAGATGGGGGCCTTCGCAATGACCGAGACCCTGGCCTACGCTTGCGCGCTGTTCCTGGCCGCACCGCGTGTCGCGAGGCTAAGTGCTCGCACCATCGGCATCACGGCTTCGTCGATGGTAGTGGCAGCACAAGGGATCTGCCTGTTCACGCCGCTCTATCCGTTGCTGCTGGCGACGCGCCTCGTCGCGGGTTTCGGCTTTGGACTCATGAATTGTGGGGTCAATCTCGCGGCCGGGCGGACCGGCGAGCCCACGCGGGCACTCTCGGCTGGCATCGCGCTGCAGACTCTGCTGTTCGCGGCGATAAACATCGGGCTTCCCCGGGTCGGAGCCAGCCACGGAATCGAGGGCATGTTTGCGGCTCTTTCCCTGCTATCGGCTGTCCTGGGCTTCGGCGCTCTCCTGCTGCCGGCCGGGCGCGGCGCGGCGTCAGCTGCGCCGGCCAATGCAACGCCGGCCAGGATCGAGATGCAAGGGATGATGACCCTCACTGCCATGGCGCTCTTCACATTCGGCAGCATGGCGATTTGGCCCTTCATGGAGCGCACTGCCCACGCAATCGGGATGTCCGCCGTGGAATTTGGGCATTACCAGAGCTTCGCCACCCTGATGAGTGCAGCCGGAAGTTTCACCCTCATGTTCCTCGCTTCGCGGGTGCGCCGCAGCCTTTTGCTCGCCGCCTCGCTGTTGATCTGCGGTTCGGCGTCGGCGCTTCTGACCACCACCAGTCATGCCCCGATGTTGGGGGTGGGGCTGGTGCTCTATAACGTCAGCTGGTTCATCACCTATGCGCTGCTGGTTGGCCTGGCGTTCGCGGTCGACCCCACCGGGCGTCTCGCAGTGACCGCCTCCGGCACCTGGCTCCTGTTTCAGTCCCTCGGGTCTCTGGGCGCCGGGATGATCGCGCAAGCCTTCGGTGGTTATAGCCCGATCGGTCCGCTGGGACTGATCGCCTGTCTGGTCGCCATTCTCATCGTGTGGCCAGTCGCACGCCGCGTGGAGCGACAAGGGAGGATGCTTGAGGTGGCTGCGGCACATTAAGCAGGGGCGAGTTTAATGCCCCAGTACGCTCGCGGGATCGTGTCGCAGTGGTGGGGTTATCACGTGATGTCATTTGATATCACGCAACGTCACGAACGTAGTGTGCCAAAACTGTGCTATGCCGGGCCCGGAAGCCCATCGGGGCGATCGAACCTTTACGCTCGGCGCCGTTGGCGCATTCGAGTTCCTTGAAGGCAACGAGATTTTGCGAGCTCGCGCGGAATTTGGGCTTGATCCCGATGTGCCGCCCCCTCGGTTTCTCCATCCGTCGCTCTGTCGGCGGTACTTTGACAGTGCATGCATATGCATGTATAGTACCAATCAAGGTAAATTTATGAAGCTGCAATCGCTACCTTGTTACTGCGCGACAGTGCGCCAGGCTGCCCGCGCCGTGACCATCCTCTATGAGGAACTGCTCGCCGACAGCGGTCTGCACGCCACGCAGTACACGGCGTTACAGGTACTCGACTCGGTGCCGAACTTAACCACGACTGAGCTAGCGGAGGCGATTGGCATCGACCAGACCACGGCCACACGAACCCTGGCGTTGGTGCGAAAGAGTGGCCTTGCGATCGATACTGTTGGCCATGACCGCCGGCAACGGCGCTGGGCCTTGACCTCGAAGGGGCAGGCACAGCTGCGCAAGCTGAGACCGACCTGGGAGGCTGCTCAGGAAGCCTTCGAGAAGCGCCTGGGGCGGACGGAAGCTATGGCTCTGAAGAGGGCATCGTATCTAGCCGCCAGCAGATTGGCGTCGAGTTGAGCTCGTCTATGGAGCGCCACGGCTAGAGGAACTTTGTTCAGACACATGTATATACATATAGTAACATTCAAACATCACATGAGGAGAAACCATCATGTCAGTGCACATAGTTAAGTTTTTCAGCCGTCCGTTGACCCTCATTTCGGCGGCGCTTCTTATTCATATCGGCAGCACTGTGGCAGCGGAGCCCGCGGGCGACGCTCAGCAGCAGATGAGGGAGTTGCTCGCCGGCAGAATCGCAACCCAGTCAGCGCAGCCATCGGAACGGCGCGATGAGAGGACGGTGAGGCCCACTGCTGATGTGCAGGAGCTCGCGAGGCGGGTACTGCTGGGTGTGACCGACTCCCGTGTCCAGGGCACACAGGCAATGACACGGCCCGAGCGTGCGGAAGGCGTGTCCACCGTCCAAAAAGGCCTGCTTGCCCATGACGACACGCAGGCGATGGCGCGGCGGTTGCTCCTGGGCCAGCGAAATGCCATTGCGGCGGGGACCTGACGTTAGTGTGACCGGCGGCCAGCACTTGTTGCTGGGCGCCGGGTAGTCCGTAACAGCTCGTATCCACCAAATCGAACTCGATGAAGTTGAATCATTTGCGCCGTCTAATGATTTAGGAGAGTTATCATGTTGGATCTTGTTGGCGCCATCGTGGGAATGATGGCCGTCGCTATAAACCTCGTGGCGCTTACGAGCGTCCTGCCAGGCTCGCTTGCTCGCCGCCTGAGCCTCGCGGCAATTGCAGGTGGCTGGGTCGGTTTGGCATCAGGCCTGGGCGCGGCTGGAAAGTTGGCGTTCTCACCAAATCAGCCCGTACCGCTGGTGGGAGTGCTGTTCGCCACACCATTGCTCATCGTAGGTGCGCTCGCGCTCAAGTCTGCAAGAGTGCGATCCGCCTTGATCGCCATTCCCATGCCGTTATTGGTTGGCGTCAATGCGCTGCGCGTGCTCGGCGTGCTGTTTTTATTACTGGCAGCGGTAGGGCGTCTCAGCGGACCCTTCCCGTATTCGGCCGGCTTAGGAGACATCATCACCGGCGCGTTCGCAATTCCGCTCGCATTGAGCGTGGCTCGTTCTCAAAAGCTCCCGGTGAGTGCGATCGTGCGTTGGAATATCTTTGGAACGCTCGACCTCTTTGCCGCCGTTGCGCTTGGTATCACCTCGGCGGCGGGAAGCCCAATACAGTTAATTCATGCTGGTGTGGGGTCCGATGCGATGCAGTACTTACCATTTTGCCTCGTTCCGACTGTATTGGTTCCGTTTTATCTGATCACGCACGGGATCATTGCGGCCCAACTGCGCGTGCGACGAACAGCGGCTGCCCGGCCTCCTATGGCAGGCCGCGTCGCGCGAGTGACTTCTTGAGCAGACGTGCGCAGTTTTGGCAGCCGGTGCAGAATCTGGCGATCGCTTACTGAGGTGCTGCAGGGGAGCGGTCGTGCACCGACGAATCCCTTCCACGCAACATCAGTGTGATCAAAACTCAGAATATAGTCGTCAACCGAATTAGTGAATTATTGTCCCCGCTCCTGACGTGCGATTCGCCGACCGCCGCGCCAATGTAAACCCCAAGCGGGGAGTCAGCGAGAGGGGTATTGACGCGCAGGACGCGAACAGTGCGGCGAATAGGGAGCCCGGATGCGCATCTTGTCTTCATGTGACGCACCTCGCCTCATCGTGCGCAGGAGGTAGTTCTGTGTTCCCCGGAAAAGAGCAATGACGTACCACGGGGACGATAAGGGCGCGCGGCTCGGGTTCGGGGACTGTTCCAACCTGCTCGGATTTTTCGCCGGTATCAAACCTGCCGAGCCAATGTCTTGGCTTTTAGAAATCGCTAAATCTTCTTCCGGCGAGAAGGAGCAAATGTCGAGACAGTTCGCGTAGGAGTAAGCGTGGGCGAGTGGCGGAGATCTAAAGCGCGACTCGCGTCACGAGCCAACGGCTGCGAAGGCGTTCTTCGTCACTACAACGCGAACCGGCTCTCTACAAGATAACGCTCTGGTTTCGGCCTGAGAACAACTTCACTGGAGAGCCAAAATGGTTCCCTTCGCCACGCCTCGCTGTACACGCATTCTGTTGTTGTCCGCTGCACTCGCGGCCCTCATTCTCGCGGGTTGCGGGGGTGGCGATAGTAGTCAGAGTGGTGTGGGCACGACGCCAGCTAGCGTTCCCGGCATCTGGGGTCAAGCTAAGTGGGATCAGGCTACTTGGCAGTAATACTTGTTGTCCATCTCATTCTCAGGAAGAACTCCCATGCGTAAGTGTTATTCAGTTTCAGCATTCTTAGCGAGCATTTGGAGCACTGGTGCTTTAGCACAGGTTGTCACAATGCCCAACACGTTTTCAGCAGGTACCGCGATAAGCGCAAGTCAAGTCAATGCCAATTTTGAAAGTCTTGCCACTGCGATCAACAGGGGCATTCCTGGATACGAATTGGTAACCTCACAGACGTTCACCATTCCAGCCAATACCACGATGATGACTCAAGGCACCGCCAACTGCCCAACTGGCAAGGTCGTCCTGGGGGGCGGATTCTATCTAGGCGGAGGCGGTTCGGTTGTACAGAGTCAGCCGACGGTGGGGGGTGGTCTTTGGGGTTGGTTGGTTGGGGTTAATAATCCGATAAACACACCCTTGCCACTTACCGTATTTGCGATATGCGCCTTCGGATCATAGTCCACAGTACCTTTTGAACTAAGGCGCCAGTCTCACGCGCCGCAGCAAATCGACGAAACGGGCATCGCGACGCAAGGGGTCTAGTCGCGGGTCCACCTTGAGGTAGGTCATCCAGCCGGAGCGCTCCTGGTGGGCTCGCGCCAGGTATTCCAGCGCTTGGTCATTCCAACCCATCCCTGTGCACACCAGGGCAATGTCGTAAGCGGGCACGTAGGCCCGCTCGGCCCTGGTCTTCAGCTCCTCATACACGACGCGCGCTTCATCGGCCTTGCCCGCGATTCCATACAAATGCCCCAACGCCGCGGTGGCGAAAGTCACATTCCCGGACATCCTGACCGAGGTGCGAAATTCCTCTACCGCACGGTCGACGTGGCCCTGCTGCTCGTAAGCCAGCCCAAAGAAATAGGCCGGCCAGAAGGAATTCGGATGCAGTTCGTTGGTCTTCGAGCATTGCTCGATGGCTTGCTCGTATTGGCGCGCAAAATGATAGTGCCAGGCCATGTGAATATTGATGACGAGGTCGAGCGGATCAAGCTCCAAGCATCGCTTGCTCGCCTTCAGCGATTCCTCGGTTCGCCCGACAGCAGTGAGGTAATGAGAGTACCAGTGGTGACACACGGCATAGTTGGGATTCAATTCAAAGGCATGCTGAAACTGGGCTTCAGCGCAGGCCCAATCCCAATCGTGGTGCGTCGTCCGATAGGCCAGTGTGGTATGAGCCTCGGCGAGACGTTGATCCAATTCGAGCGCCTTGCCAGCCGCTTCCTTCGCCTTCGCCATGGCCTCGATGGGCGGCATGGTACCGTTCTCCCACGAGCCCAGCGTGACATAGCAGTCGGCGAGTCCGGCACGGGCACGGGCGTACTTCGGGTCTTCGTCGATGGCTCGCTCGAAGTACTCGATAGCCTTGCCGATCCCCTGTGGCCGTTGCGCCCAGTAATATCGCCCTTTCAGATACAAGTCGTAAGCTTCAAGGTTGGATGTTGATTGCCTCGCGCCCGCGCCGAGCGAGACCTTGAGCCGCTGGGTGATTGCCCGCGCGATATCGTCCTGAAGCTCGAAAATGTCCTCCATCTGACGGTCGTATCGCTCCGACCAGACTTGGAAGCCGGTCCTGGCGTCGACAAGCTGAGTTGTCACGCGGATCCGCTGCCCGGCACGACGCACACTCCCTTCGAGTACATTCGCCACCTGAAGCGTGCCGGCAATCGCAGCGATATCTGTCGTCTTTCCTCTGAACGAAAACGCCGAGCTTCGAGCCGCAACTTTCAAGGCCTCAACTTGACCGAGAGCATTCAAGATCTCCTCGGCGAGGCCGTCGCTGAAGTACTCATTGTCCGGTTCGCCGCCCAGGTTGATGAAAGGCAGCACGGCAATCGAGTTTTCCGGCGCCGCGCTCGCCGCCGCTGCACCGGGCAACGCGCTCGGCGTCGATGGCGGTCCGGATGCGGGTGGGATTGACGCAAGCGCACGACTTTCGCCTGGCGTTAACATCTGACGGATTCGTTCAACAAAGGCGGGCGGCGCGCTCCCGCCGGGCAGACGTGTCCACTGCACCTGCCGGAACTTCTCGGGAACTGCGGCGCCCCGCTCAGGCGTGTCGTCGATCGCTACCGGCACCAGGAACGCCTTGTGCTCGGCCATGTCGTGCGTGCGGTCAACCGCAAGCTTCCATTCCCGGCGGAAGTAGCCTTCGTCTCTGGCCTCGGTGTGCGTAGAGATGATCGCTACAAAAAGGCGGCAATCGCGGATCCGTTCGTGAATCTGGCGGTCCCAGGCATCGCCGCCACGAAGCTCGCTGCGGTCGAACCACACCTCGATGCCTGCGGCGCGCAGCGCATTGCATAGCTGCTGGGCGGCTTCCGCGTCCTCGGACGCGTAGCTCACGAACACCGCCTTGCCCGGGTCGGTCACAGCGTCCCCGTCGCGGTGGGACCCTGAAGATTTTCTGGTTCGGCGTGGTCGGCCATTCAGGGTTCTTCGTTATCGCCGATAGCCTATCCTATGGGGCGAGCGGCTGCTTTCTTGCTGCCATTTCGTCTGCCCGAATGTCTCAAACTGGCCGGGTGCCGTCGGATCGGTTGTGCCGCCGGTGTTGGACCCAAAGCTGACGGTTGTGAACGGCTGCTCGCGGTCCCTTGGTCATCCTAGTTCTTACCGTCCGATGGCTGAGGGCCCTCGTAGCCCTCTACGATAACGAGGTCCATGACCGCCTTCCCTTTCCGCAAAGCCATCGCCTTCGCGTACTCCGGGGAGCGATAGCACTCCGAGGCCGCGGCATAGTTCGGGAATTCGATCACCACGACGCGCGACCGGGTCTGGCCTTCCGATGTCTCCGACTTGCCGCCTCGCGCCAGAAAACGCCCGCCGAATTTTCGGAATGCCGTGGCGTTCTCGGCGATGTAAGCCTTGTACCCGTCCGGGTCAGAAACGTCGACGAGCGCAACCCAGTAGCCTTTCGCCATGACATCCACTCCCCCACTCCCAGTGCTTTCCGCTAGGCATGATATGGGCGCAGAAAGGCGGCAGCGATAGCTCGTCCAGTCGGGAACCGTCGATGGAGCCTACGACCCACGGTTCATAGCCGCAGCCACTGCTGACCCCAAGCCGCCTGAGGTCAGTGACGGCTTTGCGGCATCACAACCTCGCTCGCTTGCCCCCTTTTTTTGACGGCATGGCACATGCTTAGCCCCTACTTGACAAGGACGACGAAGGGCTCAGATGCAATACCGTTGGCGACGACCTGCAGGATACTCGGCCCCCCGGACTCTTGAGCGATGGCCACGTCGAAGTGGGTGGATCGCGGTCCCCGCCTGTGACCCAAGAAGTGCGACCGACATCAGCAACGAGGCGCTGCACGCTAGGAGTTTTCGTCTCATAAAGCTTCCTTGTCCGCAGTTACAAGGTGCGCGACTGCCGCCTCGGGCACAAGCAGCGGTTACCATCTCGTGCCGCCCTTCTGTCTGGCGGCCGTGAAGTCCTTCTTTGACGGTCAGGGAGGCTGATCCTGCTACATATGCGGGAGTACGCCCGCGCTGCCTCTTGGGCGGGCGGCGCGTCGTTTGGGTTTAACCTAGCCCGCGAACGGCGGCTTGCAGGCAATCATTTCGGCACCCTCGTTGCCCGCTTTCTCGCCCGGCTGCCGCCCAATCGGCCTGCAGTGCCGGTTTTGACCCTTCGGAGACGGTGAGAGCCCGCTCCAGAGAAGTCATTCAGACGAGGGCACCTGGAGAGGACAAGGCCTACTGCGGCACATGGGGGTCAAACGCAGCGAAACGGGCGCGTACCGCGTCACTTGCTGAAGCGATCAATGGCGCCGCCTTGCGATCGGGCGACGCTTTGGCTTCTGTTCGCATATCGAAGTGGCGCTCCCCAAAATTAGCGGTTCCTAATCCAGAGTCGAGTGGTGATTCCGTTAAAGCCACCGAACTCACCGGTGACATTGAATGCGCATTCCGCTTGCCGTCACGAGTATCGCACTCATCGCATTGCACGGACCCGTCAATGCAGAGCCTCTTCGAGCCTGTGAACAGGTATCGGCTTTAGTCGATGGGGCAATCCGTCCGCTGCTCGCAAACCTAGCTGAACCCCAGCCCGATGCCACACAACTCGTCGCACAGTTCCGTGCCTGCCTGAACTCCCGCAATATCTGCAGTGTTGTGTACAACACTCGATATCGAAAGGAAGCACTGGTAGCGGGAGATGTTACGGCTGATCTACCCTCGCAGTATCTGTCTGAGCAAGGCAAGTCACCCGTAATACTCTTGGTGCGTTCGATACCGCGTGTTCGGAATGACTCAAATCAATATTGCTTGGTTTCCGAAAAGCTCGCTGGAGCTACTTCTGTGCAGCAATGGGATGTGTACGGCTGGGTAATAGCACCGAACGCCAGCCAAGCGTTGCCATTGCAAAGGCAAGTTCTGGATGACAAAGCTGTGTCTCACCCTAGATCCCTGCGCGGTTTGGCGGCCGCACTTTGGTTTTTCGCGGAACGGATGTCAGGGCAACCATCTTCGTAGGGGAAAAGTTCTGACGCCCGGCTCAGCGGGATTTGCGCCGCACGAATCGGCGCATGGTCGTCCGTTCGTACAGGAGGTGGTCCGCAGCATCGCTGATCGCAGTCCGGTCTCGCCCCGGCGAGGACGGTGCGCTGATCGCGGAGTTCGCGCTTAACTAGCAGACGAATTGACCCCAAGGAGACGCTCACGAGTGGCAGCTTTTAGGCGGCCTAACGATTGGCGCTTTGGCCTCGAAGGCGCGGACGTTCGCTCCGTGACTTGTTGGTCCGCCCACGCGATGTCGACGGCCGCATGCGCCTGCTGAGTTGCCGTCTCGCCGACTACGGTGCAGAGAGCGCACTGATGGTGACATAGTATCCGTCGGGATCCCGGAGTGAGAACTCCTTAGTTTCAGTGCTCGGGTTCACGTGCGGCTCCTCGTCGAGTCGGGAGACAAGAGCGCGAGCTCTCTGCTCGCGCTCATTCGCGAGCATCGGTTTTCCTGGATTCGAGCGTCAGGTGATGGGAAGACCTTCCGTCTGAAATGGGTCCGAAAGCTGCCTTAAGATCTGGCGCTGGCGTCATCGCTCGCCAGCTCGCCGCTCGGTCACGGCTTCCTCACCGGCGAGATCCGCTCCCCCGAGCAGCTCTCCGACAGCGATTGGCGCAAGACCAACCCGCGCTTCACCGGCGAGAACTTCCAACGCAACCTGGGCATCGTCGACCAGGTCAAGGCCGTTGCCGCCGAGGCGGGCGCAACACCGGCACAGATCGCGCTGGCCTGGCTGCTGGCGCAGGGCGACGACATCGCCCCGATCCCCGGCGCCAAGCGGATCGCTCGCGTCGAGGAGAACATCGCGGCCGACAGCGTCGAGGTGGACGCCGAGCAGATCGAACGGCTGAACAACCTCACGCCGGCCGTCGGCGAGCGCCACGACGAAGGAAATATGGCTATCATCGACCGCTGAGCGCGCCGCGGACGTCGCCTCTGCTCCGGAGACTTGCGTGGGAAACACTGTCCAATATTAAGTGGCGCTATCTCGGGGAGTCAGGACGGCCGCCTTACTCTCGGCGGCGGCGCTGGCGGATGACAGGGCCACCGACGCGCACCAAGCAGGAGGATGGATCGTGACGACAGTCCCTTTTGCAAGAGCGCCGCTTTTCTATGCGCGGGTTGCCGGGTTCATATACCTATTTGCGATGGCCCTTGGGATCTTCTCACAGGTATTTGTTCTTGGGAGGATAGTCGTGCCCGGCGATGCTGCGGCGACCGCGAACAATATATTGACTTCCGAAGGCCTTTTTCGGCTTGGGATCGCGGTTGACGTCATGACGTTTGTGAGCGATGTAGTCATAGCCTGGGCGTTTTACGAATTACTCAACCCCGTGGACAAGAGTCTTGCATTGCTTGGCGCGTTCTTGAGGATTGCGGATGGGGCCATTCTTGCCGTCACGACGTTCAGCGGGCTCATGACTCTGCGTTTGTTGAGTGGCGTTGCCTACCTGCGCGCATTTGATGCGACCCAATTGCAAAGCCTCGCGAGGCTGTTCGTGAGCGCCCGAGGACTTGGCTTCGACGTGGGGTTTGTGTTCCTGGGGCTAGGGTCCACAGTCTTCGCCTATTTGTTGTTGAAGTCACGCTATGTACCAAGAGCTTTGGCTGGCTGGGGGATCTTTGCGTCGTTGGCGTTGGCGATTGGCTCGCTCGCGACAATTCTCTTCCCATGGTTCGCGGCTAACGTCTCGATGACTTATATGGTTCCCATGTTCTTCTACGAAGTGCCGCTTGGCTTGTGGTTCCTGGTCAAAGGTGTGAGGGTGCCAACGACGACTTGAGCATTCACCGCACGCTAGACAGTTCCTTGACATGTACCCCGGCCCGGCTCGCTGTTTCAGTCGCCGATCGCCGGTGCGCTGCCCCTTTGCGACAGCGTTCGCGCGCGCAGTTCAGGCCGCCCGATGACCGGAATCGGCTGATTCGCGAAAGCTATTCTGCACTTGACCCGCGGGACACTCCCTGAGAGGGTCGGTTAGGGATTTTTCTGAGCGCGGCTCGCAATCGATCACCGAAATGGAATCCTGGATTTCCGGACTAGCACTGCACGGCTATGCGGTTCTGTTCGCTGCGGTATTCCTGGAAGCGGTCGGACTGCCAATACCCGCAGCCCTGGCCTTGCTCATCGCCGGAGGCGCGAGCGCCCGTGGCACATTGCAGGGCTCGTACGCTCTGGGCGGGGCCCTCTTGGCGATGATCGCAGGCGACACGCTGATGTTCGTGATGGGTCGCTATACAGGATGGTGGCTTCTTGGCGTACTTTGCCGCATATCGCTTAATCCCGAATCGTGCATTTTGCGTTCGGCGGATTCCTTCTATCGCCGCGGGCGGGCACTGCTCGTCGTGGCAAAGTTCATTCCTGGAATCAACACCATGGCGCCACCACTCGCTGGTTGCATGAATATGAGTCTCACGCAGTTCCTCGGGCTGGATCTGGCCGGTGCTGCGCTCTATACCGGCGCATACTTTGGGGTCGGCTTCCTATTCAGCGGCGCGCTGGAAGCGATCACCCGAGGCTACCAGACGTTCGGCCGGGTCGTGGGTTGGGTTGTGATCGTCCTGCTTGCCGGTTATGTGGCCTTTCAGATTTGGCTATGGATCAGAGCGCGCTCGCTACGTACCGTTCCGTTCGCGATCCCTTCCGAGGCGGCGCGGCAAAGGGCGGCTGGTGCTTGCATCTACGACGTGCGCAGCCACGGCTACCTTGATGCCAAGGCAACTCGTATCACGGGATCCAGAAGACTGGATCCCAACGCGCTGAACCGATGCAGCGAGGAGTTTCCAGATGGACAACTGGTTTATGTGTACTGCACCTGTGTTCGTGAGGCGACCAGCGTGCGCGTGGCGCGGGAACTTCAGAACAGAGGGGTTCGGGTCGCGGTGATCAAGGGCGGTCTGCGGGCTTGGAAGGGTGCAGGATTACCCGTCGAGGCCGTGCCGCTTGAAGAAATGGCGGCGCTTCCGACCTTTCGTTAACCGGCACAGTTTGTTGCCGCATGAACGTAGGCGAGAGCAACCCGCAATGCCTACAGCGCGATAGGTGTCCTTCTGCAGGACGTGAACGTTATCTTCGGGGCAGTCACTCCGGGACGGTCAAGGGCTGGGATTCGCCGGTTCCGGCCGTCAAGACCATTCTACAAGCTCTCGGCTTACTCAATCGGGAGCGTATGGACGATAGACCTCGGTATTGGTTTGCGGCGAAGCCGCTACCGTTGGGGGTGGAGGATGCCGCTGACCTGGGAAGGGTGGCTGGTAGACGCAATCTGGTTCGTCACTTTCATTGGTATAAGTCCATACGTGCAGGAGCGCCAGCATGCGTTTAAGAGCCTCGGGCTTGTTTTTGGCCTGATCGCTCTCTTTCTTGCAATCGGTCATTGGAAGGCAGAACCCCAACGCTGGGATGATTGGCAGGTGCGACTGCGATCTGCTTTCGTTGGAGCTGGACCATCAGGGGTCGTCGGAATGTGTCCCGCCGTCCGCGGCCAACGGCGGGTATGTGGCGGGCTGATAAGCGGCTGCGGATCTGCGTCGTTGCACGACGGGCGAGCCGTCGCAGTTCCCGGGAGTCGTGCTAACGGCTGCTGCCTGAAACAACAATATCAAAATGCAGCACGTCTTCGCGTGTTCCTAACTTCGAATAAAGCTTGACCGCAGGCGCATCCCCGATGTCCGCTTGAACGAAGATCACGTATGCACCGCGGGCTGCTGCAATCTTCTGCAACTCTTCGATCAACGCAGTTGCGATGCCGTGACGTCGATGGGCTTCCGCCACAGCCAAGTCGTAAATGTAGATCTCGCTTCGCTCCTGCTCAAACTTTGGCAATTCGTATGCTGCGATACCACCCACAACTGAATTGTTCATTATCGCGACGAGCGCGATGAAGTGTTCACTGCCCAGCAAGCGCTGCAGATACGTGCCGCCTGGACGCGACGCACCATAGGTGTCTGCCTCGCCGAATGCCTCGCCGAAAACAGTCAACAGCGCTTGCATCAATGGGATGTCTTCGGAAGCAAGTTGGCCAATTACAAAGGGCTTGGTCAAGCGGCTGAGCAAGCGTTGGACGCTGGGCCTATCGACCAGCTGGTCTGATCAAGCGGGGCTCGTCGAACTCCAAGTGATTCACATAGGGCGCAACCGGGTGACAGACCATCCGAGTGTGCGGATACGGCCGCAGCAGCTCGTTTGCCTGGTCCACGCTGGATGAGAGCCACGCGTTGTAATCTTCCGAGCGGAGTATCGCCGGCATCTGCCCTGTCGCAGGGTCGATTTCAGTCAGCAACGGGTTGGCATCGACAGTAATAAGCGCACAGCTTTCGATGACTTCGTCATTGGCTTCTGCGCGCTCCCAGAGCGCTGCGACACCAAAGACTGGCCTGTTCACCAAACGCACGTAGTAGGGCTGATCATAGCCAGCTGGCGCGCGTTGCCAGAGATAAAAGCCCGCAAGCGGCACGATACCGCGCTGGCCACATATCCACATTCTGCACAGGTCCTGCGTAGACTTCAGGGCATCGCTGCGGACTGAGCCGCAGCTGGTGAGATTGATGGTGCCGCGTGCGGTCTTCTGCGCAAGACCCCATCTCATCATCACGCCTTCCGATTCGCGTTCGTGCATCCGAGCGACTGGAATGCTCTGCGAGATGGCAACGTTGAAGCGCGCAGAAAATCGCCACCAGGGACGCGCGACCGAGAGCTCACCGTCGACTTCCTCTGGACTTGGGATTACGAGGCGTTGAGCCATTCCGAGAAGGCTACGGCTCGTAAAATGATAAGGAAATCTGTCCGTCCTATGCGACACTCAGCCTGACCCCGAACGCGTCCGTGCCTATCCAGTACTGCGCGAGCCCCTTCAGACCGTCACGGTAGGTTCGTGTCACGTGGTACTGCTTACCTGTCTTGGTCCGCAGCACATAGTCTCCATGGGATTCGACCTGGATCGTGTCCACGAAGGCTACATTGACTAGCACGGAGCGATGGATGCGAATGAATCCGTGAGGCCGTAGCTTCTCGGCCACGGCCGAAACCGTGTCACGCAGCAAATAAAAGCCGGCCTTTTGCTGCAGCAGGACATAGTTGCCATGCGCCTCGACACTGATCAATTCAGCGGCATCGACGAACACGATACGGCCCTTGTCCTTGATGGCTACGCGGGCGGCACGCTCGGGCGAGATTACTCCTCACGGACCTGCTGAGCTGCCCAAGCACACACTGGATGGCTCAGTGATCAAGTAGACTGCTCAGCGTCGCAATATGCCCAAGCTCAGGGGCACGGTCCAAGACCGGGGCGCCGCGCGGATCCCGTTGCAATGGCGGCACACCGGAGGTATCGATGTACCAGCTCGTTAGACGGGTCTGAAGTTCTGTTTGCATATCGCGCATCGAGCTGTCACCGAAAAGATTGTTCTTTTGCATTGGATCCTGCCCGCAATCGTACAGCTCGCTTTGATCATTGGGCCGGGCAATGTACTTGTAGCGGTTGGTGCGAACTGCGGCGCAGCGAGTCACCGTTTCCGGCCGCTCGTTTTGCAGCCTGGTCTTCGGAGCGTACAGGCCTTCAATGATCGGTTCGAATGCCTGGGGCTCGTAGGTATTGTAGCCGCCCTCTGTAAAGGCAGCGCGTTGCAGGTCGCCATGCGAACCGTGGAGCTGCGGCATCAGACTGCGCGCAAAATGAGTATGCGTCGCCTTCGTGCCGGCGAGCTCAAGACAGGTCGGCATGATGTCGAACAGCTCGATCAGCTCGTGTGACACGTGTCCCGGCGCTCCACCGGGAATGCGTGCGATGAGCGGGACGTGGGTCAGACAGTCTTCCAAACCAGCTGGCCATTTTTCTACCAAGCCATAATCGCCAGCGTAGTCGCCGTGATCCGAGCACAGGAGCAAAGCCGTGTCGCGGCTGTGATCGGTTCGGTCAATGGCCTCCATCAATTCTCGGAGCAGCCAATCGGAATAGCTGACCTGCCCGTAGTAGATGGCTCGCAGTTTGCGGAATTCTGCGTCCGTAACCTGGCTCAGGCCACCGAAATCGCGCAACGCAGTGTGGAAACGGGGTCGCCGGGCTAGACCGGGCGGAGCGAGTGCGGGGATGTCCGAAGGATGATAAAGGTCGTAAAAGTCAGCTGAGATGGTATAGGGCGGATGAGGCTCGAAGAGCGCCAGGAAGATGCAGAACGGGCGCTCGGTTTCGCGCCGTGCGAGCACCTCGATGGCCAACTGGATAGCAGCATAGTCGCCGGTGCCGCGCCGATCCCCGGACGCCGGCAGGAGCATCGTCGTGGGATGCTGTGGTTTATTAATGGCCGCGAATTCCGCGGCGGGACTTCTGGGGTTGCGCCATTGCGTGAGACTGCTGGCGAGAGTCTCCGGGGCCAACATATCGTTCTTACCAAACATGAAGACGTCATAACCCGCCTGCCGCAGGTACCTGAACATGTTCGGCTCGTCGGGTTTCAGAAAATAATAAAGACTTCGATGTCCCCGCACGCTCGTCGGCCAACCGGTCGCCATGCTGCAACGAGAGGCGCCGCAGACGGGAAACTGAACGTGGCAGCTCTCGAATCGGGTTCCTGCCTGCGCCAGGCGATCGAAGTTGGGGGTCCTGATCACCGCGTTTCCATAGCAGCCCAGAGCGTCTGCCCGCAATTCATCAGGCATGAACAGGATGATGTTGGGACGTTGTGGGTCGCCAGAGCGCGTATTTTGTGACCCACGCGGCGCGGCCACTCCTGACCTTTGCAAGGACATAGCGAGCGCCAAAGACACTGATGCGCCCAGCAACTTGCGCCGGCTCCACCTTGCTTCACTGAAACTCACGATTCCACCTGATAGAGATCATTGATTTACGCTGAGCTAAGTCATGGTGTGCCCCGGCGCTAGGACAGGCAGACCGGTCATCTGTCCTCACATCCTTCCTCGGCAGGCTCCTGTTTGAGAAGTACCGTCGGCTTGTAAACATACTCATCGCCGGTTTCATGGCGTAACTCCTCGAGGCGTGTGGATAGTCGCTCGGTCAGCTGGGCGTGACGAGGGTCACCATAGAGGTTGTGCATCTCCTCGGGATCCAACTTGAGGTCGTAGACCTCGAACTCTTGCGGCGCAGTGAAGTAATGGATGTATTTGTAGCGTTGCGTTCTGACACCTCGACAGGGCCTCACCTGTTCATTGCCGGGATATTCATAGTATTCGTAGAGCCAGTCCGTGCGCCATGGGATGTCTGGGTTAGCAAGGAGCCGCATGAGGCTGTTACCCTGGAAGTGAGCCGGCGGCGGCACCCGAGCCAAGTCCAGCAGAGTTGGTGCAAAATCGAGATTGAGGGCCATCCGCTCCGATGTCGTACCGCCTCTGATCCGCGGCGGATACCGAATCATGAGCGGGATGCGAATGGATGGCTCATACATCAGGCGTTTGTCATAGAACCGGTGCTCGCCGAGAAAGAAGCCGTGATCGGAGCTCCACACGATGACGGTATCGTCCAGGATCGCCTGCTTCTCCAGCACTCCCAGGACCTGGCCGATGTCCTCATCGTTGGACTCGATTCCGCAATAATGGTCCTTCACCAACTCTTCGAGTGAGCGGGGGGCATCGCGCTGCAGGAACTGAGTGCCGATCTTGTTCCTGGCGTCGATGACACCTCGAGGTTTTCCGACATAACCCGCCAGGTACTCGTCGAAGCTGGCGGGTTTCGGGATCGCAATGCCATTGAAGTCGTTGACCATTCGCAGCGGACGATCGAAGGGCGCGTGCGGCGCATAGAACCACAGAAACAGACAGAAAGGCGCCTGGTGCGGTTGTTTCAGCCAGGCAATTGCCTTGCGCGTGAGCAGATCATCCACGTACTCATTATATTTGCGCGGTGCGGCGAATTTGCCTTTAGCGCCTTCGACGACCACCGGGTTCATGTAGTCCGCCTGGCCCGAGAATCCGAAGTAGTAGTCCCAGTATCGGTCCATCAAAGAGCCTTCGACGTGCGACTTTCCAACAAAGGCGATTTCGTAACCACTGCGGCGGATCAAATCGGTAACGATGGAAAATTTGCCCGGCACCCTGCTGTGTTGGTTATCTACCGCGCCGGTCGTGTGCGAATACAAGCCGCTGAGAATCGTGGCGCGCGCGGGCAGGCACAGGGAGTTGATGCAGAAGGCGTTCTGGAACACTACGCCGTCCCGGCCTATACGATCGATGTTTGGAGTTTTCAGCAGCTTGTTTCCCGCAAGCGACGATTCATCCCAACGGGCGCCCTCTCCCAGGAAGAACACGAGATTGGGCCTGGTTTGTGCGGCCGCGTGCGTGAGAGACTCCTGCAACAGCTGAGGCGCGATCACCGCCGCGCCCGCCGCGGTGGCGGTCTGCAGGAAGGCTCTACGCGTTTGCAGCGATCCATGGCTGCTCGAGTTCTCGCTCATGTATCTGTCTCCGCAGTCAACCAGTAATACCAACCCTGCTGAATCACCTACGTGTGCCTTCTCAGGGCCGGGTGGAGCTTCGCTCAGTCTTCAATGCGCTGTAGTCGCGCGCGCCTGTGCGCACAAACTCAAGTGCTCGACCTCCTCGCGCAGGCGGGGCAGCTTTAGGAGTCGCTGGTGACGGCGACCTGATCCTGCGCGGTTATTCCCGATACCCGGGATTCGATCGATCAAGTTTTCGCAGCAGACCTGGCCATGCGAGGCTGCTTCCCAATCCTCGCGTCACCTGGCTGGTCGCGGCCCGGATGCCGCCGAGAATGGGTTCGGCTATGCGGATCAATTGTTGTCCGCCGCTTTGGGCACGCACTTGGATCGCGCACGCGGATTCGAAGATGTACATGTACAGAAAGGCATCGGCCGGCGACGAGCCGGCCGTCAGCAGCCCGTGATTGCGCAGCA
>Ga0210394_10001659_pt1 | contig 34260 bp, 24 predicted proteins | sample IncBWC12MmetaG_FD_160121 | JGI IMG/M metagenome (GOLD analysis project Ga0210394, IMG submission 160121) | Forest soil microbial communities from Barre Woods Harvard Forest LTER site, Petersham, Massachusetts, United States - Inc-BW-C-12-M | ecosystem: Environmental > Terrestrial > Soil >... | reverse complement strand
GGTTTCGCCCCAGTAGAAGCGCGGGTGAGAGATTACAAGTTCAACTCCGCTGACAAGCAGAGCAAAAAAGCACAGCACGGTGATCCAGTGAGTGATGCGGACGAGGGCAGAGTGCCGCGAAGTAACGGTAGAAGTCGGTGCAGCCGAAGCAACACTTGCGATGGAGGCGGAGTCGCCCATGCGCGGATGGTACCACGCACCATGCAAAATGAGCACGTCTTTGAAACGCGGAGCACCATGCGCAGATTTGAGTTTTGACGAGCTGTTCTACTCGTCCGGATCGCAAGGGACAAGCAATACGACTCGATGGTCACCGTTGGGGAGAAAGCCGGTTGCGAGAATCTCGCCGCGATCGTTGATGTTGAACGAATCATCCAGCGTCACAGTGGAACCTGGAATGAGAAGCGATTGCAGGTCGGCAATCGAACCGTTTTTCCAAACAAATGCGCCGGTCGAAGCGGAGTTGCAGAGATCCAGGGAGATGGAAGTGACTCCCAGGAAAGATTGCCCCACAATTTCTCCATCTTCGTTGATGTGCTTGGCCGTGGCGCATTGCGCGCCTTTTGGCAGTCCGAGATCGGTCATCACGCCGTTCTTCCAAAGAAAGGGATGGCTGAGTTCCAACTGATCGCCCGTCGGGCAGTCCTTGCACAAATCCTTGACGCTCGATCTTCCAACAATTTGTCCGGAATTATTCAGCCAGTGCGCAGTGGTAAAAGTGCCTCCCAGACTTCCGAGGTCCTTCACATGACCATGTTCCCAAAGAAAGGAATGCCAGGTTGCGTCATCGGCGAGATTCATCAAGCCGGTCACTTGGCCTGCATCGTTCAGGCTGCTGACAATGCCGTAGGTTCCACCGAACAAATTCGCTGGTGCGTCGGCGATCAGGTCGCGCATCTTGCCGCATTCCCAAAGAAACGGGTGGATCGTCGGGCCGCCAGGGTTCTCGACCTGATTCACGTTGGAATTGAAGTCCACATCGCTGGCGCCGGCAATCTGGCCAAAGTCGTTTACAAAGAAAGCCATGCTGTCCGGCCCGCCGAGGGTCTGGAGGTCGTGCATTTTTCCGTCGTGCCACCAGAAGGCATGCGATGTGGTCCCGTTCCCGAAGAGAAAAACGTCGAAATAAGGTGCTCTGAGCGGAAGCGTTTCTGAAGCGGTTGTGAGCGCACCTCCAACAACATCGCCCCAGTCATTTACGCCGGTTGCACCGCTTTGATTTCCGCCCAGCGTTCCCAGGTTGGAGATCTTTCCATTTTTCCAAAGGACGGCGAGGGATAGCGGACCATGGGTGAGGCTGTCGACGTCATTGTTTTCGGATTGCCCGGCGACCAGACCGCTTCTTGAGATTGCGAGGGGAAAGCTCGACCAGATGCAATCGAAACAGGGCTGTTGAGAACCGATGATTGGATTTTGCGGAAGCACTCCCAAATTGTTGGCGGTGCCGTGTACCCATTGAAGGGCGTAACCCACCAAGCAGTCCACATAGCAGGCTGGAGAAAACGGATCATTCGTGGGAGTGTCGCCCCAGGCAGCCACCGCACCTGAATGGTTCAGCGTGGTGGTGCCCGGGAAGAAGGGAAGAAACACACCTTGGGCGTAACTGTTGCCTCCACCAAACGACCCCAAGTCGACCACTTTGTAATGATGGTGCTTGGGGCTGCTATCTTCGTTTTCCTGCGCCCGCAGGTTCACGGGAAGCACGACTGCCAGAATCAGAGTGAGCGTGCCGAAACACGCCAACGGTAAGGATTTCATTGGGCACCCCTTCAAGCGATTGATCGCAAAGAGACGCGCGTGCTCTGCGGGATCGGCGAGCCGCTCGCAGTCTCGTACGTGCTATTCAGCCGAGAAGGTAATCACGTCGTTTGGAACTGACAATGATAGGAACGGAAGATTTTTCTGAGAATTGTATGAGAGGCCAGGCCATTGAAAATAAGAGCATTACTGGGTTTTTGCGAGCCCACAAGGATTGCCAGTTACGGCTTATAAGAACTTATAAGAAAGTGATATGATTCGCGGGCGTCCCGGTAAATCGCTCAAGCTCAAGTTGGTCTATGGCCTCATCGGCGCGCCCCTCCGCTCTCATCCGCTTCGGGTCCTTCGAATTGGACGCCGCCAACAGGATACTGCGCAAGGCCGGAATCTCCCTCAAACTCCACCCGCAGCCATTCCGCGTACTCCTTTTGCTTGCGGATCGGCCTGGACAAATTGTTGACCGCAAGGAAATTCAAAAGGCGCTCTGGGGAAACAATACCTTCGTTGATTTTGAGGGCGGGCTTAATTTCTGCATAAAGCAGATTCGTGACACTTTGGGAGACGACGCTGAGAACCCCAGGTATGTGGAAACGCTTCCGCGGCGCGGCTATCGCTTCATCGCCCCCATCACTTACGCCGACGAGCGGGAACAGATCATTCCGTTTCCACACGTGCCCGGACCCCTTGACGTTGTAAAGACGTCTCACCCCCCACGTGAAGTCGTTTCTGCGGCTCGGGCGCTTCCAGATTCGCCTTTACGGACTTTACCGGTGGTACAAACGGGATCGAGAAAAAGCGCCTTGAGGGCATTAGCCTTCGCGCTCGTTCTGGTGGCTCTAGTCGCTGCGAGCGCCACCTATTATTTTCATCGCCAGCCGAAATTCGCCGAGCGGGACACCGTGGTGGTGGAGGACTTCAGCAACAGCACGGGAGATCCTGTGTTTGACGACGCACTGAAACAGGCACTGACCGTGGAATTGGAGCAATCGCCATTCTTGAATTTGCTGCCGGATAGAAGAGCGCAGGAGACCTTGCGCCTGATGGGGCGATCTGCCAACGATCGCATCACGTCGGACGTCGGACGAGAAATCTGTCTTCGCACCGGAAGCAGAGCGTTGCTGGCTGGCGCGATTTCCAGCCTTGGGAGTCACTACGTGGTGAGTCTGAGCGCGGTAGCTTGCAACGACGGCCAGATTTTGGCCAAACAGCAAGCGGAGGCAACCAGAAAAGAAGACGTGTTGAAGGTGCTGAGCCGGGCAGCGTCCGAACTGCGCGGGAAGTTGGGAGAGTCGCTTCCCTCCGTTCAGAAATTCGACGTTCCGATCGAGGTGACCACCACGTCGCTCGACGCCCTGAAGAATTACAGCATGGCGGCGAGAATGGCAGAAACGAAAGGCGACGCAGAGAGCATCCCTTTTGTGAAGCGGGCTCTTGCGTACGATCCGGAGTTTGCGATGGCATACGCCGCTCTCGCTCGCCGCTACGTGAACTTGGACCAACCCTCACTGGCCCTGGAAAATGCGACGAAAGCGTACCAGTTGCGGGATCGCGTCACGGAACGAGAGCAGCTAACCATCTCCGTGATGTACTTTCGGACGCGCGGCGACCTTGAGAAGCTCGTGGAAACATTTGAGGTCTGGAAGGCTAATTATCCTACTGATGCGATGCCATACGGAAGCCTCTGCGCAAGTTACGGCTTTCTAGGGCAATACGAGAAGGCTCTGAGCCAATGTCAGGAAGCGATTCGGCGGGACCCCGGCAACGTCGTCAATTACGGGAATTTGAGCGGAGTTTACATCGATTTGAACCGTTTCGAGGAGGCACAGAAGACCTGCGAGCAGGCGGAGGCTCATAGGTTGTCCTGTCCCGAACGATATTATCTCGATTTTCTGCGAAGAGATTTCGCCGGGATGGCGCAGCAAGTAGAGTCCGTCGCAGGCCAGCCTGGCACGGAGGATTTCCTGCTTGCCGCTCAATCGGATACCGAAGCCTATTTCGGGCGGCTTAAGAGCGCGCGCGAGTTTTCTCGAAGGGCCGTGGACTCGGCCATGCGCGCAGGGTTTACGGAAACAGCTGCGCTGTGGCGAGTGAAAGCCGCCTTGCGTGAGGCGGAGTTCGGAGAGAATAAGGAAGCCAAGCGCGGAGTTTCTGAGGCCCTGAAGTTGGCGCAGGGCAGGGATGTGAAAGTGCTGGGAGCTTTGACCCTTGCTCGCATTGGGGATTTCACGCAAGCCCAGGAACTGCTCAAGCAGTTGGAGCAGAGTTATCCTTCCAGCACGCACCTGAAGGTCTACTGGTTCCCGGTTATCACGGCGGCTGTTGATCTAAGGGAAGGGAATCTCTCGAAATCGTTCGCGTCACTGGAAATTGTAGCTCCGTATGAACTTGCACAACCATCGCCAAACGAAACCGGAACACTGTACCCGCCCTATTTGCGAGGGCAGGCTTATCTTGCGGCAGACAACGGGGCTGCCGCGGCTGTGGAGTTTCAGAAACTGCTGGACCACCCAGGAATCATTGCGAACTTCGAAACCGGCGCATTAGCGCGGCTTCAACTGGCAAGAGCGTTCGCACTGGCCGGCGAAACGACAAAGGCAAGAACCAGGTACCAGGATTTTCTTAATCTCTGGAAAGAAGCCGACGCCGACATTCCTATCCTCACCGCTGCAAAGTCTGAGTACGCGAAACTTCATTAGTTCCGGCCAGCCTGAAGAAAGCAACTTTGGGCTGTCAATGCCTGCGGACGTTGAATTGCGCTCCCGCACCGTGGAATATTCAAAACCAAGTTAACGCTGATTTGTTGGGTTTTGCTGTGCGTAGAGTTTGATGGCGATTTGGCAGCTGAAAAGCGGCGGCTAGCCGCCGCACTCCAAATTATTCGCGGACTACGGCGACTTTGGCGGAGGGGACTTCGAGGCGCATTAGTTTGCGGTTGGGGTCGAGATAGAGGATGACTTCGAGGTCGGAGGTGGTGACCTTCAGGCCTTCGTAGTTTTTACCGCCGGCGGACAGGGCGCCAGCCCAATCCACGGTGATGGTGCCGGGAGTGAGTTCCTGTGGAATGAGTACGGGAAAGGTTTGGGGGCCGCGGCGGGAAAAATCGTAGAGACGGGCGAGAACGGCGTACTGATGGTAGAGATTGTTGTCCAGCACGGCGATTAATGGCGAGTTGAAGGAAAGATCCTGTTCGAAGGGGCGCGCGCCTTGCATCTCGAGGGTGATTTTGGCGACGTTGTTGGCGAAAACAATGTGGGCGCCGTTGGTCTTGTCGGCCTGTGCGCTCCAGTCGTAGCGGACGGGTACTCCATCGGACTGGAGAGTTAGCGTGCCATTGACTTTAGTGGATTTTCCATCAGGCGTTTGCAGCGTGCTGGTGCCTTTGGCGACCCAACCTCCGGCGGACGATTCGATTTCGAATTCTTCGTGACCGACGGATTTTCCGTCGAGAAGAATATTCAACTTACCTTTTTCCGGCGCGAAGGAAGCCGCCGAGGCGGGTTTTTTTTGCGCAGGCGCCGCGGAGAGAACGGACGCGATAGCAAAAATCCAGAACACGAGTTTCCAGCGGATGAAACGTTCCGGCGCGGGGGAGGGATTTCTCCGTTGCGGGGCAGCGGAAGACGCTGTCCCTCCGGTCGAAATGACCGGTGGCGGATTTTGAGTGAAGGGGCGAAATCGAATATCGTCTCGGCGGGACATAGTTTCTCACCTCAGAGTTGCGGATTTTCGACAGCTAGGTGTGCTTCGGATTCGGTTACTGGAATGCCGGGAACGCCACGGCGCAGGATTTCACTAACGACGGCAGCCGCATCGCCGGAACTATCCACGCGGAATTCCGCCAGTTGATAGGACGGCAGACGTTGGGCGTGCAGGGCGCGAAAACTGGCTTCGTCGCGAAAGAGCGGGCGTCCGGTCATGGTCATGCAGCGAGAGAGCAGAGCGTCGATGGAAGCATCGAGCCAAACGACTGGCACTCCGGAGTTGCGAAGGAATTCGGGTGCGCCGGGTTGCGCGTAAGTGCCACCACCGAGGGCGAGAATGGTGGATTCTTTTCTTTCCGCAGCCCGGCCTAGCGCTGCGCGAAGCTGATCGGCTTCCAGTTGGCGGAAGGCGAGTTCTCCGTGACGTTCAAAAAATTCCGAGATAGAGATGGAAGCGGCGGATTCGATGAGTTCATCGAGGTCCACGAAATGCCAACCAAGTTGCGCGGCGAGGCGAGAGCCGACCGTGCTCTTGCCGGAACCCATAAAGCCGGCTAAAGCGACGATGGATACACGAGTGAATGTGGGGCGCGCGTTGAAAGAAGGATTCACAATTCCGGGAGCACGAACTAATCGCGCTTCAGAATTCGAATTGTACCACTGTAGGAGGAGAGTTCGACCTTGGCGAGCCCCTGGCCGACGGTGCCCTGGTGCTTCGTATAGCTCCTAATTTCGTGGCGCGAGGCGTGCGAATCGGGTTTCAGAAACTGGGCGGCCTGATTGTCCACGGTTCCGGTGCTGTTCTTGGTGGTCAGATCGAAGGAATCGTTGCCAGAGAAGCGCACTTCGATGAGGCCGCGGACGCTGCTCATGGTGTAGCTGCCGTTGCGGATGAAGTCGCCGTCATAAAGGATGTTGCCGGTCATGGTCATAAGGCTAATGCCGTTGAGAACGGGCTGAAGAATCTGTGCGCCACCACTGATGGAATTGAAATCGAGTTTACCGCCGCATTGAGTGCAGACCAGCGTGCCGGAGGTGGTTTTGACAATGATGTATCCCGAGACTTCCTTGAGGTGAATGTCACCCGCGACGCTTTGCAGCTTCATGTCACCGTTGACCTGCTCGACGTAGATGAGGCCAGTTTGTGTGCGAAGCTGGAGTTCGGTTTGTTCCGGAACGGTCAATTGAAAGTTGGCTTCGACCTCGTGAGGGTCGGAAGAAGCGGCCAAGGAAGTGGCGTTAATGTCGATGCGGTCGCCAACCTGTTCGATGTCGATGGCGACTTTATCGGCCGCGGCGGTACTGGTAACAATGATTTCCGGATTCTTTGAGGATTTCACTTCGATGCGGCCGTTGACGATATTTTGCAGCACGACCAGTGGGTGGCCCTTAACGGCGAAGTGGCGCTCCTGATGTTCCGGAGTTGTGGCAAGGGCGGGAAAGGCCGCGCAGAGGAATGCGGCGGAAAGCGCACCCAAAAGAGCTTTGTGCTTGAGATTGTCGTACATGATTAGTTCTCGCTCCTTCCACTGTCCATCATGGCGGCCAGCAATTCCGCTTTTTGTTGATAGGCGCTAAAAAGATATTCGCGGGCCAGTTCATCCTGAGGGTTGAGTTTCAGGTGGCGCTCACACTCCGCGATAAATTCGTCCACGGTGCGGAGATTCTGGCGAAGAGAGGTGTCCACGGTGGAATTACCGGCGAGCCGAATATTGGGCAAATCCTGTTCGGCTTGTTGCAGGGTTACGCCAGCTTCGGAGGGCGAAGGCAAGGGTTTCTGCGGAGTGACTCCGCCTGCTACCGGGTTGGGTTCTGGAGTTGCGGGTGTGGCTCCATTTGGGCCGAGCGGAATATTCTTAGCGGATTGGTTTGGCTGGTCAGAAGTCTTGTGGGTTTGCAGATAGGCGCCAGCGGCCAGGAGCAGGGCAACGCCAACAGTGGCGAGGTTGCGAGGGCGGAAGAGAGCGGAGAGATTGCTCCACCAATTTTGGGGCTCAGGGGCAAGCTCAAGAACATCGACGGGTTCGTGAATAGTGCCTTCGGCTTCCAATTGAGCTCGGACCGATACCCAGATGCGATCGGGCGGCGGCATTTCGGCAGGGATAGTTTTAGCGGCAACGGCAATGGCGGAAAAATCCGCAAGCAGATCCTGGCAGTGCTGACAGCCAGCCAAATGGTGCTGCGCTTCCGCAGGAAGCGGAGCCAGGCCTTCGGCCTCAAGAACAGATTCCAATTCTTTACAGTGCATACTTCCCACCCCACAAGGTGCACCGCAGCGCGGGTGTCCCTTGCTCCCCTAGCTTCAAAATTCGATCGTACCTTCGAGCCACACTTTTGCTTTTGCTCATCTTAACTCAAGCTCATCCCGTCGTTTGCGATTTCGTAGCCTGGCGTTCCTGTCGGGCTTGATCGCGAACTTCTTCCTGAAGAAGTTCGCGCAGCCGGGTGCGCGCCTTGTGAAGCTGGGACTTGGAGTTGCCGACGGAGCAACCCATAAGGTCCGCAATTTCGTTGTGTTCGTAGCCTTGTACATCGTGGAGGACAAAAACGGTCCGGTAACCCGGAGGGAGCTTCTCGATGGAGCGTTCGAGGTTGACGCGGTCGACGGCGCCAGAGAGGCGGAGATCGGGAGCGCCCACATCGCGTTTTGGAGCAGAATTCTCAGCATCGGGGTCAATGGTCTCTTCCAAAGAATCGGTGGGAAGGGACTTCTTACGTAAACGCATGAGGACGACATTTACAGTCATCCGGTGCAACCAGGTAGAAAAGGCCGATTCGCCGCGGAAGGTACTTATCTTGCGGAAAAGCTGCAGAAAGGCTTCCTGGGCGAGATCTTCAGCGTCAGCAGGATTGCTGACCATCCTTAAGCAGAGGGCGTAAACGCGACGTCCGTGTAGCTGGTAAAGGAACTCGAAAGCCGCAGCATCGCCCGCCTGAGCATGACGGATAGCTGTCGCTTCCGTCCACGCAACCGGTTCGGCTGGTCTTTGTCGGGCCAACTGTCCAATGGCGGCGCTATTAGTAGTTCGGATGCGCCGAGTCCCCCCGAAAGTTGTCCCTGGAATGGCGGTCGAGGCACACATATGAACCTATAGAAGGCAAGTGACGCCCATAGGTTGCATGAGGAGGCTAGGCCCCCAGGGTGAATTTCATTGTCCCTTGATGAGAGTCATCCGTCTATGGGCAAGATTGCTGACGGGGGCTGGGTAGCTGCACGAAGCATCGCCCATAAGGTGGCGGAGGGAGAGGTTGAACTCCACGAGCTGTACATCGGGAAGGACGATTAAGAAGCACTTGAGAAGAACAATGGATTCACGCAGGCAAGTATTAAGGTCGTAGTGCGCAGCCTGGAGCGATTTCCAATCCAAATCCTCTTCCAGGGAGCTGTCGTCGTTGAGTTCGCCGGAGAGCCGAATATAAGAAATGGAAAGATCGGTGACTAGTTCGAGCAGGACGGAGAGTTTGTACTGAAATTGGGATCTATGAGTGAGCAGCAATTTACTGAAAAGAGCGTTGAAGCGAGCGGCGCGCTGGCTGCCAGCAAGTTGAAAATTATAGGCGGCCAACGGGGCTAAGTTTGGCGCGATGCCGAAGTGGCGCGCGTGAAGCTGCATGGCGCGCAATGAGCCGAGAAGGGGATGCGAGAGGCGGTCGCAAAGAGCTGGAGAAATTCCCAAGAGGTCATGGGCGTGAGAGTTGCGGCCCATTCTTCGGAAGCCGAGAGCTTCGTCGAGGTTTACACTCCATATACGGTAGGCCGTTTCAAGATGGCGAACCGCACGAAAAAAACTTTCATCCTGTGCTGTGGAAAGTGAAGAATTCCAATCCTGAATGACAGACGGATTTCTCCGGATGGCAAGTTGGGCGGCCATAATGGAATCTCCACGACGAGAAGATGATCGCGAGTATAGCAAAAGTCTTTATCAGTTTAAAAAATTAATAATAGTTTCCAAACGGTACTATTCCTGTTCCAAAATGAAACTGGCCAGCATGGGGAAGTTCTGGGCGTTTCCTTGCTCTGACGGAGCACCCCCTTTATACTCCCTCAGTATTAATCTGGAAAGGAAATCTGGACACTTGCAATTCGAACCGCGGGACCAATTTGAGCAACGACAGAAGAAGCTGGAGCAGATACAAGCTCTTGGGTATGAAGGGTTTCCGCGAGAATTCCGGTGGACGAATACGCCTGCCGAACTTGTGGAAAAGTACGGAGGAGTTACGGCCCAGGACTTGGAGGCGAACCGCGTGGAGGTTCGCGTGGCCGGCCGGATTGTGTCTTTCCGGTTGATGGGAAAGGCTGGATTCGCGCATCTTCAGGGAGCCGGCAATCGAATTCAGATCTACGTAAAGAAGGATGTGGTTGGGGATAGGGGATTTCAGCTGTTCCAATTGCTGGATCTCGGTGATCACATTGGTATCCGCGGACATTTGTTCCGGACGAAAACAGGAGAACTGTCGGTGTGGACGGAGGAAATTTATTTCTTGTCGAAGGCGCTTTTGCCGTTGCCGGAGAAGTGGCACGGCCTTGTGGATATTGAGACGCGCTACCGCCAGCGCTATGTGGATTTAATAGTTACCCAGAAGTCGAGGAAGGTGTTCGAGACGCGTGCGCGGATTATTCGGGAGTTGCGACAGTTTTTTGACGGACGTGGATATATAGAGGTGGAGACGCCGATGATGCACCCGATCGCGGGTGGCGCGGCGGCGCGGCCGTTCGTTACACACCACAACACGCTGGATGTGGATTTATATTTGCGGATTGCGCCGGAGTTGTATCTGAAGCGGCTGACCGTAGGGGGATTCGACCGGGTGTATGAGATCAACCGGAACTTTCGGAACGAAGGAATTTCGACGCAGCATAATCCCGAGTTCACGATGCTGGAGTTTTACGAGGCGTATAGCAATTACAAGGACTTGATGGAGCTGAACGCAGAATTGCTGGCGAAGCTGGCGAAGAGCATTACGGGTTCGACGATCGTGAAGTACGGAGAAGATGAGCTGGATTTTGGAAATTTGCAACGGCTGAGCATGCGCGAGGCGATTGTGAAGTATTGGCCGGAGGGAGCCGGAGTGGCGCCTACGCCAGAGGAACTGGCGGCGCGAGGCGGTGCGCAACAGGCGACGGAGCGGTACAACGTGTGGGCGAAGGCGAATCACGCGGAATATGCTGCGTCCAAGGGCAAGTTATCCGATGGAGAGTGGACAGGGCTGCTTTTCGAGACGATTGCGGAAGATAAATTGATACAGCCGACCGTGCTGTATGACTTTCCGACGGAGATTTCACCGCTTTCGAAGCAGAAGCCGGAAGATCCGACGCTGGCGGAGCGTTTTGAGATTTACGTGGCGGGAATGGAGATTGCCAACGGTTTCTCTGAGTTGAATGATCCGGCGGAGCAGGAGCGGCGTTTTCTGGAGCAGATTGCGCGCGGCGGGGATGAGATGCCGAAGCAGTTGGACGTAGACTACATCCGGGCGCTGGCTCACGGGTTGCCGCCTACGGCGGGCGAGGGATTGGGCATCGACCGTCTGACGATGTTGTTGACGGATTCGCATTCGATTCGCGACGTGATCCTTTTCCCGTTGCTGCGAGCGGAAGCGAATCGCGATGGTGGGCAGACTGAAAGCGATCATGCATAAGGACCGGCAACGCCATGGGATTTGAGTGGTTCGTGGCGCGGCGGTATCTGAGTTCTCCAGACAGACCGGCAATCCTTCGATTAGTAACCTTATTTTCGGTATTGGGTGTGGCTGCGGGTGTGGCTACGCTGGTGATCGCGTTGGCCATGAACAGCGGATTCCGCGAGGCGCTGCAGGAGCGTCTACTGGGGGTTTCTGCGCACGTTTCGTTGACCGAGCCGGGATCGGGTGGGATTCACAATTACGCGGCGTTGGCGGAAAAGCTCGAGAGCATTCCTGGAGTGCGATCGGTTACGCCGGCGGTCTACCAGACGATGCTGCTGACGTTTGGCGGGCAGGCGCGCGGGATTGTGACCAAAGCGATCGATGTGGAACGGGAGCGGAAGGGCGATACGGCGCTGCAGCATCTGGCTGCGGGAAAGCTGGACTTCTCCGGAGACAAGGATGGAGTCGAGGGAATTCTTGTCGGGAAGCAACTCGCGGATGAGTGGAAGATGCAGCCTGGGGATTTTGTGACGCTGCTGAGCCCGCAGGGGCGGTTGACTCCGTTTGGATTGATGCCGCGGACGAAACGATTTCGCGTGGCGGGAATTTTCGATTCGGGATTTTACGATTACGACGAAAACTGGAGTTTCATCGGGCTGGGGGCGGGGCAGGCGCTCTCCGGAGCGGGCGACATCGTAAATGTGCTGGAACTGAGGATTGAAAAGCCCGAGAAGGCTGGCGAGGTGGCGCGCGCGGTGGAGCAGGTGGCGGGAGCGAGCTTCACGGCGACGACATGGATGGAAGAGAATCGCGCGCTGTTCCGGGCGCTGCGGCTGGAAAAGCTGGTGACCGCGATTTTTATCGGGCTGATTACATTTGTGGCGGGGCTGAATATTCTGGTAGTGCTGTCGATGACGGTGACGGACCGGGCACGGGACATTGCGGTGCTGCTGGCCATGGGTGCGAGGCGGAAACAGATTCGCGGGATATTCCTGCTGCAAGGGATCGTGATCGGGGCGAGTGGTACGGTGCTGGGATTGGTGGTGGGCTATGCGTTCGCGTTGTTGTCGGGGCGCTATCGCTTGATTCCGTTGGATCCAGAAGTGTATGCGGTGCCGTACGTGCCGTTTCACCCAAGTTTTGCGGATGGGGTGTGGATCGCGGCGGTGGCGCTGGGAATCGCGACCGTGGCGACGCTGCTGCCTGCGCGGGAGGCGTCGCGGCTGCTACCTGTGGAAATCCTTCGTTTTGAGTAAGATAGGAGAATTTGTGGGGTGGGCTAGGCTGAGGGGCATTTGGAAGCGGATGTGCACTTAGGAAGGCGCACGGGGAAGTGACCCAACAGGGGAAACAGAGCCAGGCTGAAACACTTGGAGAATGGACTGTAAACTGTTGGCAGGAAGGGGTTTGACGCCGTCCCAGATGCGAACACTTTTCGCGCGTTTCGGGGTCGGCAGTTCCGGGGCGGAAACGGGAAAAACTTAGGCGATTCGTGACCGCACCTGTCTGGGAGCAGAAATTCCGCAGCGCGAGAGTGGCGCATCCAATAAGTAGGCGAGCAGGAAGTAGAAGAGCGATTAGTCGGTTATCGAGGGCAGAGTTTGAAAGCATTTCAGGATTAGAGGGTTTCGAAAACGAGCATGATTGCCGCAGCGACACAAGGCGAGACAAGAGGAAATGGACAAGCGGTGCTCGAGGCATGTTCGTTGAGCAAAAGTTATGGATCGGGCGGAAAGAAATTAGATGTATTGGTAGACGCAAATCTAATTTTGCGTGAAGGCGAGATGGTTGCGGTAGTTGCACCGTCCGGCGCGGGGAAAAGTACGTTGTTACATTTGCTGGCCGCGCTAGACACTCCAACGAGCGGTACAGTATACTTTGCATCGAAAGCGATTCAATCGTATGAAGAAGCGGCGCTAGCGGAATTTCGCAATCGCGCCGTGGGGTTTCTCTGGCAGCGGCACCAGTTGTTGCCGGATTTTACGGCAACAGAAAATGTAGCGATGCCGCTACTAGTGCGTGGAGAGCCACAGGAAAAAGCGCGCGGGGATGCGCGCCGGTGGCTTGCGGAGGTTGGTCTGGCGGACCGATCCGAGCATCGCGCAGGAGAACTTTCGGGAGGGGAACAGCAGCGCGTCGCAATGGCCCGGGCGCTCGTCACTGGGCCAAAAGTGCTGCTGGCAGATGAACCTACCGGAGATCTGGACGAGGAGAATGCTTGGGCTGTGTTCGAGCTGCTGCAGAGATTGCACCGGAGTGAACGCCTTACGTCGTTAATTGCGACGCACAACCTGGCGCTGGCGGCACGGTGTGATCGAGTGGTGGGACTGGAACATGGTGTTCTGCGGACTCGCAGCGTGAAGAACGAGGCGAGCGAAACCCCAGGGGGAGAAGCGAGTTAATCGTGTTTGAAAGATATACGGAAAAAGCACGTCGAGTCATTTTCTTTGCGCGATACGAGGCCAGCCAGTATGGAAGCCCGTACATCGAGACCGAGCATTTGCTGCTAGGTTTGATGCGCGAGGATAAGGCGCTGGCGAACCGCTTCCTGCGCCAGCAGGGTTCGATCGAATCGATTCGAAAAGAAATTGAAGCGCGGATCACCATTCGGGAGCGCATTTCAACGTCGGTTGAAGTGCCGCTGAGCGCGGAGTGCAAGCGCATCCTGAACATGGCCGCGGAAGAAGCGGAGCGCCTGGGCCACAAGCACGTGGGCACGGAGCACCTGCTGCTGGGGATTTTGCGCGAGGAGAAATGCTTCGGCGCGGAAATCCTGATGGAGCGCGGGTTGCGGCTTTCGGCGCTGCGGGAAGAGTTGGCGCGCACTACCGGAGAAAAGACCACGGCGCAAAGACCCAAAGAGACTTCCTTGCTGGCGGAATTCAGCCGGGATTTGACGGCCGCCGCGGCGGAAGGTTCTCTCGATCCGTTGGTTGGACGCGACGGCGAAGTGGAACGGGTGGTGCAGATTCTTTGCCGCAGAACGAAAAATAATCCGGTGCTGATTGGCGAACCGGGCGTGGGGAAAACCGCGATTGTCGAAGGGTTGGCGCAGAGGATTTCCGATGGCGACGTGCCTCCGTTTCTTGCGGAGAAGCGGATACTTTCGCTGGACTTGTCGCTGATCGTGGCGGGAACGAAATATCGCGGACAGTTTGAAGAGCGGCTAAAGACCATCATGAAGGAATTGATGGAGAGCCAGAACTCCATCGTATTTATTGATGAGTTGCACACCCTGGTGGGAGCTGGTTCGGCGGAAGGATCGCTGGACGCGGCCAACATTTTGAAGCCAGCATTGTCTCGCGGAGAAATTCAATGCATCGGCGCGACGACGCCGGGCGAATACCGGAAATCGGTTGAGAAGGATCGCTCGCTGGAGCGGCGTTTTCAAGCAGTCAAGGTTCCCGCGCCAAACGAGGAAGAAGCGGTACAGGTGATCAGCGGCGTGCGTGAGCGGTACGAAAAGTTTCACGCCGTGAGTTACACCGACGAAGCCTTGAAGTACTCCGTTTATCTTTCCAATCGTTATATTCCGGACCGCTTCTTGCCGGACAAGGCCATCGATTTGATAGATGAAGCGGGCGCACGAGTGAAATTGCGCCAGGCTTCGGTGCCGGAAGAAGTCGGCGAAGTGCAGAAGCGCGTGAAATTCATTACGCATCGCATGGAATCGGCGATTGCCGCGCACGAATTCGAAAAGGCGCGCTTTTATTCCGAGGAAGAGCGCAAAGAGAAGGAAAACCTGCGGGTGCTGCGGGAGCGGTACAAGCTGGATGACGCTTCTACGGGCATCGTGACGCGGGAAGACATTGAAGATGTAGTGTCGCGCTGGACGGGCATCGCAGTGAGTGCGATTAAAGAAGACGAACAACAGAAACTGTTGCGCATCGAACCGGAACTACACAAGCGCGTTATCAGCCAGGACAAAGCGATTACCGCGCTGGCACGAGCCATTCGCCGGAGCCGCGCAGGGTTGAAGTCGCCTTCGCGTCCGGTAGGCTGCTTTTTCTTCCTTGGGCCCACGGGCGTTGGCAAGACGGAAGTTGCGCGACGACTGGCGGAGTTTCTGTTTGGCTCAGAGAAATCGTTAATCCGATTCGATATGTCCGAATTCATGGAGAAGCATTCCGTGTCGAAACTGATCGGGGCGCCTCCGGGATATGTGGGCTACGAAGAAGGCGGACAGATGACGGAGCGGGTGCGGCGCACACCGTACTCGGTAATCCTGCTGGATGAAATCGAGAAGGCGCATCCTGACCTGTTCAACATACTTTTGCAGGTGTTTGAAGACGGCCAGTTAACGGATGGATTGGGGAACACGGTCGATTTTCGAAACACCATTATCATCATGACTTCCAATTTGGGAGCGCGGCATTTGCAGAAGCGCACTTCGATAGGTTTCCAGGCGGGAATGGACGAAGCCAGCCTGCGCAACATGGAAGAACTGGTGATGGGAGAAGTGAAGCGAGCGTTCAATCCGGAGTTTCTGAACCGATTGGATGAGGTTATCCTCTTTAATCCGTTGAGCGATGACGACCTGCTCCGCATCGTCGATCTGTTGGTTGGTCAGATGAACGACACGCTGATACACCGGCAGGTGCAGGTGGTGTTATCGCCGGAAGCAAGGCAATGGATCCTCGAGAAGACGTGTGCGGACCGGAGCTATGGAGCAAGGCCGCTGCGACGGGCATTACAGAAATATGTGGAAGACCCGCTTTCCGAGGCTCTCATTCAGGGTGGGATACAGAGGCCTGCGACATTACAGATTTATGTCGCCGGTGAGGCTCTCGCGTTCCGGCCAGTAGGTGAGGCAACCCCGGTAGTCCACTAACGAATCTGACGCAGCACGTGTGACCGCGAAGCGGATGAAGCGCTTGAAGTCCGCGAAGCAGTTGACGCAGTCGGCCCGATCGGGTGCGGCGGGAGAATAGCAAATTGGGTTTGGGGGCGCGGCCTTGAAACACTTAAAGGCCGCTAAAAGGATAGTCTGTTTGCGGCTGAGGGTGGACGCATCGCGTGCATCGCGATGGCCTGTCTCTTTTTTCTGTGCGTTGGCTCTCTTGCTGATTGGATTCAGTACACCCGCCTCGACGTTACATACCGCCGAAGAAAATTCCAAGGCTTCCCCGCAAAAGCTGCCCTACCTGATGCATGCCTCGTTTGATCCGAATGATGTCGGGGAAGAAAAATTCGAAGATTACACCGCAAAAGCGGCTCAAGCCGGTACACAGACACGTCAGCCACGGGGCGACAATCCGCAACAAGGGAGAGAGATTATCGACCGAATCGATTTCGTCGGTAATCGAAGAATTCGGACGGACACTTTGAAAGCGCGCATCTTCAGCCGCGAAGGCGATCCCTATAACGAAGAGACATTGCGACGAGATTTTCAGGCTTTGTGGAACACCCAATTTTTTGAAGATGTGAAACTGCACGTAGAAGACTCGACAAAAGGACCCGGCTATAAAACGGTGGTATTCGAAGTGAGGGAGCGTCCGGTGATCCGACGCATCCGTTACGACGGAATTCACTCGGTTTCGGAATCGGACATTCTTGACCGGTTCAAGGAAAAGAAAGTCGGACTGACGGTAGAGAGCCAGTTCGATCCGACGCGCATCAAGAAGGCCGAAGTGGTGCTGAAGGAGTTGCTGGGCGAACACGGCCACCAGTTCGCGACGGTAACGCCGCAGTTTGAGAAAATAGCTTCAAGTAACGCGGTGATCCTGGTTTTCAAGATCGCGGAAGGCCCGAAGGTAAAAGTAGGCAAGATCATGTTTACGGGCAATCATGCGTTCAGCGATCGGAAGTTAATTCGCGCGATGCGGCACGACCGGCCGTATGCGATCCCGTTGTACATCACCGAGATCAACGTGATGTCCAAAACGTACGATCACGACAAACTAACCGAAGACATTGGCGTGGGAATCCAGGGGCTGTATCAAGACAACGGGTATTTCCGCGTGGTGATCCTGGATCCAAAGCTTGAAAACATAGACACGGAAGGCTGGAGATGGGGCATTCCGCTTGTTGCGGGACGCACGGCCGGTAAGGCAGTGAACATCACGATCCCCATCGAGGAAGGCGAGAAATACAACATGGGGACGTTGAAAATCGTCAGCGCGGACCCGGACAAGGCGCTTTCACTGAAGGTAGATGCGCTTAAGGGTGCGTTCCCGTTGCATCCGGGAGATGTTTTTTCCGCAGGCAAAATTCGGAAGGCCATGGAGAGTTACACGAGCATCTATGGGACGTACGGGTTCATCGATTTCACGCCAGAACCGGGATTCGATATCAAAAACGCCGAGAAAGTTATCGACGTGACGCTGAAATTCGACGAAGGCAAGCAGTATTACGTGCGGCGAATCGAATTCAGCGGGAATACGACGACGCGCGACAAGGTGATCCGGCGCGAACTGCTTATCGACGAAGGGCAGTTGTTTAACAAGCACGCGTGGGAAATCAGCATCCTAAGGCTGAACCAACTGGATTACTTCGACAAACTGGACGCCGATAAGGCTGCGGAGATCAAGCGGAATACCAAAGATGGCACGGTGGACCTGCTGCTGAAGTTGAAGGAAAAGGGCAAGCAGTCGATCGGGTTGCAGGGCGGCGTTAGCGGACTGGCCGGCGGATTCATCGGATTGACCTACCAGACCAACAATTTCCTGGGTTTGGGTGAAACACTGACGCTGTCGGCGCAGGTCGGAGCGTACCAACGGAATTATACGTTTGGGTTTACGGAGCCGTATTTGTTCGATCGCCCAATCAGCACCGGATTCACTATTTTTTCGTCGCTGTACAAATACAACCAGGCGCAGCAAGCGGCGCAGGTATACGGGCAGTCGGTCAGCATCAATCCACAATATATTCAGAACTACAATCAAGACAGCACCGGGTTTACCGCCTTTGGGCAATATCAGCTGAAGAAATTCTCGTTTACGAAACTGGGACTGACGTACGGGCTGACGCACACGAACATAACCGCGTATAACAACGCTTCGGAATTGCTGTTTACACAATTGCAGTACCGTTCGGTGGCGGGCCCCAGCGCGTTGAACGGAATTCTTGCCAGCACTATCAGCGCATCGCTCAGCCGCAGCACGGTGAACAGCCAGCTCAGCGCCACCAAGGGGAAAAGCTTTTTCTACCAGCTCTCGTTCACGGGGGGGCCGCTGGGGGGCAACGTGAACACCATCACGAATACCGGCGAGTTCAAGTATTTTCACCCGATCAACAAGAAGGGACGCAACGCCATCGGGGTGCGATTCCTTGGAGCGTACACCACGGGATACGGAGGGAAAGAAGTGCCGCCGTACAGCCGCTTCTACATGGGCGGGGAAAATGATCTGCGAGGGTTCGACATTCGCGCGATTTCGCCGGTGACGTATATCCCGAGCGTGGTGACGCAGCCGATTCCGATTACGCTCAATACGCCGTTAAGGACACAAGTGATTGTGCCGCTACAGACACTGGCGTACTCGATCACGTTCCCTGGCGCGGATATGCAGGCGGTCACAAGCTTCGAATACCGCATACCCATCGCGGGGCCGGTAAGCATGGCGTTGTTCACGGACTTCGGCACGGACGGAATCGTCAACAAGGGCGGACTGAAACTGGATCCGACGGGCGTTGCCAATATCAACCAGCAATTCCCACTTGTGAATCAAAGCGAGCAACTGCAAATTGCGTCGGGGACGAATTTCAAGCTGCGCATGTCCAGCGGCGTGTCGTTCACAGTGAACCTGCCGATTGTGCAGGCACCGTTCGTCATTTATTACGCGTACAACCCGCTGCGTTTGCACGAAACAATCGTGGCGCCGAACGAGATTGTGAACACGACAAATTTGTTCCAGACCTGTAAGTCGCTGGGGCTGCTGGATCCATTGCATCCGGATCAATGCAGTCCGTTGATCTTGGGGCCGTTGCAGAATGTGTTGCAAAATCCGGGGCGCCTGAATTATTTCGAACCGTCGCACACGTTCCGGTTCACGGTAACGCGCTCGTTCTAACTGGATTCCATTGGGGCAACGGGGATAGAAGAGATTCGCATCAAGAAATAAACAGGCAGGATACGCGGATAAGGCCGCGCATCCTTGGGGGAGAGATCATTCATGAAGGTTCGAACCTTGAAGCTGGCCGCGTGTTTGTTGGTGGTCGCGGCGGGAATGTGGTTGAGCGGGTGCGGAAGTTCCAGCGCGAACGTGGTGTCGGTGGCGGTATCGCCGTCTGGCGTGACGCTGATTGCGGGGCAACAACAGGCATTTACGGGAACGGTGTCCGGGTCGACGACGCTGACTATGACATGGACGTGCACGTTCACAACGACAACGACGGACTCGACGGGGAAAGCGACGACATCGGCAGCCGCACCATGCACCTCACAGCAAGGAACGTTCACGGTTTCGACGGATACCACCGTGGTGACCTTTACGGCGCCAGCGCTGGCGAACTTTCCGACGGTGCTGCCGGCGATTACGCTGACAGCAACCGCGGACGCGGACAAGAAGAAAACCGGTACCGCGGCGATCAACCTGGATTCCGGGATTCGCGTTTCTGTCACGCCGACGACCGTGAATATTCCGGTTGGAGTGACACCCGCGGTGACGGAGCGATTTATCGTGACGTTGTTAAACGCTTCGGCGACGGACATTCAATACAGATTGGTTCAGCCGAACAGTGCGTCGACCAACGTGAACGACACGACGGCGAATCCGCTGTCGGATCCGTGCGTTCCGACATGCGGAACGATTGACGCGACGGGTGTGTACACGGCACCGGCGACGTATCCGACGGCCACGGTTCCGGCTGGGAGCGTCTCGACCGCGGTAAATGTGCTGAACGTGGTGGCCTGGTCGCTGCGCGATCCAAATCACTTCGCGCTTTCGACGATTACGCTGGTAAATGTGACGACCACGAACGCGGTAACGTTCAGCAGTATTTTCCCAACGCAGGTGGCCGCGGGCGGAGTGGCCGCGGATATTTTCCTGAATGCAAAAAACCTGCTGAATACGACGACGATTAATTTCATCGATCCGTTCGGAAACGTGACCAACCTGACGAGCGCGGCGAACCAGGTGTTTACGATTCCAATTACCGCGGCATATTGCACGAGTTCGACGACGGTGACTTGCGACGCGTCGATTGTGACGCGGGTGCGGCTGAATGCAGCACAGTTGGCGGTCCCTGGAAAGGCGTCCATTCAGATTACGGGGATTCCGGATCCGAATAATGCGGGACAGACGATCACGGTTAGCAAGGAGTTGGACTTGGTGTACGCCAGCCCGGCGCTGGTTGCGGCCGTACCGGACAGCTTTCCGCTGGGAGTGGATACATCGATTCTGACGAACGGCGGATTTTACGGCGGCGGAAACCGTCCGATCGTGCAATTTCAATTTAACGGCAATCCAAGCATTACGGCGTCGGGAACAGTTGGTAACTCGAGACAGGTTTCGGGACCACTCAGCGGCAGCCAGATACAAAGTCCCGGACTGTATCCGGTTTCGGTGAACAGCACGGCTCCACTGGGGGCAGCGCCACCTTTTAACCCACCGCCATTTCCGACAGTTACGACAAACGTAGCGGTGCAACCGAACTTCAGCGATATTCCCGCGACGTTTGTACCGCCGGCGGTGGCGATGCCTGGAGGCGCAAATTCGCTGCCAAGCAGCATCGTGATCAACCCGGTAAGAAACTATGCGCTGATCACGGAACAAGGAACGGGCGTGCTGCGAGTAGCGGACATTTCCAGCGGAACGCCAGTGTTCACGAATTCCTTGCTGCTGCCCTGCGGGACTGCGGGAGCGCCGGTGAATTGCAATCCGACGGGCGTTGGGTACACGGATAGTCTGGCGTTGGTCGCCGGGCAAGACACGGCGGTGGTGGTGAACAGCACGGACCAGAGCCTGACGCTAGTGGCGGTGCCGAGCGCGACGTTTATCGCCAAGATCGATATGAGCGGATTGTTGACGGCGGTGCCTGGCGGGACGATTCCCGCACCGTTTGCGATTGGAGTGGATCCGGCGACAAACCTGGCGCTGGTGGCGTACAGCAATTCGAATGTCGGATTCATCGTGGATTTACGGACGTACAATTCGGCGAATCCCCAGCCGACAGCCTGTTTTAAGACCGGGCAAGTGGCACCGTGCGTAATCGCTTCGGTTTCGTTGACCACCGGACCGACGCCGCAAGTGATCATGCAGCCAAATGTGCCATTGGCGTATGTAACGCCAGGAGGATCCGGGAACACGACGGTAGTGAACCTGTTGTCGAAAGACAATTCGTCGACGATCGCGGCGGGGCCTGTTGGCGCGGTGCGCACCAACAATGTGGTCACGGTGGTAACGACCAATCCGCATGGGATTAATCCGGCGACAGGTGGAACGGTACTCGTTTCGGGGATTACCACGACCGGAGGAACTTCCGGACAGAGCGACATGAACGGAACGTATCTGGTGAATGGCGGAAGCGTGACGGATCCGTTCACATTTTCTTACACACAGGCGGCGCCGCAAGGGCAGACGCTGGCGAACGAAACGGGTGGAGGCGGCTCGGTACAGTACGGAAGTTCGTACTACGCATTCAACACCACGTCCACGGCGGTAGGTGGAGCAATCAACCCGGTTACAAGATCCTTTGCGTACGCGGATCCTAATTCGTCCTCAGCGCAACTGAGTTTTATTCAGACGTTGGACCAGAGTGTACTGACAGCGACGCTGCAGGTGAACGCCTGCAACACATGCCCGACGACGAATCCGACGGCTCCCGAGACGGGGTTCCGTTTCGTGGCGTTCGATCCGTATACGAACGTGCTGATCGCGTTTAATCCGAAGGACCCGCACGATGAGATTTCGTTCGTGAATCCGGGAGGCGCGACGGCTGGGGCGACAGTGATTCCGTATCGTATTTCGCCGGCAATCGGAACGGGGCAAGTGGGAACGGGAACATATACCCCGGCTGGAGCAACCGCACCGGTATCGGTATTTGGCGGTCTAGCGTATAACCCGAACACCAAACTGGTGCTTGCAGCCAATGCCGGAAGCGGGACGCTGACCTATTTCAACTTGAATCCGAGCGGGAATTTCAGGGTGCCGCAAATTTCCGGGATTACGATAACTGCCGGGGGAATTGCGAATGCGCAGCCGCCGTTGGCGACATCTTCCACTCCAACTCCACCGAAGGCGGTGTGCGATCCAACGAATCCGAAGGGAGCCTATTCGACGTGCCTGCCTCAAGCGGTAACGATGGGCCAACCGGCGGCGGCACGCGTGTTCGGGAAGGGGTTCACCAGCGGGGCAGTGGTTGCCCGGCTTGATGCCGACGCGACCGGCGTAACTGTGACAGGGGTGGTGAGCGACACGGAAGTGGACATAGCGATTGCGGCGTCGCGCATAGGCGTGCCGCACGACTATGCGTTGGACGTGACTGTGGGCGGGGTAGCATCAAATACAACCGACCTATTTGTGATCGGAGTGCAGGACCTGAGCAGCGCGTGCACAACGGCACCAGCGCAGCCGGAGGGAGTGGCGATCGACTCGCAGCGATCCATCGCGGTGGTCACCAACTACGGGTGCAACAACATTTCCATCATCAACCTAGACACGACGGGAACGGTGTATCCAGGGAAGACATATGGATCGACGCTGAGCACGCTCGCGGTGGGCAATGGGCCTATGGGCGTCGATGTCATTCCCCGACTCGGGTATGCGGTCACGGCGAACAATCTCGCCGGGCCTCCGGGCACGGTGTCGATTATCGACATCAGCAATCCGCTGGCTCCAAAGCTGGCGGTGCCGGATGTGAGCGCAGGACTTTCGCCGATGGGAGTGGGCATCGATCAGGATCACGCGTTTGCACTGGTGGCGAACAATGGATCGAATACGATATCGGTGATCGATCTGACGGTACTGTTTGCGCCGACGGTATCGACCCCTGTGGCGGCAACCGTCGCCGCAGGCGGAGCGCCGACAGCGATTGCGATTGATCCGAACCGTGCGGTGGCGGTAGTGACCAACCTGCAAAACTCCGGCACGACGGCAGCATCCGCTGGGTTGGACGTGGTCAACTTGAGCGTATGGCCGCCGACGCGGAATTCTTCGACGTCGCTATCCGGGTTGACGGCATTGGCTTCGGGCATCGCATACGACCCGGCCGTGAATCCAGCGGTGTTTTATGTGACCTCCAGCCAATTAAACGTAATTTTCAATTTCAATCCGGACACGGGTTCGACCACGTCCACAGCGGTGGGAATTAACCCGTTCTCAATCGCTTACAACTACCAGACCGGAACGATGTTTACCATCAACACAGGCACGACGCCGCCAGTGGACGGAACGGTGCTTACACAGAACGCAGGGAGTACGTCGGTGGTGGATACGCAAACCTCCAAGACGCGGGCAACGCTGGCGATCAGCAGTCAATCGCAGTTTGCGGCGGCGATGCAGAACCTGACGAATACGGCGGTGATGGTAGATCAAAATAATAACCGGTTGCTGATGATACCGATGCCGAAGTAGGAGAAGAGGGGCCGCCCGAAGACAGAAAAAAAAGCTTTCTTCAAGGGCTAAAGCCTGTTTCGGTGGAGGTTCTTCGCCGGGGCTGAAGCCCGGGCCTCCTGAAGGGAAGAAGTTTTTCATGGGCCGTTAGCGTTTTTGCTGAAATAGGGAGTGATTGCGAGGGTATTCGAGAGTTCGCTATACTGACAGCTTTGGGAAGTGGTGGCGGAAACGCGTGGGCAGAGTGGCAACGCGAACGTTCCAAAGCGGGCAGGTTGCATATCCGCGCAGAATTCTTTTTTGTGCTTTTTTGCAGAAACTCGGATTCCAGGTTTTTGGTCAGATATTCGGTCAGGAAATAATAGGCGTGCGACACCTCACGGCAGACAGCCGGCAGGGAAAAGCGTGCCGGAAATGAACAAGGAGAAAAAAGTGAATTCCAGAAATATCATTCGCGTGAGTGCCCTGGGCTTTGCATGCATGCTGGGTACGGCAACTGTCCGCGCGCAGGGCACGGCTGCAGCCGGTTCTGCGACCGGAAGCAAGGTGGGGGTCATCAATGTCCGACAAGCGATCGTAGCGACGGCGGAGGGCAAGCAGGCCTCGGCGGAGCTGCAAACGCAGTTTGCGTCAAGGCAAAATGAACTCGAAGGGTTGAACAAACAAGTGAACGATGTGCGGCAGCAACTGGCCGCCAACCAGACGACCTGGAGCGACGAGCAGAAACAGCGCGCGACGGTTCAAGGGCAGCGCCTGGCGCAACAACTGGAGCGCAAGAACAACGAGCTGCAGGAAGACGTGAACGCGGCGCAGGGAGAAGTGATCGACAAGATCGGGCGGAAAATGATGGACGTGCTGGACCGTTACGCTCGCGAGAATGGCTACACGGCGGTATTGGATTCTTCCGCGCAGAACTCACCAATTCTGTACGCTTCCAGTAACGTCGACATAACACAAGACATCATCCGGTTATATGATCAGGCATATCCGGTTAAGGCTGGAGCAGCACCGGCGGCGAAGCCTGCGGCGACTGCGAAGCCTGCACCTACGACGCCAAAGCCTGCAACGCAGGCACCTGCGACGAAGCCGTAACGTTTTTCAACCGCGAGTAATTTCAGAGAAAGGCCCCGGCTCAGCTGGGGCCTTTTCTTTTTTGGAGTTGCGGACGGGGCGCTTCGCGTGAAGAGCGAGCGATAGTTAAGGTTGAGATCCTTCGCCATCCTTGTCGGATGGTCTCAGGATGACGATGGTTTTAGCAGTCCCGGCACTGTAATCGAGAGTCGCAAGATTCATTAGATCGCGCGGACAAGCGAAGCAGTAGCCCTACCGTGAGTGGAGCTGGTTAGCGTATTTGATGCGAGTTATTTTTCGGCTGGGGGTTCTCTTGCAGGTTCCGAGGATTCGGGTTTTGGTTGGTCCTTGGGCTTGTGAATCTTGTTGGAGGTATCCACGGCGAAGAGCATGTAGTCGCTCAGGTAGTGTTTGTGGTGAAAGCGCCGGCCGTGAATCTCGAGATACATGTCCGCGCTCCAAGGAAGCCACAGGCGTTCCGTACCGCTCTGAAAATTCACCGGGCCGTAATCGACAAGGAGATGGTCGCGAGCTAATTGCAGTTCCAAGGAAGGTTCGCGCAAATCAGTTTCGATGCGAAGCAAGTCGAAGGTGGCGGAGGAAATCCACACTCGACCCTTCAAGGGAATTTCGTACACCATGCCATTGCGCTTCCAGGTGCGGATGGAAGGAACGTGGCCGGGCTTCTGAGCAAAATGAATTTGCCATGCGGCCTGGCCGCGGACGTTGGCGATCCCTTCACAGGTATAGTTAAAACTTTCGCGGTAAGCGGGTTGAAGAACGGAAATACCGAGACTGTTGAGTCCGGTGGTCGCCAGGCTAGTGGGAAACGCGCTTAGATTTTCGCCGCCATCGCGTTCTTCCTCGAGATACAAGGAATTGCCGTTAAACGAATGAACGAAAACGATATAGGAGAAATCTCTGGCACGGGACGGCCCGGAGATCCCGAAACGGTCAACCTCCTGGTGTTCGATATGCTCAGTAGCAGTGAATTTTTCAAAATTCCCCAGCTGTTTCTGCATGTGGTACAGCGCACGAGTCAGAACGTCGTCGATTTCGCAGGAAGCGCCGCTGGCCAAGGCGTATTCGCGGCTATCGATGTCGGGCGGAGCCCAAACGCGCTCAGTAACAGGAGCAAGTTCGACAGCGGGCGGATGCGGTGGAGGAAGGGCCACGGCGTACTCGACCCCGGTGTCGGTTTGCTGACGAGAAGCAGTCGCAAGCTTGCGCTTGGCGTCGGCTGCCGATGGGTCGGCGGGGAAAGAGACGATGAGTCGCTGCCAGGTATTGCGGGCATCCTGGTATTTGCCCTCGCTATATTGAATTTCACCCAGAAAAAGGAGAACCGGCCCGGCTTTATTGCCCGCGAGTTGCGCGGCTCGTGCGGCGTGGGGTTCCGCGTCCGCCAGGCGTCCAGCCTGCTGGTAAGCGGTAGCGAGAAGAAGATGAGTTTTCCAATTTGCGCCATTTGCGGCGTAAGCCTGTTCGAAAGTCTTCACCGCCGCAACATTGTCCGAGGCGTCGAGCTGCAGGCGACCAAGAGCCAGTAGGGCCTTTTCGTGAGTAGGCACGAGAGAAATGGCTTTCTCCAGATTCTTTTTGGCCTGGTCGTTCTGCTTCAAGGCAACTTGGCAGCTGGCCAGATAATAGAGGACGTCCGGATTGCTGGGAGCGAGTTGGGCGGCTTTGGTGAAGTGTTTGAGGGCACCCGCGAAGTCGTTCTTGCCGACCAACTCGATGCCTTTGTCGATTTCCGACTGGAGTTTCGGGGTCATGCGTGGCGGTCCACCCGCGGGAACACTGGTAGCCACTTCCGATTCGGGGATCATATAAACGTAGACGGATTGCGAGGTACCGGCGCCCACGACGGTTACATGCTCGAGAGAATCCTTGTAGCCGGTACATTTGACTTCGACTTCGTACTCGCCTTCGAGCACGTTGCTAAAGGTGACCGAGGATCCTTCCCGAGTGGGAGAAGTCAGATTAAAGCTGGTGAAGTTGGAATAGAAGCGGACCAACGCTGGAACGTCCACGGGACCGCCATTTTTGTCGCGCACACCGATGGTGACGTTTACCGGCTGGACGCCGGTTTGAATGCCGATGCCGCGCTGGCCTTGGCTGGGAGCTTGCGCGGATGAGCAGGTGGCCGAGAACAGAGCAAAAATAAGCCCTGACGCCAATGGGAGGCGAATTCCGAAGTAAGTCGAGGAACAACGCATTTCTGACTGACCTGGCCCGAGGAAGGGCTTGGAAAAGAGAGTACGTACGGAGGGACGCGAGGTCAAGAGAAAGGTAAGTCAAGAAAATGTCTCTTGGGAGGGCAGAGAAAGCGGTTAAGCGTAAGAAGTTTCGTGGGTTAAGGGACGTGGCTGGGATGATGTCCTGGTACGTGTTAATCGAGGGGCGTTGGCAGCTTGGGAAACGCGGTAGCTGAGCCGCAGCGTTGCATGGAGTCGCAAAACCCTAGTGCCTTGCAATTGTCTTACACCCGGAATATACTCACATTTCGCTCTGAAACGGGTCGCACCATGAAGTGGGCGCAAGCCCACTTTTTTGTTGCCGCCGGTGGCAGTCAGCATCGTACCGGCCTAGGCCGGGGAGTCTTCGCGTGAATTTGGAAAAGATCCGCGAGGCTGCCGAGAGGGTAGCGCGCTCGGAAGGCCTGGAAGTCGTGGACGTCGAATGGAAGGTTGGGAAACAGCGGTTCCTGCGGGTGTACATCGACAGGTTGCCTCCAGCCAGACCTGCAGATGCGAGCAGCGAAGAAGCAGCGCCCAGTCCCTTTGCGAAGGTCAGCCACGCCGATTGCGAGAAGGTCAGCCAACAGTTAAGCGTGCTGCTGGATGTGGAAGAGTTGGTGCCTGGGCCAAGCTACTTGCTGGAAATCAGCTCACCGGGAATTGATCGGGAACTGAAGAAGCCGGCGGATTTTGAACGCTTTCGCGGGCAACTGGCGAAGGTATCGACGGTCGAAGCGATCGGGGACGCCAAGTTTTTTGAAGGGCGCCTGCAGGGCTTTGCGGATGGAAAAATCCGTATGGAACTGAAAGGCAAAGAGGCTCGAATCGTGGAGATACCGTTGGACGCGGTTCGAAAAGCGAATTTAGTGATCGAATTTTAGGAACGGAATTTAGAACGGACATTACGGGAACGAGAAATGGCGAATCTGCTCTATCAACAAATCGAGATGCTCAGCCGGGAGAAGCACATTGAGCCGGAGGTGGTGATTTCCGCCATCGAAGACGCCATGGTGGTGGCGGCGCGCAAGTTTTACAAGACGGACGAGGATCTGCGCGGAAAGTTCAATGCGGAAAGCGGGCAGGTAGACGTATTTTCGGTACTGACCGTGGTGGAAGAGGTAGCGGACCCGAAGCGCGAAATCAGCGTGACAGACGCGAAGAAAAAGAACCCGAACGCCGAAGTTGGCACGGAGATCCAGACCAACAAGCCAACGGATGTGCTGGGGCGCATTGCCGCACAGACCGCCAAACAGGTGATCCTGCAGAAGGTTCGGGAAGCGGAACGCGACACGATTTTCAACGAGTATCACAACCGGGCGGGCGAACTGGTGACGGTGATCGTGAAGCGCTCGGAAGGGCCGGACCTGATCGTGGACATGGGGCGGACGGAAGCGCGTTTGCCGAAGAGAGAACAATCGAAGCTGGAGACCTACAACATTGGCGAACGGCTGCGAGTGGTGATCCGCACCGTGGATCGCGCAGCAAAAGGGCCGCAGGTGATCGTTTCGCGCGCGGATGCGGCGCTGGTGCAGCGGCTATTTGAAATGGAAGTGCCGGAAATTTATGACGGCACGGTGCAGATTCGGGCTGCGGCCCGCGAGGCCGGCGAACGGACAAAGGTGGCGGTAGCCAGCCGGGACAAAGATGTGGATCCAGTAGGCGCGTGCGTTGGAATGAAGGGCATGCGCGTACAGTCCATCATTCGTGAGCTGCGTGGAGAGAAGATCGACATTATTCCGTACAGCGAAGAGACGGTGGCGTTCGCGCAGAAGGCGTTGAGCCCGGCGAAGGTTACTCGTGTGCAAATCACGGATCCGGAGAACAAGAAGCTAGAAGTGATTGTGGAGGATTCGCAACTGTCCCTGGCGATCGGCAAGAAGGGGCAGAACGTACGGTTGGCCAGCAAGCTGATTGGCTGGGACATCGATATCAAGAGCGAGGAAGAGAAGCGCCGGGAGATCGAAGAGCAGATGACGGCGCTGACCGCGGCGGTGACGCCGCTGACGGTGCTGGGCGGTGTTGGGCCGAAGATGATCGAGAAGCTGGAAGAGGCGGGAATTACTTCGCTGGAGAAACTGGCCAGCATGACGCCGGAACAATTGATGGAGATTCCGGGCATCGGCGAAAAGATGGTGGACAAGATCTATCAGGCGGTGAACCGCTTCTATGAAGGCGGGGATGCCGCAGCCGCTGCCCCAGCGGAGATTGCCGAAGGCGGAGTTGCAGAATCTGCGGAAGCGAGCGCGGAGGGCGAGGAAGAATCCAACCTCAGCGCGAATGCAACGGAAGCGAGCGAGACAGAAGTGGACAGCGCCAGAAGTGAAACGGCGAGCGAAACAGAAACGGCCGGGTCCGCGCACACGACGGAAGAAAGCGCGACTGAGGTCGATAGCGTGATCACGTCCGAAACAGAATCGGCTTCGGAGACACGCTCTGAAGCAGCTGAAGCGACGGAAAGAGAAACTCCGCCGGAGCAGCAGGAAGAGAAAAGTTCCTAAGGAAGCATGACTGACGCATCCCAAGTACGAATCAACGAACTCGCGCGAGAGCTGGAGGTCAAGGCCAAGGCCATTATTGACCTGCTGCCGGGTTTTGGTGTAACGGAAAAGAAAACGCATTCCAGTTCCGTGACCGTGGAAGTAGCGGAGAAAGTTCGCGAGCGGTTAAGAGGCGAAGCAGAACAGGAAGCGGCCGCCGAGGCAGCGGCGCGTTCCGCGAAAGAGGCGGCATCGAGGCCGGCTCCCCGGCGAGAAGTTGCAGCGCCTGCGGCGCCTCCTGCGGTTGCTCCCGCTCTTGCAACTCCAGCGCAGGTTGTGGCGAAACCCACTGCGTCTGCTCCAAGTCCTGTGGCATCGAGTCCGGCTCCTCCGGCGGTAGCGCCGGCAGCTGTGGAACCTGCTGCAGCGCCGAGCGCACCTGCAACAACACAAGCTCCCGTAGCAAAACCAGCAGCGACTGCGGCTCCAACGGCTGCACCGAATGTGCCACTGCGGCCGGCAGCCTCCACCGCGCCAACATCTCCAGCTACGACTCCTGCCGCACAGCGTCCACCCTCAGCACCGCCACGGACTGGTGCCCCTCCGGGGCAACCAATGGCTCGACCGCCACAAGGTGGAGCGTCACCAGCGAATCGTCCGCAGGCCGGTGCTCAACCGCAAGGTGCGCGCCCGGCTGCATCGGCGCCGGGTAGTTCACCGCGCCCGCAGACTCCTTTGCGACCCATGCCAACGGGCGGAAATCGCGGCCCAGTGCCGGGAACCGTTCCGGGTTCGGGTCAGAGAATTGGTGGCCCACGGCCGGGACAGCCCATGCGTCCGCAGCAGCAACCCAGCGGATCTGGTGGACGTCCGTACTCACCACGCCCGACTAGTTCCGGTGGACCAGGCGGCGGACCCGGAGGACCGGGCGGTGCAGGAGCGCCGAATCGATCTTATGGACAGCGTCCGGGAAGCGTGCCGAGCGGGACACGTCCCGGACCGCGCACGCCCGGACGGCCTTCGATGCTGCCGGCGTTACCTGACAGGATGCCGCCTAAGGCGGAGCCCGGCAAACCGCTATATACACGCAAGCCGCAGCAACGACAGCGGCCAATGGCGGACAAGCGGGAGATGGAAGGCGAGCGGAAGTTGCACCCAACGCGGCAACGGCCGGGAGCCGGTGGACGCGGTGCGGCTGCAGCGGTTATTGCGCCGCCTGAACCGCGAGCGCCACGGGAAGTGACGCTGACGGAAGGCATCACGATTCGCGAACTAGCGGAGAAGCTGGATATCCGCGCGAAAGATTTGCTGAAGACGTTGCTGGACCGAGGAGTGTTCGCGAGCATCAACCAGGCGCTGGACGTGCATACGGCGACCGAACTGGCGCAATCGTTTAATGGTGTGGTGTCGGTGGTGTCCTTCGAAGAAGAAATGGTATTGGAAGTAGCGAAGGAAGAGACCAAGGAAAATTTGAAGCCGAGGCCGCCGGTGGTTACGGTGATGGGCCACGTGGATCACGGCAAAACCAGTCTGCTGGACGCGATTCGCGAAGAAGAAGTGGCGGCAGGCGAAGCGGGCGGAATTACGCAGCACATCGGCGCATACAAGGTGCAGGTGGGCGAGCGCAGCGTGGTATTCGTGGATACGCCGGGTCATGAAGCGTTCACACGGATGCGCGCGCGCGGCGCGAAGGTGACGGACATTGTGGTGCTGGTGGTGGCCGCTGATGACGGCGTGATGCCGCAGACCAGAGAAGCGATTGACCACGCGAAGGCCGCGAATGTGCCGATCATCGTGGCGATCAACAAAGTCGACAAGCCGGATGCGCAGCCGGAACGCGTGAAGCGGCAACTGTCAGATTTGGGATTGATGCCCGCGGAATGGGGCGGCGACACCGAATTTGTGGAAGTGTCCGCGAAACAGAAGAAAAATCTGGACAAGCTGTTGGAGATTATTTTGCTGGTGGCGGATTTGCGGGAATTGAAGGCCAATCCCGATGCGCCGGCAGCCGGAACGGTGCTGGAATCGCGCGTGGACAAAGGGCGCGGGCCGGTGGCGACGGTGATGGTGCAGAACGGAACACTGAACAACAGTGATTTCTTTATCGTGGGATCGGTGTTCGGCAAAGTGCGCGCGATGTTCGACGATCATGGACGACCGATCAAGTCGGCGGGTCCGTCCACGCCAGTGGAAGTGCTTGGTTTGCAGGGCGTACCGGAAGCGGGCGATCACTTTCAGGTGACGGACGAAGCGAAGGCGCGGCACGTGGTGGATTACCGCCAGTTGAAGCAGCGCGATGCGGCGATGCGGGCAAGCTCCGGCAGCCGAATTACGCTGGACCAGTTGCACGAGCAGTTGAAGGCCGGGGAAGTAAAGGAATTGCTGCTGATTATCAAAGCGGACGTGCAGGGATCGGCGGAAGTGCTGGGCGAAATGCTGCCGAAACTTTCGACGGATCAGGTGAAGCTGAAGATTGTCAGCGAAGGCGTCGGAACGGTTACGGAAAACGACGTGCTGCTGGCATCGGCGTCGGGAGCGATCATCATCGCGTTCGGGGTACGGCCGGACCGCAAGGCTCAGGACCTGGCGCAACGCGAAAACGTGGACATTCGCACGCACAACATTATTTACGAAGTTTCGGACGAAATTAAGAAGGCCATGGAAGGGCTGCTGGAGCCAGTTATCCAGGAAACGCCGATTGGGCGCGCGGAAGTGCGGAACACCTTCAAGATCAAAGGCTCGGGAACAGTGGCGGGCTGCTACGTGCAGGATGGCGTGGTGCGGCGCGACGCGCAGGTACGCGTGATGCGCGACGGCGTGCTGATCTACACATCGAAGCTCAGTTCGCTCAAGCGATTTAAGGATGATGCCAGCGAAGTGCGTACCGGGTTCGAGTGCGGTATCGTGATTGCGAATTTCAACGACGTGAAAGTCGGCGATAGCCTGGAATTTTTTCAGGTCACGAAGCTTTCCGCCGCGGAAGCCGCCGCCCAAGGGACTGTCTCCGCCCGAAAATAAGGTAGCGCAGGGTTGCTCGGGCCTTCGCGCCCGGGGGTGAATTGCCGTGCCCGTCGGATTGCTCACACTCGAGCTTCATATCGCGGAAGCACAATCGTTGAAAGATAAGAGGCAGGTGCTTCGCAGCTTGAAAGACCGGCTGCGGAATCAGTTTAACGTGGCCGTGGCGGAGTTGGATTTCGAGGATATGTGGCAGCGGTCGGTGGTGGGCGTGGTGACGCTTTCGAACGAAGAGCATCACGTGGAAGAGGCGCTGCAGAAGGTGCTGGCGGAAGCGGATCGGATCTTGGGGCCCGTGCTGATTGCGCATGCCGTGGATTTTTTGTGAACGCCGAGATTCAAAGGCGCCCGCCTCGGAAGGCGGCCGCTACACAAAACAAAAGCGTAAGAGTCGGCATCAGAAGGGTATTGCCATGAGCCCAGATCATCATCGTCATTTGCGGGTGGGCGAGGAAATCGCGCACGAGATCAATGCCATGCTGGCCGGGGAGTTGAAGGATCCCCGGCTGGAAGGATATGTGTCGGTGAGTGAGGTGCGGGTGCAGCCGGATATGAAGCACGCGCGGGTGTATGTGAGTGTCCGCAGCGAGAATAACAAGGAGCAGTCAAACGCGGTGAAGGCGCTGGAACATGCGGCGGGGTATATCCGGAGTGAACTGATCGAACGGCTACAGTTGCGGCGTTTGCCGGAGCTGCATTTCACGCTGGATCTTTCGCAGGAGCATGTGGAGCGCATCGAGCAATTGTTGAAAGAAGTGAAGACCGAGAAGCCCGTGGCTCCGGAACCCAAGACGCCGCAAGAATGAAAGCGCGCAGTTTCGTAGTTCACCCTCCGCAGTTGATTCGCAGTGCACGCAAGGATCTTTGAGAATTTCACAGAAATACTGAGGATCGGATCTCGCTCATGCCGCGCCAGCCACAACCCGCCGCTTTCGATGGCGCGCTCGTCGTCAACAAGCCCAAAGGGAAAACTTCGCACGATGTTGTGGATGCGGTGCGGCGGCTTGTCGGATTCCGGCAAATCGGACATTTAGGAACATTGGACCCGCTGGCGACGGGCGTGCTTGTGCTGTTGCTGGGGAAGGCGACGCGACTAGTGCGCTTTTATACCGGGCGACGGAAGCGATATACCGGCGGATTTCGATTTGGATTCGCGACGAATACTTATGATTCCGAAGGTGTTGCGCAGGGGCCGGACACGGCGCCGGCACTGGACCGTGAAACGCTGGAACGCTTTGCAACCGAATCACTGGGACGGTTTGATCAGATGCCGCCCATTTTTTCGGCGAAGAAGGTGCATGGCAGGCCGGCGTACGAACTTGCGCGCAACAATGAGCCGGTGGAGTTGAAGCCCGCGTCGGTGGAATTGTTCGAGTACCGGTTGCTGGAAGTGGAAGGCAGCATCGCGCGATTTTCGATCGAGTGCTCTTCGGGGACGTATGTTCGTTCGCTGGCGCACGACATGGGACAGAAGCTTGGATGCGGCGCACATCTCGCGGAGATTTGCCGGACCGCGGTGGGAGAATTTTCGCTGGAACAGGCCAACACGCTGGAAGAATTGACCGAGGCCAAGAGCGCGGGAAAATTCGAAAGCCGGATGATTCCGCTGGAAGGCTTGCTGCCAAGTTTTCCGCGGACGCAGGTGCTGCCGGTGCTGGAGAAGCGCGTGCGGCACGGCGGCAAGTTCAACATTTTGCTTTCACAACTGAAGAGCGGCTACCAGGAACTTCCGCCGGGAGCAACGACGGAGCTGGAGTCGGACGGCAATGTGTTGCCGCTGCTGCGCGTGTTTAGCCAGCAGAACAAGCTGATTGCCATCGCGGAAGCAGTGGTGCCACGAACGTATCAGCCGCTGGTAGTCTTTGATCCGCTGCCTTGAAAG
>Ga0210394_10001657_pt1 | contig 34291 bp, 23 predicted proteins | sample IncBWC12MmetaG_FD_160121 | JGI IMG/M metagenome (GOLD analysis project Ga0210394, IMG submission 160121) | Forest soil microbial communities from Barre Woods Harvard Forest LTER site, Petersham, Massachusetts, United States - Inc-BW-C-12-M | ecosystem: Environmental > Terrestrial > Soil >... | reverse complement strand
CGGCCACCCTGCGGTCCGTTCACGAAGGCGATCACGCCGGACGCGCCGCAACAAATGGCTTCCGTGCTCGTCGAACCGGGGACCGCCCCGGCATCCAGCACAATCCCGGTGAGCCCGTGGAACGCCGCTCCAAAAAGGTGTGCCTGGCGTCCGCTTGTTCCCCCGTAGACATGTCCTTGGGAGTTGATGTCGAGCGCGGTGATGCGGCTCTCGTCGTGGGTAATCGGCGTAGTCATGCCGGGCAGGCAAGTGGGAAACGCCACCATCGTGCCCTCGCGGACAAATTGGTGCGCGAGTTCGTTCAGATAATCCTTGATCTCCGGCGAATTAGGATCGAATCTGGATTTCGTCTGCATCGTGGTCGTCCTTAGCCCCACATCCGAATCGGAAGGTGCGCGTTTCTCCGCTTCCGGTCGGCCGGCATCGAGACTTTGAAGATGCCGGAAGGGTGATTTCCAACGTGGCCGAAGAAGAGATCGCCGTTGTGGTCCACAGCGCCGCGGGAAACATAGTGCGCCATGCCCGTGGGATGCTCAAGTCGAGCGACTTCCTCTCGCTTGAGGGTCTGCGGATCGAGGCGCCAGACCACGCCCTCATTCTGTTTCCGTGATTCGGGCATCGGGTTGTGCTTCGAATCGCGCCAGCGCGAGGCCACGTAGTACAGCTTGCCATCGCCCCCGAACGTCAGCCCGCCGCAGTGGTCCCGGTACATATCAATTGGGAAACTGGTGTCCCGAAGCTGCGTGGCCGGCCCGAGGTCCTCGACTCGCGGCCACTCGCCCTCGTTCGGCCAGATGCGCATCAGGCGCGGATTCGGACACCAGGTGGAAGCGTAGACGCATTCGCCGTCGGGCGAGGGCGCCACGTCATAAAACACGCTGTGCCAGCCGGTCTGATAGTTCAGGTCATACGCCAGCAAACCGGGCGAGATTTCCAGGCGGTCCGTCTCAGGCGTGTAGCGCACCAGACGTCCGTAGTCACTACTGGTCCAGACACGATGCCGCTTGTCGAGGAACAGAGCCTGAGGATTGATGGAGCTAATGCGGCCAACGTCGCGTCGCTTGCGGGTGCGAAGATCATAGATGATGAAATGATCGCGCGGGTAACTCATGGCGTAGAGCAGTCCGCGCTCTTCATCGTGCAGTAGGCACCGGCAGCCCTCCTTCGGGATGAGCGTGTCCCACCAGAGAACGCGGTCGGTGCGGGTGTCGAAAGCGAGCAGCGCGGAGCCACGAAAGCAACGCTTCGTGTCGTGCCAGGAGTACCACGGCGAATAAACGGGCAGATCGATGGGCGGGCCTGAAAGATGTGTGGCCATGTACAGGACGCCATCATGCATCGAGGGCGCGAAGCTGTAATGGATCTTGCACTGCGAAGCACGACCTGAGTCGCCAGGATCGTCCACCTTTTCGGCGAGGTCGAAGAGGTAGTCGAGGTCGTCGCGCTGTTCGTTGTAGCGGACAGGCTTGACTACGCCCCCGGGCATGCTCTCCGCGCAAGCAGCCGCATAGATCCGTCCGTCGGGCCCGACGGAAAGCGACCAACAGGTGTCCGAGTTAGGGTGACCTGTGAATGGGTACCACTTGACGGCAAACGGCGTTTCGCTGAGCGCTGGAGCTTCATCCGCCAGCGGGCTAGCTCCAGTCGCCGTCCGACTAGCTTCAGCCCTAAGCGAGGGCGCGAGGCCCGCAGCCAGCACTCCGCTGCCGACTTTCATAAAGGTACGGCGGTCAATTTCCGGTCGTGAACTCATCGATCTCCTTCCGAGCGACGCTGCAAGCCATGCACGTCCCGTCCGTCTCCCCAAGAGTCTGAAATTCCCGATTGGACCTCTGTCCCGCGCATCGTACGCTTCCCCTGTCCTCGACACAACGGACTTGGCACGGACTTGGCGCCAGCGAGATCAGCGGGGTTGGAGGGCTTTCCTGGACTTGGACTTGCAGTCTGGTTACCGGAGATGTGCCGGGGCCTGCAATTTCACAAGTACGGTTCGGCGTTAACCAGACCCTGGTTTCAAGCCGCAATCGGGTAGCCTAGGAGTCTCGAACTAACGCACAGGGGTGGCCCTGTGAAAGTATTTGGCACAATTCTGGCACAATCGGATCAAACACGGCGGATCGGAGTAGCAGTAAACTTGCAAAGTGCTTTAGAATCAATAGTGCACTTCATGTCGGGGCGTAGCGCAGCCTGGTAGCGCGCCTGCCTTGGGCGCAGGAGGTCCCGAGTTCAAATCTCGGCGCCCCGACCACTTACTTTTTTATTATCAATGGACTGTCCCCGACACTTCAGCGTTGGAGACCAACTTGGGTCCAATCTGGGTCCAAATACAAGTCTCTCCACGCTTTCTACTGCGCGACGCTGCTCTTCCGGAATCGCGTGCAAATAAATTTCGCGCGTGATTTCCGGTGCGGAGTGCCCCAACAGTGCCTGCATGGTTCCTATTGGAGTACCTACGCCATCAAGCATCGTCGCGTGGCTGTGCCTCAGAAGGTGCCAAGTGACACCTGAAAGCCCTAACTTCTTCGCGGCAGGCTTCAGGTGCTTGCGTAAGAGATTCCATCGGTCTAATGGCGTCTGATCGCTTTTGGCATATCAGGCTCGTGGCATCAACCGTCGCTGGACGCAGGGCCGCTAGAATTTCCGCCGTCTCTGGTCCAATTGGGATTGTGCGCATGCCTCGCTTCGTCTTGGGTTTGTCGAAGTGACCGTCGTACACCGTTTCAACTACTCGAAGTAGTCGAGCCTTCAAATCGACATTGCCCCATCGAAGCGCAAGCAGCTCACCGACTCTCAAACCCGTTAGCACTAGCAGCAATGTGAACGAGCGTACAGGCTCTCTCAACGCATCAGCGAGCAGTTGCACTTGGACCGGAGTAAGCACGATTCGAGCCGTTCCATATTGCCGTCGTGGGAGCTTCGTCTTCAGAGCAACGTTCTCAGTGACGCAGCCCCATTCTTCAGCTGCTCCAAGAATCTTGCTGAGACCACATTTGAAGTGGTGAACGGTTTCCCATGACAGCCCGCTGTTGAGCTTCCGACTTAGAAATCCTTGCAAATCTCCTCGCGTCAGATCTCTAAGTGGCGATTTTCCAAAAGCCGGAATCAAATGCACGTCGAGCATACACCGATAGTGTTTCTGGGTTGCGAACTTGAGCGTTGGCAAGACCAGCATCCAATCATTCTTTACAAAATCCCCGAATGTACAGACGGACTGTGGTCGAGCATCGCCGCGGTTGATTGCCCTCAACTTCTGAGACAGTACCTGCATTGCTTTACGGCGTGTCGGGAATTCGGCAACCGTTCCGATCACTTCTGATCGCCTCAAACGCCCGAGCGTGCCGTCTACTTGAATTACATCCTCCCACCAACGAGCTACCCAAAGTTTTCTTCGAGTGCCCCGCTGGAAAAGAGTGCCTTTCTGGAAACGGCTACGAGCCATCGTACCTCCCTTTTCAGGGACCTCGATGGCCCGCCCAGCTTGTTCTGCGTCAGTTTTCAGTGTAGCTCGCATGTCAAGTGGCATGCGATCCCCCGCAGTGACAATCGACCCACGCCAATACTTCGTCCTTGCGGAAACGCCAATATTTCCCAAGCCGGTAGCCTGGCAGCCGTTCTAAGGAACGTTTGCGCATGCGTCCGTAAACCCAGGACACGGGCACATGCAATAATTCGGCTACTTCATGCACATCGATCAGATGGAGTCCGTCTCTCGCATCCCTGCCTGTGGCCTCGTCCTGCGACGCGGAATGCAAGGGGTTCTCGGGGACTTTCACCGAGGGCGCATTGCGTGACGAAGTAGGTTGGGCTTCCGGCCTTTCTTCCGCAAAATGGGCGATATTCGAACGAGTATCTGATGCGACGCGCGAGGCATGCTGTCTTGGGGACGCTGTGTGCTCGCGCGCACCGAATTGGGTTGGACGGGACTTCATGTTTGTTAGACGGCCTTCGCAAGAACGTTTCCTTTAGCTTTTTCGTTGTTGTGGTTGTTTGTGTGTTGGTCTGCCCAGTGTCTGAAGTCGTCGTCCTTGCGGAACAGCAACTTCAGGGCCTCGGTGATCACGTATGACGGTGAAGCATCAATGAACTCAGCATAGAGCTCTAGCTGAGTCTTTACTGATTCCTCGACACGGGCTTGGACGGTGACGGCTTTTGGTTGTTTCGGTGGTGCTTTCAAAATGGGCAACAGGCTTCTCCTCTCGTGGTCGTTCAAAATGTCAGACATTTTGTCTGACATGTTCTCGGCGTTGCACGACGCAACCCCGCAATACGCGTTGGCGCGAAGTACCTGCGAGGGCGGGAGGACCTCACAAAACCGGTGACGCACCGTGCGTCAAAGGGTGGGGTCGCTCCCGCCATCCCATCGTTCCCGTGTGCGTGCAGCTCGGTACTTTTTGGAGCCTGTATCGCATTGATTTGCCTAAGCATGGCGCCGCGCTCCCCGTGAAGTGATTGGTGAAGCCCCCGTGAAGTAAAGGGGTGAAGAGCTCTTCACCTCGACCTCGATTGTTGAGGAAGACGAGGAGGAAAGAGGATGTCCTTCCCGCGCGACGGGAAAGACTGCATCGCTCGAACCCCGGCCTGTCCAAGGAAACGTTTGACCGCTCGTCCGGTTGGTTAGGCTGGAGCGACCCCAGTGGTCTTTTGGCCACGCACAAGTGGCAAAAAGTGGGGTCGCTCCAGCCCAACACGCAGCCATTCCGCGGCCATATTGAGCATTCTCTCGTGCGTAACTTTCGCTCCGTTGGGCACTTGCTCGATCGCCAAGGTGAACACCAGGGTGACGGATAGGGTGATCTGTGTATTTCATGCACCCGTCACCTTTCCACGACGCAAATACGCTTGAAACTCTCTGGCATCCGCAGCCCTCTACTATTAAAGAGGCTTTGGAAACGGAAAAAGTAAGAAAGAAAGTTTGGCCGACACGATTGCGTCATCGAATCCTCATTGCCTTTCCTGCCTCCGGACCAATTCCGGCCCTTTCGGACCCCTCTACTTATTAAGGAACATCGAAACGGGGAAAAGTAAGAAAGAATTTTGAAGTTTTTTGCGGAGCCCAAGCTGGGATGGGGATTTAGGCCGTAACCCCCTACTTATACAAGGAACATTGAGGAGGGAAAAAAGGAGAAAAAATCTTGGTACCAGTACATTTTTCTTGGAGAGAGAACCGCAGCGATTGAGGTAATGAGACCACACTGAGAGTGGGAAGGGACGAGCGGGCCCTCGGTTTCTTGCTTAGAATTGGAGCTTGAGGGCGAGCTGGATGGAGCGGGGGCCGCCGATTTGGTAGAGGGGGTTGAAGCCACCGGAGCCGCCGCCGGGGTTCGACAGACCGCTTGCGAGCATTTGGGTCGATTGTCCAAAGAGCGCGTTGCTCAGGATATTTCCTTGGAAATTACCCGGATCAGCAAAATTGGGATGATTGAGGATATTAAAGAACTCGGTTCTGAACTGTAACCTCATCCGTTCCGAAAGCTCGAACTGTCGCCGAATCGCCAAGTCAACTTGGCTGATACGAAATCCCCTGAATGCGTTGCGGGGCAGCGTCCCTTGGCGGTTGGTTGGACCCGGAGTTAGCGCGGCGGGATTAAATCGCCTGCCTCCGGCCACTGTTGAGTCATCAATATAGAGTGGCACACCAGGGATTACATCGGGACGCAATGCGAGCGATCCGCCGAAGGACAGATTTGCAGATGATGAGACCAGGACATTTACCGGCGTTGCAGAGCGTGCCGTCACAATCGTGTCGACCGCCCAATCACCAAGTACGGCTTTTCCGAAGCCATGTGCAAAGGGACTTGGAATGTTGTACGTTACGGCGCCATTGAAGGCGTGCCGCACGTCAAAATCGGACGAAGATCTGTCTGTCTCCGGGTTCACGTCTAGCGCCGGCGGGCTGGCCCCAAAGCCGAAGTCGGTGGAAGCGTCATCGATGGAATGCGCCCAGGTATAGGAAGCCAGCGCTTGTAAGCCTTTGGAAAGGCGGCGTTGAAATTGAAGCTGTAACGCATGGTAATCGGAAGTAGCCAAGTTAGTTTGTAACGAATAGGTTCACGAAATTAGGATTGGGATTCGATAGGAGCTCCTGCCTAAGCAAGTGACGCCCGACAGCGCCGACGTAGGATGCTGTCAAGCTCTGACTCGAGCCGAGGGCCTGTTCGACAGTGAAATTCCATTCATAGGTATAGGGCAATTTGAGATTTGGGACAGTGATGTAGAGGCTGGTGGCCGGAAGGCTTGGGTTGGTCAGGCTCGGAGTGGTAACGGTGGCATCGTACGGGAATGCAGTCCCGGCGGGCAGAAATTTTCTGACGACAAACGGCCACGAACCAGCGAAGGCTTGCAGTTGGCCGCCCCAGCCAAGGTCATAGTAGACGCCAAAGCCACCGCGCAGAACGGTCTGAAGGTTCTGCTTTTCAAGCAGTTGATAAGCAAGCCCGACGCGCGGAGCGAAATTTCCGTAAGTGGTATGCCAGAGTGGCGTGCCCTGGGGTGCAAAGGCTATCGAAGAAGGATTATTAAGGCCGGTTACCGTCAGAGGGTCGAGACCGTTCTGCTCTTTCGGATAGAAGTTGATCTCCCATCGCAAGCCATAGGTCACTGTAAGGCGTCGAGTGATTGTCCAAGTATCTTGACCATAGGTCGAGGTGCTTAGGAAGACTGGGAATCGCGGGGGAGCAAAGGACAGTAGCTGGCCAAAATTGATCTGTCCAGTGTCTGCTGCGGCTGCGCTATTGAAAATAGCGCTCCCATTGAACCTGAGTACATTGAACTCCGGAAACAGCCGTCGATAGTCAATTCCAAACTTCAGTTGATGCGACCGCTTCGCAATCGACAGGCTATCAGTGAAGTTCAGCTGCCTTTGCGCGTTGTTGTCAAGACTCGCATTTCCTTGCTGGATGAATGACCCACCAATTGCGAAGACGAAGTTTACAGGAGTGGTAGAGCCAAAGGATTGGGGAAAATACTGAGACAAAGGGATAGGGGCTGCGCCCCCGAAGTTATCGAGCAACTGTCTATTGGTTGTATCATTTCTGCTCCAATTGAACCGAAGATCATCGACCGTGCTCGGACTGATCGTCGTAGTGGCTCCGATGGTGAGGGTCTGAGTCTTGAGATTGATGTGGCCTATTCCACTGAGGGCGCCACCAAAGGGTCCGCGTGTAGTGAGGCTCGAGGGAGCGTAGTTATATCTTCCAAAAATCGTCAGCTTATCGCCGACTTTCTGATCGATCCGGATACTGGTGGCATCGAGGGAGGTCGGGTTTGAGTAGCTCGCCGAAAACAGCGCAAGACCATTTGTGGTATCCGCACCGTTCGGGAGGGGGAAGGCGTTCAAGAAGGGACGGATGCTGGCTGGGAGCAACGCCGAAGTGCGCGACGCCACGGACGGTACTTGGGTGATCGACGTTACCGGCTGGCGCAAGCGTAAACCTTCGTAAGAGAAAAAGAAGAAAGTCCGGTTCCTGAGAATCGGACCACCAAAGACTCCGCCAAAATCGTTTTGCCTTTCATCGGGCTTCGGGAGCCCTTTGGCGTTGGCGAACCAATCGTTGGCGTCGAGGACGGCATTGCGAAAATAATCGAACGCTGCGCCGTGAAACGCGTTGGTTCCAGATCGGGTGACAATCAACACCTGTGCTCCGGGCGTGCGCCCGAACTCGGCAGCATAGGTAGATGTGAGGACTTTAAACTCCTGCAGCGCATCGATGGAGACGAGATTGTTCAAACCTCCAACCACTGTGGTTGCCGGAAGAGTACCTCCTGCGACTTGGCCAAGAACGGTATCCGCGACAGCGGCGATGTTTGCGGACACACCGTCCACGTTGAAATAGTTGGCGTCCGGCCGCTGCCCATTGACGCTGAACTGCCCGGCGTCTTCTTCGTTGGCCTTGGTCAGCACAACTCCCGGCGTCAGCGTGATCAGAGATTGAAAGCTGCGTCCGTTGAGGGGAAGATTTTCAATAAATTGCCTATCCACAACGGTGCTGATTGCCGCTGACTCAGTAGTCAGCAGCGGCGCGCCGGATTCGACCGTGATGGTCTCAGACGTGGAACCAAGGGTCAGCGCGAAATTGAGTTCCATGGCGTCCTGGACGTGAAGGGTGACGTCTGGCTTGATTAGTTTTTTGAAGCCGGGTTTCTCGATTTCGAGGCGATAGAGGCCCGGAGGGAGATTGGTCAGGAAGTATTCGCCGGAGGGGTTGGTGGTGGTTTCGTAGCGGAAATTGGTGGCAGTGTTGATAGCGGAGATTTTCGCATCGGCGATGAGGGCGTGGGAGGGATCGGTGACGCGGCCGGAGAGGGCGGCGCTGGTGGATTGGGCACGAAGAACCGACGAAAACAAAACAAGGAACAAGAATCCGAGTGCACAAGTGCAGCGCATAATTTCACCCCAACAACACGCCCAGGCGGCGAGCCTACTGTGGACCTTGTAATGGGTCAACACCCAAAGGGGTCGCGAGGCAAACTAGAAAGGGTCGCATCGGTATAACTCGGAAGAGTGATGCGGTGGACCGCCTTTGCTGAGATAAATGAGAGTAAGATGCGGGGATTGTGACGAAAACGCAAGGACGAGGGCGAAGAATCGGCTCGCCAAGCCGGGTACTGGTGCGCGTGGCAATGGCGTGCATCGTGCTGGCGGGTGTGCTTCTGCTGTGCTGCCCTGGTGCGTTCGCGTTGAATCCGGCGCTGGACGTCAGTCAGTACGCACATACGGCGTGGAAGATTCGCGACGGCTTTTCCAAAGGCATCATCTTCGCAATTGCGCAGACGCCCGACGGTTATCTCTGGCTGGGGACGGAATTCGGCCTGCTCCGTTTCGATGGCGTTAAGGCAATTCCCTGGCAGCCGCCAGAGGGTCAGAGTCTTCCTTCCAGCAATATCAGAGCGCTGCTCTCGGCTCGGGACGGGACGCTTTGGATAGGTACTTTGGAAGGGCTCGCAAGCTGGAAGGAAGGCAAGCTGACTCAGTACGCGGAAACTGCAGGACAGGTTGTTAAGACGCTACTCGAGGATCGTGAGGGAATGGTATGGGTTGGCACATTTGCGGGCCCCATTGGGAGATTGTGCGCAATTCGGCGTGGCAACATCCAGTGCTACGGAGACGACGGCAGTTTCGGCCGGGGGATGTTCAGCTTGTATGAGGACAGCAAAGGCAATCTCTGGGCCGGGACGGTGACCGGGCTGTGGAGATGGAAGCCCGGTCCTCCAAGACTCTACCGCATGTCTGAGCTGGTGCCCGACATCATAGGCCTGGCAGAAGGTGAAAACGGCGTACTCTTGATCAACATGAAGGGCGGACTTAGACAGCTCGTTAATGGGAAAATCGAGCCATATCCGCTCCTGGCCAGGCGGAGGTTCGCCCCAGGAAAGCTACTCCGGGATCGCGATGGCGGCCTGTGGATCGCAACTCAAGGCCAGAGCCTCTTGCATGTGCATCAGGAAAGAGCGGATGTGTTTACGCCGTCCGACGGTCTCTCCGCCGACTTCATTGATACTGTCTTTGAAGATCGTGAAGGCACCATTTGGGTCGCCACCCAGAACGGCCTCGACCGCTTTCGCGACTTCGCCGTCCCCACGATTTCGGTCAAGCAAGGTTTGTCGAATGGCTACGTTAGGTCCATTCTAGCGGCCAGCGATAAGAAGGTTTGGCTCGGCACCCAAGATGGCTTGAACCGATGGAGCGATGGTCAAGTCACGGTTTATCACAAGCGTAGCGGGCTGCCGGATGACAATGTGCAGTCCCTCTTTCAGGACGATAGCGGACGAATGTGGGTCTCCACACCGCGCGGTATCGCCTACCTCGACAATGGCCGTTTCCTTCCCGTAAGCGGACTGCCCAACGCGGTAACTTCCATTACCGGAGACACTGCGGGGAATGTCTGGATCAGTGACGAGCATCGGGGCCTTTTTCACCTGGTTCGGAAACATGTGGTCGAACAGATTCCCTGGACCAAGCTTGGAATTAGACCCTCAGCCCGGGCTCTAGCCGCGGATCCTTCGGGGGGTGGACTGTGGCTTGGATCGTTTGCAGGTGGCGTGACGTATCTCAAGGACGGTCGGGTTCGCGCATCGTACGGAGTAACCGATGGTTTGGGCGAGGGGAGGGTCGACGACTTTCAATTTGGCCGGGACGGAACGCTCTGGGCCTCAACTCAAGGCGGACTGAGCCGGATAAAAAACGGCCACATTGCCACGCTTACGAGCAAGAACGGATTGCCCTGCGATACAGTTCACTGGATGATGGAAGACGACGAGCATTCGGTCTGGCTGGACATGGCGTGCGGCCTGGTTCGCATTGCGCGCCCCGAGTTGGATGCCTGGGTCAGCGATCCGAAGCGGACGATCCAGACCACAGTTTTGGACAGTTCGGATGGAGTGAGGAGGAATTCGAGCAGTAGCGGCAACAGTCCCAGTGTTGGCAAGACGGCAGATGGAAAATTGTGGTTCCTGCCTATCGACGGTGTCAGCGTGATCGATCCGCGTCACCTCGCCTTCAACAGACTTCCGCCACCGGTGCACATCGAGCAAATCACCGCGGACCGCAAGACTTACTGGCAGAACTCGTACGGTGATGCATCCTCCTCGCCCTCGAAGCTACCGCCGCTGGTGCGCGATCTCCAGATCGACTATACGGCGCTCAGCCTGGTCACGCCGGAGAAGGTGATGTTCCGGTACAAGCTGGAAGGGTGGGACCGCGACTGGCAAGACGTGGGCAACCGGCGGCAGGCGTTCTACAGCAATCTTCCTCCGCGACACTACCGCTTCCGGGTGATGGCTTGCAATAACAGCGGCGTCTGGAACGAGACTGGAGCGTTCCTGGATTTTTCTGTGGCTCCGGCGTACTACCAGACGGTTTGGTTCCGTTCTCTGTGCATGGCTGCTTTTCTGGTTCTGCTCTGGACGCTCTATCAATTGCGGCTGGAACAACTGGCGCGGGAGTTCAACGCAGGACTGGAAGCACGCCTCAACGAGCGGACGCGCATCGCGCGGGAACTCCATGATTCGCTGCTGCAAGGCTTTCAAGGATTGATGTTCCGGCTGCAAGCGGTGCGCGACCTGCTTCCCGGGCGAGCGAGCGAAGCCATGCAAGCGCTCGACATCGCTCTGGAGCGCGGAGACAAGGCAATCGCGGAAGGCCGGGACACAGTCTCGGACTTGCGCGAGCCCATCATGGGCGACAGCGACATTGCGCAGGCACTGACCGCACTTGGCAAGGAACTGGCGCTGCAGGGCGGCAACGGCCTGGTGCCGTGCGTGCGCGTGCTGCTGGAAGGGAAACAGCGAGAGCTGAATCCCATGCTGCGTGACGAAATCTACCGCATTGCCCGCGAGGCGTTGCGAAACGCGTTCCGCCATGCCCGAGCGCAGAAGATCGAAGCGGAGATTACCTACAGTGATTCCGAGTTTCTTTTGCATGTTCGAGACGACGGGGGTGGGATTGATCCTGAGGTTGCCAATCAAGGAGCGCGTGCAGGACACTGGGGGCTGCCGGGGATGCGCGAACGCGCGAAGAGCTTTGGCGGAAAGCTGGAAGTCTGGAGCGAACACGGAGCTGGGACGGAAATTGAGTTGAGTGTTCCTGGGGCAATTGCTTACGGCAAATCCGAACCGCGTCGCAGATTCTGGTTTTGGCGAAAGAAGATTGGGGAATCCGATGGGCAGCAGTCCTAAGACGGACACGAGTCCTACGGTAATTCGCGTTCTCTCGGTTGACGACCACGCTCTGATACGCGAAGGAGTCGCGGCGCTCATCGCCAATCAGAAGGATATGCGTTTGGTTGGCGAAGGGGCGAATGGGCGCGAGGCGATTGAACAGTTCCGGTCGCACCGGCCGGACGTCACTTTGATGGACTTGCAAATGCCAGAAATGAATGGGATCGATGCGCTTATTGCGATTCGGAGCGAATTTCCGGACGCGCGGATCATTGTGCTGACGACCTACGCGGGCGACGCGCTGTGCAAGCGGGCGATGAAAGCCGGCGCGCAAGCGTATATCTTAAAAGGCAACGTGCGGAAGGATCTTTTGGACACGATCCGAGCTGTGAGGGCCGGGAAAAAAATACTCCACGCGGAAGTTGCCGCGGAGCTTGCCACTCATGCTGCCGATGACGCTCTGAGTGAAAGAGAGATTGAGGTTCTTTCCCTGATTGCAGCGGGAAATTCGAACAAGCTGGTCGCCGATCAGCTAGCGATCTCGGAGGATACGGTCAAGGGCCACGTCAAGAACATCCTTTCCAAGCTTGGCGTCAATGACCGAACCCACGCGGTGACCGCAGCTTTGAAGCGCGGAATCATCGAGTTATAAATCCCTTCTAAACCACCCAAAAGAGTCTAAAGCGTCCCTCACATTTGGGGATTCGCAGGCTCCGCCTATCCCGTTACATTTGCCTCGTACGAGTGTGAAATTACGGCGAAGTAAGGGGAAAACTTGCAACGATTGTTTACGATGTTTCCTGGAGGTTGGCCCGGGGCTGGACTTCTTATTCTGCGGGTGGCCGCGGCAGTTCGGTTGTTCGTTGGTATCAGCACTCTGGGCGGAGTGTCTCATTCTTGGCACCATGCACTCCAATTCGCAATGCTGACTGTAGGGATACTTCTACTTGCGGGCCTGTGGACCCCAATCGCGGGAGCTTCGCAGGCGATTATCCAGTTAGGAGCAATCTTTACTCCCGGAAACGCGATTCTTCACTTCCTGCCCGCGGCCCTGGGAGTGAGCCTGGTAATGCTCGGACCAGGTGCGTGGTCCCGTGGACGCCCGTCTGTTTGGTCGGAAGCGAATTGATATTCGTGGACGCTAAAGTCCCTCTGATGAAGGCATCACGAAGTACCTCCCACGTTGAAAACAACGGACTTCCATTTGGTTTTCTTGGGCTGAGTTAGTTCTCTATCACCCAAAAGAAGTATTCTCCCCGCCTATGATATAGGCACTAGACGCGCCCCGAAATAGCTGGGAGTCCGCGACCCCATTTGGGGTTGTCCGCAGACGAGACAGGCTCCACAATGCGCGCAATGAACAAAGAGATTTAGAAAAGGTGCAACGATTCTAGGTCAGGGGGCAACTCATGGCTAGCGCGGCAATATTCATCGCTGATCCACAGCAGTCTCAAGAGAGACTCCAACACGAGAACCTGGCTCTGCGAGATGGAATCGATAGAGCACCGATGTGCGACGAGATCGTCGGACCGTCTGCCGCATTGAAAAGGGTACTGTCTCTCGTATCCAAGGTCGCTCCCACGGACGCGAGTGTTCTGATTACCGGCGAAACCGGGACAGGCAAGGAACTTGTTGCGCGTGCGATCCATCGGCGGTCGCGGCGCTCCTCACGCGCTTTTGTAAGCGTAAACTGCGCAGCCATCCCGCGCGATTTGATCGCCTCAGAATTGTTTGGACATGAGAAAGGTTCTTTTACCGGAGCGTTGCAGCGGCGCTTGGGCCGCTTCGAATTGGCAGAGGGAGGCACGATCTTCCTCGACGAAGTGGGTGAACTTCCTGTCGAAACCCAGATTGCTTTGCTACGCGTTTTGCAGGAACACGAATTTGAACGTGTCGGCGGAACTCGATCCATCCAAACAAATGTTCGTGTGATTGCTGCCACGAACCGTAACTTACAGGCAGCTATCTCTACCGGAACTTTTCGCAGCGATCTCTATTATCGTCTAAACGTTTTTCCGATTGAGATGCCTCCTCTTCGGGAACGACGAGAAGACATTCCTGTGCTGGTCGAATACTTCGTCGATCATTGCGCGAGGAAAGCGGGAAAGAACATACAGGGGATAACTAAGGAAAGCCTCGACTTGCTTCGCTCCTACCCCTGGCCAGGAAACATCCGCGAATTGCAGAACGTGATTGAGCGATCTGTCATCATGTGCGAAACAGAGAATTTCTCGGTCGACAAGACCTGGCTTGCTCAGCAACCGCTTGCGACCGAACCGAAAACCCCGCTGGATCTCTCCGAAAAGCTCGCCGCTGAGGAAAAAGGAATGATTGAGGCTGCCTTGCGAGAAAGCGCAGGGCGGGTCTTCGGACCTTCCGGCGCGGCCACCAAACTAGGCATAGCCCGATCTACCCTGGAGTCCAAGATTCGATCACTGAAGATCAGTAAGAACAGTTTTAAACCCTTCGCTGAAACGCTATCTCGCCGGTCTTGCTTGGAATCGGTTCAATAGCCCCCAATGCGAATGCGCTAGGAAATTGCGGGAGCCTCGGTGACCGCGGCGCTGGGTGCAGAAATGTTAGGTCTTTTCGTTGCACGACGTGATGTGCACCAAGCATGGTGACGACCACCGCGATCTACCCTCGCCAAAAGTTGGGTCCAACTTGGGTCCAAATACTGACAAACTCGGTCCAAAACCATGTACTATGACGCAGCACAAAGCTAGGCGGACCAATCAGATAACATTCCTACCGCTGCCTTGGGCGCAGGAGGTCCCGAGTTCAAATCTCGGCGCCCCGACCAAAACATCTCGCGTGTTTTCTTTAGTTTAGTGAAAGGGCCGTTCACCTCAACCCCCATCTGTGGAATTCTGGCAGACAGGAGTTCTCAATTCGCAAGTGGTTTAGTTTCCGAGAGTTCGCCAAATGACGAATTTTGCAAAAACGTGGGAGGCAGGCGTGCTATTCAGAAACGCACGCCATCTGGCAAGTATGGGGGAAATTCAGGGGACTCTGTGCATTTCTCGTCTACTCACGCTTCGGAACTGCAAATTGGTGATCACCAGGACGACCGCGCCCGAGTGACTGGCAACGCTGACATAACGCGATTAGGTAAGAGTTGCACAATGCGGAACCTAACCATACGGCTAGGAAGGCGAGTTACGCCAATCGCCAAATGCAAAAGTGAACCTCCGGAGCTGTGCTTTGTCCCCAGCAGCGTAGATGTCTTCCACAGCTAGTGTGGGCAAAGGCCTTTCGGTTGCCAGTCGGAAACCATGCCCCACGGTTTCGACGAGTCGTGGACAATCATAAACAGTGCATCCCGTTTCGCTGAACCAGTGATATTTAGTTGCATCGGAGTGTTGGCCGGAGCCACCATGCCCTCGCCAGCTCCCGCTCGCATGGCCCCAGCCGGAGTTTCTAGGCACTGCTCGCCCGTAAAGATATAAAAGATCTCTGGCCCTGGATGCGTGTGGACTGCACGCGAGACCGCAGGTCTCATCTCTAAGTCGAACGCGGCCTCGGCGACATCTAGGACGTAACCCTCGGCAGGAGGCACATCAGGGATGGGCCCGATCTCGATCAAGAATGTTCCCCCGGCCGATCGCTGACCCTTGTTTCCCAGCGTAAGAAGCCAAATCTTTCCCATTGCCTCAACAACTGCACTAGATGGAGTGGCCGCCGCCTGCGCCCTTTCGCTTGTTGAGAACGTTTCTAAGCGCAGAAACAGAGTACCGCTTGGCAGCTTGGTGAACCGAGTGTGAGCGAGAATCGCACACTCCATATTGTTCGGCCGTTTCCCAGGCGTGGGAGAATCCGGGCACGTCACGAGCTCATGTTGAGTAGGGCGCGACGCTTTGTCATCCGCAGATTGAGCCGTTGCGGGCTGTGCAGAAACAAAGATCGACGACATATAAGCAGCGAACAAGAAGTTTCTAACGGGGAGCAAAATGTATCCTCCTGCGCGACACTGTGAGGGTTCTTGTCCCAGAGGTGCAATGGCCTAGATGTGTTCTGTAGGTGGCGCGCTGATTCCGGTAGAAGTGGTGTGCTCACAGTTACTTCCGAATCCGTGTTCCCCGAGTATCCAGAAGCAAGTATCAGCTCATCGGTCGTTTTTCCATCGCGTGATAAGCGTCAGCGGCGAGGGACTGTTGGACGGTAACGAGTTGACGAGAAAACGTCCATCAGGTGCAACGTCGTACTGGAAGCCAGAAAGATTGGGCGCAACGATGCGCGTGTGGAATACAGTACGCGGCCGGCCCGCCCTTCCGTTCGCCGGGTCGAAGCTGACTGCCATGAGCTTCCGATCGGGCGCTACATAAAAGATCTGTCGGCCATCGCGGCTCCAGCGTGGCTGGGCACCGCCGGGGCCCGAAATCGGCATTCGATCTCCGGTAGCGGGGAACCGCTGCACAACAATCCCGCCCCCACCAGCCACGCCGCCTTGACCGATATACGCAATCCATCGCCCGTCCGGTGAGAACTGCGCCTCTGCTCCGGGTCCAAAAGGATCGGTGGACTGGTTCTGAGCGGAATAGATGCCTAGACAGGGTAGTCCTCCTTCGGTTGTCAGGAAAGCTAGATAACCATCGCGGGACCAGCAATTCGGGACCATTGAACGGCCACGCAACAAGATCTGCGGCGAACCGGAGCCGTCCGCGGGCACTCGGACCAAATTACAAACGGAGCCGGTGGTGGAAGCATATGTGATTTGCTTGTCGTCCGATGACCAGACTGGCCATCCGACGGTATCGCTCGGTTCGCTCAGACGGAGACTGACGCCCCGCTCCAGGTCGTACACCCGAATCGAGTATTTCCCATTGTGAGCGTCATCCGACGAGACGGCGAGGAATCGTCCGTCCGAGGAAAAACTGGGATCGCGGTACGCGTTTTGCGATACGGGACCTAGTTCCTTGCCCGACGGGTCGAACCAGATCAGCCGAGTGGCAGAATCTAAAGTCGATTGAAAGACGATTACTCCAGCGTCCGAAACAGTGAATCCCGACGCTGAAAATACACGCTCTCGATCTACCTCCTGCTGTGTGATGCAAGCGAACGAGCCAGTCAGCTCGAGCTTCATCACGTCGAACGGCTGTGCTACCAGAGTGCAGTCACGGACATACAGTAGGTGTCCTGAAGTATAAACAACGTTGCCTGCAATCTCCGTCGACAGCAGTCTCAGTTGATCTGAGCCGAGCGTTCCGATGTAAATGCCATTGCCGATGTCGTCTGAATCTGCACTCCTGAAAACGTAGAATAGGAAATGATGATCGTCCGGCAAGAAGGACGGGAAGCAGTGAGTCTGTTCCACGCTTGCGCGTGCCGAGATTGCCGGCGAGGGGGGACCACCCGAGGGGCGAACACGATGAAGAGGCCCGATTACGGACGGTGCGAAGAGAATCGTTCCGTCGCGGTTCCACGCGCCACCGTGACCGGAAGGTGCGTCGCACAGAGCTCGAACAGTCCCTCCCCCAAGCTCGATAATCTTCAGCTTTCGATCGGCGAAGAACCCGACGCGCTCGTTATCCGGAGCCCAGAACGGGAATGTCGCCCCCTCTGTAGCCGATAATCGAAGCGTTCCTACTCCAGAAAGGTCCCGGATCCAAAGCGCACTTTCCCCTTCGTTATCCACGGCGACGAATGCCAAGCGTCGGGCATCCGGAGAGATCGTGAACCCATATGAGAGGAAAGACTCATCCGGCGGTGGAAGCAGAGAAGAGCGAAGCAGCCGACGCTGCGGTGTGGCGTCGCCTGGATTGCCATTAACGGAGATAACGGGCTGCTCGGCATTAGATGCTGTTGCGTGAACCGGCGCGATAAATCGATAGCCGCGCTTAGGAAGCGTTTCGATGAACCGTGGGTTCTCCGCTGAGTCTTCCAGAGCTTCACGCAAGCGGTTGATGGCCTTGTTTAGTCCACGCTCGAAATCGACAAAGGTGTGAGCGCCCCAAAGCGTCTTGTGCAGCTCATCACGGGTGACCACCTGGCCCCGACGTTCCAAGAGCATGGTCAAGATCTGAAACGGCTGCTCCTGAACCTTGATCCTGACGCCAAGCTTGCGCAACTCGCCTGTTTCGAGATTGGCTTCAAACACTCCAAAGCGAATCACGGCTTGCCCCCGACAAGTAACGTTCTACTGGACTATGAAGAACTGTAACATTTCGAGGTTGCAAAGCGGCGAGCCGAGTACGGTCCTCAGTAATGGATGGCTCTCCTGTAGCGGGGCTAGTGCTCGTCCGTCGGACTTGTACCGATAAGCGCGCTAGCGTTTGACTAAACCACCGCATTTACCGCCCTTCGCCTCCTCTTCGCTATGGGGAAAATTCGGGGGACTTCATACATGCGCAGCCACATGTCCCTACATCGTGCCACTACCAAATATTTTTCTAATTCGTTTGTTTTCAAAACTGAGATTGAAAAGGAAGGGCTTCCGAGAGGTAGCACGCCTGCCTTGGGCGCGGGAGGTCCCGAGTTCAAATCTCGGCGCCCCGACCAAAACATCTCGCGTATTTTTCTTGGCTTATCAAAACTCCACTTCACCTGATTCTTCTCTGTGGAATTCCCCCAGGCAGGAGGTCTGGATTCGCAAGTCGTTTAATTCCCAAGACTTCTCCGCACGCTGAGTTTGCAAAAACACGGACAGGCAGGAGTGCAATCCAGAAGCTATTGAACAGAGGCAAGTTAAGCGCGCGTCATCCGGCCAGGAAAATTCAGGGGCCTCTGTGCATTTCTGGTCTCATCAATCTTCGGAAATGCAAATCGGTGATCATGCGCTCTTTAATCGCCAGTGGATAATCGGCAGGTGAAATCAACCGTTCGGTTAAAGGCCAAGAAGACGCGGGCATTTGTCGTCTGCGTGCGCCAGGCGGATTCTATTTCGTCAGGCCGATCTGACGGAGGAGCGCCTGGAAACTTGGAATGGCGCGGAGCGAGTCGGCCATGGGATCCACGTTCAAGAAAATCAAATAATCGGAATGTTCGTTGTAAGCTTTCTCGAGCAGGGCGATTCCATCCTTTGAATCGCCAAGACTGGTGTAGAGGGCTGCGGAGTAGAGCGCGGGAACGTAGCGGCTTCTAGACTGCTCCTTCAATCGGTCGAGAGCCTTACGCGCCACCGCGGGATTGCCGGCCTTGGCCTCCGCATAGCCGATGGCCATAACCATCGCGGGCGTTTCGCCGAGCGACGCTTCTGCTTTTCGATACTCCGCAATCGCTTCCGGATACATGCCCTTGGCCAGGTAGGCGCGTCCAAGATGAAAATGGGCGAGGGCGTAATTGGGATCGAGTTCCAGCGTCTGCCGGCATTGCGCGATGACTTCGTCGTAGTGTCGCGAATAGTAGAGCGTCTCGGCGACCGCCGTATGCATCAGGACGAGCAAGGGGTCTGCATCGCGCGCGCGCTTCATCTCCTCCAAGGCTTCGCTCAGGCGGCCTCTTGCCGCCAGCAATTCCGCGTACCATTCATGAGCGGTGGCGTAATTGGGATTGAGATCGATCGCACGATGAAACTCCTTCTCGGCGGCGCTCCAATCCCAGTCGTAAACCATGCTGACGTAGGCAAGCGAGGCGTGCGCTTCGGCCAGCCCGTCGTCCAGTTGAAGGGCTTTCTGCGCCGCTGCTTTGGCTTTGGGCATGGCTTCATTGGGCGGCAGTGCATCGTTCGGCGAAGAGCCGAGCAGCGCATAGGCATCGGCAAGGCCGGCGTGAGCGGGCGCGTAGTTCGGGTCCTGAGCGATAGCCTGCTCGTAATCCTTAATGCTTTTGTGAAAGTCCTCGATGGTGCGCTTGGACCAGTAGAAGCGTCCGTGCAAATAGGCGGCATAAGCTTCCGGGTTGACCTTTCCCGGACTATTCAGCCTCAGTTGATCTCCAGCGCTGAGATTCAGCTTCAGCCTTTCCGCGATGGTCCGCGCCAGATCGTGTTCGAGAGTAATAACGTCGCTAGAGTCGCGCTCGTAACTCTCGCCCCACAGGTGCTGGTCACGCGCGCCATCTAACAATTGCACGGTCACGCCCACGCGGTCCCCTGAACGCATCACCGAACCTTCAACAAGAGCATCGACGTTGAGCTCACGAGCGATCTGCTGCAGCGGTTTCTTTTCGCGCTTGTACAGCATGACGGAGGTTCGCGAAGGAACGCGCAATCCGTGAATTTTTCCCATTTCTGAGGTCAACGCTTCAGTCATGCCATCGGTGAAGTATTGCTGCTCAGGGTCGCCAGAATAGTTGTCGAAGGGAAGGATGGCGATAGAGCGGATAGGACCGGCTGCGCGGCGAGCTAAGATCCAACTCCGGGCGCCGCCGAAATACAATGCGAGTAAGAGGGAACCGGCAACTGCAAATACAATCAGCGCCTTCCTACCAACACCTCTTCTCCCAACAGTGTCGCGCGAGCCCGCGCTAGCCACCGCGACTGACGCTCCGTCACCTCCCTGCGCATAACTTATCGACCGTGCCGCGGTGTCGCTGCCTTCCACGCGCTCGACTGACGGGAGGAAACGATAACCACGCTTCGGCAGAGTCTCAAGGAAGCGAGGCGTGTCGGGATCGTCTCCCAGTGCGGCGCGAATTTGCTGGACGCAAACGTTCAGGCCGCGCTCAAAATCAACGAACGTTTCGCTGCCCCAGACCTGCTGCTGGATCTCTTCGCGGGTGACGGCCTTGCCGGGACGACTGGCGAGTATGAATAGCACCTTGAAAGGCTGGGGCTGCAGTTTGATCCGGTGGCCAGCCTTGCGCAATTCACCCGCTTTGGGGTCGAGTAGGAAGTCTCCGAAGCGCAAGGATGAGGGCGCAGACGATTCCACGCGGTTGGTTCCCCTTAGTCCCCGGGATTATACTCGATTGGCGCGCTTCATCACCTTTCTGGTTCCTTCCGCTAAGTTCTGTCCTGCCAAGCAGTTAGATATTAACAAGAAGAAGACAAGATCTTGGCCTGCCATGCATTGTCGCCAGCCGGGATTTGCCCTACGGTGGCCGCGAGGTCGGTAAATCGGTGCCCCAGACTGTCGACAACACCCTCGACCTTCGAACTGGTGAAGCGATTGCTTTCCCAGATCATTTGTTTCGTGCCTTGGCGGGCGTGGTTAGGTCGAAGCCGTCGACGGCTCCAAATTTTTCTTTTGGACACAGGGCGCAAAATGCCGCGGAGTGACTCGATGATACGGAGATATATTCACGGCAATGCCAACGGAGTAGAAAGCACTAGCCTGGAGACCATGGTGAATCAAGGCGCAGTCGCTTCCGCGAAGCCGCTGCAAGCCTCCCGGTGGGTCCTTCCCACTTGGAAAGACCCGAGAATTCCTTTTGCCGCGCTGCTCACCCTATACGCCATTCTAGGTTGCACCGTTCTCGGATTTAATCGCAGCCCGGGCCAAATCCTGTTGACCATCGCAGTCGGCTGCTTGCTGGACATGTTCCTGCATTGGTTGTTTTTCCGGCGTGAATGGATCGTTCCCCTGAGTGCGTACATCAGCAGCATTTCCATTGCCTTGCTGCTGAACTATTCGCACAACCACTATCTGCTTTTCTTGCCTGTTTTTTTCTGCATCGCTTCGAAATACATCTTCACGTTTCACGGGCAACACGTCTTCAACCCCTCTCTTTTTGGTGTCGTTGCGGCGCTGTTGCTGGGCGGGGGCCTGTTCTCTTCTGCGCCCGCCTACCAGTGGGGCGGAAACATTGCGATGGCGGCGTTTCTAGTCACGGCGGCGCTGGCGCTTTTCGTTTTCAAGGTAGGGCGCACTCCGCTCATTCTCAGCTTTCTGGTTTTCTACTCGCTTGCAACACTTCTTCGCGCCTATCTCATTCGGTGGCATGTGCCTGCCGAAGTGCTGATCCTGGGGGCGCTCACGTCCTCGCGCTTCTATCTCTTCACGTTCTACATGATGACCGACCCAAAGACGTCGCCGTCTGGGACGCGTGCGCAGGTCTTGCGGGCGCTTTTAATTGTGATCGTAGATCTATGGCTGCACACACGTCAATCGCTGAACACGATTTTCTTCGCGCTCTTCCTGGTCAGTGCGGCGCGCCTTCTGTGGCTGCATGGCCGGGAATTCTTTCGCAGCGGGCTGGCCCACTGCCGCGTCTCGCTCTCGGGATGGTTTTTGACGCGGCTCGCGGCGGTTCTGATCCTTGGAACGGCCGGCTATGTGACTTACGCGAGAGTCATTCATCCGCGATTCCATGCGCATCCGGGATTCCAGTTTGTGGCCGTGCCTTCCTCCGTTTCAGGCATCGACTCGCGCATGAGCAACGTTATGGAGCAAGTCGATCCGCGCCTGCGGCACATAGCGAAGTGGGTACTCTCGGTGGGAGACGCCATTGCCGTCGGCGATTACGACAACGACGGGCGGCCGGACATTTTCCTGACCAATCCGCTGAAGCGGCCTGAAGATCGCAACGCGCTCTATCGCAATCTCGGCGGATTTCGTTTCGAACGCGTCGAGATTGCGGCCCTGAGGGAGATCTCCGCGCATCCAGAGAAATACGGACTGGTTGGCGGAGCGCTCTTTGTGGATTACGACAACAGCGGGGCGCAATCCCTGTTCTTGATGATGGCGTATGGAAAAAGCCGGTTGCTGAAAAACATGCTGCCGATGACGGGCAAAGCGGAATTTGTCGATGTCACCGAGCAAGTGGGAATCAACGAATACACGACATCCATCTCCGCCACTTTTTTCGACTATGACCGCGACGGCAAGCTCGATCTGCTGATCGGCAACAGCTTCGCTCCCTATCTTCCGGATTACAATCGTCCTACTCTGCTCAACATTTTCAAACTACCCGCTCCGGAATATCCCGGCGATCGCAGGATGTTTCATTTCATGCATCACACCTGGAACAACGCCGAAAACGGCGGACCCAACGCCCTCTACCACAATACCGGCAGCGGCAAATTCGCGAAGATGGATTTGGCCGCGATGGGCATGCCGGAAACTCACTGGACAACAGCCATCGGCACCGGCGATCTGAATGGCGACGGCTACACGGACCTCTATTGCTCCAGCGATTTTGGGCCGGACGATCTCTATCTGAACGACAACGGGAAGCGGTTCGTGCGGGTCTCCGGCAAGACTTTCGGCAGCATCGGCAAAGATACCTACAAAGGAATGAACGTGTCGATCGCCGACCTCGACAACCGCGGCTTGCTGGACATCTATGTTTCGAACGTCCACGTTCCGCTGCAAGCCGAGGGCAGCCTGCTCTGGAAAACGCGGTTGAATCCCCGAAATCATTTTCGGCCGGATTTTCAAGATGAAGCGACGATGCGTGGCGTCTTAAACGAAGGCGGATTTGGGTGGGGCGCCGCCGTCGGCGACCTGAACTTGGATGGCTGGCTGGATTTGGTACAGGCCAACGGCATGGTGGACGACAGCGCGGACAAGCGCTTCGAAAAGCCTCGCGATTACTGGTATGTAGCCGAAAAAATGATGCTCTCTGGGCCGGATGTGCATTCCTACGCGGATCGCTGGCCGGATTTGCGTGGCTACGAAATTTTCGGCAGGCAAGCGAACCGGGTGTACCTCTCGCGCGGCGCGGAAACCACTATGCAGTTCGTGGACGTGGCGAAAGAAGTTGGCATCACCGAGCTGGGAAACTCCCGCGGCGTGGCGCTGGCGGATTTCGACAATCGTGGCGTTCTTGATCTGGCCATCACGCATCAGTTCGCGCCGCTTTCTCTCTATCGAAATACGCTGCACGAAGAAGACCAAAATACCGGCAGCGTGCACCACTGGCTGGGGCTCTCGGTTCATGGAGATGGCGTGCGCATCAATCGCGACGCCGTTGGAACACAGGTGTTCCTCACCTATCAGAAAGACGGCAAGCCCTTCAGGCAAATGCGTGAAGTGCAAATCGCCAACGGATTTTCCGCGCAAGGCGACCGGCGCCTGCTTTTTGGCCTCGGCGACTATTCCGGTCCCGTCACCGTTGAGATTCACTGGTACGGCGGGGAAACGATTTCCTATTCCGAGTTCGAGCTCGATCACTACCACAACATGAACTACGCTCCCGGCAATTCGGGAACTACGAGGCGGTAGCCCATCATGTCCCTGAGAGACTCCTGGTACATAGCGGCGAGATCAAAAGATCTCAAGACGCGCCCGACGAGCGTCGTGATGTTCGGAGAAAAAATCGTCCTCTTCCGCGGCGTGGACGGTGCGCCAGCCGCATTGCTGAACCGCTGCGCGCATCGCAACATGGAGCTTTCGCGCGGCCGCGTGAAGGACGGCTGCGTCGAGTGTTCCTATCACGGCTGGTGCTACAACGCATCGGGCACACTCACGCACGTGCCCTCACTGGGTGCAGAAGCGAAGATCCCGCCCCACAGAGTTCGCTCCTTCCCCGTTATCGAGCAGGACGGCTACCTCTGGGTTTTCCCCGGAGAGTCCGCTCCCAATAATTCTCCGTATCGTTTTGCACATTTAGGCGAGGGCGGCTGGACCTCGTTTCGGATGAAAACCCGCTTCGTCGCAAATGTGGACTCCTGCCTGGAGAATTTTCTGGATTGTCCCCACACGGTTTTCGTTCACAATGGCTGGTTTCGAAATCACGACACGCGGGAACTCACGGCCCGCGTGCGCAGTGGTACCGACTTCGTCGAGGTGGAATTTGCCGGCGAGCCGCTCAGCAACAGCGTCATCTCGCGTTTGTTCTTTCCCCGCGGAAAAGAACTCAAACACACCGACCGCTTCCTGATGCCGAACGTGAGCCGCGTGGATTACGACTTCGGGCCTTCGCGGCATTTCATCATCACTTCGCAATGCACGCCGATCAGCGAATGGGAAACGGAAGTGTATACGGTCATGACTTTTCGGTTCGGTGTCATCGGCCCGCTGGTCAGGCTGGTGCTCGAACCTATGTCGCGCCACATCATTCAACAGGACGTGGAAGTGCTTGCGGCGCAGACCAAGCAACTCCAGTCCATGGGCGGAGCGCAGTTCGCCCATGTCGATACGGATTTGCTAGGACTAAGAATTCAGGCGCTCCGTCGAAAGGCAGAACGCAACGGAGCTTTGGGTAGCGCGGATGTGTCCGAGTCCGTCGCAGAGCGCGAGATCCGGATTTGTTTCTGAGGATGGATGTCGAACGATTCAGGCCGTGTGTGGAGGAATACCAGTCATGAGAACTTCGCGACTCTTCAGCGAAACTGTGCCGGTCGAAGAATTGGGAGCAGCGGAAAAAGACGCTATGTACGCTCTTCTTGCAGAGAATTATGAAAACGTGAATCGCCCGTGCTTCGAGGCCGACTTGTTCGAAAAGGACTGCGCCATCCTTCTTCGCGACGTCCAGGATCATGCCCTGCGCGGCTTCTCCACCCAGAAAGTAATGCAGTTCCATGCAGACGGCCAGCCCTTGCGCGCGGTCTTCTCCGGCGACACCATTATTGCCCGTTCTCATTGGGGCGAACAGGAGCTCGGCCGCGCCTGGAGCCACTTTGTCGCTGAGCTGCGCGCGGAGAAACCTGAGATCCCTCTCTACTGGTTCCTCATTTCAAAGGGGTATCGAACCTATCTCTTTCTTCCGCTGTTCTTTCATCAATTCTTTCCGCGCCACGATCAAGTTACACCAGCGCGCGAACAGAACATTCTAGATGCTCTCGTCAGTACTCGCTATCCCGATTTCTACGATCGTGAGAGCGGATTAATTGTTTTCCAAGAATCCCGCGGCAATCTGACCCACGACCTCGCCGAAATTCCCGCGCATCGCCTGCGCAGCCCGCACGTGCGGTTCTTTCTCTCCAAGAATCCACGCTTTGCGGAGGGGCACGAACTTGCCTGCGTGGCCGAAATCTCTGCCGAGAACATGAGGAGCTATGCCTCGCGGATGATCTCCGAAAGCGCGGGTAAAGCCGCACCTCCAGAACCGAGCGCTATCTATGCGTGAAGAATTGTCCTTCGCCGCTGCCAATGGAATGTGGCTGGCCAGCTTTTTGCCGGCGCACTTGGTATTTCAGCGCGCGGTAAGGAATCCGGAACAGACGCAGGCAGCTATGCTCAAAAAGCTGCTCCGCCAAAACGGCGGATGCGCCTACGGCAAGCGGTGGCAGTTTTCCCGCTTGCGCGGGCCACGCGATTTTCAAAACGCCGTTCCCATCGTTTCTTACGAGGATCTGGCCCCGTGGTTGCGCCAAATGACGGACGGCGAGCCGGATGTGCTCACCTCGGAACGCGTTCTGATGTTCGAAAAGACCAGCGGCTCCTCCGACTTCGCAAAGTACATCCCCTACACTGCATCGTTGCGTGACGAGTTTCGCATCGCTATCGGAGCATGGATGTGCGATCTCTATTGGCACCATCCAAAGCTAATCACGGGAAACGCCTACTGGTCGCTAACTCCTCTCGCCAGAAGAAAGGAATACACCAGAGGTGGCCTTCCCGTCGGTTTCGAAAGCGACGCTGAATACTTCGGCAGCGGGCAAAGAAGACTGCTGAATACGCTGATGGCCGTTCCGAACGAAACGGCACGAATCTCCGAGCTAACCGAGTGCCTCTATGTGACCTTGCTATTCTTGTTGCAGTCCCCATCGCTGGCTTTCGTTTCCGTCTGGAGCCCCACTTTTCTGACCATTCTGCTCGATCAATTGCGGCTGCACGGGGACCGCCTTTGCTGCGATCTGCGCGACGGCAATCTCCGTCCGCCGAGTCCGATTTCGTCCTCCGAACTCGAACTTTTGAAGAAATATCTTCGTGCCGCTCCCGCCAGAGCGGAGCTGCTCCGCAAGATTCTGCGGCGGACCGGCCCAATCGCCGCGCACGAGCTTTGGCCAAATCTCCGAATGATCAGTTGCTGGGCCGCTGCTTCCTCCCGGCTCGCTGTTCCCGCCATCCAGGAATCCTTTCCCGAAAGTCTCATTCAAGGAAAGGGCTTGCTCGCCACGGAAGGTGTCGTCTCCGTTCCGATCTGTTCCGCGCAAGGCTCCGTCGCCGCGGTCACTTCGCATTTCTTGGAATTTCTTGAAAATAGTTCCAGCACTCCCAGGCTTCTTCACGAGTTGGAAGTGGGGAGCGAATATTCGGTTCTCCTGACAACAGGAGGCGGCCTGTGGCGTTACCGTCTCGGCGATCGCGTGCGCGTCACAGGTTTCCTCGCACAAACTCCCGTCCTCGAATTCCTCGGCAGGGAAGGAAACGTCAGCGACGTCTGCGGCGAAAAACTCAGCGCCGCTTTCGTGGACAGCGTGCTCCTGGAACTGGAATCGGAGCGCGCCTGCACTCCGGGCTTTGCCATGCTTGCGCCTTCTTTTGAGGAGACCCCTCGCTATGTTCTTTTCTTTCACGGACGTATCGAGACTGGTCGATTCGCGGAACTACTCGATGCCAAACTGCGCCGAAATCCGCACTACGATTACTGCCGCAAGCTCGGCCAGTTGTCCCCGGCCGCAATTTTTCAAATCACCGAAGGCGCCGGCGAAGCCTACATGCGCCGCTGTAGCGCATTGGGTCAGCGTGCCGGCAGTGTGAAGGAAACTCCGCTCCATCGCCTGAGCGGCTGGGAAAACCACTTTCAAGGATTTCTGGTGGAGAACGGCGGTCGACTATCGTAACCCAGACACACGCGCGGGACAGCACGTCGCAATTTAAATTTGCGCTGGCGCAAAGCCAGGATGACGCGGAGCTCCGCTCGTTCATGGTCAACAATCCAGTTCCCGGAAACATGGAAGTCACGTTCGAACGTGAGCCATATTTTTTCGCAGGCTCGGAGATCCGCGGTGAGCTGAATCAGACTATCGCCGTCCGCGACCTAAGAAGAAACAAAATCGTGGGAATTGCCTCCCGCTCGGTGGCCAAAGCGTTTGTGAACGGCGAGCCCACGGAGCTCGGTTACCTGAGTGACTTGCGTCTAAGCCCGGACTATCGAAGAGGCAGCCTGCTCGCCCGAGGATACCGCTTCTTGAAGCAGCTCCATGCGGATGGCCGCGCATTGCTCTATACGACAGCAATCTTTGCGGAGAACGAGCGCGCCTTGGCAACGCTCACCGCGGGGCGCGCCGGACTGCCTGCCTATCATCCGTTGGGCTGCCTCAACTGCTCCGGCATCAACATCGGGCGCGCCAAGCGCCCGTTCGAAGCCCGTTGCGAAATCGAACGCGGCAGCCTCGCCCGACTCCCCCAAATTGTCGAATGCCTGAACCGCAACAATGCGCGAAAGCAGTTCGCGCCGTTTCACGCCTGCGAAGAATTTCTGTTGGGCAAGCGTTGGCGCGATTTCAGAGTATCCGATTTTTATGTTGCCATTCGCAGCGGCAGAGTCGTTGGCGTGATCGGCCAGTGGAATCAACGGCGCTTCAAGCAAACTCGTGTGATCCGCTACGCCGGTCCCCTGCGCTGGCTCGCGCCGATTGCAAAAATGACACATCAAGTCTTGAAGAGCCGGCGATTCCCAGAGGTTGGAGAGGAACTCCGCTCTTTCTACGTCAGCTTCGTGGCCGTGGACGACGATGACGTTTCCGTTTTTCGGGCTCTGCTTCGCGTGCTCTATCGCGATGCGGTGACCAGCGAGGCGATGTTCGCACTCACCAGCCTTCATCAAGAGGATCCCTTGAGGACCGCGCTTGAGGACTATTCGCTGACTCCGTTCTGCGCGCGGATTTATTGCGTGTGCTATAGCGATGGCGAGAGGGTTTTTAGCAATTTGGACAGCCGCGTGCCCTATCTGGAAGCGGCGACACTCTAAAGAGAAACGGCGGGCTTGATCCGTGGCAAACGTTAAGCTCTTTCTTTTGCTGTTCGGCGTGACGCAGACCGTTTTCGTTCTGCTCGATTTCTTCGATTTGTGGAGGCAGGATGGCCGCCCGGCGCTCTTCAGTAAGTTGCGGTCGGAGTGGCGGACGTTTCTGTCGCTAGCGGTCATCTGGCTGGTCTATTTTTCACTTCAGCTCGGATTGTCGGCGATGCTTCCGTCAGTCGATAGAACATTGGCAGCCGCGAGGCAGACGCTTGGGATATCCGCGGGACGCACAGAGGTTTTCGCGCACCGCACAGCGCTTTGCGTGGCGATCGGCATGGCCACCTTCTTCGTGGCCGGCTTTTGGGACTATCTTACTCATCGTTTTTTACTCCATTCCCGGATCGCCTGGTATCTCCACGAGAGCCATCACCTTCCCACGAGGGTATTTAACGGCATGCCTGGCATCTCCGCGAGGCCCTTCGTAGTCTTCAGCGCCTTTCTCGTCAATATTTCATCGATAGTCACCATGTTGGTCCTCTTTTGGATTGTCGGGCGCCCGGACCTGGCCAGTTTGTTCTTCGAAACTCTTCCCGCCTTCATCTTTGGTTTTGCATTCATCGGCTCCGCCAGCCATTCCTGCTTCCTCCGCCGTTACGCGTTTCTAGATCGCTGGCCAAGCTATTTATTGATCATTACGCCGCAGGAGCACGTCTTGCACCATGCGGCAAACCATAAAGGAAATTTTGGAAATTTTACACCGCTCTGGGACCGCGTCTTTGGCACCTACCTGGACCCGGCGAAAGTCGGCGAGACAAAATTGGGGCTCAATTACGATCAGGATTTTCTCGGGGCCATCACCGCCGGGAAATGGACGCTGTCTGCTCGTCTCAGAAAGAAACTAGGTCTGGAAAGGTTTTGTTACCAGGAGGACTCTGAGGCTTCAGAAAATGGGTCCGCAGTGACCACGGATTCGAATCAACAATTTCATTCAGAAGTGAAATCTGCTTAACGGAGGAGAGCCCTGGAAATGAACACCTACAAGCCGTTCAAGGCCCTTGCTGGTTTCATGGGTATATACCATCTGTTGATCGGGATTCTTGGCCTCGTGTCTGGCGAGGTGGCTGCGCGCGTTGGCGCTGCCGTCTATGGCGCTCACGTGGAAGTCACCCCGCTGTTCAGTTACATGGCCAAGTATCTGGCCGCTTACGTCATCGCGTTTGGCGTAATGATGCTTTTCATGGCGAGCGATCCCGTCAAATACCGCAAGCTCGTTTATGTAGCTGTAATTCTCGCCGTCGCCCGGATTCTTTCCCGTTTGATCTTTGCGTCCGAACTACAAGCAGCATTTGGCATCGGCATGAACCGAAGCCTGATGACGATTGCCGCGGTCGCGATTCTCAACCTGGGTCTGATTGTGCTCATGCCCAAGCAGGATTGAGTGGTGCGGCCTCAGATCGACAGTAGCTCTGTTGCGATCAGCAGAGCGCACAGCGCGATCAACGCGATGTGCCACGCGTTGCGCCGCCAAGACAAGCCGAACACGGCCGTGGCTGTCGCGCGCGCTGAGAACCGAATCAGGATTCGGAGAATCAGCAGCACCAAGAGGGCAACAAGCACGCCCCGATATCGAAGCGGGTCCACGATGGGGAAAATGGTCGCCACCGCGGCGAACACCGCCAACGCGCCCCAGGGTTTCAGTACCGCAACGATTTCGGGGCTCTCGGGAAATTGAATGCCGAAGAGGCCACGGTAGATTCGAAGGGCTGTGCGCGGCGCAAATACTCCCAGGAGCCCGGTGGACAGATGATCGAGCGAGAGAAGAATTAAATTCGTCGCCCAGATCCAACGCCACACGGTACTGGAGGCCAGGAGCAGGGAAACGCATGTCAGGGAGGTCATAAGCGTTGAAGGATCTTACCAAAGGTTCCGTATGGAAAAACCTGCTCCAAATGTCCGCGTTCTTAGCGGGCAGTATGCTCGTTCAAAGCCTGTACTTTCTCGCGGACCTCTACTGGGTCGGCAAGCTCGGCAAAGAGTCGGTCGCGGCCGTCGGCTTCTCCGCGAACCTGATGGTGATCGTTCTGGCGGTCACGCAGAGCCTGGGGGTGGGGACCGCCGCCGTGATCTCCCACGCGGTGGGCGAGAAAAACCAGGACCGGGCCGTCCTAGTGTTCAATCAGGCGTTCGTCCTTTCTCAGTGCATCGGCGTGGCTCTTTGCCTCGCCGCATTCCTGCTGCGAAGCCGGTATTGTCACTGGATGGGCGCCGATGGGCTCACCGCCAGCAAAGGCGCGGAGTATCTGACGTGGTTCATGCCGGCGCTCTTCTTGCAGTTCGCCCTATTCACGGCGGGTGCTGCGCTGCGCGGTACCGGCGTCGTCAAGCCAACCGTCGTCGTTCTCATCATCACCGTCGTCCTCAATCTCATCCTTGCTCCCGTCTTGGTCTTCGGGTGGGGAATCGGACATCCACTGGGAGTCACCGGCGCCGCCCTTGCGACCTTCATCGCTGTCTCCGCCGGAGTCGTGGCCATGGCCCTCTATTTTTTCTGGGAGAAGCGCTACATCTATTTTGATGTCTCACTTTGGAAGCCCGTCAACTCGATTTGGGGTGAGGTTCTGCGCATCGGTTTGCCGGCTGGCGGCGAGCTGGTCATCCTGGCGATCTACCTCATGATTGTGTACTCGCTGATTCGCGGTTTCGGCGCTTCCGCACAGGCTGGTTTTGGGATTGGCGCTCGCGTGATGCAATCACTCTTTCTGCCAGCTCTCGCTGTAGGCATGGCCGCCGCTCCGGTAGCCGGCCAAAATTTCGGCGCTCGCAGCGCCACGCGTGTCCGGCAATCGTTCTATGCAGCCTTGACCATCGCTTGCTCTGCCATGTTCTTGACCACTCTGCTTTGCCAGTGGTTCGCGGAACCGCTCATCCGGTTTTTTTCCAAAGATCCTGCGGTCATTGCTGTGGGAGCCGACTACCTGCGAGTCATTTCCTTTACGTTCGTCGCCACGGCCGTAATCTTCGCCACCTCCAGCATGTTTCAAGGCATGGGCAACACTTTCCCTCCTTTGCTCAGTTCTTCGCTCCGCCTTGTTCTATTCACCATTCCCGTGCTGATTCTTTCTAGGAGCCCCCATTTTTCGATTCGCCAGATCTGGTTCTTCTCGGCCTTCTCCGTTTTCGTTCAAGCCGTCACCAACATTTTCCTGGTCAGGCGCGAATTCGAACGGAAGCTGACTTTCCCTCCCACCGAAGAAACCTCCCAATTAGTGGCTTCCGTACCACAATAGCGATCCAAATCCTGCACTTAGTTAGGTCAATAGATTGGGACATTTGCTTCCCGCTCAAATCGCCCGGAGCGGAGCGCGTGCTCACGAGGCATGTGCTCTTCTTAATCGTGATCGTCGCTCGGGAGGCAGGGCAAGTTGTGCGACGCGTTCAGACGCTAAACGAGTTCCATGCATCCTATCTTCGGGTGTACAGTCTCAAAGAGGGGGGAGGCTCTGATGCGATTGCTGTTGGTCGAAGATGATGTGGCTATCCAGGAGTTTCTCAAACGGGCATTAGTGGAATCCGGATATCAAGTAGACACGGCCAGCAATGCGAAGACGGGAGAACTTGAAGCCTTGGAAGGCATCCACGATGCATTCATCATTGATCTCGGTCTTCCTGACATGGATGGGCTGGAATTGATTGCGAGGTGCCGCGCCCAAGGTATTTCCGCCCCGGTGCTGATCCTATCTGCACGCCGTTCTGTGGACGAGCGAGTAAAGGGGTTGGAGAAGGGCGGAGATGACTATCTCACGAAGCCATTCGCCCTCGCGGAACTTCTTGCGAGGCTGAGAAATCTTCTACGTAGATCGTCTGCGCCCCAGAATGACTCGGTACGCCTACAGGCTGCTGACTTACAACTTGACCTTGTGCGTCATGAGGCTCGACGCGGAGAGCACCTGCTCCAGTTGACCCCACAGGAGTTTTCCCTCCTGGAATATCTTTGCCGGAATGCCGGGCGTGTAGTAACTCGTACCATGATTCTGGATCACGTCTGGCGCATGAAGATTGATCCTGCAACGAACGTAGTTGATGTCCACATCTATCGTCTGCGCAGCAAAGTGGATCACAATAGTCCCATACCACTCATCCACACCATCCGCGGCGTCGGATACGTTCTCAAGCATGCCTAAATTTTTGCAGGCAACCGCGGCTTGGCGAATTTCCATTTGGACGACCGTGGCGTTCGCTCTCGGGACGGCTCTGGCGTTCTCGATTGTTTACTTTCTCGTTGCGAACGCTATTCAAGACCGAAGTGATGCCTGGCTGAGCGGTGAAGCGGAGGTTCTTGCTCGCGTCTCCGCCGATACCCCCCGGGATCATCTGTACAACAGAATTATTGGAGAAGTAGCCGAGCTTGCGACCCAGGAGTTGCCGGACGAGCGCAATGGGCGTGGCCAAAGGCTGAATTCCGTTTTCTTTTTGGAAAGCGATCCCAGTAGCAATGAAAGTCCGTTGTGGGTCGGGCCGGGCTCAGTCGATACTTTTCTCAAGGCAATTCAACAGACCAAGCTTGCTCCCGGCATTCCGCAGTCTATAGAAGTGGCCGGATGGCCTACAACATTTCGCGTAGTTACGCGGAACGAAAACGGGAGAATGATCTACCTGGGGCTTTCGGGTCGTGGCGCACGGCATCTGCTTAGAACGTTGACTCGTCGTTTCCTGCTGTTGTGGGGCAGTACCGTTCTTATGGGTTTTCTGATCGCCTACATGAGCGCTCGTCGCACCCTCCTCCGCGTTCAACGCATTACCGACGCTGTCGCACGAATCGGCAGCGAAGGCTTACGAGAACGATTGCCTCAGCCCGTTAATTCCGATGAAATCGCGCGGCTGGCTAAGACTTTCAATCACATGTTGGATCGCATTCAGTCCTCGGTAAATGAGCTTCGCTCCGTAACCGACGCCGTCGCGCACGACTTAAAAAGCCCGGTAACTTCGATTCGTGGCGCTCTGGAATCCGTCCTGTCCAGTGAGCCCAGCGAAAAGTGGCGTGACTCCGTCGGTGACGCAATCGAGGGCCTCGATAGACTTTTGAGCGCGCTGGATACCACACTGGACGTTGCCGAAGCACAAGCGGGTGCGCTTCGCCTGGTTCGCAATACGGTTGACCTTTCGGCGGTTGTCAGACAACTCGTCGATCTCTACCAGCCAGCTATAACCGAACACCATCACGAGTTGATGGTGGACCTCGAGGACCACGTTGTCGTCGACGCTGACTGGGGTTTGTTGAATCGCGTTCTGAGCAATCTAATCGAAAACGAAATCGCTCACTTACCCGTGGGATGCCAGATAACGATTCGGCTGCGGTCGCGGGAGGGATCAGCGATAGTGATGGTCGAAGACAATGGTCCAGGATTTCCGCCTGACATCGGCAGACGTGCGTTTGAACGTTTTGTTAGAGGGAAACACTCCCACGGGCATGGGCTTGGACTTGCTTTCGTGGATGCAATTGTACGGGCACACGGCGGCACTGCCAAGATCTCCGAGAGTCCGGCAGGCGGTGCTGCCGTAACTCTTTCCCTGCCTGCAATTGTTCTCCACGCTGCGTAACTTGACCGGTCGCCACCTGCCCCTCAGTGGTAACAGGGCATTCGTTGTGCATCGACGCTACTGCCCGAATAACCTCTTGCGCACGTCGGGCCAGAACTCCTTTGCTATGTTGAAAAACGCATCTAGAGCGATCTGTTGCCCCCACTTATTTGCCGTATTCCCTAATGATCGGTCGGCAGCAGGGTAGTAGACGTTGGAAATGCCCGCGGCGACGGCATTGCCCGCCAGCTCTGAAGCGTTGAAGTGGTTACGGCCGTCATCGCCCCGGGTGATGAATTCCCGACTCATGGCGTACCCAGTTCGCTTCCAAAATCCGCCCTTTCCCCTTACGAAATAGCGAGGATCCTGATGGAGAGCGGTTGGG
>Ga0210394_10001656_pt1 | contig 34292 bp, 28 predicted proteins | sample IncBWC12MmetaG_FD_160121 | JGI IMG/M metagenome (GOLD analysis project Ga0210394, IMG submission 160121) | Forest soil microbial communities from Barre Woods Harvard Forest LTER site, Petersham, Massachusetts, United States - Inc-BW-C-12-M | ecosystem: Environmental > Terrestrial > Soil >... | reverse complement strand
CGCGACCAGCGCCTGACGCTGCTCCTCGGCACAACTGGACTGGCGGATTCCTTCGTCCTAGCGTACCGCATCCCGAACGTCCTTCGTCGCCTGGTTGGAGAAGGCTCGATGACCGCCTCCTTCATACCAGTTTTTACAGACTACATGAGGAACCGCACCAAGGAGGAGACATGGGCCTTCGCGAACCGCCTGTTTTGGACGTTCAGCTCCATCCTCGCGCCCATGACTGTCCTCGGTGTGATTTTTTCGCCTTTGATTGTTCGGCTCTTCTCCATGTTCGGAAAGAATCAGGTGCAGATTGAAGCTATCTATCTGAATCGATTGATGTTCCCGTACATTTTGTTCATCGCAATGGCTGCGCTGGCGATGGCCATCTTGAATTGCTTCCATATCTTTGGACTGCCCGCGGCTACGCCGATCCTGCTCAATATCTCGTTTATTATCTTCTCGGTGGCAGTAGTATGGAGGCATTTCTCGAGTCCGGCCGCGGCTCTCGCCGTAGGTGTGCTGGTCGGTGGCATCTTTCAGTTCTTTTTGCAGGTGCCGCAGCTCGTGAAACGCGGAATGAGCTTCCAGTTTGGTATCTCATTTTCAGACCCGGGCGTTCGCCGAGTGGCCCGTCTGATGGTTCCAGGGTTCGTGGGCATCGGCGTCGCGCAGATCAATCTGTTGGTGGACACAATTTTCGCGAACGCGAAAATGATGCCGGAGGGCAGCTTGATCTCGCTGTACGTGGCCGACCGCGTTACCGAGCTTGTCCTGGGCGGCTACGCTATCGCGGTGGCCACGGCAATCCTTCCGATGATGTCGCACCAGGCTTCGGCAGGGGACTACGAGGGAATGAAGAAGACGTTTCTCTTCGCTCTCCGCATCGTTTCGTTTATCACGATTCCCGCCGCGGTGGGCCTCGTCATACTGCGGGAGCCGATCGTGCAGGTCTTGTTCCAGCACGGCTTGTTCGTGGCGGAATCAACACGGCTGACGGCACGCGCGTTGCTGTACTATTCGCTGGGCCTGCCGGCGTTCGCCGCGGTCAAGTTGATCGTTCCGGCGTTCTATTCCACACAGGACACAAGCACCCCGGTGCGCGTGGCGGTGTTATCCATGCTGGCGAATATTGTTCTAAATATCGTTTTTCTGTTTTACTTTTTCCCCAAGCTGAAAAACGGCGCCCCGGCCCTGGCCAGCGCGCTCGCTGGATACTTCACCGTGTTTGCGCTGTTCGTAGTCTTCCGCCTCCGATTTGGACGGCTGGGGACGCGGGACATTGCCGCGTCTCTGGCAAAAATCGTGCTCTGCGCGGGTGTCATGGGCGTGGTCTGCTGGAGCACGCTCAAGTATTCACAATTTGATTCGATCGCGCATTTTCTTCCGCGGCTCGCTGTGTTCATCGCGCTCATTGGTTCGGCGACGCTTACGTATTTAGCGCTGGCCTGGGCGCTACGCTGCGCCGAAATCAGCGAGGTGTACGGCATCGCGTTTCACTCGGCCGCCGCCGAATCGGGCAAATCGGGTATCACGGGATAAGCGCTATGGAATCGACCATTCACGTTTTTTTGAGCTATTTGCGCGTCGAGAAAGGGCTCGCGCAAAACACGATCCTCGCCTACGGCCGGGACCTGCGAAGGTTCGCCGCCTTCCTCCGAAAGAGGCAAACCGAGCGGCTCGAAGACGTTACCCGCGAGGACGTGGTCGATTTTCTTTCCAGCCTGTACAAGGAAAAATTGGACAGCCGCTCGGTGGCGCGCTTCCTCGTGTCGATGCGAGGGCTTTACAAATTCGCGTTGCAGGAAGACATGGTCAAGGTGGATCCGACGGAAAATCTCGAGTCGCCGAAAATCCGCAACAGTCTGCCGACCTATCTGCGCGTCGAGGAAATCGACAAATTGCTGGAAGCGCCCGACCTGTCGACGCCACTCGGGCTTCGGGACCGCGCCATGCTCGAGGTTTTGTACTCTACCGGGCTTCGCGTTTCGGAACTGCTGAATCTGCGCATCGCCGATATCGACATGCGCATCGGCTGCGTGCGCTGCATCGGCAAGGGTGACAAGGAACGGCTCGTGCCGATCGGCCGCAAGGCCATCGAGGCCGTCGAAAAATATCTGACCGACGGGCGCTCAAAATTTGCCCGGCCGTCCAGCCCGCCCCCGCACAACCAGGTTCTTTTTTTGACGAGGTCCGGCAGAAGGATGGGCCGCGTTGGCATCTGGAAAATTCTGCACGACTACGGAATGCGCCTGGGCTTGCGCGGACGCCTGACGCCGCACAAGCTGCGCCACAGTTTCGCCACGCATCTACTCGAGGGTGGCGCGGACCTCCGCTCGGTCCAGCTGATGCTGGGACACGCGGACATATCGACGACTCAGATTTACACGCACGTGGTCGAGGAGCGCTTGAAGGAAATCTACAAGGCGCACCACCCGCGCGCGTGAGAAAAAGAACAGAACAGCTCCACGCGAATATTTGCGTGATGCGCCGACACAACACCACAAAATCGAATGGGCGCGGGGACGCGGCGAGGCATGTGGCGCCCCTGGCCGAGGACGGAAAATCGAATGCCTGATTACATGTTCCAGCTCGAAAGCCGGCTCTCTCCCGAGCAGCGCGCGGCGATGGTTCGCATCCAGGAGCTCGCCACGGAATCCGAGGCCAACCTCTACCTAGTTGGCGGCGCGGTGCGCGACGTGATCTCCGGGATGGCCATCCGCGATTTGGATTTTACGATTGAAGGGAACCCGGCGCGGATTGTTCGCGAGCTCGAAAAGGGCGGAGCGAAAGCGATCGAAGAGAACGATGCGCTGCGGTCGGCTGAAATCGTTCTGGCTGGAGACGTCGACGCGAGCATTTCCGCGGCGCGCGAAGAAGTCTACGCGCGGCCCGGCGCCAAGCCCGAGACCCGATTCTCCACGATCATGGAAGATTTGCGGCGCCGCGATTTCTCCATCAATGCCATCGCCATTTCCTTGAACGCGAACTCGCGCGGACTGCTTCTCGATCCCACCAATGGCCTCGCCGACCTCGAGAGGCGTGAGATTCGCGCGCTTTCGATTCACAGTTTCACCAATCAGCCGGTCCGGTTGCTGCGCGCGCTGCGCTACGAAGCGCGGATGGGCTTCAAAATGGAATCGCGCACCAGGGATTGGTTTAATCTGGCGATGGAGCGCGAATTACAAAACAGCATCTCCGAAACGGACGCCGGGAGCGAGTTCCGCCAGGTGTCGCGCGAAGAAAAGCCGGCCGCGATTCTCAAATCCTGGGAGTCGCAGGATCTGCTTACCGTTGTCAGCCCGGTCCTGGGCAAGCGCCATCCGGACTACGACGCAATCAACCGCATCTTTCGCGTCCGCGAAGATCTGGTTTCGTCGGGAATGCGGCCGCGTCTGTTTGCGCCCGTCACCCTGGCGATTCTCGGCCGGCTAAAAGACGGCGAGCGGAAATCGGTGCTCGCCCGGATGTCTCTGCCGTCCGCGGAAATGCGCGCCGTCCAGGAAGTCGAACCGGAAGCCGCGAAAATTGTGAAGATCCTCGCGGGGCCGAAGACGGCGGCGGCGCGCGATGCCTACGCATATCTTGAGAAGGCGCCGCTGGATTTGCTTGCCTACATCCTGGCCGAATCTTCGAACAGCAAAGCGGTGGGGAAGATTCGAACCTATTTCGCGAAATGGAAGCCGCTGCGCCAGGCCCTGCCGGGCGTGGCCAACGAGCTCGAACTCCTAGGAATGGAGCGCGGCCCCAAGTTCGACAAAGTAGTCGAGGACTTCTTCCAACTCCAGCTTCTCGGCCGCGCGCGCAAGCCCGAAGATCACGCCAAGATTCTCCGCAAGCTCGCCGGCATCAAGGAACTGCCGAAAAAAGTGGAAGAAAAGAAAAAGTCGGAAAAGCCGAAAAAGAAAGGCGAGGCCGGTGCGAAGCCCGAAACAGCGGCAGCGGCCGGGCCGACGACTCCCGCGAAAATACAGCCTCACCGCATGGCACAGGGAAGACCCGTTCACGTGCCAACTCCGAAGCCGAAACCCAAGGCAAAGAAAAAGTAGCGCAAGGCGCAAGCGAGAAAGCTGACTGAATTCTTCCACGTCAACGTTGAATTATTTATCTAGCGTAATGATGATTCGAGTGGAGCTCGATCGAGATTGTGCGCGTACTCCATGGCTCGAGAGATATCCACAATATTTTCGAGGGCTGAGGAAAGCTTCGATCGTGCCGTAGCCAAAACTTGCGCGCGAGATTAGAATAGCCTCCGGCATGGAAACTCCCAGATTCGTTCACCTGCATCTGCACACGGATTACAGTCTATTGGATGGAGCGTGCGACCTCGAGGAAGTTGTCGAGGAAGCGGCGCGCCGCAAGATGCCGGCCGTGGCCGTCACCGACCACGGAAATCTTTTCGCGGCGGAATCTTTCTATCACGCGGCCAAAACGCGCGGAGTCAAACCCATCATCGGCTGCGAAGTGTACGTGGCCAAGGGCAGCCGCCACGATCGCGGCGAAACGCCGCAGCGCGACGCGGCGAACGGCGCCGCGGAACCGGGCCAGCGCGGCAATAATCATCTGGTTCTTCTTTGCGAAAACGGCGAAGGCTACCGCAACCTGATCAAGCTCGTCTCCGCCGGATTCCTCGAAGGTTTCTATTACAAGCCTCGGATCGACTACGACCTGCTGGCGAAACACAGCCGAGGCTTGATCGCACTGTCGGCGTGCCTGCGCGGCGCAGTCACCGAAAATTTGGTTGACGAAAAACCGGACGAGGCTCGCGAAGCAGCGTACCGCCTGCGCGACATTTTCGGAAAGTACAATTTCTTCCTCGAAATTCAGGACCAGGGGCTCGAAATCGAAAAGCGCGTCAACCCCAAAATCGTCAGTCTGTCGCGCGAGACCGGCATCCCCCTGGTCGCCACGAACGATTGCCACTACCTCCGGCACTCCGACGCGCACGCGCAGGAAGTCCTGCTCTGCATTCAAACCGGCAAGACGATGAGCGACACGCATCGCATGAAGTTCGCTACCGACCAGTTTTTCTTCAAGACGGCGGAAGAGATGGCGCAGCTTTTCGGTGAAATTCCGGACGCGCTCGAGCGAACGGTAGCCATTGCCGATCGCTGCAACGTGAAGATCGACGCCGTGCAAAATTCGTTTCCCGACTTTCAAGTTCCCGATGGGCACACCGTCGATACGTATTTCGAAGCCGTGTCGCGCGAAGGCTTTGCTTCCCGCGTGCCGGTGCTCGAAGCCCAAGCCAAAGCGGGCGCGCTGCGTAAGACGCTCGCGGAATACGAAACGCGCCTCTCCAACGAAATTCGCATGATCCAGAAGATGCGCTACACCGGATATTTCCTGATCGTCTGGGATTTCATCCGCCACGCGCGCTCTCAAGGCATTCCCGTGGGACCGGGGCGCGGTTCGGCGGCCGGGAGCCTCGTGAGCTACGCGCTGCGCATCACGGACGTCGATCCGCTGCAATACGATTTGCTCTTCGAGCGCTTCCTGAATCCCGAGCGCGTTTCGATGCCCGACATCGACATCGATTTCTGCATGCGGCGTCGCGGCGAAGTGATCGAGTACGTCACGGGGAAGTACGGCCGCTCCAACGTGGCGCAGATCATCACGTTCGGGACGATGGCGGCGAAAGCTGCGATCAAGGACGTCGGCCGCGCGATGGATTTGCCCTACGGCGAAGTGGACCGAATCGCGAAGATGGTGCCCGCACAGCTCAACATCACACTCGAAGAAGCTTTAAAGCAGGCGCCGCAGCTCGCCAGCACGATCGATGGCGACGCCCGCTACAAGGACATGATGGAAGTCGCGAAGCGCCTCGAAGGCCTCGCGCGTCACGCCTCCACGCACGCGGCGGGCGTCGTAATTTCGCCCGAACCGCTCACCAACATCGTCCCGCTCTACAAGTCCAACCGGGATGAAATCACGACGCAGTACGACATGAAGGGCCTCGAGCACATCGGCCTGCTCAAGATGGATTTCCTCGGGCTGACGACGCTCACCGTGCTCGAAGACACCGTCCACATGATCGAGCAGAATCGCGGTGTCAAAATCGATCTGAGCGCGCTTCCGCTCGATGACGCAGCCACCTACAAGCTCTTCGCCAGCGGAGAAACGACCGCGATTTTTCAATTTGAGTCGCACGGCATGCGCGACATCTTGCGCCGCTACCAGCCCACGCGCCTCGAAGACCTCACCGCGCTCAACGCGCTCTACCGGCCCGGCCCGATTCAGGGCGGCATGATCGACGATTTCATCAACCGCAAGCACGGAAAGAAAAAAGTCGCGTACGATCTGCCGGAGCTGAAGGAAATTCTCGAAGAGACTTACGGCGTGATCCTGTATCAAGAGCAGGTCATGCAGATCGCCAATCGCCTGGCGGGATTTTCGCTCGGTGAAGCGGACATCTTGCGCCGCGCCATGGGCAAGAAGAATCGGGAGGAAATGGCCGCGCAGCGCGAGAAGTTCCTCGCGGGATGCGCCGCGCGGAAGGTCAATGCCAAGAAGGCCGAGAAAATTTTCGACCTGATGGCGGAATTCGCCGGCTATGGGTTCAACAAGTCGCACTCCTGCGCTTATGCCTTGCTGGCCTATCAGACCGCCTATCTGAAATCGCACTATCCCGTCGAGTTCATGGCCGCGCTCTTGACCTCAGAAACGGGCAACACCGAAAAGGTGGTGAAATACATCAATGAAGCGCGCGGCATGGGCATTACCGTCCTCCCGCCCGACGTCAATTCGAGCGATCTCGACTTCACTCCGGTGGGCGAGGCGATCCGTTTCGGTCTTCGCGCCATAAAGAACGTCGGCGAAAATACGGTCAAGGGAATCCTGGACGCGCGCGCGGAGCTCGGCCGCTTCACGTCCATCTTTCAATTTTGCGATCACATTGACACGCGGCTCCTGAACAAGCGCGTCCTGGAAAGCCTGATCAAGTCGGGAGCTATGGACTCGCTCGGCGCAAGGCGGTCACAGATTTTTGCCGTCATCGACCGCGCGATCGAGCGTTCGCAGCGCCGCCAACGTGAAAAATCCAGCGGCCAACACGGCCTCTTCGGCGGCGCGTCGGCCGTTGCAGAACCGCCTGAGGAGCCCTTGCCAGACCTTGAGGAGTGGCCCGAGCACGAAATCCTGGCCGCGGAATTTGCGACGGTGGGTTTCTATGTCTCCGGTCATCCGCTCTCGAAATTCGCATCCAAGCTCGCGGAGCTGAACGCCATCGATCTCGCCGCCGTGGAAGGCCGCCGGAACGGCGAGGAAATCACGGTCGCCGGCATTGTGGTGGCGATGCGCAGCATGCGCTCGCGCAAAGGGGAGCGCTGGGGAATCCTCACGCTGCAAGACATGACCGGAGTGCTCGAAATTCTCGCTTTTCCGGAATCGTTTGCGCGCCTTGAATCCGTGTTCAAGAGCAACGCGCCGCTGGTGCTGAAAGGCCGCGTCAACGTGGAGGAAGCCGGAACACGGCTCGCGGTCATGGACGCGCGTCGCCTTGAAGACATCGGACAGCGTCCCCCGGGCATGATGCGCGTCCGCGTGAATCTCGATGCGGTCGACGCCGCAGTGCTCGATGAGCTCAAAGAGCTTTTCGCGACGAGGCCTGGCTCGTGCTCGGTCGCGTTCGATCTTGTTTTACCGGAGGGCGCGGTCGCGACCCTGCGCGCGGATCAGCGCGTGAAGGCCGACCAAGACCTGGTCCGAGAGGTTTGCCGCCTCTGCGGCGACGACGCGGTAAGTCTCGAGGCCAGAGCAGGGCAGGCGTAATGCAAGCCGAGAACGTGTAGCGCCCGCATTCAGGCGGGCAACCGCCGGCGCAAGGCGGCGCGGCGACCGTGCACGCTCGCCAACCTGAAGGTTGGCGGCTACGCGTCGATGCCGTGAACCCATCGTCGCGACAGCGATAATCCCGTGACCGCAAAAGACACCCGAAAGGTCGAAATCGAAAAGCTCGAGCGGGAACTGGCGGACCTGCGGCAGATAGCGAAGCCGAATGTTCCCTCGGCCGACCTCGATCGGCTGCGCGGCGAGGTCGCGCAATTGCGCCGCGATTTCTACGAGCACATGGGCGCATGGCAGCGCACGCTACTCGCGCGCCATCCGCAGCGCCCCTACATGATGGATTACGTGCGAGTCCTCTTCGAGGATTTCCACGAGTTGCATGGCGATCGCGCATTTGGCGATGACGCCGCGATGGTGACAGGCTTCGCCAAATACCGAGGGCGGCCGGTCATGCTCGTCGGCCAGCAAAAGGGAAGAGATACCAAGCAGCGCGTCGCCCAGAATTTCGGCCAGGCCAAGCCCGAGGGCTACCGCAAGGCGCTGCGCGTGATGCAGCTTGCTGCCAAATTTGGCCGGCCGATTTTCACGTTCATCGACACGCCGGGCGCCTATCCGGGCATCGACGCCGAAGAGCGCGGGCAGGCGGAAGCCATCGCGCGAAATCTGCGCGAGATGGTGAGACTGCCGGTTCCTATCATCGTCACGATTACCGGCGAGGGCGGCTCGGGCGGCGCGTTGGCCATCGCCGTCGGCGATCAAATCAACATGCTGGAGAATTCGGTCTACTCCGTCATTTCCCCGGAGGGCTGCGCGTCCATTCTGTGGCGTGACGCGGCGAAAGCTGAAGTCGCTGCCGAGGCGCTGAAAATTACGGCGCGCGATTTGAAGGGCTTCGGAATCATCGACAAAATCGTGCCCGAGCCCGAGGGCGGCGCACACGCGGATCACGAAGCGTCCGCTGCGCTTCTCGGCCGCGTGCTCGACAGCGCACTGACCGATCTTTCCAGACTCGCCACGAGCGATCTTCTCGATCGCCGCTACGAAAAATTCCGGCGCATGGGACAATTTTTCGAAGCCGCTCGAATTTAATTCACTGAATCTGCGCAGAGCGCCCGCCTTTTTTCCGCTCCGAAAGGCCATTGCTGGTTTCGAATCACTCGGCGGCATCGTCATTGTTGCTGTGTACCCCCCCGTCATATCCTCAATGGACGGAGACAGACCTCTCATGTCTAAGCCCACGGGATCGCAGGTGACGGAATCGGCTGCTGCATCGAATGAATCGAGCCAGGTGTTTCGGCCCTACGAGCGGCTGGTGGAAATCAAGATCCTGGGGAAAGCGTTCCAGGTTCCCGAGAAAAATACGATCCTGCGATGCTTCCAGTACATCAGCCCGGAAACGATTCCCTACGGGCGCTTCTGCTGGAATCAGGATTGCCAATATTGCCGTGTCGTCGGCAAGCTCACCGACGAAGAACGCCCGCACGATCTTTTGAGCTGCAAGTTTCTGGTGAGCGCGGGCATGGAGATCACCGAGATCAGCCCCGAGTTGAAATATTGCCTGCAGAACAAGCTGGGCAAGTAACAGACCGACAGCTGGGAACCTGGCGCACAGCCCCTCGCCTCCCCGATATCCCCACAAATCTTTTCGCCGATCTTACACAACTTTTCCGCCGGGACCGTGTTTGCACTGGTGAACTCGCAGTTCGAGTTCGCTCATTTTCCGCTGCCTGAATCCACCCCTGGACCCGGGCTGCGGCGCTGAGCCTCGAAGGGCGCGCCGTCCCCGATTACGGCGCGCCTTTTCGATCCCTTGGGGGGCTTTGATCTGGGCTACCCTGTTGGGCTACTCCGTTGGGCTATACCCCTGCGCTCCGCGTTTCTCGTACCTCTCGCGCTCTTGTTGCAGTAGGATGTTAAGCCAATATGAGCGCATTTCCGAACCACCTGCCGTGCGACGGATGTGGTCTGCCTGCGAGCCCGGAACATATCGCCGCTCGCATCCACCGCCTCGAACTCGCGACCCGCTATCGCCCCGTGCACATCGGCATTCTGTTCGTCGCACCAGCGCCTCAAGTTTGCGCGGAAGACGATTTCTATGCCCCAGCGGCCTTGCGTGAATTCTTTGACCCGTTCATGGAAGCGCTTGAAATTTCGGTGGGTAAGGGCGCCCCGGAACCGAGTACGCTGACAGCCGAAACGGAAAGGCTCGCGGAATTTCAACGGAGGGGCCATTTCTTAGCATATCTCTCGGAATGCCCGCTACCAGGGAGCGGAGAGGCGACGTCGGCAACGATCGCCCGCCTCGCCCCGAACCTCGTTCGCCGTATCCGCTTCAATTACAGGCCCAAGCACGTTGCGCTGCTGGGTCCGGAACTCGTTCCGTTGACCGAACTCCTTGGCCACGCTGGAATCGGCCCTTCCCTGATCCTGAACAACGGCCTGCCCTTGCCGTTCCCCGGTACAGGCGAGAGGGATTGGAAGTCACTGTTCCGAAGTGCGGTAGCGAGTGTGTCACCTTCCCAAAATCTTCCAAGCGGGTATGATAGAATTGATTCTAATCTGGAAGTGCGGAATCCAGGTGCAGGGGGCGGTGCGTGAAAAAGAAAGCGAAATTCGCGGTCGGCGTTGCGATCATTCTGGTCACTTTATCCTGCCTGGCGTATGTCGGAGCCCAGCAAAGCAAGACGTATTACCACACCATTTCGGAAATCCCCACGTTGAGCGGGTCGGCGCTGCATCAGCGCCTTCGCGTGGGCGGTGACGTGAAGACCGGATCGATCCAGCACTACTCCGGCCGGGTCGATTTCGATCTGGTCGAGCAGGGAAAGACGCTTCCGGTGAGCTATGTGGGCACCGATCCGCTACCGGACACTTTCAAGGACGGAGCGCAATGCCTCGTCGAAGGCAAAGTGCAGCCCGATGGACGATTTGTGGCCGAGACGGTTCAAGCGAAGTGCGCGTCTAAGTACGAACCAGCCCCAGTCGGGCAGGGGCAACAGGGAACCGCTTCGGGCGATTCATACCAGAGCGGCAAGAGCTAGATTCTTTCGTTTGGTGGCAGGAAATTCGGAGGGCTGTCCAGTTTTCTCCGGCCCGGACAGCCTAAATTTGCTGCTCGCGACACAAGCGAGCGGCAGGGAATCGGGGGCCTGATTTGGATATATTTGGATCCTACGCGCTGCTTCTGGCGTTTGCATTCGCAGTGTATGCGATTGTTGGCGGCATTGCCGCGATCATCACGCGGCATCCCCTCTTAATTAAATCTGCCAGGAATGCCGGATTTGCCGTGTGCGTTCTCATCTGGATGGGAACGGCCAGCCTGGTCTACCTCTTCTACACCGACAATTTCTCGATGGCCTACGTCGCGGCGCACAGCAACCGTTCGCTCTCCCACTACTATAAGTTTTCCGCGCTATGGTCGGGCCAGGAAGGCTCGCTGCTGTTCTGGAGTTTCCTGCTTTCGATTTATGTGTTTTCCGCTCTCTACACCTACCGGGGCAAGCATCCGGAATTGATGCCGTACGTCGGCGTTGTCATGGCCGGCGTTCAAATTTTCTTTTTGACGATGAATAATTTCGTCGCCAGCCCGTTCCACGTGTTTGCCGCTCCGGGCGCCGGCGGAATCCTGCACCTCGCGACGCGCGCCGATGGCAGCGGCCTCAACCCTCTGCTTCAGTATCCCGAAATGGCGATACATCCGCCCACCTTGTATACGGGCTACACCGGATTCACGATCCCATTCGCTTTTGCTTTGGCTGCGCTCCTCGGACGCTATCCCGGCGAGAAATGGATTCACCTGACGCGCCGCTGGACGATGATCGCCTGGGCATTTCAATCGGCCGGGATCCTCCTCGGCGCGCACTGGGCGTATGCTGTGCTCGGCTGGGGCGGTTACTGGGGCTGGGATCCGGTGGAAAATGCGTCCCTGATGCCGTGGCTCACGGGGACGGCGTTTTTGCATTCCGTGATGATGCAGGAAAAGCGTGGGATGATGAGAGTGTGGAACGTCTGGCTCGTCTTTCTGACGTTCATGCTCTGCATCCTCGGCACTTCGCTGACGCGCAGCGGCGCGGTGAATTCCGTGCACGCGTTCGCGGAATCGAAAATCGGACACTGGTTCTGGAGCTTTTTGCTCCTGATCATCATTGTGTGCGTTGTGGCGTTCTTCAAGAATCGCGATTACCTGCGCAGCGACAATCAACTGGACTCGATGCTTTCGCGCGAGTCGAGCTTCCTCTTCAACAACCTGATTCTCCTCGTGGCCTGTGTCGCGGTTTTGGCAGGCACGCTCTTCCCGGTGCTTTCGGAAGCGGTGCGCGGCTCGAAAATCAGCGTGGGTCCGCCGTTCTTTAATCGCGTGAATATCCCCATCGCCATGTTCCTTCTCTTCCTGACGGGCGTTGGACCGCTGCTCGCGTGGCGAAAAACTTCGGTCGAAAGCCTGAAGAAGAATTTCGGATTTCCGATGCTTGGCGGTTTCATCGCCGCGGGAATTGCCGTCGCGCTGGGCTTGCGCGAGTTCTACGTGGCGCTGTGCCTGTTGCTCTCGACGTTTGTTACCCTTACGATTCTGTCGGAATTTTACCGCGGCGCGAGCGTGATCGCGGCGCGCACCGGCGCGAATCTCTTGTCGGCCGCCGGACAGCTCACAATGCGCAACACGCGCCGCTACGGCGGCTACGTCGTGCACTTCGGCATGGTCCTGGTGTTCATTGGCATCGCCGGTCAGGCGTTCAATCAAGACAAGCAGATGGACATGAACGCCGGCTCGGTCCTCACCCTCGGCCCGTATCGTTTGTACCTGCAAAATTACGATTCGACGCAAGAACCGAATTACAGCGCCGAGCGCGCCACGATTGACGTCGAAAAAGGCGGCCGCTCCGTCATGATGCTCTATCCGACGCGGCGCTTTTATCCCTCGAACCAGGAATCTGGGACGATGGTGGCGATCTCATCGACCTTGAGGGAAGACCTCTACGTGGTCTACGCGGGGACGAATCCGGACACGAATCTGCCTGTGATCCATGCCTATCTGAATCCGCTAGTGAAATGGATTTGGCTCGGCGGCGCCGTGGTCGTCTTCGGAACGATTCTCGCTCTCCTGCCAAACCGCCAAGCCGTGATGGTACTTTCTCCCGCGACCGCGGGTGAATCCGCGCCCGTCCCGGGGGGCGCGCAGCCCGCGCGCATTTCTTTTTCGGCGCGGTCTCAATTGCCGGATAGCCATGACTAATCGTCACAAACTGATATCGATCTGCGCCGTGTGCCTGGGCATCGCCCTGGCCATCGTCCCGCTGCGCGTTGTGGCGCAGAAAACCGACCGCGCCAAGTCGCTCGGCACCAAGCTCATGTGCATGTGCGGCTGCGGGCAAATCCTGACGCAATGCAATCACATCAACTGCCCGTCGTCCGGCCCGATGCTCAAGGAATTGGACATGCACGTCACTAAGGGCGAGGCCGACGACCTGATCATTCAGGATTTTGTGCAGGAGTACGGCGAAAAGGTGCTCAGCGCACCGCCCGCGACGGGATTTAACTCCATCGCGTGGTACATCCCCGGGTTCGCGTTTGTAATTGGACTGGCGATCGTGGTGATGGTGATTCGATTGTGGCGGCAGCGCGATGTGGCGCGAGTCGCAACGGCCGGCGCCGCGCCGCCAGTTCCGCACGATTCGGCTTCCGACCTCATCGATGCTCGGCTCGAACGCGCGCGCAAGCAAGCGGACCGCGAGACCGAGGACTGAGGAACATGCCAATCTCCTCCATCGCGATCATGTTTCCGGACACGGTGATGCTTTCCGCATGCCTCGTCCTCACACTCGCCGCGGTAATTTTCGTTTTCTGGATCGAACCCGATCCGGGGGACTCCGCGCCGCACCGTTCGCAGCTGGATCAGTTGCTCGAGCGCCGGGACACGATTTACGAAAATTTGCGCGACCTGAAATTTGAAAACCGCACGGGGAAGTACGCCGAGCAGGATTACGAACAGATGCGCGATTCGCTCGAGCGCGAAGCGGCGGAAGTGCTTCTCGAAATTGAACGGGTGACGGGAAATCAGGCGCCGATTCCGCGCCGCGATCCGGCGCAATCGTAGTTGAGACTTTGGCGCATCCACGTTCTACAAAACCACACGGCCAGCACCTCGCACGGGCTCAGGACAAAGAGTGGCTGTGCTACTCAAGAGGATTTGATTTGCGAATGAAACCACGGAACACAAAGTTTGGACTGGCCCTCGCCGGGGTGCTTGCTTTAGTGTTCGTCGTTTCGATCCCCGCCAGCGCGGGAACCGTAACCGGCATCGTGCACAACGGCACGGACGGCAACAAGATCGCCCCGAACGTCGACGTTCTGCTCATCCAGCTGGTGGGTGGCATGCAGGTGGTCGCCAACACAAAAACGGACGCCAACGGCCAATTTCATTTCGATCATCCCGGAATCGGCCAGGGCCCCATGTTGATCCGCGCCGTGTATAAGAACGTCTTTTTTCACCAACCGCTCACGCCGGGCACGTCGAATGTTGACGTCACAATTTACGAGCCCACGACGAATCCCAAAGCCATCGATGTCCCGCTGCGGCTTCTCGTGTTTCAACCGAATGGCGACAAGCTGATGGTCGGCGAGGAATATTCGATTCAGAACAATTCGAATCCCCCCGCCGCCTACTTCAAGCAGGACGGGAATTTCGAGTTCACAATTCCGCAGGGCGCTGAGCTCGACCAAGTATCGACGTTCGGGCCGTCGGGAATGCCCGTTCGCCAGGGAACGATCGACAAAGGCAAGGGGCGCTACGCCATCGCCTACGCGTTCCAACCGGGAAATAACGGCGTGCGCATCTCCTATATCCTGCCGTATACCGGCAACCAGGCCCAGTTCCGCGAATCGTCGACGTATGACGCCCAGCGCATGCTGCTGGTCGTTCCTCCGACGATGCAGGTCGCGAGCGCCGGTTTCACCTCCGCGGGCCAGGAGCAGGGTTACAACGTCTTCTCGAAAGAGTCCGTGAAAATCGGAGGCGGGATGGACGTCACCGTTTCGGGCACCGCACCCCCTCCAGCGGATGCCTCGGCCTCGAACGGTTCCGGTCCCGGTTCCGACCAGGTCAACGGGCGCGACGCCACTGCCAGTTCCAGCCCAGAGACGACGGTTGAAACCGCTCCGGCGCGCATCGGGGACGAAAAGTGGATTTTGCTTGGTGGGCTTGCAGCGATCTTCGCGGTAGGGGTGGGGTTGCTTTTGCGAAAGCAGGTTCCCGTAGAGGCGAGCGCTCCTGCGGCCGCGCCGCCGGTTTCCGCCGCCAAGGCTCGCAAAGCGCAACGCGAGCGTGAGCGAGCCGCCGCGCCGCCCAAAGCGGCGCCCGCTCCTCCACCCCCGCCGCCGGTGCCGCCCGTGGAGATGATCACGCGCGAAGTGAACTCGAATCTCGACTCTCTCAAAGACACGCTGCTGCGCCTGGAATTGCGGCGCCAGGCCGGCACCATTACCGACGCCGAGTATGCGCTCGAGCGAGGTCGCGCCGAGCAATTGCTCCGCGATCTCGTCCAGGGCTGAGCCGCTGCGCGTGGCCACGCCGCTTGCATCTTCCTCCAATGGCGGTTCAAGTTCACCTTGCCCTCCTGGTCTGCGGATTGAATTCAGCGATGTCGAAAAGCGGTACGGCATGCGGCTCGCGCTGCGCGGCGTGAACCTCTCCATCGCGGCGGGGGAATGCGTCGCGCTCGTCGGCCACAACGGATCGGGAAAAACGACGCTGCTCAAAATCGCGGCGCAACTGACGCAGCCTACTCGCGGAGAGATTTCCTTTCATGAGGGCGAACGTCCGGTTGCGCTCGACGAAGTCAAGAACCGGGTCGGCATGGTCGGGCACCACACGCTGCTCTACGACGAGCTGACCGCCGAGGAAAATCTGATCTTCTTCGCAAAACTCTTTGGCCTGCCGGATCCTGCCGGAAAAGCTCGCGAGGCGCTCGATCCGGTGGGCCTCACCGGACGCGCCGCCGACCTCGTGCGGACATTTTCGCGCGGCATGCGCCAGCGGCTCTCGATCGCCCGCGCGCTGCTCGCCTCACCCGGACTCCTGCTTCTCGACGAAGCCGGCACGGGCCTTGACCCCGAAGGGCAGCACTGGCTCGCGTCAGCCATCCAGCGGCTCCGCAATTCCGGTTGCACGATCCTGATGAGCACGCATGGCCGCAATGAGACGCAGGCCGCGGTCACGCGAGCTGTTCGGCTCGAGGGCGGCAAGATCACCCACGATTCCGGCGTGGGCGGCGATCCGAAAAAAATCCTGGTCCTGGCCGCGGTTCGCGGAACCGAAAGTGGGGGTGAGGTCGAGTCATGACCCTCGCGCGCGCCGCCAGCGTGATCCTGGCCAAGGAGCTGCGGACCGAATTTCGCTCGCGCGAGCTACTCGGAACGACCGCCGTCTTCGTGTTGATCGTGATGGTCCTCTTCAGCTTTACGTTCAACCCAACGTCTTCGGAATCGCGCCGCTTCGGCCCCGGCCTCTTATGGCTCGGATTTTTGTTTGCAGGCTCGCTCATGCTGCAATCTTCTTTTCTGCGGGAGCAGACCAACGACACGCTGGCCGCGTTGCGCCTCGCGCCCATCGATCCGTTCAGCATCCTGGCGGGCAAGATGGCCGCCAATTTTCTGTTCCTGCTCTTCGTCGAAGTGATCTTGCTGCCGGTGTTTGCGGTCCTGTACAACGTGGCGATCTTCCCGGTTCTGGGGCAGCTTCTTCTCGTGCTGACGCTCGGCACGATCGGTCTCGCCGCCACCGGGACGGTCTTTTCCGCCGTCGCCGCGCAGGCGCGGTTGCGGGAATTACTTCTCCCACTCTTGCTGTTGCCGGTGCTGGCCCCGGTCCTCATCGCCAGCACGGAGGCGACGATCGGTGTCCTGGGGCAGCCTTCGGAATTATCCTTGGTCTGGTTGACGTTTTTGGCATGCTTCGACGTGGTATTTTTGACGGCGGCCTGGATGGTCGGCGAATATTTGTTGGAGGAGTGAAATGGCGACAGCCGCAACCGAAATGCAGGCGCCCTCGCGCCCGGCGATTTCCGCGCCGTCGGTCCTGCTCGTGTTTCTTCTTCTCGCCGCGGCGAGCTACGGCGCGCTGATCTGGGCGCCGACCGAAAACACGATGGGCCTCGTGCAGCGCATTTTTTACTTTCACGTCTCGAGCGCCTGGTGTGGATTCGTCTCGTTCATTCTGGTTTTCATCGGCAGCGTCGCGTATCTCCGCACGCGCGCGCCGAAGTGGGACTGGCTGAGCGTGGCGTCGGCGGAAGTGGGCGTGGCGTTTTTCACAGTTGTGCTCGTGACCGGGCCCATCTGGGCGAAGCCGGTGTGGGGAATCTGGTGGACCTGGGATGCGCGCCTCACGTCTTCGTTTCTGCTCTGGGTCCTGTTCGTCAGCTACCTCGTACTGCGCACGCTTGTTGACGAGCCCTCGCGCCGCGCCACGGTTTCCGCCGTGTTCGGGATTTTCGCCGCGCTCGATATTCCGCTCGTGTATTTTTCGATCTGGTGGTTCCGGACGCAGCATCCCCAGCCGGTGATTGGCGACGGCGGAAAGCTCGACCCGCGCATGGGATACGTGCTGCTGCTGTGCTGGGCGGCGATGCTCGGCGTGATGACGGCGCTGATCCGCCTGCGCTATCGCCTCGAAGCCATGCGCTCGGAGGTGGACGCGTATCGCATGGATGCAGCAAGAAGCGGTCATTGAGCTGCGTGGGGCACGTTCCCCGGGTCTAAAGACCCAGGCTACAGCGGGCGATCACCGGCAGCGCCACACTGTAGCCCGCCTCTTTAGAGGCGGGGACGGAAGCCTGCGGTGGGAAGAATCCGGCGCAAACGGCGCGAGATCATCTTGGGAGAAACGCAATGAAGAATTTGAATTTTCTGGCGGCGGCGTACATTGCAATCTGGCTGATCTTCTGCGGATACGTCCTGTCCGTCGCGCGCCGCATGTCGAATCTGAAGGACGACATTCGCCGACTGAAGAATGACGGAAAGTAAAGCCACCGAGCGGAAGACGAGCAACCCTCCTGTGAGAGAAACCCAGTGACCGAAAAGAAAAAAATCGGCGTGGTACTGTTCCAGCTCGGCGGACCGGATTCCCCGGACGCCGTCGAGCCGTTTCTCTACAACTTATTCTGCGATCCGGACATCATCGATTTTTTCGGCGCGTGGTTCGCGCGCCGGCCGCTGGCCCGCTACATCGCGCGCAACCGCGCCGGCGTCGTCCGCGAGCATTACAACGACATAGGCGGCCACTCGCCGATCCGCCTACTCACCGAGCGCCAGGCGCAAGCACTCGAAGCCGCTCTCGCGCCGCAGTTCGACGCGAAATGCTTCATCGCCATGCGCTACTGGCATCCGCTTTCCGAGGAAGCCGCTGCGCAGGTGAAAGCCTGGAACGCGCCGGAGCTCGTTCTCCTCCCGCTCTACCCGCAATACTCGTTCGCCACCAGCTCGAGTAGCCTGAAAGAATGGAAACGCGTCTACAATCCCGACGGCAACGCCCCGCGCGTGCACACCGTCGAACACTTTTTCGATAATCCGCTGTACATCCAGTCGGTCGCGGAAAAAATCGCGCTCACGCTGACGCATTTCGACGAGCCGGACCGCGCGCATATCGTCTTCAGCGCGCACGGACTGCCGCTCAGCCTGATCGAGCGCGGCGACCCATATGCGCGGCACGTGGAGGAAACGGTTCGCCTGGTGATGGCGCGCGGCGGCTGGAAGAACGCCCACACACTTTGCTACCAAAGCAAAGTAGGCCGCCGGAAATGGCTCTCGCCGTCGCTCATCGACACGATCGACAAGCTGGCGCGCGCGGGCGAAAAAAATATGATCGTGGTGCCGATCGCCTTCGTCACCGAACACATTGAGACTCTGCACGAAATCAACATCGAAGCCCGCGAGCAAGCCGAGCACCTCGGCGTCACCCAATTTGAAATGATGCCCGCCGTCGGCGATTCGCCCACATTTATCTCTGCCCTTGCTGACGTAGTGCTACGCTCCTTGGGTGATAGCTCCAAGTAGCGGACGCTCGTCCACTCTCAAGAACGGCCGCATCGTGGTGTCTGCGTTCGGCGGTCCTGATACATTGAAATACATCGAGGAAGCCCTTCCGGAGCCCGGAAGAAGGGAAGTTCGCGTTAAGATCCAAGCTGCGGGCGTCGCTTATGCCGACGTGTTGATGCGTCGAGGCCTTTATCCAGGAACGCCTGCTCCTCCATTCACTCCAGGATACGATCTTGTCGGAGAGGTCGACGCCGTCGGTGAGGGCGTGACCGATTTTGTAATGGGCCAGCGAGTGGGAGCCCTGACGGTGCGGGGCGCCTACGCTCGATTTGCTGTCGTTCCCGAGGAGCTCCTCGTTCCAGTTCCCGGGGCGCTCGATCCTGCGGAGGCGGTTTGCCTGATCCTAAACTACGTCACCGCGTATCAAATGCTGCATCGGGTCGCTAACGTGTCCACCGGGCGGCGAATTTTGATCCACGGCGCGGCCGGAGGCGTTGGAACGGCCCTGCTGCAACTCGGTTCCTTGCACGGACTCACGATGTACGGCACGGCGTCGAAATCCAAGCACGGCGCTATCGCCGCAGCCGGCGGGATTCCCATCGATTACAATGCCGAGGATTTTTCCAAGCGCGTGCGCGAACTTTCACCGAACGGCGTGGACGCGGTATTTGATGCCGTGGGAGGAACGAACTGGTGGCGTTCCTATTGGCTCGTACGCCGTGGGGGCGCCCTGGTTTGCTACGGAATCTCGAAGGTAGTCACTAGTGGAAAACCGGTGGGCGCGGGCAGTTTTCTTCTCCTGGAAATTCTGAAAGCCATTCCGGATCGGCGTCGATGTGCTTGGTATAACGTGACAAATTTGCGGAAGAAACATCCGGACTGGTTTCGCGCGGACCTGAAAATTCTCCTCGATTTGCTCGCGCAACGGAAAATTCAACCTCTCGTCGCATCGCGGCTCCCGCTTCGTGAGGCCGCGAAGGCAAACGAACAGATCGAGCACGCCAATTTCGCCGGAAAGATAGTGCTCCTCTACCAGGAGTGACGCCGCGCTGAAGTTATTGTCATCTGTGTTGCTCACCTGGTATCTGGCCTGCTCGGTCCAAAATATGAACCACGCAAACCTCGCCAGCCACGAACCGAAACGGGAATACGCCTTGACAGGACGGTGCTCGGAGAAATATAAGAAGTTGCACTTAAATCCATTCTTTTGTATTTTGATTCAGCGATTGTCTCGATTCATAATTTTTTATCGAGAGGTCTGATAGCGGAAATATGGCCGATCCTGTAGAAGGAAGTACCCCGGCTCCCCCAACAGCCAAAACTGGAGCCACTGCAGTCGCAAAACCGCCAGCCGCAGCGAAGCCCGCGGCAAAACCAAAAGAGAGCGCGGATCCTCCCGATCCGATGCGGCGGCGTGTGATCTGGGGGATGATTTACGGCTATCTTGGCATCAACCTGTTGATGTTCCTGCGGTTTTTCTTTCCCCGCGCGCTGTACGAACCCAATACGATTTTCAATATCGGCTACCCCGCGGATTTCTCCATCGGCATCGATCAGCGCTATTTGATGACGAATCGCGCGTGGGTGGTTCGCGAGCCGGACCGCATCTTCGTGATCTTTGCGCGCTGCACCCACTTGGGATGCACACCCGAATGGAAGCCGGCGGAAAACAAATTCAAGTGCCCGTGCCACGGCAGCGGCTATGACAGCGAAGGAGTCAACTTCGAAGGCCCCGCGCCGCGGCCCATGGACCGGGCGAAAATCGCGCTCGATCCGACCGGAAAGATGGTCGTGGATACGAGCAAGCTTTTCATGGACGATCCGCGCGCCGGCGTGAATCAGTTCAATGATCCTGGCGCCTATCTGCCTGTATAAAGGGTGCCGGAAACTGCAGCTGGTCCGTAAGATTTTTCCTCAGGACACGGAACACTCTCTCGAGGGGGCGTAGGAATGGCCGAAGAAAACGGCGATAAAAAGAGCACAGGGTTGCTCGACCGGGTCCGCCGGGACGTTACCGATCTTAAAGAAACGATCAAGGAAAAGGGCAAGGAAGAGCTGGAAGGGCTGAAAGAGCCGGAAAAGACCCAGCTGTTTCGCTCGATTTTCCGCGTCAAGCATGACGAGACGCCGCGCAACCGCGCGCTGTCAGTTCTCTCCAACGTTTTCTTTCACCTGCATCCCGCGAAGGTCAATCGCGACGCCGTAAAATACAAGTTCACATGGGGCATGGGCGGGATCACGTTTTACTTGTTCATCGTGCTCACCTTTACCGGCGTCCTGCTGATGTTCTACTACCATCCGAGCAAGGTGCAGGCCTTCCGCGACATTTTGTACCTCGAGAACGACGTTCCCTTCGGCAAGCTGCTGCGCAACATGCATCGCTGGGCCGCGCACCTGATGATCATCGCGGTCTGGTTGCACATGTTCCGCGTGTTCCTTACGGGATCCTACAAACGCCCACGGGAGTTTAACTGGTGTATCGGCGTGCTCCTGATGGTTCTGACCCTGCTCCTCTCGTTCACCGGCTATCTCCTGCCGGATGATCAGCTCGGCTTCTGGGCCGTCACGGTGGGAACCAACATGGCCAGGGCTACGCCCTTGTTAGGCACCGAAGGTCCGTTTGGCGCGATGTTTGGCATGACGCCGTACAACGACGTGCGTTTCGCCTTGCTCGGCGGATCGATCGTCGATGCCAACGCGCTCTTGCGAGCGTACATCTGGCATTGCATCGCAATCCCGCTGATCGCCAGCATCTTCATGGCGCTGCATTTCTGGCGCGTGCGCAAGGACGGCGGCATTTCAGGTCCCGCGCCCGTCATGCTCGAATCGGAAATCAAGGAAGAAAAGGGCCACCGGCCGGTGATCCTGCGGCCGAGCGGCATGGTGTAGAGATTTTCTGAATGAAACTGGCGAACGAGTTTTACAAATTACGAGGCGGGGTTTGAGGCCGATATGAACTGGCACCAAATATGGGAGGTTGCATCCGCTCCGGACAACGTGCCGATCGTGGCGCTGCTGTTCCTGGTCCCGTTTTACGTTTGGTACGCCTTCCGCCAGGCGCTTGAGAACGACCGCCTGATCGACAAGCTCAGCGCCGATCCGCAGGCGGCCAAAACCGAATACCGCAAGACCGAGCCGTGGAATCCCAAGTGGGAGCGCGAAGTTCACACCTGGCCGTACCTGCTGCGCATCGAGCTGGTCGCGGCGATCTTGGTCACGGCCCTGCTGATGGTCTGGTCCATCACGCTGAGCGCGCCGCTCGAAGAGCCATCCAATCCGAACGTCACGATGAATCCGGCCAAGGCGCCGTGGTACTTCCTCGGCTTGCAAGAAATGCTGGTGTATTTCGATCCGTGGATCGCGGGGGTGATCATGCCGACGCTCATCATTGTCGGCCTGATGGTCGTACCCTACATAGACGCGAATCCTCTTGGCAACGGATACTACACGTACAAGCAACGAAAGTTTGCCATCTGGACGTTCCTGTTCGGATTTATTGGTTTATGGGTCTTGATGATCGTCATCGGGACCTTCATACGAGGCCCCGGCTGGATGTGGTTCTGGCCGGGGCAAACATGGGACGCGCAACGCGTCGAGTTCGCGGTGAACCGAAACGTCGATCAGATTTTTGGGATCAACGGTTCGTGGCTGGTGCATTTCATGCCCGCGTCCAACGCCAGCTACGCGCCGATCCTCGCGCGCATCATTTTCGGGATATTCCCGATCCTGTTTTACTTTGTCGCGGCCGGGTACGGCGTGCACCGCTTGCTGTTGACGACGGAGTTCAGCAGAAAGATTTTCAAGCGCATGACACTCCTGCAAATGGCGACGATGGAACTATTCTTGATTTTGATGCTGAGCCTGCCGGTGAAAATCCTGCTCCGGCTGCTGCTGCGCATCAAGTACGTTTGGGTGACGCCCTGGTTCAGCATCTAGTGGATCGCAGAATTTAGGTTGCGGACATTTTTTTGTCATTCTGAGGGGTTTTTTGCCGAAGAATCTCTCTGTTCCTGACGTTACATCGAAGAGAGATTCTTCGCTTCTCTCAGAACGACAAGAATAGCGGTTTAACTGAGGAGTGCGGCCACCAGAGGCCTTCGCTAAACGAGATTCAGATTGAATATTGAATAAGGAGGCACGGGGTGCCTGAGCAGCTTCCTCCTGATGATCCAGTAACAAGCCGGCCGATGGCCGGCGTGGTCCTGATTTCGGCGTTCGTCCTGATGCTGACCGTGGCGTGGTCGCTCTACGACGAATTCTACGGATTGCGCCCGTGGCGCAAGTATCAGGGCGAATTCTCCAGCGCGTATTCCACCTACCTGGACAAGCAGTACCAGCAGCGGAAAACGGATGAGCAGAAATTCTACGCAACACCCACGTATCAAAAAATGGTGGCCGATATTAAAGCCGCCACGGACACCGCCCGCGCGCAGGATCAACAGATCGGCCAGCAGATCGATCTGCTCGACCGCCAGCGCGCGGCCATGACGGACTCGTTCACGAATTCGCGAGGCTTGGTAGGTTCCCTCACCTATCAACTGGAACAAATCGACGAAAAGGACAAGAGCGCAAAAGATTCCAAGCTCCAGCAATTGAACGCAGCCAAGGCCCAGACGTATGAAGTCGCGTGGCCGGTCGAAGGCGGCAAGATCGAGCAAAGACAGTTTAACTACGACCAGCTCAACGGCCTGTTTGTTTCGATCTTGACGGCGAAGGCCAAGCTCGTCGCGCAGCGCGCCGGCGTCGATCAGCCTGCCAAGGACGTGCAGGACAAGCTGAACCAGTATGTGAAGGAACAGCTTCCGGGACTTGCTTCCAGAGATCTCTTCACGCTGAGCCAGAGCATGAAGGGTCTCGACGTTCACATCCGCCAGATCAACGTGAATCCTTCCGGCACGTCGCTCAACAACCTCGGCGGCGCCGGACTCGTCGATCGCTGCCAATCCTGCCACCTCGGTACGGATCCGCTCCTCGTTCCCGTCACGATGACGCTGACGAAGGCCGATCTGGGCCTTGCCAAGAGCACGGATGCGCCCTTCACCAGCCATCCCGATCCGGACATGATGAAGTATCACTCCCTCGAAAAGTTCGGCTGCTCGCCGTGCCACGGCGGAAACGGTCGCGCTCTCGATACCGTCGAGAAAGCGCATGGCCGCTACGAGCACTGGCTCTGGCCGCTCTATTATCCGGAAAATTATGACGCCGGCTGCCAGCAGTGCCACGCTTCGGACATGGTCACAGAGCATGCTCCGATCTTGAACCGCGCCAAAATGCTGTATCGGGAAAAAGGCTGCATCGGTTGCCACCGCTTCCAGGGCTTTGACAATCAGGATGAAGAGCTCGTCAGCGCGCGGCAAGCGATCACGCAGCTCGAAAATCAGAAGGCGGACGACCGCCTGCAGATCGCCGATCTGAACAAGAAGGGCGACTCCGCTTCGGACAACGATTCCGCGAACCGCTACTACACGGAAGCTACGAATTTGACGGTGACGATGTCGGGGATCGACGCCAAGATCGAACAGCTCGATCGCCGTTCCCACAACCTGCTGCGCGAAATCAAGAAAGTCGGCCCGGACCTCAAGGAAGTCCGGATGAAGATCCACAAAGAGTGGATCCCCAACTGGCTGAAGCACACGCACGAATGGCGCCCGACAACGAAAATGCCGCAGTTCCGGTTGCAGGACGACGAAATTCAGGCCATCGCCGCGTACATCTGGAACACGGCCATCACCAGCCCCGACCTTGCGAAACAGACTCCAGGCGACCCGGCAAAAGGAAAAGAGCTATTCGAGGAGCGCGGCTGCGAAGCCTGCCACTCGATCGGCGAGGGCCCGGACATGGTCGGCGGAGATTTTGCGGCGAACCTCTCGCGCGTGGGAGAGAAGGACAACTACGATTATCTAGTCCGCTGGATTCTGAATCCGCGAACGCGCACGCGCCCGTACAGCCCGTTTGAGCACAAGGACCTGGGGCCGGAGGATTACGCCAAGCACGGCCTGCCGTTCGTGTTTGACGTCGATCACTCGCGCAGCCCGAATGACGGCCACGAGCTCGTCGTCCAGCAGATGACCGTCATGCCCAGCCTGCGCCTCACGGTGGAAGACGCGCGCGACATCGCCAGCTTCCTGGAGACGCAGAAACATCCCGACTCGAGTTTCCCGCCCGCGCCCTTCATGGACAATCCCAGCCCGGAGTTGATGCAGCACGGCAAGGAGCTAATCCAGCACTACGGCTGCGCGGGCTGCCATGAAATTTCCGGCCTCGAAGACGAAGGCCGTATTGGCACCGAGCTGACCAACGAGGGCAGCAAGCCCATCGAGCGCCTCGATTTCGCGCTCCTCACAGAAGACGCCAAGCTCGGTATTCTCCCCGACGGCAAAAAAACATCGCCGGAGCGAGGCGCGTGGTACGACCTCAAGGGCTTCTTTGAAAACAAACTCACCGATCCGGCCGTCTTCGATCGCGGAAAGTACAAGCCCGAGCCGATGGATCGCCTGCGCATGCCGAAGCCGAACGTCACGAAAGCCGACGTCGACGCGCTGACCACGTTCCTCCTCGGCTCGACCGATCCGACGCTGCCGCCCGAATACATGTACAAGCCGGCCGACCAGCGCGCCGCGATTCAAAAGGGCTGGTGGATTATCACGAAGTATAATTGCATAGGTTGCCATCAAATCGGGGTCGGACAGAGGTCCGTGCTGATGGGCCTCCCGCAGTTCCAGGGTGAGAACAAGCAGAACCTTCCGCCCATGCTGACGAGTGAAGGCGCGCGCGTCAGCCCCGACTGGCTCAAGGCGTTTCTCGCGAATCCGTCACTGAGCACGACGGACGTGAATCGCAATGGCGTGCGCTCCTATTTGCAAGTGCGCATGCCCACGTTCTTCCTGTCCGACGACGAAATCCGCACGCTTGTCTCCTTCTTCCAGTCCGTGTCCAGCCAGCCCCAGCCCTACATCCCGCAAAAGGTGGAGCCCGTCACGACCGCGGAAAAAGAGATGGCGCGGGACCTGTTCACGAGTTCGGCCGCACCGTGCCTGAAGTGCCACGCGACGGGCGATCCGGCGCACGACAAGACCGCCATCGCGCCGAATTTCCTCTTTGCCAAGGAGCGGTTGCAGCCCGGCTGGACCGCGCGCTGGATCACGGACCCGGCGCTGATCTCGCCCGGCACCGCCATGCCGAGCGGCCTCTTCCGGCGTGACGGCGATCGCTGGGTTTTCTCGGGCCCGCTCCCAGCGAGCTTCAAAAATTACACCGGCGATCATGCCGATTTACTTGTGCGTTATATGTTCGAGCTGACTCCCGAGGAGCAACGCGCCTTAATGAGCCGGAAGCCCTCGGGCGGGGGAGCAGGGAACTAGGGGTTGGTTCAAGTTAGAAGGGGGAATCGGATCCATGATCCGAACAGGAGGGAATGCTTCGTGATGAAATCAAGATTAGGAATCTATTCGCTGGCGCTCGGGGCGCTTGCTTTGTCAATCGTCGGGTGCGGCGGTAACAAGGAATCGTCATCGGAAGCTCCGGCGCCGGCGGCAAGCGCTCCGGCCGGAAAATCCGTGGATGCGGCAACGGCGGGGGAAGTCACGGGATCGGTCAAGCTCGATGGCGCCGCGCCGAAAATGAAGGCAATCAACATGGCGGCCGAGCCGGCCTGCACGAAGGCGCGCACCACCCCGGGAATGAGCGAGGAAGTGGTAACGGGCGACGGCGGGACTCTCGGCAACGTTGTGGTCTACGTCAAGTCGGGTCTGGACGGCTACTCTTTCCCGGCTCCGACCGGCGCGGTGAAGATTGAACAGCAGGGCTGCCAGTATCACCCGCACGTCATCGCGCTGCAGGTAGGCCAGAATATCGACGTCGTGAACGCCGATCAAACCACGCACAACATTCACCCGATCCCGAAGGATAATCGCGAGTGGAACGAGTCTCAACCTCCCGGCGCGTCACCCATCGAGAAATCGTTTACGCGCGAGGAGGTTGCCATCCCTGTGAAGTGCAACGTGCACCCGTGGATGAAGGCTTACTTTGCTGTCCTCGCAAATCCGTACTATCAAGTCACGGACAAGGACGGCAAGTTCGACTTGAAGAACCTTCCTCCCGGAACGTATACGCTGACGGCGTGGCATGAACTCTACGGAACGAGCGATCAGACCGTGACGATCGGCCCGAAGGAATCCAAGGCCGTCACGTTCACGTTCAAAGCCGCGGCCGCTGCGGGAGACTAGGGCACAAACCTCTGCGCGTTCTCGGTGACCTCTGTGTTTAAGGATTTCACGCCCTAACACAGAGGACACCGAGCAGGGCACAGAGGGCCACAGAGAAGAATTCATTTCCGGCGCGGGTTCAGGGTCCGCGCGGGCGTTCGAAAACCGCATGAATACCGCTTACAACAAAGCCGTGCATCAATACGCCGTGTTCACGGCCTGTTGCACGTTCCTGCTGCTGATTGCCGGCGCGCTCGTCACTTCGAACGATGCCGGGCTTTCCATTCCGGACTGGCCGCTGGCCTACGGCTCGCTCCATCCGCCGATGGTCGGCGGCATCCGTTACGAGTTCACGCACCGCGTGATTGCGACGTGCGTGGGCATTCTGACGATCGGACTTGCCGCTTGGCTGTATCGGGCCGAGAAACGTACTTGGATGCGCTGGATGGGCTGGGCGGCCCTTGGCGGGGTCATTGCGCAGGGGATCCTCGGAGGCATGACCGTCCGCATGTTCCAGCCGCCGCCGGTCTCCGCCGCTCACGCCACCCTGGCGCAGCTGTTCTTTTCGACGGTCGTCGCCATCGCTGTCTTTACCAGCTCCTGGTGGAATGGCGAGTTCGAAGAAATTGACGACCCCGGCTCGCCGCGCGTTCGAACGCTCGTGGTCTGGACTCTCGCGGCCGTGTTTCTGCAGCTGATCCTCGGCGCGGCGTTCCGCCACAAAGGATTCGGGATTATTCCGCATCTCATCGGCGCGGTCATTGTGACGATCTTAATCTTCATGACGGCTGGCGCGCTCAAGAGGCGCTTCCGTGATGTGGCCCCGCTGCGAAGTTGTGCTCGGTACCTGCACGTGCTGATCGGCGTGCAATTGCTGCTCGGCGCCGGAGCGTACTGGTCGAGGCTTTCAAGCGCGCATGCTCCTCAACCGCCCGGAGTGATGGTAACCTTAACGGTCATTCACACGGTTACCGGCGCGCTGGTGCTCGCGGTAACCCTCGTGACGGCTTTAATTAGCTTTCGGCTGATCAAGGCCGATCGCGCGGCTGCGAATTCGCAGTCGGTCAGCGAACAGGTCGCGCACTAAAGGGCACATGCGAGACTCGATCCATCTAGGGGCAACAACAGCGGCGGAGGCCAGCCGCCCGGCGCTGTATTTGGCGCTGACCAAGCCCGACGTTTCGTTTCTGGTGGTGATGACCACCGTCGCGGGCTATGCGCTGGGAACCCGCGGTCCGCTCGATTGGTTGCGCATGGCGCACACCGTGTTTGGGACCACGCTGATTGCGGCGGGCACCTCGGCCCTCAATCATTATTTCGAGCGCGATACGGACGCGCTGATGCGTCGGACGGCTTCGCGCCCTCTGCCTTCGGGCCAATTGTCGCCGCGCGAGGCATTTTGGTTTGGGATTTCGCTCCTCGGGTTCGGCACGCTCTATCTCGCGCTTGCCACCAACATGCTCGCCACGCTGCTGGGAGTGGCCACCTCCGTTTTATATCTCTGCGCCTACACGCCCTTGAAGCGGCGCACCACGCTCGCCACTTTCGTCGGCGCGTTCCCGGGCGCTGTCCCGCCGCTGATCGGCTGGGCCGCGGCGCGAGGCACGCTCAACATCGAGGCCTGGTTCCTCTACGCAGTGCTGTTCCTATGGCAGTTCCCGCATTTTGACGCCATAGCGTGGGTCTACCGCGAAGACTACAAGCGCGCGGGAATCCGGATGCTGCCGGTCGTCGATCCGGAGGGAACGCAAACATTCCGCGAAATCCTCACGACGGCGGCGCTGCTCGTTCCGATCAGTCTGCTGCCTGCGGTGACGGGCCTCGCAGGGGCGCGCTACTTTTTTGGTGCTGTAGTCTTGGGAATCATGTTGGTTGAAGTGTGCCTGTGGGCCGCGGCGTCCAAGACGAATTTCAGGGCGAAGTGGCTCATGCATGCGACGGTGCTTCACCTGCCGGTGCTGCTCGGTTTGCTGATTTACGACAAATTCACCCGTTAAGTTGTAGCGCGCGCGGGGCGCCCGTGAGAGGCCATGAAGGGACAGGAAAACGAGGCCGAACTGGCCATAATGTCTGTGGTGATGATCGTTCTCTCGCTTTTGGGAATCATCGCCGGATTCTCCAAGGGGCTGTTCGGCGGGATTGACGGCCTGCTGCTCCTATCAATTGCGCTGATGATCTTCCTGATTTTTCTCTTGCTCCTCCTCGTGCAAGCCAAGGAGCGGGGATGGATCGGCAAGCACAAGGACGGCTCGCCGGCCTAGGTAGGACAGGCTTTCAGCCTGTCGCCTTTGACTTTGTTCTGTTTCGGCGCGCGAACAGCCCGAACTCTGGTGCTGCCCGGAAGAGTAAAGGAACCACCGCATTGATCTCCCCACCTGCACTGGATGCCGTTCTCAACGGCGCGAGCGCCGTTCTGGTCACGGTGGGCTACGTCATGATCCGTTCAAAACGCGTCCTGGTGCACAAGGCCTGCATGCTCGCGGCCACCGCGACTTCGGCTGCGTTCCTCGTCTCCTACGTCGTGTATCACTATCACCTCTACGCCACCGGGCAAGCGCCGGTGCATTTCCCTGGCACGGGCGCGCCGCGCGTCGCCTACCTGACGATGCTCGGCACACACACGGTCCTCGCGATCGTGATCGTGCCGCTCGTGATCCTTTCGCTCGCGCGCGCCCTGCGCTCCAATTTCCCTGCGCACAAGCGCATCGCGCGCTGGACCCTCCCGATCTGGGCCTACGTCTCGGTCACCGGCGTGCTGATCTACGTCGTGCTCTATCAAATTTATCCGCCGTCCCATCCGTGACTCACATCCTTTGGTAAGATTGCAGGAGTGCAGCGCCAGAGCAGGATTGCTGTAGCCCGCCTCTTTAGAGGCGGGGATCGGGCGGCCACTTGTCTCTTGAAACGAAAAACCCCGCGTCTGAAGACGCGGGCTACACCAGCCGCCAAATGCGCGGCAGGATTTTAGAAACCGCTGTGTCGATTGCGAACTAAAAATGAACAGCATCCCTCATTCCGCCGCGCCTTCCGCTCCCGCACCCAAATCCGGGATCGCCAAGAAATGGCTCGTTGGGATCCTCGTCCTTACGTTTGCGTTTGTGTTGATGCCGTTCCTGCTGTGGTACATGACCACGTTCACCAGGCCGCTGACTGACACCGACCTTGCCGCGTACTTCAACGACTCCACGCACCCGCGCCGCGCGCAGCACGCACTCTCGCAAATCGCCGATCGGATCATGAGCCCGAATCCCGGCATTCGCCAATCCGCGAAATCCTGGTATCCCGAAGTGATTCATTTTTCCGCGCAGGGAAGCGACGAGTTGCGCGTGACGGCGGCATGGGTGATGGGCCAGGACAACGCTTCGCCGGAATTTCATGCCGCTCTGCTAAAGCAATTGAATGACGCGAATCCGATGGTGCAGCGAAACGCGGCGCTTTCTCTGGTGCGCTTCGCCGACCCATCCGGCCACGCGCTCATCGCGGGAATGCTCGCGGGATACACTGTCAACGCGCCGCGAACGGGAATTCTCTTGCTCCGCCTCAAGCCGGGAGACGTGATCAATCCCGGCACCCTGCTCGCTCATTTCAAAGTGGGAGATGAAAGCACGGAAGTCCGCTCGGAAGTACCCGGCACAATCCGCCAGTGGATTCCCTCGGACAATGCGGAAGTGAAAGCCGGCGAGCCGCTGCTCGTCGTCGATCCCAGCCCCGAAATGGTGTGGGAATCCCTCCGCGCGCTCTTCTTGATCGGCCAGAAGGAAGACTTACCCGCAATCAACCCCTACGTCCGCGGCGCCGAAGGTATGCCACCCCAAGTCCAGCAGCAGGCGCAGCTAGCCGAGCGGGAGATTTTCGCCCGCGGAGAGAAGTAGTGATTCGTGAATCGTGAAAATCTTGCATTGGTGTGACGATATGGGTTTGCGTCAGGGAGTCAAAACGGGAAGGCTGATATTTGTTGTTGCACTCGGCGGCTGATTCCGGCGTTCGCGGTTCACGAGTTACAAATCACGAATCACAAATCACGGATTTTCAGAACGGCAGCGCCCCATTCGCCCCTTCAAACTCCGCGAGGGGAACCATGTCGATCGCGTCCCACGGACAGCCTTCGAGGAATGCGCCGTCGGGGCCTTTGCTGGTGCACAGTTTGCAGCCGATACAAAGCAGAGGATCGACGATGATGCGCCCAAACGGAAGGTGGTCTTCGTCGGGAGCCCAGTACATGCAATCCGCAACAGGGCAATACTCCACGCACGCAGGCGAGCCCGCGCAGCCCGTACAGCACTCGTTAATGACCGCCAGAATATGAGGTTTGCGCTTGCGCTGCGTCGTGGTGCCGGTGGAGATCGGCGCATGCTTGACGACGGTCCCTGCCTGAAACTCCTCAATACTCGGAGCGGTATACGCCACTTCGGCCCTCCAGAAAAATCTGCTGATGCTTGATATTTTTGCCGACGCCTCCGAACTTGTCAATGAGTCTTAAAGGAAAGTTCGTGAAATCCTGCGTTGCGGGAACGATACAAAAACGCCGCCCGGGAAATCACCGGGCGGCGTTTTTGAACTTCACAGTGGCTGCACTCCGTGCTGCTGAACCGGCTCGCGGAAATTAATTGTTTTCCGACGACGAGCTCCAACGCATGCCAAAGGCAACCGTCGGTTTGTAGAACTCTCGCTGAATCGGATATTGGGTGCTGCCCTGATAGAAACCGAACACTTCGTTGCTCAGATTCAATCCGTAGGCAAAGAAGCTCAGGTTCTTGTAGATGCGGTAGCTCCCCTGAATATCGAACTGGGTGTGAGCGTACAGGTAAACGTCGCCGCCTGGGCCATGGATCCCAAGGAGCGGGTCGTTGTCTGTCGCTGCGTCGGTGTGTGAGTAGTTGTACTGGAAAATGCTTGTGTCGTTGTGGCTTGCGCCGAATCGCATGTCGAAACGGCCTTTGTCGTACGTGAAGCCCAGGTTCCAGGTGTTGGGCGCTTCACGCTGCAGGGTCGGATGATCAATTCTGCCCTCCCCGCCCGGCACGGCGGGCGAGAAGTTTGCCGGGAAATCTACCCTGGACTGTGCACGACCGTAGTTTGCGGCCACGCCAAACCCACCCAATAGCCCAGGCAAGAAAGAGAAGCGCTGCTCCCAAGCGGCTTCAAAGCCGTAAACGTAGGCATTCGGGCCGTTGATTGATTGATTCAGCTTAAACCCTCCGAGGTTGGGAAAGTTGGGGTCTGAACTTCCGATGACTCTGGTCGTCGGATAGATCGGATCGTAAAGCTGCTTGTAATAGAACCCGGCCTGCAAGACTCCGAGCGGCTGGAAGAAGTGCTCGACCAGCACATCATAATTATTGGACTTTGTAGGCACCAGCGACGCATTACCCAGCGTGACCGAAGGAGGGGCGCCGTTGGGATCGACAGTCTGCGCGGGAACGAGATCTTGGATATTCGGCCGCGCAAGCCCTCGAGAATAGACGACGCGCAAGTCCGTATCCGGTTGGATTTGATACTGGACCTGTGCGCTCGGCAGGACGTTGAAGTAGCTTGCGCTCTGATTGAAACTGCAAAGGAAGGCCGCCTGACCCGTCACGCAAGGGGCAATTGCGGTTGACAGCGGCTGGCCTAGATCAATGTGGTGTGTGGTGAAGTTCTCATTCGTGCCGTCGAACCGGACGCCGGCCTGGAAGCGGAATTTGCCCACCGTAATGGCGTCCTGAATGAACCCCGCGTAGATGCGTTCGTTCGAGTCAAAGAAAGCGCCTTCGGATTTTATGACGCTTCCGGCCTGGTCAAGGACGAGAGTCGGGCTGCCCGACGCTAAATCTGTCGCAACCCCTTTCAGGATTTTGTTGTAATCGGACTCCGGCCCGTACCCCTGCCCTCCGATGGCAAAGAAGCCGTCGTAGTAGGTTGGGTTCGTATCGGTTCCGATGACGTTAGAGAGCGCGAAGGAGCCTATACCAGAGGGAACCGTGTAGTTTTGATCGGACTCATGCTGGTAGCCGTGAGAGTTTCGGACCTTGATGCCCATTTGAAACGTGCTCAAGTGCCCGTGGACGCTGTAGCGCCGCGCGTACGCCGCCGCACCCTGGAAATTTAGCGTCGTGGCGATGTAGCTGTTGAAGCTTGTTTTCGACACCGTGTATTGTGTCGGGTCGTACAAATTGCTGCCGTCCTGGGCTACAAATTTCGGCCGCAACGGATCGCTCAAGTTCAGAGCCAGGTCGGCGTTGCTATTTCCGTTGAAGTTGGTGGTTGTGAAATCCTGTCCGCCGATGTTGTGTCCGCGCGAGGCTGCGAATTCATAAGTGATCAGATTTGCTCCGAAGTCGTGCCTGGCCCCAACCAAAGTACTGTACAGCTGTTGATCGGGCCGTCGAACGTAGTGACGATACTGATACGAACCCGGCGAGCAGCCGGAAGGTGCGTTGCTCTCCGTGCAGTTAAAAAACGTGATCGTCGAGCCGTTCACCGCCTTGACGTCGTTGCCGGAGTTCGGAGTGTAGACCCACACATCACCGTAGTCGTGAAAGTCAGAGTACATGCCTTTGACATACACGGTCGATCCCGGCGCCAAGTTGTAGTCGATTCCGGTGTCGAACCCATAACGAGTTCGGTAGTAGGCGTAGGACCGCTCGTCCTCGGTGGTAAATACCGCATGGTTTGTTCCACTCGGGTCCGCCAAAACTCCAGGGGCGGGTTCGAGGTCATTGATCCCGCGGTTATTGCGGTCCCACGTCCCTCCGAGTAGGAAACCGAGCTTCCCCTGCGCGCCGAAACGCTGGCCGTAAGTCCCATCAAACTCGCCCAACGTTCGGCCGTTGTGAATCGGTGTGTACCCCCCGGACCCTCCAAAATCGAACGCAGGTTTGTTCGTAGACGCAGTCTTCGTCACTAGATTCACTGTGCCGGCGACTCCGTCGGCATCCATGTCTGCGGAAAGGGTTTTGAATACCTCGATACGTTCCACCAGATTCGCCGGAACCGAGTCGAGTTTAATGTTGCGGACGGTGCCCTCCACGGACGGCACGTTTACGCCGTTAATCGTGGTGTTCGTCAGTCGTGGTTCCATGCTGCGGATTTGAACGTATTTTCCTTCGCCTTCATCGCGCTCGAGAGTCACGCTGGGAGCGCGGCCAACCGCGTCGGCGATGTTCGTATTGGGTAAACTGGTGATTTCCTTCAAGGGCAGCACTTGCACGATCTGGTCGTCAGTGCGCTCAATGTTGATCGCCTCCGTCTCGCCCTCCAACCGCTCCGCGACGACCAGCATTTGATCGTTTCTCGAAGCTACCTGCA
>Ga0210394_10001655_pt1 | contig 34314 bp, 34 predicted proteins | sample IncBWC12MmetaG_FD_160121 | JGI IMG/M metagenome (GOLD analysis project Ga0210394, IMG submission 160121) | Forest soil microbial communities from Barre Woods Harvard Forest LTER site, Petersham, Massachusetts, United States - Inc-BW-C-12-M | ecosystem: Environmental > Terrestrial > Soil >... | reverse complement strand
GATTTTCGCGTCCTCCTTCAGTGCATAGGACGGATCGGCCAAGAGATCGTCGATCTTCGCCACTTGCCGGGCTAGAGCGGTTCGGCCGACCATAGTTCCTGGCCCCGGCGCAATCGGCTTCTGCCGTCGGACATAGGCCGGATCAAGATTGCAGCCCACCGCAAACCGGTAGACGCCTTTGTCCAGCCCGAAAATCTCGCCGCTTGTTGCGCGGCAAAGCCGTACCGCCGTATCGACGACGGTCTGCAGGACCGGTAGCAGTTCGAATTTGGATCGGCTGATGATGCCGAGAAGATCCGCTATTGCGGTCTGTTGCTCCAGCAAGTGGTCGCGTTCACGCGCAAGAACTGCGACCGCCTTCGGCAAACGGGACGCAGACAAACGACGTCGGCGCGCTGCTATTTGCGGTTTCGGCTTTATCGTCGCGTGCGGTCGCTTTTTCATAGCTGCGCGGGTTCGCCAGGTACGGCATCCTGACTTGAGAATGTGCAAGATGCCACTGATGACACGACGATCAGAGCGATCAGGGCGGCGCCTGCACGCAAATCGCGACCAAGGGAGCGTTCGCGGTATTGGCCTCGACGCCGCACGAGGCCTGCCGCTCGCCGATGAAATTCGGTTGATTGCGCGTCGGTCCGCAATAGGCGGTGGCAAGGATTTCGTCGCCGCGGCAGGTCACCGCGCATTCGCCGCCGGAGAGGCAGTTGGCACGCACCACCCGCATGGTTGGGCTCGGCGGGCCTTGCTCGCCCTGGGGTCCGGCGGGGCCGGTCTGACCGGTCGGGCCCGGCGGTCCGGTGGGGCCGGGCTCACCCGCGGGGCCTTGCGGTCCCGCGGGTCCGGGATCGCCTTTCGGCCCCTGGCCGCAGCCGGCGAGCGCCAGCGCCAACACCCCGAGAAGCAGCCAATGTGCCGTGCGCAATTTCTTCAACCTGTGGCTTGGAGTAGGGCGTCCGCGCCCCACATCTAGGCAAGAACCCAGTGCGCGAAGAATACCAGATTGCGGGTTGGGTTCTAGGCAGGACAGAGCGGCGCCAAGGGCGAAACTCTAGGGCGCCCGACGGCGATGATGTAGAATGCCGCCGAGCAATGAAGGCGCCGCAAAATAGCGGCTTTCATCGGTGCGCTAGGTAGAGCATGAACTGGATATCCAACGTCGTGCGGCCGAAAATCCGCGGCATGCTCCGGCGCGAGGTGCCGGAGAATCTCTGGATCAAGTGTCCGGAGACCGGCCAGCTCGTGTTCTACAAGGACGTCGAAGCGAACCAGTTCGTCATCCCCGGCTCCAATTATCACATGCGCATGAGCGCGACGGCGCGGCTCAAATCGATGTTCGACAACGAGACCTGGTTCGACATCGCCGTGCCCGAGGTCCCGGTCGATCCGCTGAAGTTTCGCGACGAGCGCCGTTACCTCGACCGCCTCAAGGATGCGCGCAGCAAGACCGGCCTCAACGACGCGGTGAAGCTCGGCTACGGCAAGCTCGATGGCCTCGCCGCGGTGATCGGCGTGCAGGATTTCGATTTCATGGGCGGCTCGCTCGGCATGGCCGCAGGCGAGGCGGTGGTCAAAGGCCTCGATACCGCGGTGGAAAAAGGCTGCCCGTTCGTTCTGTTTGCCGCCTCGGGCGGGGCGCGCATGCAGGAGGGCATCCTCTCGCTGATGCAGATGCCGCGCACCACCATCGCGGTGCAGAGGCTCAACGAAACGCGCCAGCCCTACATCGTCGTTCTCACCAATCCGACCACCGGCGGCGTCACCGCGTCCTACGCCATGCTCGGCGACGTGCAAATCGCCGAGCCCGGCGCGCTGATCGGCTTTGCCGGGCCGCGGGTCATCGAGCAGACCATCCGCGAGAAGCTGCCGGACGGCTTCCAGAAGGCCGAATATCTGCGCGACCACGGCATGGTCGACATGGTGGTGCATCGCCACGATCTGCGCCCGACCATCGTGCGTCTCTGCCGGCTGTTGACCAAGGCGCCGGCCGGCGCGCCGCAGCCTTTCAGCCTGCCGGCGCCGGCGTGAGCCCGCCGCGTCCCGGCGCGGCGCCGCTCGACGCCATCCTCGCTCGGCTGCTGGCGCTGCACCCCAAACGGATCGACCTGTCGCTGGCGCGCATCGAGCGTCTGCTCGCCGCGCTCGGCGATCCGCAGCGCCGGCTGCCGCCCGCCATCCACGTCGCCGGCACCAATGGCAAGGGCTCGACCGTCGCGTTCATGCGCGCGACCCTCGAAGCGGCCGGCAAGCGCGTGCATGTCTACACCTCGCCCAATCTGGTCCGGCTCAACGAGCGTTACCGCATCGGCCAGGCGGGCGGTGGCAGTCTGGTCGCCGATTGTGAGCTCGCGGATGCGCTGGGTGAATGCGAAGCCAAGAACGGCGAGGCGCCGATCACCGTATTCGAGATCGAGACCGCTGCCGCCTTTCTCCTATTCGCGCGCAATCCGGCGGACCTGCTGCTGCTCGAGGTCGGGCTCGGCGGCCGCCTCGACGCCACCAACGTCGTCGAGCGGCCGCTGGCGAGCGTGATCACGCGGGTATCGATCGACCATCGCGAGTTTCTCGGCGACACCGTCGCGGCGATCGCGGCCGAGAAGGCCGGCATCCTCAAAGGCGGCGTGCCGGCGGTGATCGCCAGCCAAGTGCGCGAGGCGCTTGCGGTCATCGAGCGCGTGGCGGCGCGGGTCAAGGCGCCGCTCGCCGTCGCCGGCGAACACTGGACCGCGACCGAGGAACGCGGCCGGCTCGTTTATCAAGACGAGGACGGGCTCCTCGACCTGCCGGCGCCGAAGCTCTACGGACGCCACCAATTCGAGAACGCCGGCGCGGCGATCGCCGCGTTGCGGGCAAGCGGCCTGAAACTCCCGGCCGCCGCCTTCGAGGCCGGCATGGTCCGTGTCGATTGGCCGGCGCGCATGCAGCGCCTGTCGCAAGGGCGTCTCGCGGCGTTGCTGCCGCCGGAGAGCGAGCTTTGGCTCGACGGCGGCCACAACGTCGACGGCGGGCGCGTCGTCGCCGCCGCGCTCGCCGATCTCGAGGAGCGCGTATCGCGGCCGCTGGTGCTGATCGTCGGCATGTTGTCGAGCAAGGACAGTGCAGGCTTCTTGCGCAACTTCTCCGGCCTCGCGCGGCGGGTCATTACCGTGCCGATCGGGCAGGACCGGGCGGTGCCGCCGGCAACATTGGCCGAGATCGCTCAGGCCGTCGGCATCCCCGCGCTCCCGCGCGACGACGTCGAGACCGCGCTCGGCGTTGCCGGCAAGCTCGACCTCGTGCCGGCGCCGCGTGTCCTCATCACCGGCTCGCTCTATCTTGCCGGCGAAGTTCTGGCCGCCAACGGCACCCCGCCGGAATAAATCGACTACACGGCCGCGTGCGATCCGGTCATGGTCAAAAACGCTTGCTCGATCGTCGCCGCGCCGGCGCTCGCCACAAGCTGCGCCGGCGTGGTGTCGGCGAGAACCTTGCCACGATGCAGGACGACTACGCGGTCGGCGTCGGGTACCTCGTCGCACAGATGCGTCGCCCAGAGGACGGCGACGGAACGCTCGGCGCGCAGGCTCAACATCAGCTTGAGGAGGTCGCTGCGGCTTCCCGGATCGAGGCCGACGGTCGCTTCGTCCATGAGGAGGACGCGCGGCTCGTGCAGGAGCGCGCGCGCGAGCTCGACCCGGCGGCGGTTGCCGCCGCTCAGTTGCGCGGCCTTGTCGTGCGCGCGCTCGGCGAGCCCGAGCCGCGCCAGCTCGCGCGCGATGCGCGCCTTGGCGACCGCGCGCGGGATGCCGTGCAGGCCGGCATGGAACAGGAGATTGCCGGTCACCGACAGTTCGAGATCGAGCGTCGGCTGCTGAAAGACGATGCCGAGCAGGCCCAAGGCCGGCACCGGATCGCGGCGCATGTCGTGGCCCATGATCTCGATGCGGCCGGCATCGGGGACGAACAGCCCGGAGAGGAGCTGGAAGAGCGTGGTCTTGCCGGCGCCGTTCGGGCCGAGCAAGGCGATGAACTCGCCGGGCGACGCCCTGAGGCTGACGCCGTCAACCGCGCGAACCGTGCCGTAAGTCTTGACGACGCCGTCGAGCAGCAGCGCCGGCGCGCCTTCTTGGCTGGTCATGCGTTCCCCGGCTCTTGCCTTGTTCGCTGTCCTTATTAAGGCTTAGCCTGGACGATGCAAATCAAGGACCTCACCTCGACAAGTAGCCCGGATTGAGCGAAGCGAAATCCGGGAACGCCGAGCCCGCATTTCGCTACGCTCAATGCGGGCAGACTAAGGACGATCGCCGATGCAACCGATCCATATCCTGCGCGCCTTGCGCGCCGTCACCGTGCGGGAGGTGGGGAAGTTCGTGCAGCAGCGCGGCCGGCTTCTCTCGGCGCTGGTGCGCCCGCTTCTCTGGCTCGTGGTGTTCGCTGCCGGCTTCTACAACGTGTTCGGCGTCTCCATCATCCCGCCGTACAAGACTTACGTCACCTATCAGGTCTATATCGTGCCCGGCCTCCTGGCGATGATCCTCCTCTTCCACGGCATGCAATCATCGCTGTCGATGGTCTACGACCGCGAGATGGGAGTGATGCGGCTCCTCCTCACCGCGCCGCTGCCGCGCTGGGTGCTGCTGGCGTGCAAGCTCGCCGCCGGCGCCGTGCTGTCGGTGATCACCTGCTACGTGTTCCTCGCCGTCTGCATTCTGTTTGATGTCACCTTCGAACCGATCGATTGGCTTGCCGTCCTCCCGGCGTTGATCGTCTCGAGCTTCATGCTCGGCGCATTGTGGCTGTTCCTGTCGGTCTATATCCGCCAGGTGGAGAACTTCGCCGGGGCGATGAATTTCGTGATGTTCCCGATGTTCTTCTTTTCCTCGGCGCTCTATCCGCTGTGGCGGCTGCGCGAGGGCGGCTCGGAGCTGCTCTACTATGTGTCGCTCGCCAATCCCTTTACCTATGCCGTCGAGCTGATCCGCTTCGCGCTCTACGGCCTGCTCGAGCCGGTCTCGGCGCTGGTCGTCGTCGGCGCGACGATGCTGTTCTTTCTGCTCGCGGTCGCCGGCTACGATCCGCAGCGCGGCATGCTCCGCCGCGCGGCGCAGGCGCAGCCGGCGGCGTGAGTCACCTGATAAACGTGCCGCTGCGCAGCTCGGAGAACGCCTGCTGTAGTTCGGCTTGCGTGTTCATCACGATCGGGCCGTGCCAGGCGACCGGCTCCTCGATCGGCTTGCCCGATACGAGAAGGAAGCGAATGCCTTCCTCGCCGGCCTGCACCGTCACTTCGTCGCCGCTGTCGAAGACGACGAGCGCGCGGTTGCCGGTCTGCTCGCGGACCAAGATCTCGTTGGCGCCGTCGGTCTTCTCGGTGAGCACGCCGAAGGGCTGCGAGGCGGCGCGGAAGTTGCCGGAGCCCTCGAACACATAGGCGAAAGCGTGGCGCTCGAGCTCGACCGGAAGCGTCTTGCGCTTGCCCGGCGGCACCCAGACGTCGAGATAGCGCGGGTCGGCGGCGACGCCCTCGACCGGGCCGCGCTTGCCCCAGAAGTCGCCGCACACCACCCGCACGCGGGTGCCGTCGTCATCGACGATCTCCGGAATCTCCGCGGCCTTGATGTCCTGGTAGCGCGGCGCTGTCATCTTCAGCGCGGACGGAAGATTGGCCCAGAGCTGGAAGCCATGCATGCGGCCCTGCGCGTCGCCCTGCGGCATTTCCTGATGGAGGATGCCGCGGCCGGCCGTCATCCACTGCACGTCGCCCGATCCGAGATTGCCGCGATTGCCCAGGCTGTCGCCGTGCTCGACATTGCCGGCGAGCACATAGGTGATGGTCTCGATGCCGCGATGCGGGTGCCAGGGAAATCCGGCGCGATATTCGTCCGGCCGGTCGTTGCGGAAATCGTCGAGCAGGAGAAAGGGATCGAACTCGGTGGTGTCGCCGAAGCCGAAAGCGCGGCGCAGGTGCACGCCGGCGCCTTCGATGGCGGGCTTGGAGGTGACGATGCGTTTGACCGGCCGAATGGACATGTTGTTTGCCCCTAAAGAAGCCTTCGTCGGCTTAGATGGTTTGTCAGCCGAGGGCGGCAAGAAGGCACAGCGGTGATACCGCGCGGCGTTCCCGCCGGGAGATCACTCCTCCTCCGGCTCGGTATCGTGGAATTTGGTGTAGTCGAGCACGAAGCGCCCTTGCGCGGAAACGCTGGCGATATCCCGGTAGCGATGCTGCCAGCGGATATCGTGCGAGGAATAGACCCGCCTGGCGTAAAGCTGTTGCGCCGACGCATCGTCGAGGCCGCCGACATTGAGCACCAGCAGCGCCTCGGCCGCGACAAGGTCGCTGCCGGTCGACCCATGCAGGGGGCTGTTCTTGTCGATGATGTGAAAGAGCGTCCAACTCAATACGAACATCGGATGTTCCTGGCGGTCGAGCGTCAGCTCGTAAAAGCGGCGCAGCTGGTCGCCTTCCTTGGTGCGTTCGGCGCGAATGACCCACAGCCGTGCGTTCGCCCGCGAGATCGTGTTGTGCCGGGCGTTGGCCATGCGGATCATCAGCGTCGGCTTGCCGTCGCGTAGGGAGACCACCGGATAATCGGCAAAAACGAAACGGGCGCGCGGCCGCGAGAAGCGGGCGAAAATGAGCCCGGTCATCACCGCGAGGAACGACATGCCGGTGAAGATCTCCACCGTGGCGATGAAGTGGCCGTATTCGGTCTGCGGATGCATGTCGCCATAGCCGACCGTCGCCAGCGTCTCGATCGAGAAGTAGAAGAGACTGAGGATCCCGTCGTCGCCGACATTGGCGATCGGGTGCTTGCCGAGCGCGTAGAGGACGGCAAAGACCCAGTTGAGCAGGATGAAGAGGAACGCCGCGCTACCGAAGAACACCGGCCAGTAGATGGTCATCGACCGGTGATAGAGGTCGGTCCAGAAGCCTTGTCGCAAGCCGAGCGTTTCGATCTCGCGCGAACCGATCCGCACCAGCTGGGCTCTTTGCTCTTTGGCCAGTCGCCGGGGTTTTGCCAATGCGGTGACGCCCTATACCGCCGCCTTCGCCGCCGTCTTGGTCTTGAGGCGGCTGAACACCCTGCGGGCATTGCCTTCGAAAATCTTCCGCCGGTCGGCGTCGCTCAGTCTCGGCGCCCCTTCGACGTAGCGTTTGGTGTCGTCGAAGTTGAAACCGGTCTGCGGATCGATGCCCTTGACCGCGCCGACCATCTCCGAGGCGAACAGGATATTGTCGACCGGGACCACTTCGGTGAGCAGGTTGATGCCCGGCTGGTGATAGACGCAGGTGTCGAAGAAGATGTTGTTCTTGATGATCTCGATCAGCTCCGGCCGCCCGTTGTTGAGCGCCAGCCCGCGAAAGCGCCCCCAATGGAACGGCACCGCGCCGCCGCCATGCGGGATGATCAGCTTGAGCGTGGGAAAATCCTTGAACAGATCGGAAAGGATGAGCTGCATGAACGCCATGGTGTCGGCGTTGAGATAATAAGAGCCGGTGGTGTGCATCGCCGGATTGCAGCAGCCGCTGACGTGGATCATCGCCGGCACGTCGAGCTCGGCCATCTTCTCGTAGAACGGATACCACCATTTGTCGGTGAGCGGCGGCGCGTTGAAATAGCCGCCCGACGGATCGGGATTGAGATTGCAGCCGATGAAGCCAAGCTCCTTGACGCAGCGTTCGAGCTCGGCCGCCGAGTTCTTCGGCGGCACGCCCGGCGATTGCGGCAATTGGCAGACGCCGACGAAATTCGCCGGATAGAGCGTACAAACGCGATGGATGAGGTCGTTGCAGATCTGCGACCATTCGCGGCTCACGCTCTCATCGCCGATGTGGTGACCCATGCCGGAGGCGCGCGGCGAGAAGATGGTGAGGTCGGTGCCGCGCTGGCGCTGCAGCTTGAGCTGCGCGCCTTCGAGGCTCTCCCTGATTTCGTCGTCGGAGATCTTCAGCGAGCTGCGCAGCGGCGGCGGGGTCTTGCTCTCGACCGCCTTGGTCTGCTCCTGGCGGAAACGTTTCAGGTCGTTGGGTTCGGTGGTGTAGTGGCCGTGGCAATCGATGATCATGAGCGCGCCGCGCTGTTCCGGAACCGGGATGCTACGGCGCGCGATGCGATTGTCAAACCGAGCAACGGCGGCGCTATCGGCCGGCGGCCGGCAGAGCGCGCAGCCAAGCCGCGGCCGCTTCGAGCGCGGCCGGCCGGGAGAAAATGCCGAAATGATTGATGCCGGCGAGCGTGGTGACCTGCGCCTGCGGATCGTCGGCGGCGAACACCGCGTGCAAGCCGTCGGGATCGATCGCCTCGTCGTTTCCTCCGACAAGCACCAGCGTTTGCGCGCCAAGCGCACGGACGTCGCCTTGATAATAGGCGCGGGGATGGTAGGAAATGTTGAGCCGATACGAATAGGACAGCGTCTCGGTTCCGTCCCAGAACTGCACCGGCTTGTTGAACGCGATCAGCGGCAGCCCGTTGAAGCCGTGAATGCCGATCGCGTTGAGCGCTATGAGGCCGAACAGGCGCTTGAGATTGAGATTGGCCCAGCCGCCCGCATCGCCGCCGCGAACCGAAGGCGCGCGCGGAATGAACGGGGCGAGGAGGAGATAGCTCGACACCCCGGCCTCGGCGTGTCCGCCGCCGGCAAAGCGGATCGCGAGCCCGCCGCCGCTCGAGTGGCCGCCTAAGGTCATCGGGCCGCTGTGGTGGTCGGCGCGCAGATAGGCGATCAGGTCGAGGAGGTCGTCCTCCAATTGGCCGACATAGTCGACATCGCCGCGCCGCCGGCCCGACATGTAATGTCCGCGCAGATTGGGCAGGACCACCTTCGCTGCGCCCTCCCTGCTCAGATACGAGGCGAGCGCGTGATAGCCGCCGCCGTGATAGGACGAGCCGTGAATGAAGATGAGAATGCGCTCGGCGGTCGAATCGTAGAAGCGGTAGGCCAGTTGCTCGCCGTCTCGCGCTGGATAGCGTTGGAGCGGCGGTATCTCGGTGGCGGCGGGAATTTTCTCCGATGACGCGAAACCGAATACGTCTTTCGGCTCCGGCATCGGCGGCGGCGGCGAGGCGACCAGGACGAAGGCCGCGACGATGGCGAGCACGAACAGGCCGACGATCGTTCCCACGACAACAACGAACACTTTCATGACCTCGCCATCCGGACTTGCTCAGAGCGCGGCAGCCGCAATACCGCGATCGCACCATGTTCGTGGGCACGGACAACATTAGCATGACGCCCGCGCACGCCAATCGCGCCGGCGGGGGTCGCCGCCCGGCGGGCGGATGGTCTAGGATGAAGCCGCGATCAGGGGAGACTGGGAATGGCTGAAATTCCGCGGCTCAACGGCGTCATCCGCGCGCTCGAAGCCGGCCAGCACGCGATGACGTGCTTCGCGCCGGCGGAGATCGGCAGCGCCGTGGCGATGAGCGCGTCGAAATTCGACGGCTGCGTGTTCGAGATGGAGCATCAGCCCTGGGATAGCCGCCAGCTGCGCGATTGCCTGCAATACATGCTCAGCCGCGCGCAGATCGCCAAGACCGGCTCGCTGGCGCCGGCGGTCACGCCGCTCGCGCGCGTGCCGGTGAACGGGGCGGAAATGGCGCAGTGGCAGGCGAAGCAGGCGCTCGACTTCGGCTGCTACGGCCTCGTTTTTCCGCATATTTCCACGGTCGAGGAAGCGGCGAACGCGATCGGCGCCTGCCGCTATCCGCGGCTTAAGGGCGCCGCCAACTACGCGCCCGCCGGCATCCGCGGCGATGGGCCGACCGCCGCGGTGCGCTATTGGGGCCTCACCCAGCAGGAATACTACCAGCGCGCCGACGTTTGGCCGCTCAATCCGCAGGGCGAGATCTTCTGCATCCTGCAGATCGAGGATACGCGCGGCGTCGAGAATCTCGACGACATCCTCAAGAACGTGCCCGGCATCGGCTGCATCCTGATCGGCGAAGGCGACCTGTCGCAGGAGCTCGGCTATCCGCGCCAATACGAGCACAAGGTAGTGCTCGAATGGATGAAGCGCGTGGTCGACACCTGCAAGAAGCGCAACGTCGTCGTCGGCCACCCGCATGTCGAGCAAGGCAATGTCGAGCGCGTGGTGAAGGAAGGCTACCGCCTGCTCATGTGCGCGCCGGTGCAGAGTTTTGGGCACCTCGATGCGGCGCGGAAGCAGACGGGAAGGGCGTAGTCCGCTCCCCCAGCGCGTCGGCAATGACGATTCAGGAGATTCCCAGCCCGCCCTTCTCCTCGATGAAGCCGGCGATCTCGTCAACGCCCTTGCCGGCGCGCAGATTGGTAAAGACGAAGGGGCGCGCGCCGCGCATGCGCTTCGACTCGCGCTCCATCGTTTCCAGCGAGGCGCCGACATGCGGCGCGAGATCGATCTTGTTGATCACCAGCAAATCCGAGCGGGTGATGCCCGGCCCGCCCTTGGAGGGGATCTTGTCGCCGGCGGCGACGTCGATCACGTAGATGGTGAGATCGGCGAGTTCGGGCGAAAACGTCGCGGCGAGATTGTCGCCGCCGGATTCGATGAGCACGAGATCAAGCGCCGGGAATTTCTGCCGCATGTCGGCGATCGCCGCCAGATTGGCGGAGGCGTCCTCGCGGATCGCGGTGTGCGGGCAGCCGCCGGTCTCCACCCCGGCGATGCGGTCAGGCACCAGCGCGCCGGAGCGCACCAGATATTCGGCGTCCCACTTGGTGTAGATGTCGTTGGTGATCGCGGCGATCTCGTAGCGGTCGCGCAGGCGCTTGCACAGCGCATCCATCAGCGCGGTCTTGCCCGAGCCGACCGGGCCGCCGACGCCGACGCGGAGCGGCCCGTGGGACGTGGACATGCGGCAACTCCATCTGCAGCGAATGCCGACCCACTAATGCCCTGCCGGAGCGACGGCCGCAACGCCCATGGCGTGGCGGAGCGCATCGAGAATGCGGTGGCGCGCCTGCTCCTCGGTCTCGCCGTGCCGCGGGTTCACGGCGAACGGCGTCGTGCCGTTGAGCACGTTCGCCATGATGTGAAATCCGAGCGCGCGATAGGCTTCGAGCTGCTCCTCGCCGAAGAATTGATCGCCGGTCGTCTCGTGCGGAAAATCCGGATTTCGGCGCTTGTAGTCGAGCACATAGTCGCTCTCGTCGCCGGTCAACGAGGACTTCACGTAAAACAGGATACCGGTCTCGTCCGGACCGTAGCTGATTTCGCCGGCCGCGCAATGCGGCCCGGCAGCGGCCGGCAGCGGCTTGGCCTTGTCGTTTGACGGATCGAGCGCCTTGTCCACCAAAAGCGTCCTCTTGCGGATGGCCTGCCAAGGCAGATCGATGGTGGCGCCGAGATCGATGCGGGCGTAGCGCTCGAGCAGCAAGAACGAAGGAAAGCTCATGGTCGGGTCCGCTTCAGCGTCGACCGCGATGATGAACGGACAACGCCGCTTCATCAGCGCGTAGACGCCGAGATTTTCGATGTTGCCGCCATCGGTCAGATAGATCGTGCGGCTCGTCTCGGTGATCCAGCTGAACATCTCCTTGAACAGCAGGAAACCGCGCACGTCGAACACCCGTTGCCACAAGGGGCGGTCCTTGCGCACCGTGAGCGGATTGCGCAGCCAATAGCCGAGCCTGATGTTGAGCAGCGCCAGCGTCGGGCTCAGCGGCTTGATCGTCTCTCTCCCCATGTTCGAGGAGATCGCCGCACCCGAGATCGCCATTGCGGTGCCGAGATCGAGGGCGGTTTCATCCTTCTCGATCCGCTCGGTGCCGACGTACCCGGTGGCGTCGCTGCCGGTATATTCCGGCGTGAACATGAAGAAATCGGCATTGCGGCCGCGCTTGTTGACGAATTGCGAGCCTTCGATGTTCAACGCGGCATTGATGATCGGATAGGGACAGAGGTTGGTGTTCAACTCGTGCAGCTTCGGCACGAATTCGATCAGATCGCCGTGCGGGTCGCGCGGCACCGCCGGATCGGGATTGAACAGAAACGCCTTGCTCAGCCGGTCGCGGTAGAGCCGGTAAAGCGAGGTGACATTCGGATTGACCAGGAGCGCCAGCGCAAGCGTGGCAACGAGCGCCTCGAAGTATAGACGCGCAGCGATTGTCGAGCCCGGCCAGCACATCCAGTCGGCAAGCCATCCGGCTGCGCTAATGCTCGAATGTCCTTGCGCGTCTTCGAGCCCGATGGACGTCAAGCCGAGATACAGCAGCCATAGGAACGACGGCATGATGATGGCGGCGAGCCAAATGGCGCCGGTGGCCAATATCTTTTTGATCCACGCCATCGGGCCGTGCGAACGCTTGGCAACGGCGGCTATGTCGGCCAGGTATTTCGAGAAAAACGCGATGACGGCGCCGAGCGGCGCCAGCCAGGGCGTGACATGCAAGATCCATCCGTGCAGCAGCGCGCTGAAACACGGGCCCGCGCTTTGCAGGGAGATCGGGAAGCAGCTGCCGGTCACGCTCGGCGTCTTCAACGCGCTCAATGCGTCATAGTAGTAGTAGAGAATGAACGGCTGCGTTTCGCACCACGCGCAGATGATGGTGAGAAAGAAAAGAATCTTCCAGGCTTTGGCCAGCGGCCCGTCGAGCTCGGCGCTGTCGACGACGGTGCTATGGCCCGCGGCATTGCGCTGCCAGAGCTGCGAGGATGAAATCGACTTCGCCGATACCCAGACAATGAGGAAAATCAGATCAAGCGCCAGGAAGAGGATCGTGAACCAGAACCCGCGCAGGCCCCAAAGCGGCTCCGACACGGCGACGCCCTCGGACATGAGCCAATTCGCGAGATCCCAGGTCAAGATCTTCGGCCGGCTGAGCGATTCCACGTTCGGGTGAGCGACGAGCGTCACCCAAACCAGCGCAAAAATGACCGGCAGAGCGATCATCGCGTTGGCGGCAAGCCCGCGCACGATGATGCCCGCGGCGGTGATGACGTCGAGCGCGCCATGCGGAATGAGATAGTTCGAATAATCACGGATGTGCCGAACGGATGCCGTGTCCGCCCATGATTTTGCGTAGGTGAATGGAAATTCGCCGTCGGTATGCTGCATCGAGGCGGTCAGCGCGCTGCCGACAAAGCCGCCGCCGGAAACGGTCGAAAGATAATCAACGCCCTCGATGCCGACTTCGACGTGGAGGCCTTGCAGCACGCCTAGCGCGAACGACGCCGATCTGATGCCGCCGCCGGAGAGCGCGACCCCGGTCTTGGGACTGGCGGTACGGTCTCTCTTCCTCGGATTGTGGACGTTGTCATCGGGCGGCGGCGTAAGATCTCTGATGCGCTTACGGCGACCTGCGATCGCCTTTCGCTCAACGTCGATGACGGATACGCGGGACACCGTGCCGGCGGCCTTCGCCTTCGTTAAGGCGCGTGAGGTCTCAACCAGTATCTCGGGTTCGAAATGGAAGGTGATGTCGTGGTCGCCATGATGCTCTGCGGCATGATTGGTGATGTCGGCCATGTCTTCCCCCCTGCGATCGGGCCCGCGCGACCCACCCGTATTCGCCGCCGGCGTGCCCCCGCCGAACGCCCGGACCGTTCCATCTTACATGGGCATATTTTCGGCGCTAGCGTATAAGTAGAGCGAGCATCGATCTACGCGTGTTGCGCGCGCGGCTATGATCGAAACAGCCGCGTGTATTGGGCTTCGTGCCGCATGCCGGCGATATCGGAACGAAACGACGCGCTGCCGACCTCATCGAGCGGCGTCGTGAGCGCGCGCTTCGCCGCGGCGGCGACTGGTCCCTCGAGCGCGGCAAGGACGCGCTGGCCGTCGGTCTGGCCGAGCGGGATGAGCCGCACGCCGGCGGAAATCCAGTTAGCCGTGAGCGCATGCAGGAACGCCGGCAGCGCGGCGTCGCAAGCGATGCCGTGACCCGCGCAAGCAACGCCGACGGCGACCGGCAGCGCCGCCGGCCCGCTCCACGCGGCGGCAAAGCGCGTCAGCGCCGGGCAGGGCCACGCCGCACCCGTCGCTTCGAGGAAGGCGCGGCCCTGCGCAGTCGTCTCCAAAAACCGTTCCTTCGACGGCACGAAGGCGGCAGCAAGCTCGGCGACCGCGCGCAACGCCGCGTCGTCCGCGGCCGCGACGGCGCGATGGGCATGAGCGAAGAACAGGGCGTCGCAGAAACCGCCGCCCTCGGCGAGCATCACCCCGAGCCAGTCCCGCAGCGTCGCGGCATCCTTGATGTCGCCGGCCTCGACCGCCCATTCGATGCCGCTCGAATAGGAGAAGGCGCCGACCGGATAGGCCGGCGAGAGCCACGCCATCAGACGATAGAGCGCGGCCGACTGAAGCGCAGTGTCGGCCGATGGTTTCTGCTCGTTCCCGCGGCGGCGGGAATCGGGCTTTCTGGGCCCGCGCTTGCGCGGAGACGAGCGCAGAAATGCTTTAGCCATCGCTGTGATCGCGGCCGGGGTGATCGTGGTGGTGATGGCCGCCGCCGTGCCCGTGATCGGCGTGATCGTGGCCGTGCTGGTGACCATAGGCGCCGTGCTCCGGATCGAACGGCGCTTCGATCGGCGAAAGCCGCGCGCCCAGCCCGTGCAACATGTCCTCGATCACGTGGTCGCGGCGGATGCGCAGCCGGTCGCCGACGATCTGCACGTCGAGATGCCGGTTGCCGATATGCCAGGCGAGCCGCGTCAGTTCGTGCGGATTGGTCGCCGCAATCTCGATCAGCGCCTCCGGCCGGCCGGCGACGCGCACCACTCCGCCATCGTCGAGGAGGAGGCCGTCACCGTCGCGCAATACCGTCGCCTGCGGCAAGTCGAGCAGGAACTTGGTGCCGCGCTCGCCGGTGAGGACGACGCGGCGGCGATGGCGCTCCTGCGCATCGAGCGTCACGCAATCGACGGCGCTCGCCTCGTCCCAGTGGCCGGCGGCCTTGACCTCGCGTGCGCGCTTCATTGTCACCGACTCCCGCCTCTCCTTTGAGGGGTCAAAAACCTTGCAACGCCGGACCGTAGCGCAACCCTAGCGCAAGAGGCGTGCCGCGCGATAGCTGACCGCAGGCTCCGACCAATGGGGAGTTGGAGGTCGCGGCGGAGGCCGATATGGTGCCGCCCGCAAATGGGGATCCCAAGGGCATGACCGTCAAGGGTAAGGCTTATATCGCCGGCGCGTTCGAGCACCCGACGCGCCTCGCGACGGATAAAACCGTGGCGCAACTCCACGCCGAGGTGGCGCTGGGCGCGCTCGCCGACGCCGGCCTCACCCGCGCCGACGTCGACGGCTATTTCTGCTCCGGCGATGCGCCGGGACCGGGTCCCGCCTCGATGGCGGAGTACATGAACCTCAAGCTTCGCCACGCCGAGTCGACCGAGCTTGGCGGCGCCTCCTACACCGTGCTGGCGGCACATGCCGCCGAAGCGATCGCCGCCGGCAAATGCGATGTCGCGCTGGTCACACTCGCCGGGCGGCCGCGCAGCGAGGGCATGGCCACCGGCACCGCGCCGCGGGCGCGTCCGGCGGATCAGCCCGAGGGCGGGTGGGAAGTGCCTTATGCGATCACCACCGCCAACGCCTACGCCATGGGCGCGATGCGCCACATGCACGAATACGGCACCACCAGCGAGCAGCTGGCCTGGGTCAAGGTCGCGGCCTCGCACCACGCGCAACATAATCCGCACGCCATGCTGCCCGAGGTGGTGACCGTCGAGGAGGTGGTGAATTCGCCGATGATCGCCTCTCCGCTGCATCGGCTCGATTGCTGCGTGATCAGCGACGGCGGCGGCGCTCTGGTCATCGTCCGGCCGGAGATCGCCAAAAAGCTCAAGCGGCCGCTGGTGAAGATTACCGGTGCCGGCGAAGCGGTGAAGCATCTCGCCGGCGGCACCTTCGATCTCACCACCTCGGGCGCCGCGCGCTCCGGGCCGATCGCGTTCGCCGAAGCCGGCGTCACGCCGGCCGACATCAAATACGTCTCGATCTATGACAGCTTCACCATCACCGTCATCATCCAGCTCGAAGACCTCGGCTTCTGCGCCAAGGGCGCCGGCGGCAAGTTCGTCGCCGACGGCAATCTGATTTCCGGCACCGGCAGGCTGCCGTTCAACACCGACGGCGGCGGGCTGTGCAACAACCACCCGGCCAACCGCGGCAGCATGACCAAAATAATCGAAGCGGTGCGACAATTGCGCGGCGAGGCGCATCCGGCGGTGCAGGTGAAGAATTGCGACCTCGCTCTGGCGCAGGGGATGGGTTTTCTCCTCGCCACGCGCCATGGCAGCGCGACCTTGATCATGGAACGGGAGTAGGACGATGGCCCGCAAGATCACCCCGCCCGTCGTCAACGCCGAAACCAAAATGTTCTGGGACGCGGCGCGCGAAGGCCGCTTCCTGGTCCCGTTCTGCTCGGCCTGCGGCAAGGCGCATTGGTATCCGCGCGCCATCTGCCCGTTCTGCGCCAGCGACAAGATCGAGTGGCGCAATGCGTCGGGCAAAGGCACGATCTACACCTTCAGCGTCATGCGCCGCGTCAAGGACCCTTATGCCATCGCCCATGTGACGCTGGCGGAAGGCCCGACCATGCTGACCAATATCGTCGATTGCGACTTCGACAAGCTCAAGATCGGCCAGCCGGTCACGGTCGTGTTCCAGGAAACCGACGGCGGCCCGCCGGCGCCGATGTTCAAGCCGGCGTAACCGACAGGCGCTCTTCGATGATCAACAAGATCGTGAAAACACTCGCCGAGGCGATGGCCGGCATCCGCGACGGTTCGGTGATCCTGCTCGGCGGCTTCGGCAGCATCGGGCTGCCTTACGCGCTGGTAGACGGGCTGATCGAGCATGGCGCCAAGGATCTGACCGTCGTCGCCAACAATGCCGGCGTCGGGCGCACCGGCCTCGCCAAGCTTCTCGACGCCAATCGTGTGCGCAAGATCATCTGCTCGTATCCGCGCACCTCGGACCCGGTGGCGTTCCTCGAGGCCTATCGCGCCGGCCGCATCGAGCTTGAGGTCATGCCGCAGGGCACCATGGCCGAGCGCATGCGCGCCGCCGGTGCCGGCATCCCGGCCTTCTACACGCCGACCTCGGTCGGCACCAAGCTCGCGGAAGGCAAGGAGGAGCGGGCGTTCGCCGGCCGCAAATACGTGCTCGAAGAGGCGCTGTACGGCGACGTGGCGCTGATCGAGGCCTGGGAGGCGGACCGCTGGGGCAACTTGACCTACCGGTCGTCCGCCCGCAACTTCAACCCGGTGATGGCGACCGCCGCCAAGCTGACCGTCGCCCAGGCCCAGCATATCGTCGAGCTTGGCGCGCTCGACCCCGAGCAAGTTCCGACACCGGGCATTTTCGTCGATCGTGTGCTACATGTGCCCTATGGCGAGCCGGCGGTGACCTGAGGAGGCCGATGTGAACGTCAACGTGAGCGCCAATGTTTTGGCTGCGTGCAAGCCGTGGAACCGCATCGAGATCGCCGCGCGGGCCGCGCGCGACATCCCGGACGGATATTACGTCAATCTCGGCATCGGCATTCCGGTGCTGGTCGCCGACCATATACCGGCCGACCGCGAAGTGGTGATCCAGTCGGAGAACGGCGTGCTCGGCATGGGGCCGGCGCCGGCGCCCGACCGAATCAATCCCTGGCTGATCAACGCCGGCAAGCAATACGTCACGCTGGTCCCGGGCGGATCCTACATGCACCACGCCGACAGCTTCGCGCTCATTCGCGGCGGCCATCTCGACCTCTGTGTGCTCGGCGCCTTCCAGGTCGCCGAGAACGGCGATCTCGCCAATTGGGCGACCTCGGCCAAAGACACCACGCCGGCGGTCGGCGGCGCCATGGACCTCGCCGCCGGCGCCAAGCTGATCTGGGTGCTGATGGAGCACACCACCAAGAGCGGCGAGAGCCGGCTCAAGCGCCGCTGCGACTACCCGCTCACCGCGCCTGGCGTGGTCAAGCGCGTCTACACCAATCTCGCCGTGCTCGACATCGGCGAAGACGGCTTCCTCGTCCGCGAGTTGGTGCCCGGCCTCACGCTCGAAGCGCTGCAAGAAGTGACCGAAGCGCCGCTGCGCATGGCGAATTAGCGCGGCGGATCGCTTCGCTTAAGCACCCTGCCGCCGCTCTACGCCGGCGCTATTGCGTCGTGGTTGGCTTGGCGGGCGCCGTCGCCTTGGCCCGTTTCTTCTGGGTGTCGGCCGCCGATTTCGTTCCCAGTTCCGGCGGCGGATTGGCGGTGAGCGAGGAGGCGGACGTCGGCGTCCATGGCGCAGCGCCGGTTTTGCTCTTTCCACCCTTAGCCTTGCCGTCGGTCGTCTTGCCGTCCGTTTTCTTGCTGTCGGTCGTCTTGTCCGTGGCTTTCGTCTCGGTCGCTGCGGCCTCGGCGGGTTTTGCCGCAATCTTCGCGCCCTTTTTCCGGCGATGCATGGCCGCGACCGGCTCGGATTTCATCGTGGCGAGTTCCGCCAGCGTGCGCGTCGGTCCGGTGTAGACCACGACCGGCGTTGCCGCGCCGAAATCGGACAACAGCGCGGCGCCCTTGGGCACCGGCGCGCGCAGGCTGGAAAGGACCGCGGAGAACGGCGAGCCGTCCGGCAAATTGCCGGCCTCTTCGTCCTCCGCCGGCGGGTGCTTGCGGTGCCGGCCGCACACTTCCTCGTGCAGATTGGGCGGTGCCGCCTCGATCGGCGCCAGCGCGTCGACCTGTCCCAGCGCCGGGGTGAGCCATGACAGCGGATTCTGGGTAAAGCCGCTTTCCAGAAGCTCAGCGGCCTTGACCGCGCGCGCCGCCGACGAGGGCGCGCCCAGCACCACCGCGATCAGCCGCTTGCCGTCGCGCGTCGCCGTCGCCACCACGTTGAAGCCCGACGCGCAGATGAAGCCGGTCTTCATGCCGTCGATGCCGGGATAGCGGCCGATCAGCGAGTTGGTGTTGCGCATGACGCGCCGGCCGAACCTGATCGCCGCGATGTGCCAGTAGGATTCGTATTCGGGGAAATCGCGGATCAGGGCGCGGGCGAGGATGGCGAGATCGCGCGCCGAGGTGATCTGGCCGTCGGCCGGCAGGCCGTTGGGATTGACGAAATTCGATTCGCTCATGCCGAGACGATGCGCCGTGCGCGTCATCTCGTCGGCGAAATTCTCGATCGAGCCGGAGACGCCCTCGGCGAGGAGCACCGCCATGTCGTTGGCGGAGTGCACCATCAGCATCTTGAGCGCGTTGTCGACCGTCACCTGCGTGCCGACCGGGAAACCCATCTTGGTCGGCGACTGCGCCATGGCGTTGCGCGAGACCGTGAACAGCGTCTCGAGCGTGATGCGACGGTCCTTGATCGCCCGCAAGGTGACGTAAGCGGTCATCAGCTTGGTCACCGAGGCCGGATACCAGGGATAGGTCGCGTTCTCGGCGCGCAGCACCTTGCCCGAATCGGCTTCGACCAGAAGCAGCGCTTCCGCGCGCGCGGGCGTCGACGTCAGATTTGCAGCGAAGAGCGAACCCAGCGCGACGGCAAGCGGCAGCGCCGCACGATATTTCCACTGATACACGTGTCGCGGTCCATCCGGTTGGTCGGGCCCCAAGGGCCGCGCGCAAGGTTCACGAAAAGTTCCGAAAACGCCGATGCACAACTATCTAAGCCGAAGCCACGCTCGAAGGCAAAGGCGAATACCGGTATCATCGCGCGCCGTGTGGATTGGCGCTGACCGCATAAGCTGCGGAAAAGCGACCAAAATTCGGCAGCGGCGCGAAGCAACGGAGCGAACATGACCGCATGCATCGTAGGCTGGGCGCATACGCCCTTCGGCAAGCTCTCGGGTGAAACGGTCGAAAGTCTCGTGGTGCGGGTCACGCGCGAAGCGCTCGGCGACGCCGGCGTCGCCGCCGAGGACGTCGACGAGATCGTGCTCGGCCACTTCAACGCCGGGTTCTCGGCGCAAGATTTCACCGCCTCGCTGGTGCTGCAGGCTTCGCCCGATCTGCGCTTCAAGCGCGCCACGCGGGTGGAGAACGCATGTGCGACCGGTTCCGCCGCCGTGCATCAGGGACTGAAAGCGATCGCCGCTCGTTCGGCGCGCATCGTGCTGGTCGTCGGCGTCGAGCAGATGACGGCGACGCCGGCCGACGAGATCGGCCGCAATCTGCTCAAGGCTTCGTATGTGCGCGAAGAAGCCGACATCGAGGGCGGCTTCGCCGGCGTGTTCGGAAACATCGCCGGGCTTTATTTCCAGCGCTGGGGCGACCAGTCGGACGCGCTGGCGCAGATCGCCGCCAAGAACCACAAGAACGGCGTCGGCAATCCTTACGCGCAATTGCGCAAGGATCTCGGCTACGAATTCTGCCGCGCCGAAAGCGAGAAGAACCCGCGCGTCGCCGGCCCGCTCAAGCGCACCGACTGCTCGCCGGTGTCCGACGGCGCCGCCGCCGTGGTGCTCGCGGACGTCGAGACCGCGCTCAAGCTCGGCAAAGCGGTCGTGTTCCGCACCGCCGAGCACGTGCAGGATTTCCTGCCGATGTCGCGGCGCGACATTCTCAAGTTCGAAGGCTGCGCGCTGGCCTGGAAGCGCGCGCTCACCCAGGCCGGCGTCGCGCTCGGCGATCTGTCCTTCGCCGAGGTGCATGACTGCTTCACCATCGCCGAGCTGATCGAATACGAGGCCATGGGCCTCGTGGGCGAAGGGCAGGGCGCCCGCGCGATTGCCGAGGGCATCGTCGCCAAGGGCGGCAAGCTGCCGATCAATCCTTCAGGCGGCCTCAAGGCGAAGGGTCATCCGATCGGCGCCACCGGTGTGTCGATGCACGCGATCTCGGCGATGCAGCTCACCGGGGCCGCCGGCGACATGCAGGTGAAAGACGCGCGGCTCGGCGGCATCTTCAACATGGGCGGCGCTGCCGTGGCCAACTATGTGAGCATTCTGGAACGCTTGCGATAGCGCAATGCCCGAGCAAGCGGTTATTGGACTGATCGGCGCATGAGCTGGGAGAGCTCCGCCGAATATTACCGCATCATCAATCAAGCCGCACGCGCTCGCCTTGGCGGCGTGCATTCGGCGCGCTGTTTGATGTGGTCGTTTGATTTCGGTGCGATTGAGGCGCTGCAACATGCCGGCCGTTGGGACGAGGCGACCACGCTGCTGATCGACGCGGCGCAGCGACTCGAAAAAGGCGGCGCGGACTTCTTCCTGCTGTGCACCAACACGATGCACCGCATGGCCGATGACGTGTCGGCGGCGGTCGGTATCCCCCTGTTGCACATCGTCGATCCGACGGCGGAGCGCATCAGGGCGGCGAACATCGGAATCGTCGGGCTGTTGGGCACCGCCTTCACGATGGAGCAGGATTTCTACAAGGGACGCCTGCAGCGGCGGTTCGGGCTCGATGTGCTGGTGCCGGAGGCGAACGACCGCGCCTTGGTTCATCGGATTATTTATGAGGAGTTGGTCAAGGGCCGAATCGAGAAGAATTCGCGCGATGCCTATCGGGCCGTGATCCGCCGCCTCGTCGACCGCGGCGCCCAAGCGGTCATCCTGGGCTGCACCGAGATCATGCTGCTGGTGAAACCGGAAGACTGCCCCGTCGTCCTTTTCGATACGACCCGGATCCATGCCGAGGCCGCAGTCGAACGGGCCCTGGCGCCTGTGTTTAAGACCCAGTTCGCGTTTCGACCAGCGGTCCCCCCTCCGCCGCCCTGAGCGGCGGCATTTTTCCTTCCGCCGCCGCGTATTGTTCCGCCCGCACCAGCGCGGCGAAGACGCCGCCGCGCAGCATCAGTTCCTCATAGGTGCCGGTCTCGACGATGCGGCCCTTGCTGAAAACGAGGATGCGCGTCGCGCCGCGGATGGTGATGAGGCGGTGGGCGATGACGAAGGTGGTGCGGCCCTTCATCACCTCATCGAGGGCAAGGTTGAGCCGCGCTTCGGTCACCGGGTCGAGCGCGCTGGTGGCCTCGTCGAGGATGAGGATCGGTGGATCCTTCAATAGCGCGCGGGTGATGGCGAGACGCTGACGTTCGCCGCCGGAGAGGAGCCGGCCGCGCTCGCCGATGCGCGCCTCGAAACCCTGCTCGTTGCGCTCGATGAATTCGAGCGCCTGCCCGCGCGCGGCGGCCGCGCGCAGCTCGTCGTCGGTCGCGTCCGCCTTGCCGACGCGTAAATTCTCCGCGACCGAGCGGTTGAACAGCAGCGTCTCCTGGAACACGACGCCGATATTGCGGCGCAGCCCGGTCAGCGTGAGGCCGCGAATGTCCATGCCGTCGACGGTGATGATTCCCGATTGCGGATCGAACGCGCGATGTAAGAGCGCGAGCGAGGTGGTCTTGCCGCTGCCGGTCTCGCCGACCAGCGCCACCCGCTCGCCGGGCAGCACCGTGAAGGTCAAATCCGCCACGGCGGGGCGCTTGCCGTCATAGGAGAACGAGACATCGCGGAACTCGACCAGGCCGCGCACGCGGCCGGGATCGAACGCATCCGGCCGGTCGCGCACGGCGGGGACGGTGTCGAGTACGGCGAAAAACTCGGCGAGCTTCGGCAAATCCATGAACAGCCGGTTGGCGAAACCGACGACCTGTTCGAGCCGTGCGATCAGCAGCGTCGCGATCGCCATGAAACTGACGATCTCGCCGACCGAGACGAGCCCGTTGAGCTTGAACCAGGTGCCGAGCAGGAGGATCACCAGCAGGGTGAGCGTCGTCGCGGTACGGGTGAGCACGGCGGCCAGTGCCCACCACGACAGCACCGGCATTTGCGCACGCAGCAGCGAGTTCACCAGGCTCCGCAAGTACGACACTTCGAGCTCGATGCGGGCGAAGCTCTGCACCACCGCAACGTTGCCGAGCGCATCGCTGGCGGTTTCGGCAACATCGGAGTAGTGCCGTTCGACCGCGCGCTGCATCCCCTCGGCCCGGCTCATGATCAGAGCGGTGAGCACGGTGAACGCCGCGGCGAGCGCGAGCAACGGCACCGCGAGCCGCCAGTTCAGCATCACGGTCGCCGGCAGCAGCACGAAGATGAAGACGAAGGCGGCGAAGTGCTCGCGAAAGAACGACACCCACAGCCACCACAGCGCGTCGGTGCCGGCGAGCATGATCTTTACCTGCCGGCCGGAATGCGCGCCGGCGTGGTAGCTCATCGGCAATTGCAGGACATGCTCGAAAAAGTTGGCGAGCACCAGGTTGCGGCGCCGGTGCGCCAGCCGGTCGGCGAACCACGCAACCAGCGTGCTGGCGACGATGATGAAAAAGCCGAAGACGACCCAGGCGCCGATGAGCGGCGCCAGCGCGAGCGCTGCCGCCGTCGCGGCGCGCGGCAAGGGCCCGGACAAGGCATCGACGATGCGGCCGAACAGGACCGGCTCGACGAACAGCGCGACTGCGAGCGCGATATTGGCGAGCGCGAGCGTGGCGGCGAGGCCCGCTTCGGCCGCGAGCAGCTCAAGCACACGCAGATAGACGCGGAGAAACGCCATGATCGGTCCGACCCAGGGCTCGCCGCTTCGGTTCGCCCGAAGCGCTGGCCGCGCTAGCGGCGGCGCGCCGGCTTATGCCCCGATTTAGCCCCATAATCGCGGCCGTGTCAGCACAGTTTCGCGCGGATTAGCGCGGGCTTCCCGCTCGCCGCCGCGCCAAGCGCCGATCGACATTTTTCCCGAGCGGATTGTCGGAATGAGGCATAGTTATTCGTCCTCGGAGCGACGACACGGGAGAGGCCGATGCTCTATGCGCTCCTCTGCTATCACGACGAAGCGGCGGTCACCTCCCGGCCCAAGGAGGAGGACGACGCGGTCATCGCCAAGCGGCGCAAAGTCACCGATCCGCTCGCCGCCAGCGGCAAGCTCGCGGCGGTAATCCGTCTGATGCCGACGACCGCCGCCACCACCGTGCGCATGGGCCGCGATCCGGTCGTGCTCGACGGTCCATTTGCCGAGACCAAGGAAGCGCTGCTCGGCGTCTATGTCGTCGATTGCCCGTCGCTCGAGCACGCCATCGAACTCGCCCGGCAGATCGGGCGCGAGGAGAAGGTCGTATTCGAGATCCGTCCGGTGCGCCGGTTCGAGCCGCAGGGAAAAACCGCGTGAGCGAAATCGCCTGGATTGATCCGCTGCTCAGATCGGCGCGGCCGCAGGCGATCGGGGCGCTGTTGCGCTATTTTCGCGATCTCGATCAGGCCGAGGAGGCATTCCAGGAGGCATGCCTGCGGGCGTTGAGGAATTGGCCGGTCAACGGCCCGCCGCGCGATCCGGCAGCCTGGCTCATTCTCGTCGGACGCAACGTCGCGCTCGACGATGTGCGCCGTCGCAGCAGAAGCGAACCGCTGCCGGATGATGCCGAGCTCTCCGATCTCGGCGATGCCGAAGCCGACATCGCCGAGCGGCTCGACAATTCCCACTATCGCGACGACGTGCTGCGGCTGCTCTTTATTTGCTGCCACCCCGATCTGCCAGCGGTGCAGCAGATCGCCTTGGCGCTGCGCGTCGTTTCCGGTCTGTCGGTCAAGGAGATCGCGCGCGCCTTCCTGGTGAGCGAGGCCGCGATGGAGCAGCGGATCACGCGGGCGAAGAGCCGCGTCGCGTGCGCCGAAATTCCCTTCGAGGCGCCGGGCGCAGTCGAGCGGGCCGAGCGCTTGGCTGCGGTCGCCGCCATGATCTACCTCGTCTTCAACGAGGGATATTCGGCGAGCGGCGGCACCGTGCATGTACGGCTGCCGCTTTGCGAGGAGGCGATCCGGCTCTCGCGGCTGCTGCTCGGGCTGTTCCCCAGCGAACCGGAGATCATGGGGCTCACCGCGCTCATCCTCCTCCAACACGCGCGGGCGCCGGCCCGGCTCGATGCCGACGGCGCGATCATTCTCCTCGAGGACCAGGACCGGGACCGGTGGAACCGCGACATGATCGCCGAAGGGCTCGCGCTGATCGAAAAGGCGCTGCGTCACCGCCGTCCCGGGCCCTATCAGATCCAGGCCGCGCTCGCCGGCGTGCATGCCCAGGCGGCGCGGCCCGAAGACACCGATTGGTCCGAGATCGACCAGCTTTATGCGAGCTTGGAGCGTCTGCAGCCCTCGCCCGTGGTGACGCTCAACCGCGCGGTGGCGGTGAGCAAGCTGCACGGGCCGCAAGCGGCGCTGGCGATGATCGAGCCCCTGGCCGAGCCGCTCGGCGGCTATTTCCATTTTTTTGGCGTAAAGGGCGGCTTGTTGATGCAGCTCGGCCGCGCCGAGGAGGCGCGCCTCGCGTTCGACCAGGCGATCGCGCTCGCCCACACGCCGGCCGAGGCGGCCCATATCCGGCTGCATCTCGATCGCCTGATCAAGGAGAGCCAACCGGCGTAACAGGCAAGCCTCGGAAAAAATTCGCCGGCTGTCGGGACACCGCCACGCCATTCGTCCTTGGGCCGAAGACGCCAAGGATAAGCTGAACTTCTAGAGTATTCGACGGCAAACAATCAGACCAGGAGAATGCCATGGACGTGCAACCGTATCTGTTCTTCGACGGCCGCTGCGAAGAGGCTTTGGAGTTCTACAAGAAGACGCTCGGCGCCGAAGTGAAGGCGCTCCTGCGCTTCAAGGACAACCCCGAGCCGCAGCCGGGAATGACCCCGCCGGGCGCCGAAAACAAGGTGATGCATGCGAATTTTCGCATCGGCGACACCGACCTGCTCGCCTCGGACGGACGCTGCCTGGGGCAGCCGAAGTTCCAGGGTTTCTCGCTCTCGCTCTGGGCCAAGACCGAGGCCGAGGCCGACAAGAAGTTCGCCGCGCTGGCCGACGGCGGTCAGGTGCAGATGCCGCTTGCCAAGACGTTCTTCTCGCCGCGCTTCGGCATGGTCGCGGACAAGTTCGGCATCGGCTGGATGGTCCTCGTTTCGCAGTAAGCCCAGAGCGCTCACATCGCCATCTCTTCGGGAGCCTGCCATGCAAATCAATCCTTATCTGAGCTTCAACGGTAAATGCGAGGCGGCCTTCAAGTTCTACGAGAAGGCGCTCCACGGCAAGATGATCATGATGATGCGATACGGCGAGAGCCCGGCGGCGGCGCAGACCTCGCCCGATTCTCGCGACAAGATCATTCACGCCCGGCTCGCGATCGGGGACGCGTTGTTGATGGGCTCCGACGCGCCGCCGCAAATGTACGAACCGATGCAAGGCGTTTCCGTGTCGCTCAGCGTCGAGGAACCCGGCGAAGCCGACCGCGTTTTCGCCGCGCTTGCCGAAAACGGAACGGTGCGGATGCCGATCCAGGAGACTTTCTGGGCGCTGCGTTTCGGCATGCTGACCGACCAGTTCGGCACCGCGTGGATGATCAACTGCGAACGCCCCGGATGAGGCCGGGTAACCCGCATCAACTGCAGCGAAATCGAACTCGGCGGTTCCGCTGCGAAGCTACAGCCCGCATCTGAAGGAAACGGATCATGCCCACGATCAAGCAGAAGATCACTCCCTGTCTCTGGTTCGATACCCAGGCCGAGGACGCGGCGAAGTTCTACACGTCGGTGTTCAAGAACTCGCGCATCAAGCAGATCAGCCACTATGGCGAAGCCGGCCACGAGGTGCATGGCAAGAAAGCCGGCACGGTGATGGTCGCCGAATTCGAGCTCGAGGGGCAGACCTTCATCGCGCTCAATGGCGGCCCGCAATTCAAGTTCGACGAAGCGGTCTCGTTCCAGGTGTTTTGCGACACGCAGGAAGAGATCGATTATTTTTGGGACAAACTCTGCGAAGGCGGCAAGGAGGGACCCTGCGGCTGGCTCAAGGACAAATACGGCCTGTCCTGGCAGGTGGTGCCGTCGATGCTGCCGCAGATGATGATGGACGCCGGCCGCGCCGGATCCGATCGGGTCATGAAGGCCGTCCTGCAAATGAAGAAATTCGATCTGGCCGCGCTGCAGCAGGCCTACGCCGGCTAGAGCGATCGGGCGGGCTTGACAGGGAAGCGGCGGGTCTTGTATTTAACCACAAGGTTATTTAACCGGATGGTTCATGAGCAACCTCGACGCCACCTTTGCCGCCCTCGCCGACCCGACCCGCCGCGCCATCCTGGCGCGGCTGGCGCTCGGCGAGACCTCGGTCATGGAGCTGGCCAAACCCTTTGCGATGAGCCTCCCGGCGGTCTCGAAGCATCTCAAGGTGCTCGAGCGCGCCGGCCTGATCGCCCGCTCGCGCGAGGCGCAATCGCGGCCCTGCCGGATCGAGCCGCGCGCGCTCAAGGATGTTGACGACTGGCTCGACCACTATCGCCGCTTCTACGACGAGAGCTTCGATCGGCTCGACCTCTATCTGCGGACGCTGCAAGCCAAGCAGGCAAAAGCCAGGTCGGCGAACGCGAACGCCGCGAAAGTCAAAGACAGCAAGAAGGAGAGTAGGCATGGCCGCCGGAAGCAGCATCGACCTTGACCGCGATCCGCGATCGATCATCGGCGTGCGCGAGTTCGCTGCGCCGCGCGATCTGGTTTTCTCGCTGTGGACCGATCCCAAACACTTGGCGCAATGGTGGGGGCCGTACGGCTTCACCACCACGACGCACAGCTTCGAGATGCGCCCAGGCGGCGTCTGGCGTTTCGTCATGCACGGGCCCGACGGCCGCGACTATCAGAACCGCATCACCTTCGAGGAAATCGTGCCGCCGCAGCGCATCGTTTACCGCCACGGCGGCGGCGACGACGTCGAGTCGGTGCAGTTCAGACAGACGGTCATCTTCGAGGATCTTGGCGGTCGCACCCGCATCACCTGGCGCGGCAACTTCGCCTCGGCCGCGGAGCGCGACCGGGTGATCAAGGAATACGGCGCCGACAAGGGCCTCGCGCAGACGCTCGCGCGCCTCGAACAGCATGTCTCGGAACTCATGGATCAAACGCGCATGGAAAAACTGGAGAAACGCGCATGACCGCCGCTGTCGCAAAGAAGCCGCTCGCCGAGCGCGAGGTCACCATCACGCGCGTGTTCGACGCCCCGCGCGCTCTCGTATTCGCCGCCTGGACCGATGCCACGCATTTGGCGCAGTGGTGGGGCCCGAAGGGCTTCACCGCTCCGGTCTGCGAGATCGACGCGCGCGTGGGCGGCGCGATCCGCATCCACATGCGCAGCCCCGACGGCGCCGTCTATCCGATGAAGGGCGAGATCCGCGAGATCGTCGCGCCGGAGCGGCTCGTTTTCACCAACATCGCCGTAGACGAGGCCGGCAATCACATCATCGAAGGCTTGACCACGGTGACGTTCGCCGAAGAAGGCGGCAAGACAAGGCTCAATCTGCACACCCGCGGCGCGGCCGTCGTCGAGATAGCCGTCGCCTATCTGCAGGGCATGGAACAGGGCTGGTCGCAGAGCCTGGAGAAGCTCGCCGGGTATTTGTCGCCCGGAGCCTAAATCCTTCCGCGCTTGGCGGGGTAGAAGACGGCAACTACCGCTCCGCCGCTCCCGGCAGGAACGCTGGATCAAAGGCCTCGGCGGCCTTGTCCTTGGCCTTGAAGTGATAGGCGAGCGCAAGCTGGTCGATCGCCGTGGCGAGGCGAGCGGGATCGACCCTGCCATAGCCGTTCACCTTCACCGCCGGGGTGACGATATTGTCGCGGATCGCCATCCGCAGGCGCTCGAGCTCGACGTCCTTCTTGGCGGTGTCGTCGCGGCGAAGCACGGACTCGATGGCGCGGGCGGGATCGCGCACGGTGTCCTTGAGCGCCTTCAGATAGGCGCGCAGAAACGCCCGCACCGCTTCCGGCTTTTCCGCGAGGAATTTAGGCGCTGCCATGATGGCGTCGCCGTAAAGCACGACCCCGTGGTCCGCCATGGCCAGCGCGACGAGGTCGTCCGCCGGCACGCCGCCGGCCTTGAGGTCGACATAAGAGCCGAACGAGCAGCCGGTGATCGCGTCCACCTCGCCGGCGGCGAGCATCGGTTCGCGCACCGGCAGGCTGACATTCTCGATCCCGACCTTGGCCGGATCGATGCCGTTCACTTTGGCGAAGATCGGCCACTGCGTAAAAGCATTGTCGGCCGACGGAGCACCGAGCTTCTTGCCTTCCAGGTCCCGCGGCGCAGCGATGCCGCGGCTCTTGCGCGCGATGATGGCATAAGCCGGCTTGTCGAAAACGATGAACAGCGCCTTGATCGCTGTTGCGGGATTGTCGTCGCGGAATTTGATGAGCACATTGAGGTCGGCAACGCCCATGTCATAGTTGCCGGAGGCGAGACGATTGACCGGCTCGAGCGCTCCGGCTGCCGCGTCGATCGTCACGTCGAGCCCTTCGGCCTTGAAGTAACCCTTGTCGACGGCGAGAAAGAGGGGCGCAGCCGGTCCGTCGATCTTGCGGTCGAGCGTGAAGTGGATCGCGGTCTCGGCGGCGGCGGCCGCAGGGAGCGCGATCGCAGCGAGCAGCGCCAGAGCGGCGGAACGGGTAAGCCGTACGCGGTCGAGGATGGCCATGCCCGATTCCTTATGCAGATGCGTGATTTCACCGATGCCGGGCGCCGCAGCTCGTCCGCAGCCCGATAAAGAACACGCGGTCATGAATCGCAAGCGAAAGCTGCCGCCAGGCCGGTCACGATGGCGCTCATCATTAATGCTGTCGTGGCAGCGGCCGGTAGGGGAACTCCGGTGACCGGCACGAAGTCGGCGCTGCCGCCGTTCCGCGCGCCCTTCGCGCCGGCCGATGAGGAACTCGCGGCCGGCCTCCTCGCCGCTGCCGTCCGCGACGGCGCCGCCGAACGCCGCATCGACGCGCGGGCGCGGGCCCTGGTCGAGGCGATCCGCGCCAAAACGGGAGGGCTCGGCGGCGTCGAGGATTTTCTGCACGCCTATTCGCTCTCCACCAAGGAGGGGCTCGCGCTCATGGTGCTCGCGGAGGCGCTGTTGCGCGTGCCCGATGCCGCGACCGCCGACCGCCTGATCGAGGACAAGCTCGCCGCCGGCCGCTGGCTCGACGGCGACGTCAAATCGACGGCGCTCCTGGTCTCGGCTTCGGCGTGGACGCTCGGCATCGCCACTCGCGTGATCCATCCCGGCGAGACGCCGGAGACGATCCTCGACGCGATCGTCAAACGCCTCGGCCTGCCGGCCTTGCGCACGGCGACGCGACAGGCGATGCGGCTCATCGGCTCGCATTTCGTGCTCGGCGAGACCATCGCGGAAGCGCTCGCGCGCGGCCGCGGCCATGCCGAGTTCCGCTATTCGTTCGATATGCTCGGCGAAGGCGCGCGCACGGCCGCCGATGTCGACCAATATTTCGACGCCTATGCCGGCGCGATCGAGGCGATCGGCGCCAGCGCCGGCAATGCGGCGCTGCCGGCGCGTCCGGGAATCTCGGTCAAGCTGACTGCGCTGCATCCGCGCTTCGAAGCGATCTCGCGCACGCGGGTCCTCGCCGAGCTGCCGCCGCGTCTCATCGCGCTGGCGCAGCTTGCCAAGGCGCACGATTTGCAATTCACCGTCGATGCCGAGGAGGCGGATCGCCTGGAGCTGTCGCTCGAAGTAATCGGCGCCGCGCTCGCCGATCCGTCGCTGCGCGGCTGGGAGGGCTTCGGCCTTGCCGTGCAGGCCTATCAGAAGCGCGCGCTGGCGGTAATCGCGTGGGTCGAGGAGGCGGCTGCCGCGTTCGGCTCGCGGCTGACCGTGCGGCTGGTCAAGGGCGCCTATTGGGACACCGAGATCAAGCGCGCGCAGGAGCGCGGGCTTCCCGATTATCCGGTATTCACCCGCAAGGCGATGACCGACCTCTGCTACATGGCCTGCGTGAAAAAACTGCTGGCGGCGCGCGGGCGGCTTTATCCCCAATTCGCCACCCATAATGCGCTCACCGTCGCCAGCGTGATCGAAGACGCCGGCGGCGTCGAGGGCTTCGAGTTCCAGCGTCTCTACGGTATGGGCGAAGCGCTCTACGGCGCGCTGCTCGCCGAACTGCCCGACGCCGCCTGCCGCGTCTATGCGCCGGTCGGCGGCCACCGCGATCTCCTCGCCTATCTGGTGCGGCGGCTCCTGGAAAACGGCGCCAACTCCTCGTTCGTATCGGTCGCCGCCGATCCGAACGTACCCATCGCCGATATCCTGCGCCGGCCGCAAAGCCGGATCGCCGGTGCGCACGCTGCGCGCAACCAAAAAATCCCGCTGCCGCGCGACCTCTATGCGCCGGAACGGCGCAACTCCGCCGGCATCGAGTTCGGGGAGCGGGCGAGCCTCGACGCGCTTCTCGCCACGATTCGCGCCGGCACGCCGGCCGCAGTCGAGGCCGCGCCGCTCATCGACGGCGTGGGGCTTGCCGGGATTGCGCGCAGGATCGTCTCGCCGATCGACGGCCGCCCGGTCGGAGTGGTGCAGGAGGGCGATGCGGCGATTGCGCGCGCAGCGATGGCGGCCGCCGCGGCCGGGTTCCCGGCCTGGTCGGCGACGCCCGCGGCCGAGCGTGCCTTAGCGCTCGAACGCGCCGCCGATCGGCTCGAGCGGGAACGCGGCCCGTTGCTCGCATTGCTGCAGAGCGAGGGCGGCAAGACCCTCGACGATGCGCTCGCCGAATTGCGCGAGGCGACCGATTATTGCCGCTATTACGCGGCGCAGGCGCGCACGGCGTTGGCGCCGCGGGCAATGCCGGGCCCGACCGGCGAAAGCAATCTGCTGCGCTATCGCGGTCGCGGCGTCTTCGTCTGCATCAGCCCATGGAATTTTCCGCTGGCGATCTTCCTCGGCCAGGTGACCGGCGCGCTCGCCGCCGGCAACACGGTTGTCGCCAAGCCGGCCGAGCAGACGCCGCTGATCGCCGCGCGCGCCGTCGCGCTCCTGCATGAAGCCGGCGTGCCGGTGGCGGCGCTCCATCTCGTTCCCGGCGACGGCAAGGTCGGCGCCCTTCTGGTCGCCGATCGCGATGTCGCCGGTGTCGCCTTCACCGGCTCGACCGAAGTCGGCCAGGCGATCAACCGCGCGCTGGCGCAAAAGAGCGGACCGATCGTGCCGCTGATCGGCGAGACCGGCGGCATCAACGCCATGATCGTCGATGCTACCGCGCTCCCCGAGCAGGTGATCGACGACGTGATCGCATCCGCCTTCCGCTCGGCCGGCCAGCGTTGCTCGGCGCTGCGGCTGCTTTGCCTGCAGCAGGAAGTGGCCGAGCCGATGCTCGCCATGCTGACCGGCGCCATGCGCGAACTAAAAATCGGCGACCCGCGCGAGCCGGCGACCCACATCGGCCCGGTGATCGACGCCGAAGCCAAGGGCAAGCTCGAAAGCTGGATCGCCGCCATGGAGGACGCCGGCCGCGTGCGCTTCCGGCTCGACGACGAGGCGGCGCTGCCGGCCGGCGGCGCCTATGTCGCGCCGGTGCTGATCGAGCTCGACCGCGCCCGCGAGCTCAAGGAGGAGGTGTTCGGACCGGTCCTTCACGTCGTGCGCTGGAAGGCTGACGAGCTCGACGCGCTCCTCGAGGAGATCGCGGCGAACGGCACCGCGCTGACGCTCGGCGTCCATTCGCGCATCGATCTCACCGTCGAGCGCATCGCCGCCCGCCTTGCGCACGGCAACGTCTACGTCAATCGCAACATGATTGGCGCGGTGGTCGGCACGCAGCCTTTCGGCGGGTCGCAATTGTCAGGTACCGGGCCCAAGGCGGGCGGGCCGAACTACCTGCGCCGCTTCGCCGTCGAACAGATTGTTACCGTTAACACCGCGGCGGCAGGCGGCAATGCCGGTCTTTTGACGCAGGACGAGTAGCAGGGTTGTCCCGCGGCCCGAACTTTAACACAATTGCGACGTTATGGCGCTATTCTAAGGGTACCATGGCTGATTCGATCACCCGTCTCTATCAGGCCGCGCTCTCCTGCCGGCACGACGATCCGTCGACCTCGCGGACCGCGCGTCTGTTGCGCTCCGGCCGCAGCAAGATGGCGAAGAAGCTCGCCGAAGAAGCGGTCGAGGTGGTGATCGATTCCATGAATGGCGACCGCGACGCCGTCATCAAGGAAAGCGCCGATCTCATCTACAATCTGGTCGTGCTGTGGGTTGCTTCCGGCATCCGCCCCGAGGACGTCTGGAAGGAGATGGATCGCCGCGAGCGGCTCCTCGGTATCGCCGAGAAGGTGCCGAAGAAGATCCCGGAAGATTCCTCGCGCCGCCAGGTCGTCATGCTCGAAGGCCGGCGGCTGCGCAAGCGTCGCTGATTTTTTTCGCAAGCCGCAAAAGCAAATATGTAAGCTCGGCGGAGGCCGCCACGGCGCTTGTACCGCGAGCTCGATCTATTGCTGACCCGCAGCCTCGACGGTTTTCCATTTGCCGCCGTGAATGAGCCGATGGATGAATCCGAGCTTCTCGATCACCGCAGGAGCAAGAACGAAGGGATAAAGGTCCGCCTGGCCCATGGCGCGGCAGACGCTGTTGATCGCGAACACGAACGGCAGCCAGGTGTCGATGATCTGCCGGATGTCGCGCGCCGCATAGGGATCGAAATCCACGCGGGCTTGTTGGCGCGACGCCGCCTCATCGAGGCTGAGCCGGACCGACATTCCCGAGGCCGCCACCATCTCCAACGTGTCGACGATGTGCAGATAGTGCGCCCAGGTCTCGGCGAAATCCTCCCAAGGGTGTGAGGCGGCGTAGCTGGAGACGAAATGCTCCTGCCAGTCGGCGGGGGCGCCGTCGGCGTAGTGGCGCTGCAGTGCCTGCGCATAGTCGGCGGTGTCGTTGCCGAAGAGGGCGCGGCAGGCGTCGAGCTCGCCGCCGTCTCTGACCAAGACATCCCAGTAGTAGTGCGCGACTTCGTGGCGGAAGTGACCCAGCAAGGTGCGGTACGGCTCGCCCATCGCCTGTCGGCGCTGTTCGCGCTCGGCGTCGTTGGCTTCGGCGAGCGCGATGGTGATCTTACCGGAATCGTGTCCAGTCACTATTTTTGCTCCGGCGGGGGACGCGGGGTCGGCGAGGAATTCGAAGCTCAGCCCGTGCTCGGGATCTTCGGACGGAGTTTTCAGCGGCAGATTCCACCGCAACAGCGAATAGAACAGGCGGTGCTTGGCGATCTCGATTTGCTGCCATGCCGCGAGGTTGGCGGGCTGGGTCAGGTCGGGAACGATGCTGTTGTGCCGGCACGCGAGGCACATCGGCCCGGGGCCGTTCGCCGGAGCGAGCCAGTTGCAGGCGTCGTACGCGGCGTTGGCGCAAAAGCGTCGCGGCTGATCGGGCTTAGCCAGCGCCATCCAGGCGCCATCGGCCGCGGGCTCCATGGCGGAGAGCGTGCCGAGATGCGGCAGATAGGCGAGCCGGTGGCCGCATTTGGCGCAGGCGCGGTTCTCGAAATAGAGGAGATTCCCGCAAGCCTGACATTTGAACAGTCTCATCCGCGATGATCCTTGCCTAGATCCTTGCCAAGACCGGACAATTCATAGGGTATTTGCCGGTTCCGGGGTGGTGGCGAAAAGATGGACGAACGGTGGGTCGAAACGGCG
>Ga0210394_10001654_pt1 | contig 34325 bp, 30 predicted proteins | sample IncBWC12MmetaG_FD_160121 | JGI IMG/M metagenome (GOLD analysis project Ga0210394, IMG submission 160121) | Forest soil microbial communities from Barre Woods Harvard Forest LTER site, Petersham, Massachusetts, United States - Inc-BW-C-12-M | ecosystem: Environmental > Terrestrial > Soil >... | reverse complement strand
GATCTTTCAGAACCCGGTGTTCCGCCCGGAGATGAACGGCCAGGACGTGCCGCACGACGTCTATGTCCATGTCGCCGGCATCGACATCATCAGGGTCGATGCCGACAACTTCATCGTGCTGGAGGACAACGCCCGCACGCCGTCCGGCGTGTCCTATATGCTGGAAAACCGCGAAATCATGATGCGGCTGTTTCCGGACCTGTTCGCCCGCCACCGCATCGCGCCGGTCGAAAGATATCCCGACGAACTGTTGTCGGCGCTGCGATCGGTCGCGCCCTTAGGCGCCGCCGCCGAGCCGACGGTCGCACTGATGACGCCGGGGGTCTACAACTCGGCTTATTACGAACATTCGTTCCTCGCCGACAAACTCGGCATCGAACTCGTCGAAGGCCGCGACCTCATCGTCAAGGACGACGAGGTATTCATGCGCACGACCGAGGGCCTCAAGCGCGTCGACGTCATCTACCGCCGCGTCGATGACGACTTCCTCGATCCGTTGACGTTTCGCCCCGATTCCGCGCTCGGCGTGCCCGGGCTGATGTCGGCCTATGCCGCCGGCAATATCACGCTGGCCAATGCGGTAGGCACCGGCATCGCCGACGACAAGGCGATCTATTCCTACATGCCGGAAATCGTGAAATTCTATCTCGGCGAAGAACCGATCCTGAAGAACGTGCCGACCTGGCGCTGCCGCGAGCCGAAAGACCTCGCCTACGTTCTCGACCATCTGGACCAGCTTGTCGTCAAGGAAGTTCACGGCTCCGGCGGCTACGGCATGCTGATCGGGCCGGCCGCGACCAAGGCAACCATCGAGGCCTTTCGCGACAAGCTAAAGCGTGAACCGGAAGGTTTCATTGCCCAGCCGACGCTGGCGTTGTCGACCTGTCCGACCTGCACCGAGGCCGGTCTTGCGCCACGCCATGTCGATTTGCGCCCCTTCGTGCTGACCGGAAGCCACCACGTCACCATCGTGCCGGGCGGCCTGACGCGCGTGGCATTGAAGGAAGGTTCGCTGGTGGTGAATTCGAGCCAGGGCGGCGGAACCAAGGACACCTGGGTTTTGGACGAATAATTCATGCTGTCGCGCACCGCTGAAAATCTTTACTGGCTCGCGCGCTATGTCGAACGCGCCGAATATCTGGCGCGCACCATCGAGGCGACGCTGCGCGTCACGGCGCTGCCCAATGCCTATGTCGGCAAGACCAACGAATGGGATTCGGCGCTCCTGACCGCGGGCGTCAGCGCGAGCTTCTACAAGATCCACAGCGAAGCCAACGAAGAGAACGTCGTCGATTACCTGTCGTTTTCGCCGGCCAATCCCTCTTCGATCCGCAACTGCATCGAAAGCGCGCGATTGAATTCGCGTTCGGTTCGCACCGCGCTGACCAGCGAGATGTGGGACACCATCAACTCGGCATGGATCGATCTCGGGGAACTCTGGGGCAAGGGCACCAAAACCCGCGAGGAGTTGACGCGGTTCCTGCGCTTCGTGCAGGAAACCTCGCTGCGGTTCGACGGCTCGGCCTACCGGACCATGCTGCGCAACGACGCCTACTGGTTCTCGCGCCTTGGGGTGCATCTGGAGCGCGCCGACAACACCGCCCGCATCCTCGATGTGAAATATCATGTGCTGCTGCCCGAGGAGGAGCATGTCGGCGGCCCGCTCGACTATTATCAGTGGACCTCGATCCTGCGTTCCGTGTCGGCACTGACCGCCTATCATTGGGTCTACCGCGAGACGCTGAAACCGTGGCTGATCGCCGATCTCTTGATCCTCAACGATTCACTGCCGCGATCGCTCGCAAGCTGCTACGGCAACCTCGTACGCAATCTCGACCAGATCGGGGTCGCCTACGGCCGCCAGGGCGCGGCCCAGCGCCACGCCCGCGGCGTTCGCAACCGGCTGGAACACAGCCATATGGACGATATCTTCCAGCACGGGGTGCACGAATTCATCCAGGAATTCATCGCCGACAATTCCGGGCTTGGTGAAATCATCACCAAGCAGTATCTGATCTGATGGATACGAGACGAAACACAATCACAATCGTCATGGCCGGGCATAGCCGTTTGAAGAACGGCGTCGCTTACGCTAGCCTATGCCCGGCCATCCACGTCTGCTTTGAGATATAGAAGAAAGTCGTGGATGCCCGGATCAAGTCCGGGCATGACGATCATTATACCGTACGGTCTAAACTCTTAAATTCGGTCCATCATGCGTCTGCGCATCTCCCACTCCACGACCTATCGCTACGAGCCGGCGGCGTCCGGCATTACGCAGATTTTGCGGATGACGCCCGGCAGCCATGACGGACAATACGTCGCCGAGTGGCAGATCGATATCTCGACCGACTCGCGTATCCACGTGCGTCAGGACGCCTTCGGCAACCTGACCCATGTGCTCACCGAAGGCGGAATCTCCGATCTCACCATCACCGTCGAAGGCCTGATCGAAACCCACGACACCGGCGGGGTGCTGCGCGGCACCGATGAGCGCTTTCCGCCAAGCCTGTTCCTGCGCGCAACCTCGTTGACCGAAGTCAACGCGGCGATGGCTGCATTCTCGCGCGAATTGCGCTCGGAATCGGAAAGCGACGTGCTCGGTCTCCTCCATGCGCTGATGCTTCAGATCAACGATCACATGACGTTCGACGAAGACCCGACCAACAGCGGGACTTCGGCCGCCGAAGCCTTCGGATTAAAGCGCGGCGTGTGCCAGGATTACGCACATATTTTCATCGCCTGCGCGCGTTCGGTCGGCGTGCCCGCGCGCTTCATCTCCGGGCATTTTCTGCGCTCGGACGGAACGGTGAACCAGCAGGCCGGGCATGCCTGGGCCGAAGCCTTCGTGCCTGGTCTGGGCTGGGTCGCCTTCGACCCGGCGAATGCGATTTGCGCCACCGACGCCCATGCCCGGGTCGCGGTAGGTCTCGATTATCTTGGCGCCGCCCCCGTCCGCGGTACCCGCTATGGCGGCGGCACCGAAGCGCTCACGGTTGCGGTCAAGGTCGACCAGGCCGGACGGCAGGGCCAGTGGCAAACGCAATCGTGATACGCCTGATGGCTTTATGTGCATCCCACATCCATAAAGCGGGCACGCGCGTCGTACCCGACGATGGAATAATGCGGCCGAACATTGCGATCGAAACGACGCGTGCTAAAAGCTTTTCCAGACAATGGGGGACAGAATGACCACAGTAACCGGAGTATCGGCTCAATCGACGACATCCACGCGCTGGATCCAGCTTGTGCTGGGGTTGATCGCGATGATGTCGATCTCGAGCCCTCAATATGTCTGGACGCTTTTCACCAAACCCCTGCAGGAAACCCTCGGCGCTCAACTGTCGGCGATCCAGGTCACGTTCACGCTCGTCATCGTCCTGCAGACGTTCCTCTCGCCGCTGCAGGGCTATCTGGTGGACAGGTTCGGCGCCCGTCTTCTGATTGCTGCCGGCTGTTTGTTGTCCGGCCTGGGGTGGATCACCGCCGCCTATGCGACCAGCCTGACCGGTCTTTATCTGACCTACGGGCTATTCTGCGGCATCGGAACCGGCATCGTCTATGTCGGCATCGTCGGTTTAATGGTCCGCTGGTTTCCGGATCGGCGGGGCCTTGCGACCGGCGTTGTTGCCGCAGGCTACGGATTCGGCGCCATCCTGACGACGTTCCCGATCGACAGCATGATGAAGGAGAGCGGCTACCAGCACACGCTGGTGGTGTTCGGCATCATTCTTGGCCTCGTCGGCGCGGCGGCCGCGCTTGCGATGCGCTCACCGACCGCGGACGACGTGCTGCCACCACCTTCGGTGCTGACATCAAGTAAGGGAGCGACGCCGGATCAGATGCTTCGCAGCAAGGTGTTCTACCTGATGTTCGTCATGATGACGATGATGTCGACCGGCGGGCTAATGATCATCTCGCAATTCGCCGCGTTTTCGCGCGATTTCGGCGTTGCCAGCGTCACGGTGTTTGGGCTTGCGGCGCTGCCCCTTGCGCTCACCGTGGACCGGCTGACCAACGGATTGACCCGGCCTTTCTTTGGCTGGGTGTCGGACCGGATCGGACGCGAAAACACCATGGGGATCGCTTTCCTGATGGAAGCCGCGTCCGTCACGCTCATGGTGCTGTTCCGCGATAACGCGCTGGTCTTTGTGATCCTGTCGGGCGTCGTCTTCTTCGGCTGGGGTGAAATCTTCTCGCTGTTTCCATCGACCCTGACCGACACCTTTGGCGCCAAACATGCGACGACGAATTACGGGCTGCTCTACGTGGCGCAGGGGATCGGTTCGATCCTCGGCGGCCCGCTCGCCGCCCTCTTGCGCGAGCAGACAGGAAGCTGGCTCCCGGTGTTTGCGATCATCATCGCCTTGGATGCGCTGACGGGCATTCTGGCGCTGACCTTGCTGAAACCGATGCGGCGCGCCTACGCGGCCGCCGCATGAGGTCCGTAGGGCGGATTAGCCGCAAGGCGTAATAGTACCATCCTGTCATGCCCGGACTTGATCCGGGCATCCATCAATCCTCGCAACGACACTTTCGAAGAGGATGGATCACCGGGTCAAGCCCGGTGATGACAATCTTAAAGCCTTATGGTCCCTGCGCGCGTTCGCACGGACGAGGTCAATTCCTCCAATGGGGGTTGGACGCCCTTCGCGAAATTGGCTAGTAATTTGCGCGCGCAGGATGCGTTTCGGGGATGCGGAAATGACCTATTGCTGCGGAGTGCTGGTACGGGACGGGCTCGTGATGATCGCCGATACCCGCACCAATGCCGGGCTCGACAATGTCTCGACCTTCCGCAAGCTCCACGTCTTCTCCAAGCCGGGCGAGCGCATCATGGCGATCGCCAGCGCCGGCAATCTCGCGATCAGCCAGTCCGTGCTCTCGACCTTGACCGAAGGCCTCGAGGACCCGCAAACCGGCGAGCTCGAAACGCTCATGAACTCACCGACCATGTTCCAGGCGGCCCAGCGCATCGGGAAGGCGATCCGCGCGGTTCATGCCACCGAAGGCACGGCGCTGCAGTCCGAGGACATCAATTTCGACGTGTCGTTCCTGTTCGGCGGCCAGATCGAGGGATCGCGGATGCGCCTGTTCATGGTCTATCCGGCCGGCAATTTCATCGAATGCACCACCGACACCCCCTATTTGCAGATCGGCGAGCACAAATACGGCAAACCGGTGCTCGACCGCGCCATGCATTATGATGTCGAGTTGTACGAGGCGCTCAAGACCAGCCTGATCTCGATGGATTCGACCATGCGCTCCAATCTCGGCGTCGGCCTTCCCATCGACGTGCTGGTGGTGCGCGCAGACGTTTGCGCCGCCGATCTCAATCACCGCATCGAGGCCGGCGAGCCGTATTTCCACGATCTGCGTTCGCGCTGGTCGGCGGCATTGCGTGCGGCGCATCAGAACATCCCGCGACCGCCCTACAAGACCGAACCACCGAAAACATAAAGCAACGAAGAAAAAGGCAGGAAACAAATGACCGAGGCCAAGGATAAGAACAAAATCGCGATCGTGACCGGCGCCGGAACCGGGGTCGGACGGGCGGCTTCGCTGGCACTGATGAACACCGGCTTCACCGTCGTGCTCGCAGGCCGGCGGCTGGAGAAGCTGGAAGAGACCCAAAAGCTCGGTGTCCCCGGCAAGAGCCTCGCCGTATCCGCCGACATGACCGACGCCGGCTCGATCGGCGCGCTCTTTGCCAAGGTGATGGACAGCTATGGCCGGCTCGACCTGCTCTTCAACAACGCCGGCATGGGCACGCCCGCGATGCCGTTTGAGGATCTGAGCCTGGTGCAATGGCAGGCGGTGGTCGCAACCAACCTCACCGCATCGTTCCTGTGCACGCAGCATGCCTTCCGCATCATGAAGGACCAGACCCCGCGCGGCGGCCGCATCATCAATAACGGTTCGATTTCCGCCCACGCGCCGCGGCCGTTCTCCGCCCCCTACACCTCGACCAAGCACGCCATCACCGGGCTCACCAAGGCCACCAACCTCGATGGCCGCGCCTATGACATCGCGGTCGGCCAGATCGACATCGGCAACGCCGCAACGCCAATGACCGACCGGATGGTCGACGGCGTGTTGCAGCCGGACGGCCGCAAGATGCCGGAACCGCGGATGGACTCCAAGGCGGTCGGCGATGCCGTTGCCTATATGGCGGGGCTGCCGCTCGACGCTAACGTACTGTTCATGACTGTCATGGCAAGCAAGATGCCGTTCGTCGGGCGAGGGTAGCGTTGGCACAAGGTCGCTACTTGGCGCGACCGCGGCCGCTCAGCCTTGGCGAGCAAGGGCGGTCCGGAAACCATGTCTGACCTCACTTCGACCTCGGGCCACGCACCGCAGGGAAAACAAGGCGGCGCGTATCCAATCATCGTGATCTCGTTGCTGTTCTTGGGCGCTTCCGTCAGGCTTGCGTTGCCCGCGCTCGGTAGCGGCGTCTTCGATGCCCTGTCCACCGACGATGCCATGCGGCTCGTCGAGGTTCGCGACTTGATCGGCGGGCAAGGTTGGTTCGACCTGTTCCAATATCGATTGGATCCACCCGGTATTTTGATGCACTGGTCGCGCGTCATTGACGCGCCACTGGCCGGGCTGATCCTTTTGCTGAAGCCGCTGTTGGGAACGCACAACGCGGAAGCCGTCACCCTTTATTTCTGGCCGGCGCTGCTCTTTGCCGTCGCGCTGGTGCTGGTCGCAGCGATCGCCAGGCAGCTGAGCAACAACGTCAACGCACTGATCGCGGCAGCGGTGCTGGCCGTACTCGCCCTTCCCGCCCTTGTCCATTTCCGGGCAGGCGCGATCGATCACCACAACGCGCAGATCGATTTGTTGCTCGCGCTGGTCTTGATGACGGCGCAGCTCGAGCAGAGCGCCATCAAGGCTGCGCTGGGCGGCCTGTTCGTTTCGCTATCGCTCGCAATCGGCATCGAAATGCTGCCTGCCCTCGCCGCGGTAGGCCTTGCGGTATTCGGCCTTTTTGTGTGGCGCGGGGCACCGGTCGCGCGGCAGGTGGGCGCCTTCGGGGCGGGGCTTTCGGCATCGTCGCTCCTGCTCGCACCGGCATTGCTTCCCTTGTCTTCGCTTGGCGTGCAGGTGTGCGACGCCTTCGGCGGACCGGTGCTGCTGTTGGCCGCGGGCGGCGGCATGAGCCTGGTGCTCATGGTCGGAATGGACCGCTACTATCAGACATTACGCATGCGCGTTGTTAGCGGAGCGGCATTGGCAATCGTTTTGGTCGGCGCGTTCCTCTTGTTGTATTCAGGATGCGTCGCACCGCCCTACGGACATCTCGATCCGATCGTCGTGCAATTGTGGATCGATAACGTCGCGGAAGCGATCTCATTCACCCGGATGCTGCAGCTTTTTCCGGAGAATGTTCCGGCCTATTACGGGCTTCCGATCCTGACGATGGTATTGGCCGTGATGGCGCTACGGCGATCCCCTCCGCCAGAAAAGTTTCGCTGGATTGTTGGCATCGTAACGCTGGCCGCGCTGATCGGAACAAGCCTTTGGCAAATGCGGGGCGCTGCTGGCGCATCGATGGTGGCAGTGCCGCTCTTTGCCGCAAGTCTGCCTATGCTTTGGCCCAGGTTTGCTTCTGCACGAAACCTGCTTCTTTTGTCGGTCCTTGCTTCCCCTGTCAGCCTTTCCGCCGCAGGGCTGTTTGCAAAGCCGGTGCTCGACGTCGTCTTCAGGCCACAAGCAATCCCCGAGGCGTCGTCGTGCCGGAGCTTGTCGGATGTGGCTTCCCTGGAACGGCTTCCGAAGGGACGCGTGATGGCACCGGTTGATCTCGGGCCGGCTATCCTTGCCGAAACGGCCGACGACGTTTTTGCCGCGCCATACCATCGCAACAACGACGGCAACACCGCATTCCTCAAGCTGATGCTGGCGCCCTTGCCCAAGGTGCTGCAGATATTATCGGATCGCCGCGTCGACTACGTCGTAACCTGCTCGGCAACGCCCAATCCGTATATCATCAAGCTCGCTCCGGACGGACTAGAGGCGCGTCTCAGCCGCGGCGAAACGCCTGACTTTCTGGAGCGGCTCCATCTCGATTCCACCGACAAAATTGCCGTCTGGCGCGTACGAAAATGAATCGCGCCGCGCTTGCGAGCGAGGTCAGGCATTTACTCCAGCTTCTCCACGTTGCGCAGCGTCGGGAAAAGCTTCATCCACAATAGCGCGATCGCGACGGTGGCGACGCCGCCGAGCACGGCGGACGCCACGGTACCGAGCAGCGCCGCCGCGACCCCGCTCTCGAACTGGCCGAGATAGTTCGAGGCGTTGATGAACAGGAAATTCACCGCGCCGACCCGGCCGCGCATGTCGTTCGGCGTCGACAACTGCACCAGCGAGAAGCGGATCACCACGCTCACGGTATCGGCCGCGCCGAGCACGGCAAGTGCCAGCACCGAGAGCCACATCCAGTGCGACAGCGCGAACACGATCGTGGCGACACCAAACACGATCACCGCCTGGAACATGAGCATGCCAACGCGGCGGTTGATGGCGTGACGCGCCAATACCGCGGTCATCAACAAAGCGCCGACCGCAGGCGCGGCGCGCAAGATACCGAGGCCGAGCGGGCCGGCCATCAGGATATCACGCGCATAGATCGGCAATAGCGCGGTCACCCCGCCAAACAGCACGGCGAACAGGTCGAGCGAGATCGTGCCGAGAATGGCGGAATTGTTGCGAATGAAGCGCACGCCCGCAAAGATGTCGTCCGCTGTGGCGGCGTCCTTGGCGGCCTCAGGTTCTGTGACCTTGATGCCGCCGGTCAGCAACGCACTGAGAAGCCAGAACGCCAGCATGAGGCCGTAGGGCAAACCCGGCGCGAATGCATAGGCTAGCCCACCCAGCGCGGGGCCGGTGATGGTCGCGACCTGAGCCGCCGCGCTCGACAGCGCGGTAGCGCGTTGCAGCGAGCCTTGCGGCGCGATCAGCGGCAACAGCGCGGCGATGGTCGGGCTTTCGAACGCACCCGCCATGCCCAGCACGAAGGTCGCGATGAAGATGTGGACCTCGGTGAGCCAGCCAGAATAAGAACCCCAGCAGAGGAACAGCGCGGTTAAAGCCTCCGCCAACTGGCAGAGCTGAACCACGCGCTTGCGCTCGAACCTGTCGGCCGCCTGGCCCGCAACAAACACCAAGAGTGCGGTCGGCAGAAACTGAACGAGCCCGACCATGCCGAGATCGAAGGCGCTGCCGGTCAGATCGTAGATCTGCCAGCCGATCGCCACCGCGCCGATTTGGCTCGCAAATCGCGTCAGGCTTCGCGACAGCAGGAAGAAAAGGAATGAGGGTTGCCGAAGCAACGTGCCGGCGCCTACCGGCGCGAGTGAAGACATGATCGTGATCGGTGACCGATGGGGGCTTCATTGTCAACGGCAGCCTTGAAAGACAAGCGCATGGCATTGCGCTTCGAATTGCATCGCTGCCATAATCCTCAAGCGAGTGTTGGGGGGGAAGATGCTTCAATTGCAATCGGCGTTCGGCGTGGTCGCGTTGCTCGTGATCGCCTGGGCCGTTGGCGAGAATCGCCGTGCGGTCTCGCTGCGGCAAGCGGCCATCGGGCTTGCGGTGACGTTTGCGACCGCCGTGGTGCTGATCAAACTGCCGGGCGTGGCGCCTGTGTTCGGTGCGATCAACGATGCCGTCGGCGCGATCGCATCCGCCTCCCGCGCAGGCACGTCCTTTGTATTCGGTTATCTCGGCGGCGGGGCGCTGCCGTTTGACCTGAAATCGCCGGGCGCCGATTTCATCCTGGCCTTTCAGGCGCTCCCGATCGTGCTGGTGATGAGCGTCTTGACCACGCTGTTGTTCTACTGGCGCATCCTGCCGCCGGTGGTGCGCGGCCTGGCCTGGGTGCTCGAGCGCACACTCGGCATCGGCGGCGCGGTGGGCTTATCCACCGCCGCCAATATCTTTCTCGGCATGGTCGAGGCGCCGCTGTTCATCCGCCCCTATCTCGCGCAATTGACCCGCAGCGAGCTGTTTCTCGTCATGACTGGCGGCATGGCGGGGATTGCCGGCACCGTGCTCGTGCTCTACGCCACGCTGCTGGCGCCGTTGATTTCCGATGCGGCGGGGCATTTCGTCATTGCCTCGGTGCTGGGCGCGCCCGCCGCCATTCTCGTCAGCCTGATCATGGTGCCGGAAACCACTGGCGTGAAGACCGGCGGCGCCTCGGGGGACCCGAGGCTGGCCAATGATCCCGACATGCACGCGGCCTCCACCATGGACGCGATCGTCAAGGGCACCACCGCAGGCCTTGAACTCTTGCTCAACATCGTCGCCATGCTGATCGTGCTGGTGGCGCTGGTTCATCTCGCCAACGCGATCCTCGGCCTCTTGCCCGATGGTGGCGGCGCGATCACCTTGCAGCGCATCCTCGGCTACGCCATGGCGCCGGTGTGCTGGCTGATGGGCCTGCCATGGCCGCAAGCGATCCCGGCCGGCAGTCTGATGGGGACGAAAACCGTGCTCAATGAGCTGATCGCCTATGTCGATTTTTCCAAGCTCGGCACCGATGTGCTCGATCCCCGCTCGCGGCTGATCATGCTCTATGCGATGTGCGGCTTTGCCAATTTCGGCAGCCTCGGCATCATGGTCGGCGGCCTCGGCACCATGGCGCCGGAGCGCCGCACCGAAATCAATTCGCTCGGATTGAAATCGATCGTCTCGGGCACGCTGACGACCTGCCTGATGGGCGCCATCGTCGGCGTGCTGACGTGACCCTTGAGGGTCATTCCGGGACGACCCGAAGGGTCGGACCCGGAATCTCGAGATTCCGGGTTCGATGCTGGGCATCGCCCCGGAATGACAAGGCTAGCTCCAGCATCGGCGCGACCCTCTCCATCACGTAGGACGATCCTTCCGCCGTCAGATGGGCGTGATCCCAGGCGAGCGGAACGCCGCCAGGAAGCGTGAGCGGGCATTGCCGCGCGGGGCAAACGGCATCGGTCACCGAGATGTAGGAGAATTTCGCGGAGCGCGGCAGCGCGGCCTTCATTCTCGCATCGAAGATGAAAATATCCGGCAAGACAAAATCGTCCGCGCGCGCCTCGATCTGCCGCAAGTGCGCGCGCATCAGCATCGACGGCAATCTGGCCTTGAACTGCACGGCCGGACCCAACAGGGCGACCGTGATCCCGATATCGTTCAACCTTGCGATGGTCCGTGCGAGATCGGCGATCATGCCGTCAAACCGAGAGCCGCGGCCATATTCCAGCCAATCCCCGGCCATCACGACCAGGTCCACCTTGTGGTCGCGCAAGAATGCCTCCATCTGCGCGGCGAAATCCCGGCAGGAAGCATTGCCTTGCGCCGCCGCGTTCAGCGTCGGCATGCAGGCGGGCTGTGTCGCTTGTAGGAGGTTCACCCCGCGCGGAACGGCGACGTCGCGCAAGCCGGGAAAATAATGCGCGGCGAAACTGTCGCCCCACAACAGCCAATTGGGCTTTCCGGACGCAAAGGACAGGCAGGGCCCGCTGAAAACCCCGTTGCTGGGCCCAAAGCAGGTGCCGGAGCGATAGAGCGGCTGATAATCGTAGGCGTTGTAGGCATCAAGCTGCATGGCGCCACGGTCCGCCTCCGACGAGGCGCGGCTCAACATCACACCGAGCGCGCCGGCTGCGAGCAGGCAGGCACTCGCAAGACCCGCCATCCCAAACGCCGCGCGCCGCGTTGGCGCGAGCGTCCGGTCGCGGAACGGTTGTTCGACGTAGCGCCACGACAGGTACGAAATCGCCACCGTGATCGCGAACAGCACGAGCTTGTCGGTCGCATCGAGCACGAGGCTGTTCTTGGAGAAGCGCGCGAAGGTGAACAGCGGCCAGTGCCAAAGATAGAGCGAATAGGAGATTTTCCCGAAGAATCTGACGATCTCAAGTGGCGCAAAAGCGCGGCGCGGCAGCGACGGCTCGCCGATGCCGCTCCAGATGAACATCGCAGCGCCAATGCAGGGCGTGAGCGCATCGAAGCCCGGAAATCCCGGCCCCTGACGCAAGCCAAAAACCGGTATCGCAATCACGACAAGCGAAATGGCGCGCGCAACGTGGCGCGCCCAGCTTGGGCGCAGTGCCGGAAAGCCCTCGACCGCGACGAGGCCGCCGATCAGAAATTCCCACGCCCGCGGCGGACTCATGAAGAAGGCGCTGGCCGAACGGCCGGATTTCATCAGCCAGATCGAGAAGGCGAACGAGATAAGCGACAATACGCCGAGCGCCACCGGCAATGCGAAACGGCGCCCGCGCATCGCGAGCACAAGCCCCCACAGCATCACGGGCAGAGCGAGATAGAATTGCTCCTCGACCGCGAGCGACCAGGTGTGCAGCAGCGGCTTCTCGACCGCCGCATGGTCGAAATATCCGGTCTGGAACCAGAAGAAGAAGTTCGAGGTGAAGGTTACAACGGAAGCGAGCGAGCGGAAGAACTCCGCGCGTTCCGACGCCAACAGATAGTGGAACGTTGGGATAGCGGTCAGCGCCACCATGGCATAGAGCGCCGGCAACAGCCGCCGCACCCGCCGCTCATAGAACCGCGCGAAGGAAAACGTGCCGCTGCGCAATTCCGACTGCAGGATCCCGGTGATCAGATAGCCCGAGATCACAAAGAAGATGTCGACCCCGACAAAGCCGCCATAGACTGCCGGCGCCTCGAAGTGAAAGCCGACCACCGACAGCACGGCAATGGCGCGCAGCCAGTCGATGTCTTCGCGGTATTTGAAGGTCATGTCGTTTCCGTCACGGCCGGGCGTAGCCGTCCAAGGGACGGCGTCGCTTCCGCTCGCCTATGCCCGGCCATTCACGTCTTCGTCTAGCAACAAAGGAAAAATAAGACGTGGATGCCCGGCACCCGTCTCCGCCAAGGCTATGCCGGGCCACTAGCTCACTCGGCCGACGAAGCGTAGCGAAGGCGGCAAGGCCGGGCATGACGAAGCAGAGTCGTCCATCCATCACACCGATAGTTCGACGGTCTTGAAGTCGGCGGGCAGGATCACTTCCAGCAATTCGACGTCGTCGGAATAATCCATGATCAAATGCTTGATGCGCGGCGGCTGGGTCCAGGAACTCCCCTCGCCGAACATCGTCTCGCCAACGCCTTCCATATAGGTCTTCACCCAACCTTTCAGGACATAGACCATCTGGAAATCCACGTCGTGGAAATGCAGTTTTGAAACCTCTGCCGGATCGCACGGCCCGATCAGGCGGATGACATGGGCGCGCGCCAGGCCAGCGCTTGCATCGGCTACGCCGAGGTCGCGGTATTTCGCGTAAGTGCGCAGGCCGTCGGCCTTGAAATCCTCGTCGCGGTAATGGCTGATCGCAATGCGCTGCTTGGGCCGCGCCCGCTTCTGTGGGTGAGCCGCCCTTCCCTTGCTCGCGAGCTTCTTGCGCGCGGTTGATTTGGCGGCGGATGATTTAGCCGGCGTCTTGCGCGCCGGCGATTTCTTCTGCGCGGCCTTTTTGGTGGCGGCGGCGCGCGCGGCCGGCTTCTTTGACTTCTTCTTGGCCATCCTTGCTCTCCCAGTTCGATCGAACGAGCAAGGCTAACACAAATGGCGGCCCGTCGTCCCGGACAAGCAAGATACCACGCCGTCATTGCGAGCGAAGCGAAGCAATCCAGAATTGCGTACACGACTCTGGATTGCTTCGTCGCTTCGCTCCTCGCAAAGACGTGGAGAGCGTTCGGCCTAGCAGCAATCGCCCGGGGTTATGGGTCCCCGCTTTCGCGGGGACGACGGGAGATATCAATGCAACCGGAACACGCCATCCACCGCGCGAAGCTCAGCCGGCTTGATCAGCTTGGAATGCGCGATGCGCACCGCATAAAGCGGCCCCTCGAGCTTTTCCTGCCAGAACTGCAGGAAGTCCTGCAGCACGGGAAATTTCGGGAACAGATCGTAGTTCTGCCAGACATAGGTTTGCAGCAATGAGGGATGATCCGGCATCCGGTAAAGAATTTCCGCCGTCGTCAGCCCGTAACCCAGCACTTGTTTCCGGAAGTCTTCGGAAACCCCAACCCGCGAGACCATGCCAACCCTCCATTTAAGGGAGCGCATTGTCGTCGAGAGGGCTGGTAGAGCCATCCGAGTCGAGATGCACTCACATGAGAGAAATGTGACGCACGCGAACAACCCATCACAAGCCTAAATGTTTAACGAATTGTTGAAAAAGACTGCACTGGCAGCCACTTAGCGAGGCTGCTAGTAGCACCGCAGGCGCGAAGCCAGCCGGATTAACGATGACGTAGGAAATTGGCAGCTGCCCTATTTGAGTGCCAATTTTTCTGCTAAGGCACCTTGCCTCCCCGACAACTCTGGACTATCTCAAGGAAGCCCGCTGGCACTCGTCGGCGGCGACTGCCAATTTTGCAAAATTCGCAAACATCTTCAAAAACTTAGGAGGACTGCATGAAATTCCGTCCGCTTCACGACCGCGTCGTGGTCAAGCGCATCGACGCCGAAGAGAAGACCGCAGGCGGCATCATCATTCCCGACACGGCCAAGGAAAAGCCTTCCCAGGGCGAAGTCACCGCCGTCGGTCCGGGTGGCCGTGACGAGGCTGGCAAGCTGATCCCGATCGACATCAAGGTCGGCGACCGCGTCCTGTTCGGCAAGTGGTCGGGCACCGAAGTCAAGATCGATGGCGAAGATCTCCTGATCATGAAGGAGAGCGACATCATGGGCGTCCTCACGGACTTCCCCGCTTCCAAGAAGAAGGCCGCCTGAGCGCCCTTTTCCCTTTCCCATAGATTTCAAGGAAACAATCAATGTCAGCCAAGGAAGTCAAATTCGGCGTCGATGCCCGCGACCGCATGCTGCGCGGCGTCGACATTCTCAACAACGCGGTCAAGGTGACGCTCGGCCCCAAGGGCCGCAACGTCGTGCTCGACAAGTCGTTCGGCGCGCCCCGCGTCACCAAGGACGGCGTCACCGTCGCCAAGGAAATCGAGCTTGACGACAAGTTCGAGAACATGGGCGCCCAGATGGTGCGCGAAGTCGCCTCCAAGTCGGCCGACGCTGCCGGCGACGGCACCACCACCGCAACGGTTCTTGCGGCCGCGATCGTCCGTGAAGGCGCCAAGTCAGTTGCCGCCGGCATGAACCCGATGGATCTGAAGCGCGGTATTGATCTCGCGGTAGAAGCCGTGGTCGCCGACCTTGTGAAAAATTCCAAGAAGGTCACCTCGAACGAGGAAATCGCCCAGGTCGGCACCATCTCCGCCAACGGCGATGCCGAGATCGGCAAGTTCCTCTCCGACGCCATGAAGAAGGTCGGCAACGAGGGCGTGATCACGGTCGAGGAAGCGAAGTCCCTGGAAACCGAACTCGATGTCGTCGAAGGCATGCAGTTCGACCGCGGCTACATCTCGCCCTACTTCGTCACCAACGCCGACAAGATGCGCGTTGAGATGGACGATGCCTACATCCTGATCAACGAGAAGAAGCTCTCCTCGCTGAACGAACTCCTCCCGCTGCTAGAGGCCGTGGTGCAGACCGGCAAGCCGCTGGTGATCGTCGCGGAAGACGTCGAAGGCGAAGCTCTCGCTACGCTGGTCGTCAACCGTCTGCGCGGTGGTCTGAAGGTCGCCGCCGTCAAGGCGCCGGGCTTCGGCGATCGCCGCAAGGCCATGCTGCAGGACATCGCGATCCTGACCGGCGGTCAGGCGATCTCGGAAGACCTCGGCATCAAGCTCGAGAACGTCACCCTCAACATGCTTGGCCGCGCCAAGAAGGTGATGATCGACAAGGAGAACACCACGATCGTCAACGGCGCCGGCAAGAAAGCCGACATCGAGGCGCGCGTTGCCCAGATCAAGGCGCAGATCGAGGAAACCACCTCGGACTACGACCGTGAGAAGCTCCAGGAGCGTCTGGCCAAGCTCGCCGGCGGCGTCGCGGTGATCCGTGTCGGCGGCGCGACCGAGGTCGAGGTGAAGGAGCGCAAGGATCGCGTGGATGACGCGATGCATGCGACCCGTGCGGCGGTGGAAGAAGGCATCGTGCCGGGCGGCGGCGTTGCGCTACTGCGTGCTTCCGAGCAGCTCAAGCGCATCAAGACCGCGAACGACGACCAGAAGACCGGCGTCGAGATCGTGCGCAAGGCGCTCTCCTGGCCGGCCCGCCAGATCGCCATCAACGCGGGCGAGGACGGCTCGGTTGTCGTCGGCAAGATCCTCGAGAAGGAACAGTATGCCTACGGCTTCGACAGCCAGACCGGCGAATACGGCAACCTCGTCACCAAGGGCATCATCGACCCGACCAAGGTGGTTCGCACCGCGATCCAGAACGCTGCCTCCGTGGCCGCGCTCCTGATCACGACCGAAGCCATGGTCGCCGAGCTGCCGAAGAAGAACGCCGGCGCAGGCGGTGGCGGCATGCCTCCGGGCGGCGGCATGGGCGGCATGGATTTCTGATCCATCGCTCAAAGCGATTTCACGAAATGCAAAACCCCGGCAGCGATGCCGGGGTTTTTGTTTGGCAGAGCGCCGTTGATTCCCTCGCGACTCCAGCCGCGAAGCGTGAGCTACGATGTGCAATTGCACATCGGAGAATCCATTCCTCCAAGTATTCATGGCGCTCAAAGAACACAGTCGGCAGTGGATCGATCTCTACCTACAGATTTCGACCTAGCCAGCGGATCAATGGATTCCGGGCTCGCTCGCCTTGCTCGCGCCCCGGAATGACGGAGGAATGCACCCGGCAGCGATGCCGGGGTTTTTGTTTACGTAAAGTTTCTCCGGGCATTTGCTCTTTCCCTTCAGTCGCCGATCTCAACCAGTCTGGAAGTCTTTTGTTGCCCTCGCAGTTTTCTGCCGGGTGCTTTTTTTGCTTTTTTCTTCGCATCGGCGATGAGGAGATCAGGCTTGCTTTGAAGATTCGCCATCAGCTTCATCAAGATGGCATCCCGGGTCTTTTTGCTTTTCAGCGAGTATCGGAGAATGCTTATCGTTAGTCTGTCCTTGCGCGCATGATAGTCGTGCTCGATCTTTGGCTCTTTGGACAATTCACCCTCCGTTACCCGATAAATTTCGGCTTCTTGGTTTCAGCATCGACCGATGCAGCGCTGGCGAGCAGACCGATGCCAGGCTGGCCTGGCCCATACGCTATCCGCCCGCAATCCGCTGGCGGGCGGGTCCATGGTTTTCACCATTGTCGAACCAATAGACCCGCCTGCGCGCTTGCGCCGTTGCTGGATTAGTTGACGCAGGTTTTGTCGGCCTTCAAAGCCGTCTCAGCTGCTGCCTTTGTCGAGTGAACAGCGCCGACGACCTTCACTTTGCCGCCAGAAACCGGCTGGGTCTCGACGACCTCGCATTTCATGGTCGCGGTATCTTGAGCCAGATAGAACGATTGCGAAGCTTGGCCGACGGTCTTTTCCGTTTCGGCCGCGAACGAAGGTGCTGCGAGTGCGAGAGTAGCGACTGTCGCGAGGAGAAGCTTTTTCATGTTGTTACCAGTTGTCGTCGTCCAGTATTCGGACACAGGCCAAATCGAACCAGCCGTGGAATGTTCCACTCAAAATGGATTTGTTTTTGATCCCAACCAGTCTTGTCAGGATCTGGCGAGGCAGCTCGATGCTATGGTGAGATCGATCGCGATTCCCTGGGCACCGCGATTACGATGACGCACGCAACGCTCAAATCAAAACCACTCAAGGCGGACTGAATCATGCAAGTCAGCGACCCTGCCATCATGTTTCTTCTGATTCTCGCAATCGGTATCGTCGCCGGGCTATTATTCGACCGGCTTGCCGGGCCGTCGTGGCTTGCCCGTCAATTCTCCGGATCAACCCGCGGAATGATCACCAGCGCATTGGTCGGTGTTGCCGGTGCCTTCATTGGCTATCATTTCGCCATGCTGCTTGCGCTCGGCGGCGGAACAGTCACCTCGGTAATTGCGGCGGCAGCCGGTGCTGCCGTGGTGCTGTTCGGCTGGCGAATGGCCAAGTGAAGGCGGAAGTCAAGTGACGGCGGGAGTCGCGCCGGTTCTTTCTTATTTGCGCGCGGACATTGGAAGTCGCCCAAATATCTTGCGCGTCTCGGCCCCCGCCCGCTTCAAAAATTAGCGGCAACCAGTTCATAAGAGCCCCTGCTTCCGCGAACATAGATGCGGGCTGCGGCGGCACATATCAAATCACGGTTGCGATCGAACGCGTTCAAAAAGCCCAGTTCATCGGCCTGCGCATTCGGTTGAATTCGCCTCAAGGCATCTTCGCCTATAAAAAATGACGCTTCTATTGCGCTATCGTGTCCCCAAAATCGAACGGCACGCCGCGTTTGGTCGTATGACCGACTGTGATTTGGAAAATCAATCACGAAAATTGATCACGTCGCGGCCGTTCCGCCACCGTTCCGGCCGGGGCCGGAATCAGCGAACCGTCATGCTCGGTTGCAGATTGCAACGTTCGTTTCGCCGCAAAAACAACCTGGTCGCCCGTCCGCCTTAACGATTTGATACGCTCCGCCCACTGCCGTTCAATGCGACGATGGAAGCTTAAGGGATATATCGGGCTCACCGGGTCAACCTCGCTGACATGCTCTTTGGGCGCAGATCGTGTGCCTCATTAGATAAGTAGTAATTCCGATTTTGCGAGCCGCGAAAACGGTACAATTGCAGAAGTGCAGCCCTGCTCGCTTTTTCAAGACTCAAATGCGTGAGCACTACCGAGCTCTCGATCACCAAGCGTCACAGGCGAGGCGGTGCTCTCGCCAACCATGCTCGTTGGCGACCCCAACGCTCTGATCAATATTGCTCACAAAGCCAGAATGTATTTTCGGCTGAAATCGGAACCTCTCGAACATTGGCAACTTGTAGCACGCTAGGAGCGCGGTCTTTGTTCGAAACGAAGATCAGGGCATTTCCCTCAGCGGAAGCTGACGATCAGGGCATCAACATCGGACTAGCGCGATCATCGGGGTCGACCAACGGAGCTACGCCATGTCACTCGGACTAATACTCATCATTATTCTCATCATCTTTCTACTTGGCGGCTTCAGTGGCCGCTTCGGCGGTTACGGCTACGGCTTCGGCCACGGTGGGGTCGGTGTCATCGGGATAATCGTGATCATCCTCGTCATATTGGTGGTTCTGGGCCGGATTTGATCTGTCGGTATCTGCCGCGCCGAACAATGCCGAAGCCCGGTTAGTCTGAAACCACGCGCAAAATGACGGAGTTGACGATGCTGATCGAAGTCAGGACAGACGGCAACATTAAGGGCAGCGAGCAGTTTTCGGAAGAAGTGAAAGCCCTCGTGCAAAGCACGCTGGACAGGTTCGGCGATCGCATCCGACGCGCCGATGTGTACCTCAGCGACGCAGCCGGCAACAAAGCCGGTCACGACGACAAGTGCTGCAAAATCGAAGCGCGTCGCGATGGCCGTGAGCCCATCATTGTGACCCACCACGAAACGACTATGGATCAAGCGATCCGTGGCGCGGTCCATAGCCTGAAGAAATCAGTGGAGAGCGCTTTCGGAAAGGAAGCCACTTTGGATCACCTCCGCGATCATCACTAGGCCATCGGTGCGCGACGATCTCGCTACCGGTCGCGCGCAAGTCGACGGCGAAGAAATGGCTTGTTCCCCAAGTCCCTCATGTCAACCACAAACAGGATCGAGACCATGAAAACTAGCAAATCTCGTATGGTAGCCGTTGCCCTGGTCGTCTTCGCAGTGATCGCTGATCCACAGATAGCATCATCTCAAGCCACCTCGCCCAAGGCGCAGGCCGTTCCGGCCAGCTCAACCACCTCTGAGCAGGTCGAGACCTGGACAAAGAAGCAGTGGGAAACGGCGCAGAGAGCGTGGGCCAAGGACAAGACAAGGTGGTCGAATTGCCAGAAGCAATCCGGAGATAAACATCTCGACGGCCGCAAGAGCTGGTCCTTCCTTTACACCTGCATGACGAGTTGAACCAGGGTCCCTGTGCCTGTGATGCCGCCATCGAATCGGCTCGTCGCTTTGCGCGAGCTTGAACTCACGCGAACTGGAAGGCAGATGTCGAAACTAATCCCTCGTCCTGTGCCTCCCCTGTCGCCGGCGGGCGAGCCGCGTTGCCCAAAATGCGATTCAACCATGAACCTTGCGCGCCTGGTACGGCGATCATCCGGCTTCGAAATTCGCACCTTCGACTGCGCCGGATGCGACCACGCCCATATCGTCACCTCCGCACCCGACTTGCGGAAAGATATCCGAAGTCTGAACGATGTGGCGGCGGATGCTCTTGAGGAGGCGCGGAGCATGGCGCCTGGCGCACAGCGCAGTGAGGCGCGTAAAAAAGCAGGACTTCTCCGGAGGACTGCGGACTATCGCGGTCTGGTCTCCCTGCCGGGCGGTTTACGAAAGTAATGGCCACCGAAGCCGCAGCCTGACCTCCGTTGACCACGCCCGCCAATGACGATTCCGATGCGATCGTGCGAGGCCGGTCAGACTTATTCGCGACTTCGACGAAACAGGCGCAGTCGCTCAATGCGGCCACACAGCATGCACCGATATTGGATGAGGTCATTGCCTCCATCATCCGGATCGATCTTCTCAAGATTCATCGTTTGGTGGCAGTCAATACAATTCATCAGATCCACGAGCGCACTTCTGTTGTCGTTTTGCGACACAGAAGTTTCCTTCGCTGGACGAGGCGGCCTACGTGGGCCCACGTAAGCCCGGCGATGATAGCCACAGGCTGAGCTGGGAAGCAGTCTGCAGCTGACGGGCCTTTTGCAGCTGTTGGTTCTTCAGTTTCCCATAGGGCAACTTGGCTGCCTCCTCTCTCGCGGCCTCGGATTGCTCGCGCCACTTCTGTTCAGTACTTTTCTGCGAGCTCATGATGCTTCGCCTTGGATCGGGCGAGAGCGCTACACTCTCAGTCACCGGTAGATGCCGTGACGGGGCGATGATGGAATCAGCATGCCGTAAAGCGGTACCAGACGATGAGCCAAATTGCTCATTCACATAAATTTCACGAATTACAGCCGCCCCGGCGCGCTTGGTCCCTTAAAGGTTCCGCAGGTGATCAGCTGCTTGGAACCAATGTCGCCGGCACAGCTTGGTGATGACTACCGGATGCCACACCCCCAAGGCATCCGATGAATGACGGCCCCAACTCCGCCCCGTGCTGGGGCCGTTTCTTTGACATTGGTGACGGGGCATTGGGGTTAAATGCCGCCAAGCCCCAGGTTTGTCTTGAACGAACCGGGCAGGAACGAGTTGTCCAGCATGCCCAAAATCAAGCCAACGACTGGCCCAATGAGAACCCAACCCATAGCGCACCCCCGGATTCTGACGACACCCGTGATGCCCACGATCGGAAGGGTGACGAAGGCGCCGCAATCAAAGCAAGCACCAACAAGGACGGAAGCAGTTCGCACCGCGAAGGCGAGAATCGCGCGGCGCAGTTCCCTGCGGAAACAGCGGAAAGCCCTGAAGAGATAAATCCGTTGTAACTAACCTCGGGAATCGATTTCCCGATCCAGATGGTGAAGGTATGACAGCCCTTCCACCGTCAGGCGGTGTTCGTCCTTTTCACCCTCAAGGTACTTCTTCATCAGATGCTCGGAGAGCCCTTTGCGGGCTCCCTTCGTCTCGGAACGGTCTGCGAGAGCGCTGTATATTCTCAGTGTACTGTCAACGGTTAGAATATTCACTGGATAGGCCCTCAGGGCGAATTTACTAAGTAGGTAAGGCTCAGTGCCCTGAAACGTTCCGCAGAAATATTTGAGTAACAATCTTAGATGCGGACGCAAGCCTGCGCTGCGGTGCCGATCGGCTGATAATGCTCCGGATGCGTAACATGTTCGTAGACACAATGCGGGCTTTCACGGTTTCAACAGCCCGCCAGGAGTCCCAAGCCTGAGACTTCGTAGCGCCCGACAGACCGACACAGCAATACGATTCGGGATTACCGATCCAAGCTTCAATGCGATGATCTACTTCAAATAGTAGTTGTACTACTGGAACTATTTATCTCCTTGGTTGTTATTGACCGAGTCGCCGAATCCCGGCGGATCGGTTGTTGCATCAGTTTGGCAACTTCAGGCGTTCACATTCAATAGGAGCAGCAATGATCAGATACGCAGTAGTGGTGGCTGTCGCGGTGGGTATTTTTAGCGCAATTCCCGCCGGAGCGGAGGAGGTCGGAATCGGAGTAGGTCCTCGCGGCGTAACGGTGGGTGAAGTTCCCGGTGATCGCGACCGTGACCGTGACCGTGACCACGCTCGGGATCGGGACCGCCGAGATCACAACGAGACGGTTATCATTAGGGAGCGTGATCACGACCGAGATAGAGACCACGACCGTCGTCCGGTTATTATCGACCGCGAGTGATCGATCAATGCGAAACCTGAGCGGCCTTTCTTCCACGAAATGCAAAACCCCGGCAGCGATGCCGGGGTTTTTGTTTTGGAAGACGTCGTTGATTTCCCTCGCGCACCCGCAATAACATCCTTCGTCATTCCGGGGCACGCGCAGCGTGAACCCGGGTGAGATGGCGGGCGATTTATCCGGCGCGAAGCATGCCGGTCCTGGGATGGCAATTCAAATATTCGAAGAACTGTTCATCGGCTGTTGCAACGGTTACCTCATGGTAGAGGCGCAATTGTGCGGCCGGACCCAGGCTGGAAAGATATTTCATTGCGGCGCCGAAAATGGCAACGTGGGTCGGATGCGACTCCGCCCAGCGTTCGAGCGCTTCGAGGCTTTTCCACCAACTCATGCCGAAGGATTTCTCCATTGGCCTGGCATCGAGCCCCAGCACGCGCATATAGCGATTGGCGAAGCAGCCGCATGACAGGCCGTCGTCACGCAGAAAGTCCATGCCGGTGCGGAGCACGGGTTCAACATCCGTCAGATACATCCGCCGTTGGCTTTCGTCCGTATCCGTCCAGTCCTGGCCGGAACGGATCAGGCATAGATTTTCATGCGGGACGACACGCCGGTGGTTGCCCACGGAGACGATACGTGGGGTGCCGGCTGGCGCCATCGCGTCGGTCTGGCTGAGCGGGATCCGGTCGCGCATACCGCCCCAATAGGCGTGCTCGCTGACCATGTCGCTTAAACCTTCTGCGAGCGTGGCGATGCCCTCCACCCGACCCTGCGACGAGAACAGCGTCTCATAGCGAGTGATCGAGGGACGCAGTATTTCGGTGAAAAAGCCCAGCGATGGCTCGATCTTCCTGGCTTCGCCGGCCCAAGCGGCGCCATGACCGGCAAACCACCTGTCGAAGCGCGCGGTATTGTCCCAGTAGGCGATTGAGATGATGGTCTCGTATCCGCTTTCGTCCGTATAACGCGCCCGGTCCCAATGGCCCGGACCATTTTCAGCGCGGAAGGCCGCAGCAATCTGCTCCAGGGGGTACGCCGCGGCCCGTTCATCGGCAGGGGGAAACTGAAGGCCAAAATAGGCCATCACGACTTCAGTGATCTGGGGCTTGTGTCGAGCCACATAGGATGGATAGGGCGGCGTGTAGTCGCCGCTGACGCGCGGGTGACGGCTTCGCGCTGTTTTCAAGTGATCGGGGATTGCGGATTCCATTATGCGGCCTCCTCGTTGCCGAGATGGGCCAGGACTTCGGCGCGCGCGGCGCTCACGGCCGGCGCATCTTCACCCCGGCGCGTCACCTCTTCATCCGAGTTGCGCTGCGAGACAACGCGATTGCCCGGTGTTTTGTCGAGCAGAAGTCGCGTCACGTCTGGCCTCGAATAATGTCCGGCGGGGTCAGCCGCCGCCTTGGACAACGCGATCACGCCGAGGTCTATGTCAGCATAGACGATGCCTTCTTTGTCTTCCGGCAGCGGCTTGTGCATGAGTTGGCCATCGGGCGCGTAAATCTGCGCAAAGCCGCCGCCCTCGAGCAGGAGCTGCTTCTTCATGTCGTCAACGCAGAGCGCCTCGATCATCTCTTTTGATACAGTTGCGCATGGCGCGACCACGAAGCAGCCGCCTTCAACGGCATAAATGCGACTTGCCGCGTTGTTGACCTCAGGCCCAAGCGCATAGGCGCCTCCGCGATAGAGCGAAAAACTGGGCCACGCGGCGATATGGACCTGTTCGTTCTGGGCATACATTGCATATTTGGATAGCGGTTGCAGGTGCTCCCAGCAGCAGAGAGCGCCGATGCGACCGAGCTTGGTGTCAAAGACGGAAAGATCGGACCCGTCGCCTTCTCCAAAGACGGTACGCTCGACGTGCGTAGGTTTTAGTTTGCGTCGCATGGCGATGGTGCGGCCGTCCGCGCCGATGATCCATTGTCCCATGTAAAGGCTACCGCCATGTTTCTCGCTTTGGCCCATGACCACCATAATGCCGTGATCCTTCGCCGCTTTGGCGATCCGGTCAGCCTGCGGTGAGCCGTAGACCAGTGAATTGTCGTGATAGCGTTGAACAAACTGCATTCCCCAGGCTGGAGAATCCAGCCAGATGAACCACGGATAGCCCGGGATGAACGTCTCGGGGAATGCGACAAGGGCGGCGCCTTCCGAGGCAGCCTGCGCGATTAGCGCGATCGCCTTTTCGACAGTTGCGTCGATGTCGAGAAATACTGGTGCGGCCTGAATCGCAGCGGCACGAAATTTGGGATGAGTGACGACCATGAAATATTCCTCCTTCAAACACTCTTTGCCGTTCGCGTTGACTGGGAACTTTACCGAAAGTCGGATTTTGCCGCTTGCATGAGCCGCGCGCCGGACTTGCCTGAGCAGAGCAATAAGGGAGTTTTTGATGGACAAGAGTGCGTTTGTTGATACGCTTCGAGCATGCAGAAGCTCTGGTCCACGGAAACGGTGGAATCGCGCGATCGGCTCTCCTATTGGATCGAAGCCGTCTGTGAAACTTACGTCCAGCTCGACTGCGATGCGGTGCATAAAGACGCAATCTTCAAGGGCGAAATCGAGGGTGGTCAGCTTGCGACCCTTGGTCTTTCGCGAGTCAGTGCATCGGCACAGAAAGTACGCCGGACTCCGGCCAAGATCGCACTGGCGACGGAAGACTACTTTTTGGTCAGCATTCAAGCTGCCGGCAGGGGCACCATCGTCCAGGACGGGCGGGTAGCCGAGCTCGGGCCCGGCGACTTTGCGCTCTACGATTCAACGCGACCATACGATCTGAACTTTGAGCAGGATTTCCAGCAATACGTGTTGCGGCTGCCGGGCTCGGTTCTCAGGCACCGTCTGCGGGATTCGGAAAAACTGACCGCGCAGAAAGTGTCCGGGGATCGCGGCGCCGGCCACCTGATGATAGGCATGATCAATTCTCTCGCCACCGACATTGATACGCTTGAGGCGGGCTCCGTTGCGGCGATCGCCGAAAGCGTGGAAAATATCCTGGTCGCCGGCCTATGTTCGCTTCCTGGCGCCTCCGAGCCGCTCGTTTCTCGCCTCACCGCTTTCCATCGCAGCCAGATCAAGGCTTACGTACTGCAGCGGCTCCGCGATCCGAGATTATCGATCAACGATATTGCCGCGCACCTGCGGCTTTCGCCGAGCACGATCTATCGCGCCTTCGCCGGCGAAGCGAGTTCGTTAAATTCCTGGATCTGGAACAAGAGATTGGAAGGTGCGAAACGCGAGCTTTGTGACCCCGTTTTGATACACCGAAGCATCAGCGAGATCGCGTTTGGATGGGGCTTCAGCGAAGCTGCGCACTTTAGCCGCACCTTCCGCAATCGCTTTGGCTGTACGCCCCGCGAATTACGGGCGGACTGCCTAAAGCTCGTTAAGGATAGGGCGCTGACTTAAGACCTTTCGTCCTTCGGCGCGGAGTCTGACCCGCTCGCGGCATCAATGACGCCGGCTTTTGATCCGCCGCTCAAGCGATCCACGAAATGCAAACCCCCGGTAGCGATGCCCGGGATTCTTGTTTGGGGAGCGTCGTTGATTCCCTCGCGACCCAACCGTAATATCCCTCGTCATTCCGGGGCACGCGAAGCGTGAGCCCGGAATCCATTCCTCCAAGTGCTCGTGGCCTATTACGTCTACCTTCTCGCAAGCAACAAGTGCGGAACGCTATATCTCGGCGTGACAAATGACATTGTTCGTCGCATCCACGAGCACAAAAGCAAGGCGGTCGCCAGTTTCACCAAGCGATATTCGGTCGACAAACTGGTCTGGTTCGAAATCTATGATGATGCCATGACGGCGATTGTCCGCGAGAAGCAAGTGAAAAAATGGCGGCGAGACTGGAAAATCCGGTTGATCGAGGAAGGCAATCCGCGATGGATCGATCTCTACCCAGAGATTTCCACCTAACCCTTGGATCAATGGATTCCGGGCTCGCTCGCTTTGCTCGCGCCCCGGAATGACGGGATGGACAATTATCAAGCCCGCAAATCGTTGCGCCAAAAATCGAATTTCGCGAACCAGATCAACGCTGAGTCTACTGTCCACCCCTTTGCGAAAAAATATTTCGCTCTGCCCGTCGGGCAAATCATCTTTATAACCCCGCGCCGTCCCGTGCCCGATAGAGGGGCGCTTCGCGGTCGTCACGATTTGTTGGCGCGGGATGCGATGGACGCCGCGGTGTTGCAAGACGAGCGACGCTGCGGCGGACGGCGAAGTCGTGTGGTCCTGACGTCTCGACGCTGGCGTCAAGTTGGCAGGTCAATTTGCCGGCGATGGTGGCAAGAAAGCCCGATCACCAGGGAGAGCACGAAAGAAGCCGCTAAACCGTCGCGCGGGGAATGCCGGAATGTTTCGGCGTACCTGTAGTGACTATGCTCGTGCGCTTTTTTCACTTTGCGTGCGAGGCTGCGGGTGCAACGAGCACCCGGCATTCCCTGCGCCCTCTTCTATTAGAGGGTTCGCTTTAATAGCTCGGGCGTCGGTACGCCGCGGGAACGGTGAATTGTGTCTTGCGTAGTCCTGCTTGCCTCTGCCGTCATGGCCGGGCTCGACCCGGCCATCCACGTCTTTGCTTTTAGGAGCAAAGTAAGACGTGGATCACCGGGACAAGCCCGGTGATGACAAGTAGGCTTAAACGCTCGCGCTCGCGACGACGCCAAGGTTCGGCTGTTTGACATTCGAATATGAAGCGTGGCCCATAGATATCCGCCTGACCCTGCGGATCAATAGATTCCGGGCTCGCTCGCTTTGCTCACGACCCGGAATGACGGAACAGGCAACTACGCCACCATTTCCTTGCGCGAGAGCGCGGCGTGCGGGTCGAGTTGGGCGATCGGCACAGGCCGGCCGAACAGATAGCCCTGCACCAGGTCGACGCCTGCCGCCCGCAGGTATTCGAACTGTTCTTCGGTCTCGACGCCCTCGGCGGTCGTCACGGTGCCGAGCCCCTGCGCGAGCGCAAGCGTCGAGGCAACGACGGCCTTGCAGTCACGGCGATCGAGCACGCCTTGGGTGAACGACTTGTCGATCTTGATCTTGTCGAACGGAAAGTTCGCCAGATAATTCACGGACGAATATCCCGTGCCAAAATCATCGAGCGCCACGGTTATCCCGAGATTCTTGATCTGGCGGATGGTGGTCAGATGGGCTTCCTGGTTTTCAAGAAGCGAGGTTTCGGTTATCTCGAGCTCCAGCCGGTCCGGCGCAAAACCCGTCTCCACCAGCGTACGCAGTATGACCTGGAAGAGGTTGCCCTTCTTGAACTGAATGGCCGAGATATTGATCGCCAGCTTGACGTGCGGGGGCCACGATGCAGCGTCCGTACAAGCGCGCTGCAGGATCCATTCTCCCAGCGGCCCAATAAGGCCGGTCGATTCCGCGAGCGGAATGAACTGGTCCGGCGCAATCATCCCCTTGGCCGGGTGGCGCCACCGGACCAGAGCCTCAACGCCGCAAAGCGTTCGCGTCTTCGCATCCACGACGGGCTGGTAATGCAGTTCGAATTCGCCCCGCTCGATGGCGTCTCGCAGCTCACACTCCGCCGTGCGCTGCGTATCGGCAACTTCAAGAAGCTCGTTTCTGAAGAACCGGAAATCGTTCCTGCCACTGGCCTTGACGTCGTAGAGCGCAAGGTCGGCTCTCTTCAACAGCCCCTCGGGATCGATGCCATGCTCCGGCGCCAAAACGATACCGATGCTGGTGCCAAGGCTTGCCCGATTGCCGCTGAGATCGAATGGCTGGGAAATGGCGCTGATGATCCGAAGCGCGAGCGCAATCGCGGCCTCGTGCTGATCGGATGCGTCCTCCTGGATGATGGCAAATTCGTCGCCGCCCAATCGTGCCAGCACATCGGTTTCACGAACCGTGGAGCGCAGACGTCTTCCTACCTCAACCAGCAATTGGTCTCCGGCCGGATGTCCCAGCGTGTCATTGACGACCTTGAATCGATCGAGGTCGATCATCATGACCGTGACGCTGCCGCCGTTCCGCTTCAGCCGCTTGGTCGCGCTCTCGAGCTTCACATTGAATTCTGCACGGTTTGCAAGCCCTGTCAGGGCGTCGTGGCGCGCCAAATGGATGATCTCGGCCTCCGCCCGCCGCCGTTCGGTTATGTCCTCGTGCGTTGCGAGCCAGCCGCCGTCGTCCATCGGCTGGCGGGTAACAAGGATGAAGCGCCCATCGGCAAATTCGTCGACCCTGCTCGATGTCGCATCCCTCGGCAGCTGATCCAACAAGGCAATCTTTTTCCCGGCCGCGGATTTGGTCGTCTCTCCCTTGAGAACGCCGCGAGAGATTCGATCGGCAATAATCGCCTCGTGAGGCGTTCCGATTTTAAGCAACTCCGATGGCAACCCATACAGCTTGGCGTAGCGTTCATTCCAGACCACAAGGCGCCTCTCGCCGTCGAACATGCAAAGCCCCTGCGTCATGTTGCTCAGGGCTGCATCGAATTGCAGGTTGATGCGTGCGATTTCGGTCGCCTGCTGACGGACGTCCGTCTCCTGGCGCGTCCGTTCGGTGATATCTTCATGTGTCGCTACCCACCCGCCATCCGGCAGCGGGCGGTGCGTGATTTGAATTGTGCGTCCGTCTGCGGATTGCAGGGTGACCCCCTCCCCGCGAGCAACATGTTCCAATATTCGAGCACAGTATTCGTCGACATCGACTCTAATAAATCCCAACTCGTTTCGGTGCGCGATCAGATCGCGCAGATGGCAACCTGGTTTCACCACATCGCTCGACAACCCATACATCTCGATATATCGCTGGTTGCAGATGACGAGCCGCTTGGATTGGTCGAACAACGTCAAGCCCTGCGTCATGTTTTCGACCGCGGTATCGAGGCGCTGTTTTTCCAGCTTCACGCGGTTCTGCGATGCTGCGTGCTGCAACGACAGGCGCCGTACGATCAGCGCGAGAATGATAGCGGTAATGATCGCGGAAAGGGACGCGGCGGCCACCAGGAATTTGGTTTGCGCCTGCCAGTCGGCGAGCGCCGAGGCGACCGTGGTCGTCGCGACGACCGAAAGCGGAAATCGAGCCAGGCTCCGGACCGATACCAGCCGCTCCACGCCGTCAACAGGGCTGAGCAACCGGGCGGTACCATGATCAAGGCTCAGCAGGGCTGCCTGCGGTGTTTGGCCTTCCTTGAAATTCTTGCCGATGATCTCTTCGACGTGGGGATAGCGTGCCAGCAGCACCCCATTATGATGGTGCATGATAATCGCGGCATCTTTTCCAAGGGCTACGGCGGAAAAGAACTCCTCGAATTTTTCAGGTGAAATTGCTCGTGAGACGACGCCCAGAAACGCGCCGTCTGACCCACTGACCTTGCGGGTGATGAGTGTTTTCCACTTTCCGGAAAAACGGCTGTGCACCAGTTCGATCTGGGGCTGCGCCACCTCCGGGTCGAACTTGAGAGCCTTGAAGTAGGCGCGATCGGCAATCGTGAGTTTCGGGACGACTGAGACTTCCGATGAATTGATCAGCGTCCCGTCTGCATCATAGATATTGATGCCGGCGATCTTGGATACGCGGCTGACGCTTTCCGCCAACTGCAGGTGCATTTCGGGAGTGGACATCCGGCGCCTGAAATCGTCCTGAGAGGCGATGCCAGCCTGATGGATCTGTTCGATGAGCTCGATTAACGGCACCTCGGCATCGTCGAGTTGCTGGTCAAAGTGACGGGCCAGCAACAAGACCGTATTTTCCAGCTCGCGCTTACTGCTCTCGAGCGCGTGATCGCGGAAATTGGTGATCATCATCGCGGTACCGATCGCAATCGCCGCAATCAGCAGAATGCCGCAAATAACCAGCCAGAGAATTGGGTTGCGCCGGCGAGGCGACTCGCTATCGGCCAAAACGCCGATATCGACCGCGCCCTTTTCACCGACAGAATGTTTGCTGATGTTCAGCATTCTTTTTGCTCCCCGCCGGAAAACGATAAAATCCGAGCGTGGAGTTCGCGTTAGCAATATCGGTTATCAAAGCATTAATATCGAAGGCCGGACGACTACGTATTTTGATGGCGGTACAAAACGGACGCCGCGATCTCAGATGAGCTCGGTGGCGAGAGTAGCGTTGATCCACGCGCAATGCGCATCGATCACCGCTCCGTTCTGCTAGCGCCGAGTCAAGCCGCCCAACCTGTGAGGGATGCGCGCCATTTCAACGTGATTTCAGCAGGTTAGCGGAATTCCGGGCGATCCCTCCGGTGATGATCCCACAGCGCGGTGTGAAAAAAAGCGGGTGCTTGTCCGTCGGTATATTCAGCCGGCCAAAACGGTCGGATTGAGCCCCAGTCAGACGGACACCGACCATGTTGACCAAGATCATCTCCGCAGCCTTTGCTACCCTGGCCCTCGTCAGCAATAGCAACACTACCCAGCCCGCCATGACCGCCGTGATCATTAGCGATGCGACGCGTTCGGCCGCGTCGCCTCGGATTGTCGATCTTCACGACGTCACGGGCCACCACCGCTACTACGGCAGCTCGGCCTGCATCAGGGCCTGAGATTGCTTTCTTGGAGAGCAATAAGCGCGATGTCGCTGAGATGACGGCGCAAGAACGGATATGCCTTTCTCGCGCGGCGACTTCCGCACGCCGCCCCGCCCGGCATGGCCGTCAGGTCGTCCACTGCCAATCCGCCGGCAGCCAGCGGTAGCCGCTCCCATCGCGCACGACGTGCCCGAAGCCAGGAAAGGTTAGATGGTAGCTCCCGACCAGCGTCTTGTCGGTCGCTGCGCGGTCGAGAAAAGCCATCCGCGCCTTTGTTGCCAGTGGCACGTCCAGGTCGAACCCGAACGGCCATTCCGGATGCAGGAAACCGACCCCCGTGTCGACCACGACGTCGCCGGTGAGGAGCAGTTCTTCGCTGCCGGAACTGATATGCACCGACATGTGGCCTGGCGTGTGACCGGCGGTGTCGAAGGTGGTCACGCCCGGCGCTACTTCCGCTCCGGGCTTGATCAGGCGCAGCCGGGGACTGGCCAATTTTAGGTTCGCCTGGGTAACCAGCGGCTGTTGCTTGGCGGACACTTTGCCGGGCAGTGCGGGGTCGCTCCAGAAGGCGACCTCGGTCTCGCTGGCGACGAATTCGGCTGAGGGGAACAGCAGCGACGCGTTCTTGCCGTCGCTGATACCCCACAGGTGGTCGAAATGGCAGTGAGTGAACAGGACCATGTCGATATCATCAGGCGCGTAGCCTGCGGCAGCGAGGTTTCCAATCAACCTGCCGGTCGTTTTCTGGAACTTATCGACACCGCAGCCTGCGTCGATTAACACCAGCTTGTCGCCTGTGTTGACGAGAGTGGTGTTGATTTGCAGCCCCACCGGGCTGGACGGCTGGAACGCGGATGTGAGCAGGCTTCTTGCATCATCGGCCCGGTCGCCCCACAGTGTTTCGGCCGGGAAGGCGAGCGTGCCGTCGCTGACAACGGTGATCTCGATGGTGCCGAGCTTGAAGCGGTAGAAGCCAGGCTGCGCCTGCTTGCCCGCTTGGGGCGCATGGGCCAGGGCGGAGTTAGCAGGGGCGAGTGCGGCGGCCCCGACGGCGGCAGAGCCGGCACGCAGGAGCATCCGGCGGTCGAGCATGAGCATGTCTTTTCTCCATAGCTGGTTGGGTTGTGAAATCGATCGGTCGGGCTCAGCGGATCGAGACAGAGGTCGCCACCTCGACATTGCTTCGGATCGCATTCGAGTACGGGCAGATCGCATGAGCGCTCTCGACGAGTCGTTCAGCGGTCTGTTGGTCGATGCCAGCAATGGTCACGGCGAGCGCGGCGGCCAAGACGAAGCCGCCTGTTTCATTTCGACCAAGATCGATCCTGGCGACGACGTCGATATCGCCATCGGCAAAACGGTGGCCGGCATCCCGGCTTACATGAAGGAGGGCATTCTCAAAGCAGGCCGCATATCCGCCGGCGAAGAGTTGTTCGGGATTGGTCGCATCGCCCCTTCCGCCAAGCGCCCGAGGCAGTGCGAGCTTGAGGTCAAGCAGACCGTCTTCGCTGCGGATCGAACCGTGACGGCCTCCGCTCGCCGTGACTTTTGTGGAATATAAACTTGCCATAGCACATACGCTTTCTTCGCTCGGATTCACTAATTTGGGACCGGTCGTCCGGACTCTCGCCTGCTAGGCGGGCTGTCCGGCGGCTTCCAGGATCAACCGGGTGATCTCGTCGGGTTGGGATATCAGCGACAGGTGACTAGCCTTCACCTCGATGGTTTTGGCGCCCATCCGCTTGGCCATGAAGCGTTCGAGATCAGGATTGATCGTCCGGTCTTCGGTCGAAACGGCATAGAAACTCGGCTTCGACCGCCAGGCTGCATGCGTTGTCTTGCCCGAGAGCAGAGCCTTGTTGAACGGCTCCTGCACGGCGTAGAGCACCCTGGCCTTCGCTTCCGGCAGGTCGCCGGCAAAATCGCGAAGGAAAGCCTTCTCGGAAAGGCGTCCTTCGTCACCGTCGAAGACAATCCCGGCGGACGCTGGTGGTGTCGGATAAGTCTTGGCCAAGGCCGCGTAGTCTTCGCCCGCATCCGGCGCACGCGCCGCCACATAGACCAGCGCCGAGACGTTCGGATGCACGCCGGCCTCTGTGACGATCATGCCGGAAAATGAATGACCCACCAGCACCGTCGGGCCATCCTGCCGCGCCAGCACGCGCTCGGCCGAGGCTACCGCTTCAGGCAGCGTGGTCAGCGGGTTTTGCACGGAGGTGACGTTCAGTCCTGCCGCCTGCAACCGCGGAACCACTTCCGACCAGGAGGAACCGTCGGCAAACAGTCCGTGCACGAGCACGACGTTGCGAGCCTTCGGCGGAGTTGCGTTTGCGGCCATGCCGCGAGTGGAGATCAGCGAGGCGGCTGCGCCGGCCAGCAGGGCGGTAGAAAATGTACGTCTGTCGATCATGGTGTCTCTCCTTTGTGCCTTTGTGGTGCGGGTTGGTGGTGAGGTGGAACTTGACGGCGCGGGATAATCGCGCCGGCTCAATCGGCGCTGTGCAACAGGGCGTCGACATCGGGCGATCGGACAATGGTGCCGTCACGCACGAAGGCCTCGTGGTTGTGCTCGATGCTGTCGTGGTCGTAGAGATAGTTGACCATGATGCCGAAGGATTCCTGGATCGCACGGGGGGCGGTGTTGCCGAGCCAGTTGATCCGCTCCAGCCGCGCGCCGTTGCCCAGGTGAAAGCGTGCCACCGGGTCGATGCGTATCGAGGGCTGCCGCGTCAGATAGCGGGCGCAAAGCTGCAGCAAGGGCGCGCGCAGCTTCTCGCTCCGCACCGGGTCATCCCACCAGCCGTCGCTCTCGAGTTGTGGCAACAGCGCGGCATCGGGATCGCTTCCATTCAAAAGCCGTTGACCGAGCCAGCGCCGAAAGCCCGGCACCGGCGACAGGGTCGAGAAGCGCTTGAGCTGCGGAAGCTCGGTCTCCAGCTCCTCGACCACCTGCTTGATCAGGAAATTGCCGAACGACACACCGCGCAGACCGCCCTGACAGTTGGAGATCGAATAGAAGATCGCCGTGTCGGCGCGATCAGCCTGCGCCAGCGCTGCGTCCTCGCCCGCGCCCTGCGACAGGAGCGGCGGCATCGAAGTCGCCAGTCCTTCCACCAGCGCGACCTCGACGAAGATCAATGGCTCGCCGGGAAGCGCGGGATGGAAGAAAGCGAAACAACGCCGGTCGGGTGCGAGCCTGCGCCGCAGATCGTCCCAGCCTTCGATCTCATGCACGGCTTCATAAGCGATCAGCTTCTCCAGTACCGCGGCTGGAGATTGCCAATCGATCCGGCGCAACTCGAGAAAGCCGCGATTGAACCACGAGGCGAACAGATGCTTGAGGTCGGCATCGAGCAGCTTCAATTCCGGCGCGCTACGCAGATGTGCGCTGATTTCGCCGCGCATCGCCATCAGCGTGCCGGTACCGCCGGGTGCCATGTTCATCCGCCGCAAGAGCTCCTGCCG
>Ga0210394_10001653_pt1 | contig 34336 bp, 29 predicted proteins | sample IncBWC12MmetaG_FD_160121 | JGI IMG/M metagenome (GOLD analysis project Ga0210394, IMG submission 160121) | Forest soil microbial communities from Barre Woods Harvard Forest LTER site, Petersham, Massachusetts, United States - Inc-BW-C-12-M | ecosystem: Environmental > Terrestrial > Soil >... | reverse complement strand
CGAACCGCGGGAATCTTCGCTGCATTTTTGGCAGGGCCGCTGTTTTTTTGAGCTGCGCGATTACAACCGGGCAATTTCCAGCCTGGAACGCGCTATCGCGCTCGAACCCGGCCGCTCTGATTATCACTACTGGCTCGGGAAGTCTTATGGCCGCAAGGCGGAGGAGACAAGCCGATTCACTCCCTTTTCCGCGTTTTCGCTGGCGCACAAGACTCATCGCGAATTCGAGACGGCTGTGCAGCTCGACGAGAATAATCTAGAGGCGCAACGGGACTTGATCCGGTATCTGATGACTGCACCGGGCATCGCCGGCGGAAGCGAAGAAGCCGCGGAGCAGCGCATCCATGCGCTCGCTGATGTCGATTCCACGGAAGCTGCGCTGGCGCAGGCCGGGCTATTCGCTTCGCGAAGGAAATTCGACGAGGCCGATCAGGAGTATCGAAAGATTTTGGATGGCAAGCCCGGCCGCATCGCGGTTTATTTTGAGATTGCCGAGTATTACCGGGATCGCGGCGATGCTGCGCGAATGTCTGAGACTACCGAAGCAGGAGCGTCGCTGGCCCCTTCCGATCGGCGTCTCGATTATTATCGCGGAATTGTCCTGGTGCTAATGAATGCACCCATGGAGGCGGAAAAAAACCTCAGCCGTTATCTCGATACGGTTCCGGACAACGATAATGTTCCATCCCATTCCAGCGCGCACGAGTGGCTGGGGAGGGTCTATGAGGATGAAGGCCACTTGGAACGGGCGGAGCAAGAATATCACGCCGCTTTGACCCTGGACCCACACAACAAGCAGGCCCGCGACGCCTTGAAAGCGGTGCAGCATCGAAGGCACTAATGCTGCGTAGGCAAGGCGTCAAGCCTTAAAAGGCGTCGAAATTATTGTTCACCTCATCGCTGAGTTGCGCCATTTTTCTCTGCGAAAGGTTCAGTACCCAAGATGCGATGTTAGCCTGCGTCACTGGCAACGGCAGCCGTTTAACTATGGACTTCCAGCTGTAAAACTCACGATAGATGTGCTGTACGTTGTTGACCATCTCTTCCGGGCTGCAATACCGAGGCTTGATGTAGCAGCTCTGGCCCGGCCAGCGGCCAATCTCATCCAGCTTCAGGATGCGATCTTCGCCTTTCATCCTTTCGTAAAACATGGTGCCCTTTTCCGGAGTGAGAATATTGAAGTACGCCACGGGCACTTTTTCCTGCTCGAGAAAGTCGAGCGTGGAGCGGAATACATCTGGCGTTTCGTTGTCCCAGCCGAAGATGAAGTTCAGTGAATAGCTGATCCCGCGCTTGCGCAGATTGCCAAGCAGGTCGCTGTAGCGATTCACCTTGTTGAATTTCTTGTTCATTCCCTTCAAGGTCTCTTCGTTGATGCTCTCGATTCCGATATTTAGGTGCAGCAATCCGCTGCGCTTGGCGAGATCCATGTACTCCGCGTCGCTGCACAGGTTCGAAGTCCACAGCGCCGACCAGCGCACCTTCAAAGGAATCATGGCTTCCATCAATTCCATCGCTCGGGCGCGCTTGCCGCCAAAATCGCTGTCGCCGAAGAAGATGCTTTTTGCGCCCGTATGCTTGATATCCTCGATCACTTCTTCGGTTGGCCGAACGCGATACCCGCCTCCCAGATAAAGCCGCTCGGAGCAGAAATCGCATTGCATCGGGCACCCACGCGAAGACATCAGGGAATAAGTCTTGAAACGGCCATATTTGCGAAGGTCCAGCATGTCCCAGCGTGGCAGCGGCAAACCGGACAGGCTCGGCATTTGCGGCGCGTGGTACACCTTCTGCAGGTGGCCGTTGACGGCATCTTCCAGCATGCGCGCCCAGATCGGCTCGCCTTCGCCAATTCCAATGGCATCGCAATGCCGCGCCGCTTCTTGCGGGTCAAACCAGACGTGCGGCCCGCCCATGATCACCGGAACGCCCTGCCGGCGAAATTCGTCGGCAATGTCGTAGGCTCGAATGGAATGGATCGTCCAAGTGGTGATGGCTACGACGTCCGGCTTCAGCTTGCTGTGGAAGTCGACGTCTTGAATCTGTTCGTCGACCAGCGTGACGTCCCAGCCCTCCGGTGTTAGCGCCGCCAGGTAAGGCAGCGTGAGTGGGACAAGGGGTTTCATCCCCGTTTTCAACAACGTGTGGTTCTGTTTGGAAAGGTAGTGCGAAGGCTGAATGATGAGCAGCCGTTTGCTCATAAGAACTCCCCCCAGGACGAGACAGCACTGACAAGGCTTTTAGAGTATTTCTCTTCTTACGTGGTTATATTCGGAGATACCCGACCCGGATGCGAAAGGTGCCTGAGGAGAATGGGCTCTAAACGCGAGCGCGCAACCGCTTTGGATTCGACTTGCTTGCGGTTGCGTGCGGATTGACCCTGATGCAATAAGCTGCTGTTTCCCTTATAGTTTGCAGATGCGGGCCCGTAGCTCAGCTGGTTAGAGCAGCGGACTCTTAATCTCATTCTGAGTCTCACGCCCCTTTAAGCGAGAAATCCTGGCCTGGGCCTTTTCCTTTTCGGTATCCTGTGACTGTCGAAACGTTCTCGTGTATGCGCATTGACCCTCGCGATTTCATAATGACGCCCTATCTTGTTTGCCCGAAATGCGGCAAGCAGGAATATGGCGTGCTTAGCGTCGGCGACACTCGATGTGAACGTCGCTGCCGCGCCTGTTGGCACACCGCCACCGTCTACCTGCCGGAGATTAGGAAGCAAACTGTCTACGTTGATCAGCTTGCGTTCAGCAACATCATGAAGTTTCTGAGCCCCGAAGTAAGGGGGCATGAACGCGCCGCTGCTGAACCGTTTTGGAAAGAGTTATTTGAAACACTGGGCGTTGTCTGTCACCTGCAACTGGTGGCCTGCCCAGATTCCCGAGAACATCAACACGAATCTTTAACGTCCCCTTTCTACAAAGCGTTGAAGCACACCTACGAACATTTTTCGGGCGGCGTCACCTTTCGTGACGCAGAAACGATCAGGATTCGACAAATTGTGCACCTTGTTATTTGCAGTTCATATTTCAGCAGGAAGTTGGGATGGAACAGGGCGATGCAAAGCTTGTCGAGTTTTTCAAATCCGGCGCGATCAATGAAGCCCCATTCAACCTGATCGGCGCTGCGATGTATGCCTCGCTAGCAGCAAAAGCCGCCGCAGGCCAAAAACAAATTCCGAACCAAGGTACCGTTACGGACATAAACATCATTTCAACTCTCCTACCCCACTGCGACGCTATGTTTGTGGATAACAAATGCAGGGCTCTCTTGCGGGAGATTCCCAGGGACTACGCGCTACCGTACGGTTGCAAGGTGTTTTCGCCAAACATTGGCGCGGATTTTATTCGCTACCTGACGGAGATAAGGGATTCGGTGACTCCCGACCACTTGAAGCTGGTCGAAGACGTATACGGCACAGACCCGATGAAGCCTCAAAGCAGCATTTACGGCGTGGGAAAGCGTCAGCGAGCAACCGCAGAAGGTTAGCTCCGTTTGACTGCGGGTCAGGGAACAGTGGGAGGGTAGCGCTTTGCGTCAGGAACCTTTCTTCTTGCCTCTTATGCTCTTTTAGGCATAATATGACGGCGTCACCCAGCATCAAGCCGGTAGTTTGGATTGGGAGCACCAAGGCAGATCTAGCTTCCTTTCCAGAGGATGTGAAAGATGCGATCGGTTACGCTCTCTACATAGCCCAGCGTGGCGGAAAGCACAGCGATGCCAAGCCGCTCCATGGCTTTCACGGTGCGGGCATTTTGGAGATCGTAGAAGACCACGTTGGCGATACTTTTCGCGCCGTATACACGGTCCGCTTCGCCGGTCGCATCTATGTGTTGCATGTGTTTCGGAAGAAATCAAAAACCAGGATCAAGACGCCGAAACCGGAGATTGAGCTAATCAAATCGCGTCTCAAGCGAGCGGAAGAAGAACACGCCAGATGGCTAGAGGCTCAGAAGGAATAGTGGGCATGAGCAAAAAAATTGAGGTCGAGGAAGGCAGCGGCAATGTTTTCGCAGACATTGGTCTACCCAAACCCGAAGACCGTCTTGCCAAAGCCGACCTTGCGATCCGCATTACCGAGGCCATTCGCGCGCGGCGACTCACCCAAACTCGCGCCGCCCACGTCCTGAAGATTGATCAACCCAAGATTTCGCGTCTTCTGCGAGGTCAGCTTTCCGGCTTCTCCACCGAACGCCTTATCCACTTTTTAACCCTGCTTGGCCGTGACGTTGAGATCAGCGTGAAGCCCGCGCCGCGATCACGCCGCCGGGGACACCTTCGGGTTGTCGCGACAGCCTGATTTCGGTTCTGTCCTGTAATATGTTGTGAGCAGAGGGGCCCGTAGCTCAGCTGGTTAGAGCAGCGGACTCATAATCCGTTGGTCCTAGGTTCAAATCCTAGCGGGCCCACCAACAATCCGGGCGATCTGAATGCGGCAGTTGAATAACGCAGAAGTTTGAAGACGGCTGTCGAATGCTACGCTAATTCTTTGACTTATCGGCTTCGGCGGCAGCTTTATCCCGCTTTTCCTGATCTTCCTTCGACAGCTGGCCGGCATAATTTCCGGAACCAGCTTGCCGCGAATAGCGCATTACCACACTGCCATCGGCTCTCTTGATCTGGTCGATCACGCCGTTGGGCACGCCCGACTTTGCCGCGCGAAGCACCAGAATCAGTTCGTCGCCGGGCTTGAACGTCTGCTTGGTCCAACCGTCGTCCGCCATCATCGATTCGGGAGAACCGACTTCGCCCGTCCACTGCACGGCTTTGCCGCTATCGTCCTTTGTAGTCCAAATGAGCAACACATGGGGGTTTCTCCACACGAAGTCCACGACGGTACCCTTGAGTGTCACCTCGGTTGTGGACCACGCTGCATTCCCGTGATGTGCCAGGACAGGGGAATTCACCATTGGTAATGCAATGAAAGCAGCCAGCACAGCAACGATGAGCATAGCGCGCGACATCTTCCCCTCCTTTTTTAGACGGCTGCCAAAAGCTTCAGGGACAACCCTTACTCTTACGGCTTCGCAACCGTGGGAATCGTATTCTGATTATTAAAATTGATGCTGTCCGATGGAACGCAGAAATGTTCCCCGAGCTCACTATTCGGAATCAGTGTGACTGTGCCCGTTGTCGTCCAAGGCGCCGTATATATCTTCGGGTCGATGACCGTTAGCGTAACCTGAAGCAATCCGTAGTTGAGCCGCTTGTACCGTTCCTCGACCCGCATCTCGTCGGTGTGCGGATAGCCGCCCGGTTTCTCCGCGCCAGTACGCTGAACCGGAGTTGGAGCAACCCATGACCTGTCGTCGTAGCCATTGGACTCAACGACGAACGTATCTCCTTCCCACCTGCCCACGGCATATCCCAAATATCGCGGGATGGGAGGATTCGCCGGCACTTTGCGTCCGTCAGTCCAGATGTCCCGCCACGTGTGCCCCCACTCGATAAATTGCAAAATGCGGTCCGGCAATACCACGAACTGGAATCCAAAGTTGTAAGTGATCCACCGTGGCCAGCCCATCGGATCGCAAATATTCACCGGATCCTTTGAATTCCACTGCGATGAGTCGCTTTGGTTGGCGTCAAATAATTTCTTCCCGTAAGGCGTAAGCGGCGGAAGCGCTTTCATATCGAGCGGCATGCCATTCACCTCCAGGTCATGGGGATTGCCGCTCCAAATTCCCGAGATATCGTGCGCATCGAAGGGGCGCTTATCTACGTTGGCTTTCTTGCGGTCCTCTGTCTTGTAGGCCTCGTTCTCGCAATGCGGGCAGGCCTTCCAGCCCGGCCCCGGCGTGACCAACGGCACTTCCAGCCCCGGCCTCTCAGGCGTTGCACCTCTGGCTTGCCCGGCGGCTCCCTGCTGCGCGAAAGCGACCGGCCCAAAGATTAACGTCGCTAACAGCGCGATGCTGACAATCGCACAATTTCGCATCTTGCCCCTCTTTCACGAGACGGGTAGCCCACCGGATAAACCGCAATGGCCAGATTGTACGCCAATTTCTGCTTGGAGAAATGTCTGAAAATTCTCCCCCAGCGTACCCGAACGGCCTCCTATCAGCAGGTGGCGAACCAGCGCTCGGGACGAACAGTGCGCACCCGCTAGTGTGAACGCTTTGGACGCTCAGTAACTCAAACTCGTGTTGTCCTGAGACTATTGGGGAAGGTTTTGACCGCTGAGAAAGTCATCAACTTTGCGGAAGAGGCTCTTTTGCTTGTGAGAGCTTTCGTCCATAACTCTTGCAGTTTCCGAAGGCCGGCAGTCGAATTGCTCACCGACTGGTTCGAGCAGGCATGAGGTTTTGCCCTCGCCCGCGTCATAGTATCGGCCAGAGATGAGCAAAAGCTGCCGGGAACCGGATTCCAGCGTAATTTTCTGGGGTTGCTCGATGTAATATTCGTCGGAGCTCCCCGAGTTTGTGAGCGTTGCTGAGCGTCCGCCTTTATCTCGGGGCGGCTGTATTAATACGTAGCTGATCGGGAAACGTCCTTTTTTCCGGTTTGGATTCGAGGAACCGCACCGCCACCACTGGGCCTGATAAGGATCGCCATTGCCGTCGAAGTCCACGGCGATGCTCTCCAGCTTATGACAGCCTTTCAGGATAACCTTGGCTGGCACACCTTGGCGCAGCGTCAGCTCGTAATCGTTTTCTCCCGCTCGCACCTTTGCGCCGAACGCCAGAACAAAAACGGCAATTAAAACGGTCCAGAGACCCCGCCGCATAGCGCGGGCAGGATATTCAACTCACTTGCCGCAGTCAACCAAATATTGATGCTATCGACAAAAAACAGATCATTGCTGCCCCAAGAGCGGGGTGAATTCTGCACCCACGTTAAATGTGTACCAAGGCAACGTGAAGCTTTTAGCAGTGCATGGGTGCTCGTTTCGGCATTTGCCCCGGACGACTAAAAGAAAAGATGGAGTCGAAACTCGATAAATTTTGATAAGTTGGTTATTCGGGCTCTAGCTCGTTGGAATTTGAGTGGTATCATGCGCAACCGCATCGTAAGAAACTAAGCTGCATCCCGGGCGAGGGATTTTGGCCAATTGGCGAAATAAAACGGAACTGTTTGCGTTGTCAGAGCCGGAGATCGTTCCCAACGATCTCGCTCTTGAGCCCTCCATTCTCCAACCCATTGTCGAGACCACCACCTGGTCTGCGAGCGATGCGGCAATCGTTTGCGCCTTCGCCGCGGGGGCGTTCCTTATCCATCTGCTGACTGCCAATCGCTACGGATACTTTCGCGACGAGTTGTACTACGCCGCCTGCGGACAGCATCTGGCCTGGGGCTATGTGGATCATGCTCCGCTGGTCGCGGTCATCTGCTGGTTCGCGCGGAGGCTGCTGGGCGATTCGCTTTACGCGATTCGCCTTTTCCCCGCGTTATCGGCGGCTGCCAAGGTGTTGTTCACCGCGTGGATGGTCCGCGAATTTGGCGGGCGCCGCTTTGCATACCTGCTCGCCGCCGCGGCTGTCTTTCTCTGCCCGATTTACCTGACCATGGACAGCTTTCTTTCGATGAATTCCTTTGAGCCGCTCTTCTGGATGGGCTGCGTGGCCGTCGCTATGCGCATAGCTAAGGGTGGTCCTCCTCGCTTGTGGCTGCTTTTTGGCGGGATTGCGGGCGTTGGAATTCTGAATAAACACTCCACCTTATTTTTTGGCCTGGCGTTTTTTCTTTCCCTGCTGATCACGTCCGGCACACGCTACCTGCGCAATGTCTGGATTTGGCTCGGGGCTCTGACGGCATTTCTGATTTTTCTCCCGAATCTCTTGTGGGAAATCGGGAATCGCTTTCCTACCATCGAAGTCCTCGAGAATGCCGCTCGACTCAAGAATGCGCCTGTTTCCTGGTATGCCTTTATCGCGGAGCAGGCTCTGCTCGTTCATCCTTTAGCGTTCCCCGTGGTTCTGGCGGGACTATGGTTCTTCCTTGGCAGCAGAGACGGCCGCGCCTACCGCTTTCTTGGATGGACCTATCTTCTTGTTCTCATACAGATGATCGTTCTGAAAGGCCGCATTTATTACGTCGCGCCGATCTATCCCATGTTGTTTGCCGCGGGCGCCGTATGGATCGAGAGCCGCATTGAGGAGCGGCATTGGGAATGGGTTCGGCAAGCCATTCTGGTTCCGCTAACCGTCGGCGGAATCGTTGCAGCGCCGCTGGCGTTGCCGATCCTGCCCGTCGAAGCGGCGGCAGCTTATTCGAATTTCTGGGACATCCACAAAGTGCGGGTCGAAAATTACGACTCAGGCAAGCTGCCACAATTCTTCGCAGACATGTTTGGCTGGCCCAATCAGGTGAAGTCCGTCGCTTCGGTTTATAAGGGCTTATCTCCGGAGGATCGGGCTCATTGCACGATTCTTGCCGCCAATTACGGTGAAGCAGGCGCCATCGATTACTTTGGCCCGTCTTATGGTCTGCCGCGGGCTATCAGCCCTCACAATAACTACTTTCTTTGGGGTCCTGGGTCTGGCTCGCCGGATATCGTAATCGCGGTCGGCATGGACAAAAACAAACTAGAGCTTCTCTTTGCGGATGTTCAGAGGGCGACGACGATTTTTGATCCTTATGCCGTTCCCGACGAAAGTAATCTTCCTGTGTACCTCTGCCGCCATCCGCGCGCACCTCTTTCGAAGGCCTGGCCTTCGCTAAAATTCTTCGGCTGAGGTTAGTGCCGATGTTACTGCAAACGAGGTAACTCCAACGAGGTAACTCCAACGACGTTCAGTGCAGGGACGTCGCGCCGGCCAGTCCCTTGTCGAACATCGCCCCGTATTTCAGATATTGGTGCACGGGATCGCGCGGATAACTGATGTCGACCTTCTCGATTTGCGAATTCTTGCCCAACGTCGCCGTCACTTCCGCATTGATTCCAGCCCAGTAAGTAGGCAAGTTAAGCTTTCGGTAACGCGCCAGGACCTGATCGCGCAGCGCCGGATCGAAATGGAGCCCGTAGCGATCGACCAGGGCCTTGATCGCCGCATAGTCTCCTTCCGCCTTGATACGCATGAGTTCCGCCAACAACATGCCCACGCCTTCGTGCATCTTCGAATAATCTTTGACGCGCAGGTAAGTCTTGCCGCCGCGCTCGATGCGTTCGATGCCGCCGGTCTTATCCATAACGTAGAAGACGATCAGTTGGCGATCGCGTTGGTGATCCTCCTCGATCGTGTCGCCGGTAGGAATTCGACGCAACTGAGTGAGCGGAGCCAGCGTTGCATTGTCGTACATGGCTTTTGCGACTTCTTCCTGGTCCGTAATCAAGCCGAGTTCCTTTAGCTTAGGATCCCACACGTTCCACAAAGCCATCAGGTCCGCGCGCGCCTCTTCCAGCGTGGAAAAATATTCCTTCAGATAAGGCTCCGCTCCTCCGGAAACTTTATCGCTCAGCTTGCCTGAACCGTGGCCTATGACCTCGTGCAATGCAGTCATCAGATCCTCAGCCTCGATGCCATACTTCTTGTTCCTTGCGACCTGTTCCGGCGAAGCCGCGAACTCCTCGATCGACGATGTTCCGGCGGCCTTATCCAGCGTGCGGCTGCTTCCGGTAAAAAGAAAATTCTTCGTTCCATACTTTTCGTGAATCTCATTCTCGTTCGGCAGGTTGTCGCCGATGGTAGTCACACCGAAATCGCCGGTCTCGATCAGGGTTTCCACCGCTTTCACCACGGGCGGCTGGAAGCTTTGCTTTTTGTACTTGGCATCCCACGGTGCTTTCTGCTCGAAATAACTCGCATTGGCCGCGAGCTTGGCCATCGCGGCGGTAACCTTCTGATCGGTAACGGTTACAAAGCTCTGCGAACTCCCCTTCGCGCCCCGCGCATCGCGATAAATTTCGATGAAGCCATTGGCGAAATCGATTGTAGCGTCATCCCGCACCCAGTCGGCTCCGAACTTCAGCCAATCGTTGAAGTCGCCCACTTGATAGAAGCGGATCAGATCGCCGATTACCTGGGTCTGCTTTGGGTCGGCGAATGTCCGAGCCTTTTCCAGGCACTCGATTGCCTTCTTCAGATAGATCGCGTAGAGGCCAGGAGAAACTTTGCCGTCCGGACTGCCGGCTCGGTACACCACTTCGCGCAATTTGCCGTTGCTGTCCTTCACCACTCGGGAGTTCAGCCGGTGCTCCTCGTGAAAGTCCTTGAGCTCAGCGACAGTGAGCCCTTGGTAGAACGTATTCGAACTTGCCTTCAGGATGTCCTCGCCGGGCTTGGGATTTTTCGCCGTGCTCATCGGCTCGAAGGCAGGATCGAAAAACGACGCGCGAAGCTCGTCGAGTTCTTTGTTGAGTTGCGCGGGCGTCGTGATCGGCGGCAAATCGCCATAAGATGTCTTCATCGCGCCATTGCGCTGCGCCGCGAGAGCGGCCTGCTTTAGTTCATCGAAGGTGAACGTAGGCACAAACTTTTGCGACGTGTTGTCGTTATGGTTCCCGCGGTTGGCCCAGAATAGCTCGGCAAATTCGGTAATGCGGGCCATGGTCCCGGATTCAATCCCCGCAGGGTGAGCCTCAATTTCCTCGAGCAGCCGCTTCTGACGGAGACCAAACGGCGAGAGCTGATCGTAAATAATAGGGTCAATCGCGATGGACGCTTGTGTAAGCCAATAGGCCAGTGCTTTCTGCTGAGGAGTGAGCGCATCGAAACTCTCTGCCCTCACTTGGATGAATCCAGTGTCACCAACTCGCGCCACCAGCGGACCCGAGGTATCGCCCGACCTCGATTTGGCCCCGCCGGTGGAAGCCGGCTTTTGGCTCTGACCAATTGCCCCAGGAAGAAAGATCGAACAACAGAGCAGAATAGCTATCCTCGCGTTCACACTCGTCTCCTTACCCCGCGGTTACTTATAAAATGCCTATTCATAAAATTCCCGGCTCACGCTTTGGGCCGCAATGCGCCGGGGGTCCTCGAAGAGCTTCGCGGCAATAGCCCCGAAAATAAAGCCGCCAACGTGGGCCATGTAAGCGACTCCGCCGCCCGACTGCGCCGCAACGACAGAGCCGACTTGGCTGAAGAGTTGTATCAAGAACCAGATCCCGATCAGCACGGACGCAGGGATCACCGTAACGGTGATAAACCAACCAAGCAGAAGCAACGTCCGAATCTTGTCTCTCGGATAAGTGATCAGGAATGCGCCCATCACCGCGGCGATAGCTCCGCTGGCTCCCAGGTTCGGAACTGTTGAGCTACTCATCGCGGCGATTTGTGCAATGGACGCTATGAAGCCGCCAAGCAGATAAAACGCCAGGTAGCGTATCGGCCCCATGGCGTCTTCGATCTCCGGACCGAAGGCCCACAGAAACACCATGTTCCCAATGATGTGCATCCAGCCGGCGTGCATGAACATGGCGGTCAGAATGGTTATCCAATGCTGGCCGGCCACGATATGGGCGGGAATCACCGCCCACTGCAATACGAATGGTTCGCCACCGGCTAATTCAAGAAAGAAGACAACGACATTAATGACAATGATCGAGATCGTGACGACGGGACGATGTACGGGACGCCGGGAGATATCGCGTAAGGGGATTCCCACTGGATGCGCTCAGCGCTTTTGCTGTCTCGTTAGATTACTTCAGTTGTGGAATCGAGTCGGCCTTTGGCGGTTGCGGCACTGATTGCACAAACGCATAGATGTCCGCTAATTCCGAGTCCGGCAGCACTTTGCTTGTGTAGGGCGGCATCTGGTCTCGCGGCGAACGGACTTGGAAGGCAAATACCGAGTAGGGAAGCGGCGATGGTCCCAGCTTCGGACCGGTCCCCGCCCCTCCCTGCGCCTCGCGGCCATGGCATTCGTAACAGCCATCAGCCGTATAAACGGCCTTGCCATTTTTCGCGTTTCCCGCCGGAGCGTTATCCGCTTTTTGTGACGCGCTCGCCGATTGCGCTCCGCCCTCCGCGCGCGCCTGCGCGCCCGCAACAGAGCGGACCGAAACGATCGACAGTGCCACAACCATCGCAGTCGCAATCACGAGAAAGATCGAGCGCCTTTGCATGTTGGCTCCTTAGCGAGGCTGCGTCACTGTATCCAAAAGGGCCGGCTCGCCGCGCTTCACTGCGGCGACTGCCCTCTGAAGCGCCGGAGCCAGATCTTTCGGATCGTTGATCGGTCCTTCGGCGTACCAGCCCATGCTCTGCGCGAGCTTGGAGAAGTCGATATTCGGATCGAGAAGAGTTGTGCCGATGCCCGCATTGGCGATGCCGCGCTGATGCCGGTTGGCCATGCGCTGCAGGTGCATAACTTCCTGATGGTAGGCGCGGTTATTGTGCATCACCCACAGCATCGGGATCCGATGATGCGCCGCCGTCCAGAGCACTCCGGGCGCATACATCAGGTCGCCGTCATTCTGCTGGTGAACGTACAGCCGGCCATCCTTCCGATGAGCGAGTGCGGCACCCACCGCGGACGGAGCCTGGAAGCCAACCCCAGCGGCACTGGAAAGTCTGGTGCGTTGGTAATATTTTTCGTAGTTCCATTCCGGGCCGGCAATGCCTCCCGCCCAGTTTTCGTTCTTGACCGCCGCCCAAACCTCAGCCGACAGCCGCGCCAGGCTGATCGGGCTCGCGTCCCACGCATACGTAGCATCGACGCGCTCCCGCTCCAACGCCTTCTGGCAGGCTGCGGCAAGTTTCGCGCCTCGATCCTGAAAGGCTCGCTTGCGATCGTCCGTGGTCTGCCGCTTGATCGCCTCGGTCAGCGAAGGCAGCGTGACCTCGGGATCCGCGGCCATGGTCAGATCCATCTCCTGGAACCGCTCGAAATCCTGGTAATTGCTCTTGAGATAGAGATCGCGGGTCGTAATGCTGATCAGCTTGGCATTGCTTCGCGTGATTGGCTGAGAGCTGCGGTGCAGTTGATCCCGATAATTGTGCAGAGCGCCCCAGAAATCTTCGACGTCCATTCCGATAATGACATCTGCGTTCGCGATCAATCCGCGCCCACCCGCGGATTGATTCAGTGGATGACGCGACGGCAAGTTGCCGCCCTGATCGATCACTGGAACCTGCAGCGCTTCCGCAAATTCGATGAACTGCTGCATGCCGGCTTGCGAGCGCACCACGTGCCCTGCAATCACCACGGGATTCTCGGCCGCGACTAAGAGGCGCGCAGCCTCCGCCACCGAACCGGAATCGCCCTGCGGAGCGGCATCCAGCGTGAGCTTCGGTATGCGGAACGACGTGCTCGCGGGAATCGGAGACTCCTGCAGTGTGCTATCGGCCACCAAAACGACCGGCTCCCTCGGCGGAGTCATCGCGATCCTATAAGCGCGCACCGCGGACTCGGCGAAATGCGGAAGCGACACAGGCGTGTCGTCCCACTTCGTGTAGTCGCGGACCATTGCCGCCGCATCCTGCGCGCTGTGGTCCCATTCGACTCCCGGACGTCGCTCCACCGCGTCAAGAGTGTTGCCCAGGACTATAAATACCGGCGCCTTGCCTGCCCACGCGTTGTAAATTCCCATCGACGCGTGCTGCAACCCCACCGTGCTATGGGCCAGCACGAGCATCGGCTTACCCTCAACGGCTGAGTAGCCTTGTGCCAGAGCAACCGATGACTCTTCGTGGCAACACGTGATGAATTCCGGATTTTTGTTGCCCCCATAATTGATCAGCGATTCGTGCAAGCCACGAAAACTCGAGCCCGGGTTTGCGGCAACATACTCGAACCCGAGAGACTTGATCACATCGACCATAAAATCGGAGCCGGTCCGATCGGCTACAAGTGCGCTGACTTCAACTGTAGGGTCCGCCTCCTTCGGCGGAATTGGGGGAGCCGCCGCGGGCCGAGCCACCAAATTTTGCTGCGCCGCAGCCGCCACTCCAGTGCTTGCGACCCAAGTCGCCACACCACCTACCGCTGCGCCCTTTAGGAATTTGCGACGATCGACCAGGCTCTTCTTGGATTTCTTCATGGCTGGCATCTCCTCTTGGGCGCTGTGCGTGTTCCCCGCAGTTTGTGTCGAGGGGTCCCCTAAGCTTGCGGCATTATACCCGAGTTTGCTTGGACTGGCGTTTGATATATAAGCCGCTAATCCTTGCCGCCGGTCGTGTTTTTTACGTTACCTTGCTGCTAACTAAAGCGTGCCCCCCACGCCTCGCCGATGGCGAAACTTACCAGTCGTCATTCCGAGCCTACTGCGGCGCGCGAGCGTTGCGCGCCGGGTCTTTTCCTATCAGTAGGCGAGGAATCCCTCCTTGCTTGTTTTCGCTCCCGATCAGGTAGGGTCCCAGCGTGCGTTCTTGGGGTTCAACGATCTTGACGCGGTGGACGTCGCGATTCAAGGCGGTCCCCAGACGCACGCTGCCCTTGCGTGTGTTGGGGTGCTAGGCGTATGGTTTGGGCAAAATCCAAGCTGCCCAGGAGGCATCCATGCGAGGAGTAGCCGTTTATCTGCGCGGAATAACTCTGTTTGTAGCGGGAATCGTCGTCGGCTCGATCTTGATGCAGCCAGGTGCGGCCCAGGAGAAAAGAACTCCGCTCCGGCTCAATCACGTGGGGATCGCCGTAACCGACTATCAGAAATCCTTCGATTTCTATACAAAGGTAATGGGCTACCGTGTCGCATTCAGGTTCCCACCCAGCCCCGATGGCAAGCCCACCACCACTTACTTCCAGATCAGCAAAGACACGTTTCTGGAAATGGCCCCGGCGAGCGCCCAGGTACCGGCGGGCTTCACGCACATGGGCATTGAAACTTCGGACATAAAAAGCACGATCTCACAGCTTCGCGCCACCGGCGCGCACGTCGAGGACATGCGTGTGAGCGGCCCGACCAAGGCAAACCTGTCAAATATCTACGACCCCGATAACATCCGCATGGAGCTGATCGAACTCACGCCCGATTCGCTCCACAAAAAGGCCGAAGACTCCTGGAAGTAGCCGCAGCCCGACGTCCCAAATCAACGGCGATGCCGCCTCAAGCGCGGGAATGCTGCGCCCACCAGGCGCGCCAGGCGGCCGGGTCCGAACCTATTCCGGCGCCGGTAATGTCGCGCAAAGCCTGGAACACCCAGGAGCGGGTCGCGGAATCGAGCGAGGCGTCGTCCATCATTTTCAGCAGATCGGGAGCGGCGCGCATGCGCTGCGCTTCGGTGAACATCCCGGACTGCGCAATGCTGCAAGCGGCTGTTTCCCGGACGACGGGCGAGGGATGTTCGCGAAACATGCCGATCAGATGAGGGATCGCGCTGTCGGTGGCGAGCAAGCCCAACCCGATGGCCACGTAATTTCGCGTCGTTTGGTCGGGATCGTGGACGTGATCGAGGAAGGTCAACTCCAGCCGGGAAGTTTCCACGCCGCGATTGCCGAGAACGCCAAGGATCCAAAGCAGCCAGGCGCGATGCTCCGGCTCGCTTTCCAAACGCACGAGGAGTTGATCGACGCTGGAGGGATTCTTGGGCAAGTTGTAGCCCGCGAGAGTTATTTCCAGCGAAGCCTCCCGCACCCGAAGGTCATTCGCGTTTATCGCCGTATTCAGCAGGCTGGCGAGAGGGCCCTTGTCAACCACCAGCTGTCCGTACCAGGAGGGAACGCTCTTGTCGATCAGTTCGATCGCACCCTCGTAATGGTTGATGGCGCGTTCCATCAAAAGCTGCGCTTGCTGTTGCGCCGCCATCGAAGGCAGAGCTTCGATTTCATGGTCAGAGAGCTTGGGTGCAGAGGCGGGAAGCGGGGTGCTCCTGAGCTGAGCCCGCAGCGCGGCGGGATTCGCCCCGGCAAAGATGGCCATGGCCAGTCCGAAGCCGAGAATCGCGAAGCGCCGGGCTCCGCGCCGGCCCGGTTGTAGACGAATTCCTTCGCGCAGACGAGCTGGTTTTATTCTCATGGGAGGCCCCCAAGTAAGCGTGAGCCTCCGCCCCGCCCCCGCCAATAGTACGAAGAGGCCAAAAACCCGCCGGCAAGAGACGTTCGCGGCGGTGACTCCTTTAGGGCCGCGAAGCTCCTGACTCTCCGACCACAACCGCGAACCTCGGCCGCGCCATGATTCAGGTCGCCGCCACCGGCTATCCCAAGCAAATCCTGTTGACCGAGGGCATCAACCGCCTCTCCGCAGCCTGAGCGTGCGTACCGACTGCGGGCTCGGCACCGCCCTGTCCCTTTGGTTGCGGCAAAACGCTTTGGCATCCGCTTGCCGGCTGATGCAAGTTAGAATAACGCCCCGATGCCTAGCCAATTGACCGTACGCCGCGATAAGGGAAAGATTTGGAGCTACATCCGCCAGAAGTGGCTGGACGAAACGCCCGAAGAAACTGTCCGACAGGAATACCTCTGCATTCTTGCTAACGAATACGGATTCAGCCTGGACCAGATGGACGAAGAGCGTGAGGTGACCGGGCGCGGCTCGGGCCATGCCCGCGCAGACTTTGTTATCTGGCGTACTTCCAAAGACAAATCCGACTCGAAGAATCCCCTCATCATTGTTGAGTGCAAGTCGGACAATGTCACCATAAGGGCCGATGACTACGGTCAGGGCGACAATTACGCCCGCCTGGCTAACGCGCGTTTCTTTGTCACCCATAACAGTCGAGAAACGAAGTTTTGGCGCGTGCTTCACGAGAGGATGCCTAAGAACCTGGAGGAAATCAGCAACGTTCCTCACGCTGATGCGAGTGACAAAGAAATTGAAGAGCTGATTTCCAAGCTCAAGACCTTCAAGGAAGATGAGTTCGCCGACCTTCTCCATCAATGCCACAATGTCATCCGCAACCGCGAGAAGCTCGATCCTGCTGCTGCGTTCGACGAAATTGCCAAGATTCTGTTCGTCAAGGTTTATGTCGAGCGCGAGCTACGCTCCAAGCGCCAACGGCAAAATCTCTTCACAGTCGAGTTTCTTGACGCTCAAATAGGCAAATACCCCCTCAACACATTATTCGGCCAAACAAAAGAGGCGTACGAAGAGGATAGTATTTTCGAGGATGATGAGGAAATTCGCCTTAAGCCTGCAACCGGGCGTGAAATCGTAAAGCTTCTGGAGCGTTACAACCTTTCCGATACGAGCGAGGATATCAAAGGTATCGCCTTCGAGCGGTTCCTTGGCCGTACATTCCGGGGCGAGATTGGGCAATTCTTCACGCCGCGCACTATCGTCGAGTTCATGATCCGGATGGTGGACCCAAAGGAAGGCGATGTTATTTGCGACCCTGCCAGCGGTTCTGGCGGCTTCCTCATTCGATTTTTTGAAATTGTCCGCGACCAAATCCTTGCAGACGCGGACGCGCAGTACCAAGTGTTCAAAGCTGATGTAGAACGGAGGAAGCTCTCCGAAGCGAAGAAGGCGGAGGCTCTCCGGGCAAAGTTTGCTGAAATCCAAGCGACCCTTGACCAGCACAAGCGCGAGTCGCGCTTGTGGAAACTCGCCAACCGTTGTATCTACGGCGCCGACGCCAACGACCGTATGGCTCGCACGAGCAAGATGAACATGATAATGCACGGCGACGGCCACGGCGGCGTGCATCACCATGATGGCTTCATCAATGTGAACGGCATCTTTGAAGGCCGGTTCGACATTATTCTTACCAACCCGCCCTTTGGCGCGAACGTAGAGCCTTCCGACGTGGTGCATGGGTCTGATGTCACGGTCAGCCGTGAAACGGAAAAGCGGTATACCGAGGAATACGGGGAGCCTTATGTGGAAGCGCTGGCCCGCGTTCGTGCCGCCGAAGATAAGCCGATCTCTAGTCTTTTCGAGTTGCCGAAAAACGCTGGAAGCAAGACGAAAACGGAAATCCTGTTCATCGAACGTTGCTTGGCCCTGCTCAGGCCAGGCGGGAGGCTCGGCATCGTTCTGCCGGAAGGCATACTCAACAATCCCTCGCTTGCTTATGTCCGAGAGTTCTGCGAAAACCGCGCTTTCATCCGTGCCGTGGTGAGCTTACCGCAGGAGACCTTCTTCTCTTCTGGCGCGAGCGTAAAAGCCTCCCTGTTGTTCCTGCAAAAGTTTACAGACCAGCAACAAGCCGATTTTGACGCCAAACACCGCAAATCCAGCGACGATGTGAAGGCCAAGCACATCGGCGCGATGGCAACGGAGCTTATGCGGATCGAGACGGCAATTGCCGCTGCCAAGGAGCTGCCGGACACGGAAAAAAGAAAGGCGCTCCAAAAGGAGCTGGCCGAGTACCAGAAACGCATGGCTGACATTATTGCAGCCGAGACTCGAGCTTTGCTCAAAGAGCGGTTTCCGTACCCCATCTTTCTCTATGAAGCGGAAAGAGTGGGCATTACAGCGACGGGCGACGCAGACCAAAATGAACTATATCCGAATGACAACAAGCCGCGCGACGACGTAAAGACTTGCTTGGAACTTTTTCAGGCATTCCGCCGCAACCCCAAACCGTTTTTCATTGAGGAAGCAGGCCAATGACGGTTGACGCCCTCGAATTCCCTAGAGGCTTTGCCGTTTGGTTCAAGGATCTGAGTCGTTGGGATGCCTCCAGCTTCCATCGAATCAAGTGGCATTGGCCGAACCGGGTTATGGTGCCCATCGGCAGTGTGCTCCGGCCAAGGAAGGAGCGGGTTGATAAGGCGGCTGTCGACTTTTCCGATTTGCAACCTATTACCATTCATTTTGATGGCACTGTCGATAAACGCATTGTCGATGTGGGCCGTGAGTATTCGATGGACCTATGGTATGCGCGTCCGGGCGACATCGTGGTGGCCAAAATCGACTTGAAGAACGGGGCGGTTGGCATCGTTCCTGCTGATTGGAAGAACGTCGTCGTTACGGGGCACTTCGCGGTTTATGAGCCAGACCGCTCGAAGCTTGCGCCAGAATATCTGCACCGAATTATTCAAGCGAGGTTTTTCAAGGATCATCTATGGCGTAACAAAGTGGGCGCTGAGGGCCGCAAAGAGGTGAAACTCCAGTTTTTTGAACAGGAGCATATTCCGCTCCCACTACTCGCGGAGCAAAAAGCCATTATCGCCTGCTGGCGTAAAGCACAAGATGAAATCGCGGCTGCGCGTGAACGGGTAGAGAAGCGAAAGGCCACGATAGATGCCCGTTTTTTCGCTGACTTGGGATTACGCTCCCCAGAGCAGCTTTCGCTGATGAAAGCTTTCGCAGTCAGGTGGAAGGATTTCTTGCGTTGGGGAGCTAGATTCAACCAGTTGCGCCAAGCCGGTATGGACATCACTCAGGGGAACTTTCCAGTTGTCACACTCGATTCGTTACTTGAAGTTGTCCAATATGGGACGAGCGAGAAGGCGACGAGCAACGGCATCGGTGTTCCAGTCCTTCGCATCGGCAACATCAAAGACCGAGAATTGGATCTTTCGAAGTTGAAACATATTGCGCTCCCGTCCAAGACAGTCGAAGGCTTGCTGCTTAAAGACGGTGACGTTCTGATTATCCGCACGAGTGGCAGCCGCGACCTTGTAGGTACTTCCGCCGTATTTCACGCTACGGGCAACTTTGTCTTTGCCTCATACCTCATTCGTCTTCGGTTTAGCCCATTCAAAGTTATTCCCGATTTCGCTTCGTGGTTTCTCAACTCTCCGTTGGGTCGTCAGCAGGTGGACGCCGTGAGTCGCCAAATCATGCAAAACAACATCAATAGTGAAGAACTTCGCGCTCTGGAAATCCCACTCCCGCCGCTGGCCGTACAAAAACAAATTATGGATCGCGTGGGAGTGGGCCGCGAGGAAATCGCTCGCGAACAGAAGGCCGCCGACCGTCTCGCCCGCGAAATTAATGCCGAAGTCGAGACCCTGATTCTAGGCACCAAGAAAGTGAGCGAGCTATGAGTCGTGGACGACAGAAGGTGTCTTTTGAAGGATTGCTGCAAGAAAACGTGCTCGGAACGTTCAAAATCATCAGAGGTTTCGCTGACCTACGTGATCTCGCCCAAGTTTCCGTGGCAATGCCGTATCAAGGTTCGAAGACGAGCAATGGCAGCGGGTATCAGAGGCAGCTTGACGAACAGCACGTCGAGGACATCAAACGGTTTCTGAGCAGAGGCCGCTACCGCTTCTTCCCAGAGATCGTTCTTAGCCTCCGCAGTAAAGGAGCAGATGATCCGATTGTCTCGTACGCCAAGAGAAGAGCTACGAAGGCGGATAATGCCTTCTGGGTTTCCGTAAATCTGAAAGCATTACGGGAAGATCATTTCACCAAGATTCACCGGATTGATGGTAATCACCGACTGGAAGCAGCAAGGCGACTGTTTGATGAGCAGAAGCGTTCCGCCACCTTTAAGGACTTCGGCACGGCGCCTTTCTGTTTCGTCGTGTTGAATTCTGATAAAGCCGAAGATGACGAACTGGCAGAAGCAATGCTATTCAATCTAATCAACAGTAAGGCGTTGTCCATAACCTCAGAGCACAGCCTTTCTGTGCTTATGCGAGATGACGCCGCCCCAACGGAGCGATTTGTAGCGGATCCGCAGGTTTACCTGACTCGTTGGATCAAGGACAAAATTAAGGACTGGCCCCAGGGATTCTACGCTGCGATGGGAGATACTCCGCTATCTCGCTTGCATTCCGCGGCTGCTGTTCTACTCCGTCCCGGTGGGCTTTCTCAAGCGAAAGTGGATCAAATGGAGAGCGAGGCAACTCAGATGTTTGGCCCTCTCTATGAGCTCGCGGTAAAGTTGCGAGATCAACACGAAAAGTTCGTGCACTCTTACGCTTTTCTGCCCATCGCCGCCGAGGTCTATGCGCGTCATTCGACAGTAGAAGCCGCGAAAGGAGCAAATACCGAGCAAGAAAGAATTCGGCGTGCCGAGCGTTGGCTTCGCGACTTCGCTCTCTGGTTCGACCGCATAGGAGGCGCGGATTTACCGCTGCCAACCGATCCATCTATCCTCTGGTTACTGTTCAAGCGCGACTATGACAAACGCGCGGGACAGGTCTTCATCGCCATGTCCTTCCGCGAAAGTAAGACTCTAGAAGGCGTCCAGAAAGCCTTTGACGAGGCTATCCAGCAATTCAACGAGTCGCATCCCAATTCGCACCTATCTCCAATGCGTATTGATAAGCAACAGGGTGCCAGCTTTGAGATTCCGGCCCATGTCTTCCAGGAGATTGACAACAGCCGGCTCCTCATCGCTGACTTGACTGACGAGAAGCAGAACGTTTATTGCGAAATCGGCTATGCCAAGGCCCGAGGCATCCCCTTCTTTTTGACTTTTCAAAGGAAGGCTGGCGGTTCAGGCACAGGGAATAAAGTTCACTTCGATTTAGCCCCGTATCGATATGTCGAGTATGAAACGACTCACGAACTGCGCGACAAATTGAAACAAGAACTAGATTCTTGGCATGAACGAGCCTAGCGCAATGTAGACTGACGTCCCATAAGCTTTTCGCGGTGAACTCTGGCGGGTATTCCATTCGAACGGTATTTATGTGAGGGAGAGTCGAGCATTCAGATCGTTCGAACAATCGCCTCTTCGTCGGAATACTAACGTGCTAACTAGGATTCTCCGTTGCTAACCAGATGATAATATGCTATACTCCCGCATGTTCTTGGGCAGACCGCGCCATTTCTCCCGGCTAATGCGGCGGATCTGTGCGCCAAGCTCTCTCGCGCCTTTACTTGCTCGACAAAGCAGAACTCGCACTTCTCAACAGACCAGGATAACCGCCTCATTGCAGGTTTGGCTCTCATCACGTGTACCTCGTTTTCAGTTACGGACCTGTCGGCTTTGCCGCTGGCAGCAATTAGAGACATTACGCGCGGAAGTTCCGCAGAATGAACACTTACACAAAAAGGGGTGGGGGTAGGCAACGAATATCGTGAGGAAACCGCAGAAACAGTCAGGCGCATGCACGGAAATGTTGCGGCTAAATCCCGTGGATTGATATTCTTGTGGGACCTGCGAAACAACTCCCATGGAATGATACTCTTGCGGAAAAAGGGGGGTGGGGGTGGCTACGCCTCAACTGAAACTTTAACTTCTGGTCCGGCACCGAAGTCCTTTAGCCCAGCAAGGCCGAGAAGATTAGCAGGGGGGGAGCTTGGTTTTCTTGAGGGCGAGGTCGCGGAGCCAGTTATTGACGGCGGAAAGCTGCTCGGCGGCGGCGTTTCCAAACACCACGCCCAATCCGAAGATTCCCATGCCGTAGCCCGAATGCATGTAGATCACTTTGCCGGGGAGCTCGCAGGAATTCGTTCCGTCGGAGATTCGTAGGCGCACGTGGGTGCCGATGGGGATGGGCTCGAGCGTATCGATATAGCATCCGCGCGCGCTCAGTTCGGAAACCTGTGCGGAAACTAATGTCCCGTCGCTCAGGGCCGCCTCGGCCTCCGCGAAAAACGCAAAACGGGGGTTGGCACGCCGAATCGCGAACGAAGTTTCACCCATATCCACCTCAATTCGTACAAGTGCCCGTATGAATCCATTCTAGGTAAGCCCTACGCAGCACGTCCAAGACTTCAGCAATTTGATTGCCGAGGTAGATAACTGGCTTTTCGTACAGGCGCACACAGCTATCAACCGCGGTCGCTATTGGCTTAGGTTGGGAACAAATTGGTGTGCTTGTCGCGTGGCCGAGTCAGGACTTCAGCGATTCGTTGCGGACGATCTCATATCGCTGAATAAGGGCGGCTACGCCGACCTGGTTGTCGTCTTCGTCGGAGATCTTTTCGACTCGAACGACTTTTCCGATGGCCCGGATGAAGACTTCCGTGCCGCCAGTGACTTCAGCCGGCAGCGTCATAGTCAGATCCAACTCGGAGCCCGCGGCGAGGTGATTACCAATGTGAAAATAGACTCCGCGAGTGGATATGTCGCGGGTCTTTCCGTTACGGGCGTCCTGTTCAATGGGTAACTTAATCAGGACCGGTAAAGAAAGGTCGTAACGTCGTGCGGTGCGACGGTCAGTCATATCCCCCAAGTTTTCAGCGCCCCCAGTCTGGATATACCGTCTTGGAGAGTGCAATTCATCTTCCAGAACCTCGCCACGCTCGATAACTGGCTGTGGGTACCCTGTGGGAAACTCGGCCCCTCCAGCGAAAGCGAGGCGAATTGTTAACATTCAGTAACTTCATTATAACAAAGGATAAACAGGCCACTCGGCTCCCTGCCACCTTGCAGATATCGGTTCCCCTGGATCGCCTTAAATTCCTCGGCGCAAAAGGGAAGCAAAAGTTTTGCAACTTCGCCGCCAAAGCCCCTTATTCCGAATGACTTTCGAGAATCTAATGCCTCGAATAGGCAAGAGATTGCACCTATGTCTCCTTCTCAACTCCCCTTGCCAACGGGAACCAACGGCGCGGCGGGAGCTGCGGCTGCAACCGCCTGCGAACGAGATCCCCTTCCCGAATCAAGGTTGAACTGCCGAATCTTATAAAGGAGCGCCTTGTAGCTGATGCCCAGCATCTTCGCTGCATCTTTGCGGCACCAGTGCGTTTTTTCTAACGCGTCGGCAATGGCTTCCATCTCTGCCTCATCCTTCAGGCCTCGCACCAGCGCCTTCAGGCCCTGCTCTCTTACGGGCGCGGGCTCCTCACGCGGAGAAGTGCGTTGCCGGGCAGCGGCCATTTCAACCAGCTCGCGGAAACTTCCTTCGTCATCCTCGAGGATGACGTAACGCTTCACGAAATTCTCTAACTCCCGCAAGTTGCCGGGCCAGGCGTAACGAATGGCCGCTTCTATTAGATGCTGCGAGGGACTGGGAGTCTCCTTCTGAAATTTCTCACTGTACTTATTAAGGAAGTGCCTGAACAAAAGAGGAATCTCTGTGGTCCTCTCCCGAAGGGGCGGCACATTGATAGAAAGCACATTTAATCTATAGTAAAGATCTTCGCGCAGGCGGCCGGATTTCATGGCCTCCTGAACCTCCATGTTCGTCGCTGCGAGGACTCGCACGTCCACCTCAACCAAGTGGCGCCCGCCCAGCCGCGAGTACTGATGGTCCTGAAGCACGTGCAGGAGCTTCGCTTGCAGGTGGGGACTCATCTCAGCGATTTCGTCTAGAAAAATCGTGCCCTTATTCGCCAGTTCGAATTTGCCCGGTTTCGAACGCACTGCTCCCGTGAACGCGCCTTGCTCGTAGCCGAATAGCTCCGATTCCAGCAGCTCGCCGGGCAGGGCGGCGCAGTTAACCTTCACGAAAGGCTGATTGCGGCGGGTGGAACGCATGTGGATCATGCGCGCGACGACTTCTTTGCCCACTCCGCTTTCGCCGCAAATAAATACGGGTACATCGACGGGAGCGATCTGCAGGATCTGCTGGCGAATGCGAACCATCTGCGGGCTGGAGGCCAGAAACGAGAGATCTTCCGTCAGATGATCGCAATATTCGCGCAGGGCTTGGTTTTCTTTGCGCAAATCCATTTTCTGACGGGATTTCAGGAGCGCTGCGTCCAGTTCGGGCTTCTCAAATGGCTTGGTCAGGTAATCCTGAGCGCCCAGGCGGATAGCCTCAACAACGGTCGTAACGTCATTCGAACAAGACAGCATAATCACGTTCAGGGTTCGATCCACCTGCATCAGCCGGCGCAAAGTCTCGAGGCCATCCATCTCCTGCATCAGCACATCCAGGATGATGAAATGCGGACGCTCTCCCTGCTGAACGGATTCGAGAGCTTCCGGACCCGAAGCCACGGCCGTCACGTTGTAGCCGTCGACTTCTAGCAGCGTCTGAAGGTATTTGCGGATACTCGGTTCGTCATCTACTACCAGAACGCGTTCTTTATCACTCATAAGCACATCCTTCTTTCAGGCCGCAGCCGCGGCTTATTGGTTATCGATCGGTAGCAGGAAAGTGAATGTGCAGCCGTGGCGCAGTTCACTATCCACCCAAATTTTTCCTCGATGAGCTTGAACAAGACGTTTAGCAATTGCCAGGCCGAGTCCCATACCTGAAGAAGAACGGTCGACCCGCACGAAATCTTCGAAAATTTCCTGATGGTGCTCTGCGGCGATACCCGCGCCCGTATCGCTTACTGACACTCGTATGCAATTCGGTTCATGTTTGCGCTCGCGCCGGCGGTCCGTGGCCGGAAGGTCCTTGGCTATGCGGCGCTCCCAGAAATGAAGATCGGCGCGCATGGTGACGCAGCCACCTGCTGGGGTGTGCTTCAGCGCATTGTCGAGCAAATTCGCAACGGTCTGTTGCACCTTCTGGTAATCGAACTTGAAAATCGGCAGCTTTTCGTCGATTGTGAATTCGAGCCGCACGTGGTTGCGTTGAAAAGCTTCGTGCCAACGGGTGGCGACTTCGGTCAGGCAATCGCGCAGATCGTTATCGCGCAAGTACAACACGAGCTTGCCGCTTTCCAGCGTCGAATAATTCAAGAACATGGAAACCAGGCGAACCAGCCGCTCACAGCTGTCCTTTGATTCCTGCAGGATGTCGCACTGCTTCTCGTTCAATTTGCCCAGCGAGCCCGAAAGCAGCAGGTCGTAATAGCCTTTGATTACAGCCAGCGGGGTTTTTAGTTCGTGGGCGGCAGATGCGAGAAATACGGTTTTCTGTCGGTTCACATCCTGCAGCCGAAGATATGCGGCCAGCAGGTTCCGGTAGGTGATTTCTCGCTCTTGCAACAACGACTGCACGGTTGGTTCGGTGGTGTGCTCCGAGGTCATCGACTGCGCATTTCCCGCAGGCTCGAGCCGCAGAACGAGCCATTCCGTATTCGGCAAGCGCTCCAGCCGCACTCGGAGTCTTCCTGACGCAGTCTCCAGGTGCAGGTCGACTTCGCTCTCGCCGCTTTCAATTTGGCCAAGCAGTACGTGTGGGTCCATGCGCAGGATGTCTGCGAAGAGGTTCGAGCGCCTCCATCCGGCATCTTCGGGCAGGTCCAGGGCTTGACGAGCGCGCTCGTTAACTAGCAGCAAAGCGCCACTGGAATTGGCAACGAGCAATGGGCCTTCGAAAAGGTTCATCAGAGTCAGAGTAAGACTCGCGGGAAGGGACTCACTCACTTGAGCTTCGACAGCGATGCCGTGCTGCAAAATTCCTCTCCTTCGCTTATTTACGTTCGGGGATTAGCGTCTTAAGAATCCTAGGCGCTAAAGTAGGCGAAATACTCGCAAAACATGCAGAATAGTGTCAATGGTAATAAAGTTCCATTCTGCACAGATGCGGAACTATATTAGAACTTAGTGCAAGGAAAACATTTTCCCCTCGCCAGTCAAGCCGTATCTTACTCTATCTATAAGACATGTTATAGAGGAAATAAATTTGGACGGTGAGCAGTCAAACGCAGGTACTAGGAAAGAAGTACTACGAGGGAAAATTAATTCCACACCGAAGCACTATTGGCATGGATAGGAACACATGTTGAAATCTGAGTCGCACTGTGAACCCGATTTCTCTTAATACACTTTTCTTTTCTTGGAGGCTGCATATTCCCGGCTCTGGGGCCCACACCGCACTCTGTTTTCGCGGGCCCTGCGCGGAAACCTAGCGAAGCTAGATGGCCCTTGGCGTGCTATTTCCCTCGCCTACCAGCCTGCTATCCCAAATCCCCGTTGGGGTAAGCTGGGTTTTTTCGTCGGGACTTTGATACCGATGGTTAGCCCCAGTGATCCCTCACCGGCCGCCGCGCCCGAGGATTCTTTTCTCGAGCTGTTGGCGGAGACTCTTGAGAACCTTGACCGAGTCCCTCGCGGCCAGTTCTTGCAGCGGTTTTTCAAAACGATCGCTCAACTTGACCTTAGCGAAACCGTTAGCTCGGAGTATTGGGACCAGATTCTCGATCGTCGCCGGCAACTTGCGGATACCCTCGGCAAGCCCATTTCGCTGAAGGCCGCCATGGTCGACGTGCTCGCTTCGTCGTCTTACCTCCGCGTGCCGATCCTTATGGAGTACGACGACCTTCGAAAACTGCAATTCAATGCCGCCACCGACCCTCTTACTGAGCTCTACAACCGGCGGCTCTTCGAAGAGCATTTCGACAAGGAATTGAACCGCGCGCTGCGATATACCCAGCATCTTGCGTTGGTCATTCTAGATCTCCACCAATTCAAAGAGGTCAACGACCGATTTGGTCATCCTCAGGGTGACCTGTTTTTGAGGACTGCCGCCGGCACGTTGCGCAAATCGCTGCGAACCTCGGACTATGCCTTTCGCATCGGGGGCGATGAATTCGCTCTCCTGCTTGTGCATTCCGATAGCGAACAGGCCAACACGCTGGCACGCCGCATTCGAGCCAATTTCGCTACCGCGGTGCAGAACATGCAGGCCAGTGTTGGACTTGGCTTGGACTATGGAATTGCCGTATTTCCCGAGGATGGCGACCAGAAAGAGGTGTTGGTGCGCATTGCCGACCAACGTTTGTACGAAATGAAGCACGTGGAGCGAAAGGTACAAAAGCCGATCCCGCAGCAAGCGCCGCCGCCTCCAATCAAAGCGTCGCCTCAGCCTTTGGCCGATCTGGCTCCATCTCCGAATCCAACGCCATCTTCGAATCTAGCGCCATCCGCCTCGGCGGCCACCGCGCCCGGGCGAAGCGAAACGCGCAAGTGGGAGCGAGTTTCACTTGTAGGAACTCGTGCCTATGCCCAATTGGCGGATGATCCACAAAGAACGGCGCGAGTGATCGATCTGGGTTATGGAGGCCTCGCTCTGGAAATGGAATCGTCCGTGGAAATAGGATCACGGTTTTCGGCCGTGCTGCATGTGCCGATTCTCGCGCCGGTGCGCGTTCTGCTGAAGAAGTTGTATCAGGTGCCGGGAAACGGTGGTCAGATACGGGTGGGTTGCGCCTTCGTTTCCTGATCGCTTTTCGTACAGGCCTTCAAGCTGAGTCCTGTCGCTCAGCTCAGTCCATACAGACTCGGTTCTGACGGATCGCTCGGGCCAGAAATAGCAGCGCCTGCTGCACGCGCGCGACGCCCAGACTCCAACGTAGCTGCGCGTGGTCCTGTTTGGCTCCGCGAGCAAATAACAGAAGTCTCAAGCAAAATCCTTGGAATCCCCCCGCAAATTGTGCGGGCGAGATGTGCAATTCAACGCGAACCGTGTCGCCCGGCTCGCACTCGAGCAAGCCAGCCAGCCTGGTTGCCACCTCGTCATACTGCGCATGGCCCAGCCGTTCCGCTCCCTGTGAAATCACCAGATCAATGCGCGACGCAAAAACACTTGGCTCATCACCCTCGACGTCCTCGATCCAAACTTTGCAGCCAAAAGTCGTAAAGGGAGATTCGTCGGAGTTGAGGTTCAACAAAAGCCCTCGAAACGTCGGATAGCGCCGGGCAGCATCGATGTGTTCGATTCCCGCCGGCTTTTCCCGAAGGTCGAGCCGTTCCGGCCCGCCGACCGAGCAGGCTTGACCGCTGTCGTTGGTGACGCTCACTCGCATGGTTTGCGACGTTATCCTTGCCTGGCGGATGGCACAAGCGAAATACCGATCGATCGTGCCGATGAATCCAACCTGTCTGCTTGGACATCTATGCAGAGATCGCGTAGGATGAAGTTATCGCGAGCCTAGCGACGCGGCTGCAGTCCCCGATCGTCGGGAGCCGTGCAGAACGGCTTGCGGAACGGAGCAAACATGAAACCCGGTATCCATCCCGACTACCATGAAGTTACGGTCCAGTGTGCCTGCGGTCATAACTTCAAGACCCGCTCGACCTATAAAGCGAATCTGATGCGGGTCGAGATCTGCTCCAGCTGCCACCCATTCTTCACGGGCAAGCAGAAGCTTATCGACACCGCGGGTCGCGTGGAACGCTTCCAGCGTAAGTACGAAAAAGCCGCGCAGGCAGTCCAGGCCGCCCAGGCCGCCAAAGGCAAAAAATAGCTTTGCTGTTCGGCCACGCGGGCGCGGTGTAAAATTTGCCGAGCATGGCGTCCCGTTCTTCAGTCAATTCAAGCGAAGTTCAGGCTACGACGTCGGTCGAGCAGGCGGTTCCGCGCGTCACGCTACGCAATTCGTTCGCGCATCCTTACGACTCCGCTATCGCCGCCGCTCGCACCTGCTATGCTCCTCGGCTGATTTCTGCGGACGAGATCACCGAAAAACAGCGCACCACCATAGGCGCCGCGACTTACTATGCGGGCCACCACACGGTTTATCAGCACGCGCATTTTGAATTTGGCCTGGAGAACGTAAGCCGCCAATTCGTATGGTCTTTTCTGCACGCGCATCCTTTCTACAACTCTGAGCAGCAGAGCCAGCGTTACGTGCGCCTCGAACGCGCGCTGGCTTATATTCCGCCCGCCACCGAGCATTTCGGCGCCGCTGAACGAGAGATTTTCGAACGTGCCGTCGCGCGCTCCTGGAACGCTTATCGCGAATTGACGGCTCTTCTCAAGGACGACGCGCGGCGCATCCTGGCGGACATTTGGAATATCGGCCCGATGTCGCATTCCCGGCGGATCGAAAAGGTCGAACGGCAAGCCGAGAAGCGCGCCATCGAAGTGGCCCGGTACGTTTTGCCGGTAGCCGCGGCCACAACGATGGTGCACACCCTTTCCGGAGTGGTCTTGCACCGCCTCTGGCGCATGCAGGCAGCGTCCGACACGCCTACTGAAGCGCGCGCGATCATCGGCGAAATGGTCGAGCGCGTTCGAGGGGTCGATGCGCAGTTTTTCGACCGGTTCAACGACGGTCCGCTGGAAGAGCTGCCCGAATGGCAACACTCGCCCGCAGCAGACGGCGAGAAGCACGCGCAGGAATTCGACGCCAAACTTGCCGGCCATACTTCTTTGCTGGTCGATTATTCGCCGGCGGCGGGTCGCGTTCTGGCGGAGTCCTATCGCGCGGTCGTCGGTCTTACCGAGGCGGAATGTCCTGACAGCGAAGCCCGCGATCGCATGCTGAACCCCGCGCGGAATCCTTATCGCCTCGAGACGCTGAACGTCGGAGTGCACGCTCCCTTGATGCGGCCTTTGCAACACGCCAATTTCACTTTCGCCAAGAAGCTGAGTCATACGGCCGATAGTCAGGATCAACGCCACCGCATGGTCCCCGGATCGCGGCCGCTTCTCGTCCTCACCGATACCGCCGAGCCTGATTTCATCATGCCCATGCTCATTCGCGAAAATCGCCGTGCCCAGGAAGTCTACGAACGCGCCATGCAGGACGCCTGGGCGGCAAAAAACGAATTGCTCGAACGCGGCGTTCCCCGCGAATTCGCTTTGTATCTTTTGCCCAACGCGAAAGCCATCCGTCTCGTCGAGAGCGGTTCGCTTTTGCACCTGCTTCATAAATGGACCATGCGCACCTGTTTCAACGCCCAGGAAGAGATCTACCAGGCGTCGATGGAAGAGGTCGCGCAAGTCCGCGCGGCGCTGCCCGAACTGGGCCGTTACATCGGTCCGCCGTGTTACGTACGCGCGGGCATTGCCACGCCGATTTGCACTGAGGGCTCGCATTTCTGTGGCATCAAAGTCTGGCAGGAATTCCCGCAGATTGAGCGCCGCATATGACCCGCCAGGGAACGTTGGCCTACTATCTCGCTGCCTGGGTGATTGGCTGTTTCGTGGTCGCGGCTTTGCAATGGGTCGGCGAAGCACTCGCCGGCGAAATCCACGCCGCCTCGATTTTGCTGACCACGTACTTCTTCTCTCTGATTTTCGGCGCTGTGGCGGTCCTCCTCTTTGCTTTTCTGCTGCGCAGGTGGATGCGACTGATTGGCAGCCACAGTCAGTGGGCTTGGCTGGTATCAGGCGCGGCCTTGGCCCTGTTGCAGACTTATATCCTGATCCGCGCGCAGAGCGCTTTGCTCTCGATTCGTTCTGGCCAGTTCGGCGAGATCTTGTTTGCGGCCATTCTGAACGCGGCCGATTCCCTCTCTGGTCGAAACCTTTGGCAGGCGCCCGTCGATGGCGCGATCACGGCCTATGTTCTTTGCCTGGTCGACCGCGCGTTTAGTCGTCCGAATGAGACAACTCCCGAGCCAAAGCATTCACCAGCGTAATATCCAGGTCTTTATATAGCGGGCCTGAATAGCGGCCCCTGCCTGAATGGCGACATTGATTTCGCACCGCAGAGCGTCTATTCTGATGGCAGGTTCATGTAGATGTTCGCCTCGTTTTATTAGCTCCGCGTTTCACGCAGCGCCCTCGTGGCGCCGTTGCCCACTGTAGTGTGCACACAGTCCCTAAGGCCCGATAATCTCGTTCTTGTGCAGGTGCGCTATGTCAGCTCTTACGTTATTTGAAAAACTCGATCACATCGAATCGCGATACCAGGAGCTCACGGCTCAATTGTCCTCGCCGGAAGTCCTGGGCGATTCCTCGCGTTACCAGAAGCTCGCTCGCACGCATGCCGATCTTTCCGCGATGGTCGAAAAATACCGTCAGTGGAAAGAATTGGAAAAAGGCCTGCGCGAAACCAAGCAAATGCTGGTGGAAAGCGAAGACGCGGAGATGAAGCAGCTCGCGCACGAAGAAGAACGCCAGCTTCTCGAGCGCAAAGAGATCGTGCAGAACGAATTAAAGCGGCTGCTCCTGCCAAAAGACCCGAACGACGATAAAAACGTCATCGTCGAAATCCGAGCAGGTACCGGCGGTGACGAAGCTGCGTTGTTTGCCGCGGAGCTTTTTCGTATGTACTCGCGCTATGCCGAATCGCAGCGCTGGCGCGTTGAGGTGTTGGAAAGCTCGCCTTCCTCGCTGGGCGGCGTGAAGGATATCGTCGCAGCCATCCAAGGCGACAAAGTCTATTCCAAGATGAAGTACGAAAGCGGCGTCCACCGCGTGCAGCGCGTGCCCGCCACCGAGCAGCAGGGACGTATCCATACGTCCGCGGCGACGGTGGCAGTGCTGCCGGAAGCCGATGACATCGACATCAAAATCGAAGCCAAGGATTTGCGCATCGACACGTTTTGCTCGTCCGGTCCTGGCGGTCAGTCCGTGAATACGACCTATTCGGCTGTGCGCATCACCCACCTGCCTTCCGGCCTGGTGGTCTCGCAGCAGGACGAAAAATCGCAGATCAAAAACCGCGCCAAGGCCATGCGCGTGCTTCGCGCGCGGCTTTATGAACTGGAACAGCAGAAGCAGCATGACCAGATCGCCGCGGAACGCCGCGGCCAGATCAAGACGGGCGATCGCTCCGAGAAAATCCGCACTTACAATTTTCCGCAGAATCGGGTCAGCGACCATCGCATCGGGCTCACGCTGCACCAGCTGAGCGAAGTCATGGATGGCAAACTTGCGCCCATGGTAGACGCGCTGGTCACTCACTATGAGGCCGAGCGCCTCAAGCAGGAGTTGGTGGAAGCGTGAAGTTGGCTGCAAATCCGAGAGTTGCAGCTCCGGCCAACGAAGTTCGCGCAGCTCTGCGGGCCGCCATCGCACGTCTCGAGGAATCAAATGTGCCTTCAGCGCCGCTCGCGGCAGAATTGCTCCTGATGCATGTTCTGCAACGCGACCGTACCTGGCTTTACGCGCATCCAGAGTTTGAATTGAGCCCCGAAGACGCCGCAGCTTACGCGCAAATCGTCGAGCGCCGCAGCGAAGGCGTTCCCACGCAGTACCTCACAGGCCGCCAGGAATTTTGGGGGCTCGAATTCGAGGTCGGTCCGGGAGTGCTGATCCCTCGGCCGGAGACCGAGCACGTCATCGAAGTTGCCCTCGAGCGTCTCGGTGCGCGGCGAGCTGAACCGCTGCGAATTGCAGATGTGGGCACGGGTTCCGGGTGCATCGCCATATCGCTGGCGCGCGAATTGCCGCGTGCGGGGATCGTCGCCACCGATATTTCGGCCGCAGCACTCGATTACGCTCAGAGAAATGCCGCCCGCCACCGCGTTTCCAATCGCATACAGATCCTCAAAACCGATTTGTTGGAAGCGGCAATCGAAGTTTCCAACAGCGGCGAGAGCCGTTTCGACCTGATCGTCAGCAATCCGCCCTACGTTGGCCGCAACGATGCCGCGAGTTTGCCGCGCGAGGTGCGCGAGCATGAACCCGCCGAGGCTCTGTTCGCGGGAGATGACGGCTTGGAGATTTACCCGGCCCTGATCGAGCAAGCCGCACGAAAGCTTGCGCCCAACGGGATTCTTGTCCTCGAACTCGGCTACAACGGAGCGCAGTACGTAGGTTCTCTCTTATCCGCTCCGCATTGGTCCGATCTTCGCGTTACGCGCGACTTGGCTGGAATCGAGCGCGTAATCTCCGCGACGTTCTCCGCCTAATTGCTTCCGCCAAGTTCCCGGGTTTCGCTCCAACTATCCTGGTGAGACAATAATCGATAACGTATGCCCAGGCTCGCTCATTTCCGTGCCAAGCGCGATGCCTCGCCACTCGGGCTGGACACTACCCCGATTCTGCATGTGGATATGGACGCGTTCTTTGTTTCCGTAGAGTTGCTCGATCGTCCTGAGCTGCGCGGAAAACCCGTCGTTGTCGGCGGACAGCCGAATCGCCGAGGAGTCGTCTCTGCGGCGAGTTATGAAGCGCGCCGCTACGGCATCCATTCGGCCATGCCCTTGCGCACGGCCGGAAAGCTTTGCCCGCACGCGATTTTCCTCGAAGGCCGCCACGATCTTTACGCTGAATGGAGCGATAGAGTCGCCACGATTCTCTCCAGATTCTCTCCGGTGGTCGAGATGGCCTCGATCGATGAAGCCTACCTTGATCTCTCGGGGACCTCGCGGCTTCATGGACCGCCTCTCGCAGCCGCCCATGCGCTTTTGAAGGAAATAGGCGCCAAAACGGGATTGCCCTGCTCCGCAGGCCTCGCGCGCACTCGGCTTGTCGCCAAGGTCGCTTCCGACCAGGCCAAGCCTCGCGGGCTGGTTTGGGTCCCTGCGGGCGCCGAGACTAAATTCCTGAGCCCTCTTTCCGTGCGGCGCATTCCTGGAATCGGTCGTGTGACCGAAGCGGCCTTGGCTTCGATGGGCATCGAAACAGTCGGCCAGCTCGCCGAGGAGCGGCTGCAAGAGGTTTTTGGCCGTTGGGGCACGGCGCTCTACCGCAAGGCGCACGGGGAAGATTCGTACGAGTTCGTGATTGACGCTGAGCCCAAGTCGATATCTCACAGTCACACCTTCGGCTCCGATACGAACCATCGTCCCACGCTCGAGTCGATGTTGAGCAACCTGTGCCAAAAAGGCGCCAAGCGCCTGCGCGACGCTGGCCTCGATACTGGCACGGCCACGCTACGGATTCGCTACTCTGGTTTTCAAACCGTCACTCGCGCCCACACGTTACCCGAACCGACTCATCTCGATCCGGTGCTCCTGGCGACGTTACGGCGGCTTTTCGAGAAACATTGGGACCGGCGGCCGGTACGTCTCATCGGAATCGAATTTGGAACCCTGACCCACGGCGCCAATCAGATTGGGCTTTTTGATCCCGAGGCGCGTCAGAAGCTCGAGCGCCTGGCTCGAGCGACGGATCAGCTCCGCGATCGATTTGGCTTTGCAGCCATACAGCTTGGCGGCTCGCTAGGCGCAGCGAAGGATCATTAGTCCGTTCCCCGTCGTGC